>Ga0265338_10002996_pt1 | contig 24430 bp, 23 predicted proteins | sample 42126metaG_FD_193579 | JGI IMG/M metagenome (GOLD analysis project Ga0265338, IMG submission 193579) | Rhizosphere microbial communities from Carex aquatilis grown in University of Washington, Seatle, WA, United States - 4-21-26 metaG | ecosystem: Host-associated > Plants > Roots > Rhizosphere... | reverse complement strand
GGGCAGCGATCCTGCAGACATACCACTGAGTCAACATCCGTCCGGTAGAAGACGAGTGGATGGTCGATAATCGTGCGTCCGAGGGGTCGATTCGCGTCGAGCTCATGAGCCCACCCCGCAACGTACCAGGCATTCTGCAGAAAGTTTGACATCGACCGTCCGTGGATTCGGTTATGCGTGCTCAGGCGCCGGCGCGACTTGGTCTAAGGGGTGATCGTCGATTTCCTTCAATTGCTTGAGGATGTGGCCCGGGGTTTCGTCGCCGATAACCCTCTGCAGAAAAGAGGTGTGGTCGAACACGAAGTCACGCAAGGGCTGCAGGAAGCGCGGCGTATGGTGAAAGATCCGTCCATTGAATCGAGCCTGTTCCGTAACCCACGCCGTGTGCGGCTTGCGACGATCTTCATAGCGCTGCAGCGCCGCCTTGACGGCCGCTGTGTCAGCCATGTCGACGGCCTGCAACTCGCAGGCGAGAAAATAGCCGTCCTCGATCGACATCCCCGCGCCGTAGGCGGCGTATGGTGAGGTGGGATGAGCCGCATCGCCCAGAAGCGTGACGCGGCCCTTGGACCACTGCTTGAGCGGTGGTCGATCGCGGATCTCCCAGCGCTGGAGATGCTCCCGTGGCGTCTCATCGATCATTTCGCGCAGCTTCGTCGAGAACCCAACGCTTCGAGTTTTGGCGAAATCCAGTAAGTCCTCGGTCATGGGCTTGGATGGATCGCACGCTTCGAGCACCCACCATTCATAGCCGCTACGCCCTTCGTGCCGAATCGGCGTATAGCTCGCCTGGGTAGTGCGGTTGTGCGCAACAACACCCTCCGTCGGGGCAGGTCCCTCGACGAAGAGATAGCCTCCCACCAGGTGCAGGCGCTGATGGCGTATTGGCTTCTCGCCCCAGAGCACGGTGCGAACAAAGGAGCTGATGCCGTCGGCACCCACCACCACGTCCGCCAGGATTGATTCGCCATTCGCAAACCGGACGCGCACCTCCCTGCCTTCGTCCTCAAGTGCGATCGCCCGATGGTCCAATTGCAAAAGCCCCGGAGGCAGGGCATCCAGCATTCGCTTGTAAAGTCCCCACCTCAACAGCCCGATGAAGCCGCCCCCGTACTCCTTCTCCACCTGCGCCGGCAAGCGCACATCAGCGCGAAGCCGACCGTCAGCGCGCTGAAACTCCGTATGACAAGGCGCTCCAAGATCCCTTACATCCACCCCAAGGAGCCTTAGGATCTTTTGCGGCGGCGGCCAGAGATTCAGAATATTGCCGGAGGCGCGAATCTCGTGGTACCGCTCGAAGAGTCTGACTTCGAATCCCGCCTGGTGGCATGCCAGAGCCGCTGCCATGCCGCCAGGCCCGGCCCCAATGATGGCGACGCGACCCCGACCCGTTCGATTACTTGCCGAATTGACCATATCCTCCCCTGCCCGCCCAGCGCTTGCGGTCGGCAGCCATATCCCCTCAGGCGTCGTTAAACAGCTGCAAATTATGTCGTGGGGACCCATGTGTACAATTGTTTTGCGAGATGCGAGCCATCGCGGCGGTCGTTTGCCGGCATCCGCCAATGTGACTTGAAATCATCCATCGATCGCCCGAATAGCTCCGATGGTTTCAAACCATTTCTCAACATCAGTAGGCGGTCCCTAAGATATTCGTCTGCCTCAATGGCACTGCAAATGGACAGATATGAATATCATTGGACCGGATGAATTGGTGTTCGGCGTTGACGATGTCAACGCCTGCGTGCAATACCTCACGGACTATGGCCTGAAACCGGCTGGCGAAGCCCACGATCGTCGCTTCGAGGCGCTCGACGGCACAGCCATTGTGGTACGAGCATCGCAGGACGGGCGTTTACCGCCGCCACTGCCCACGAAATCAACTCTACGCGAGACGGTCTATGGTGTCGGCGACGAAAAGACGTTGTTGGAGATTGAAGCGGAGCTCAGCAAGGACCGCGTGGTCGAGCGCGGCGCGAATGGCTCCATTGCGTGCCTGGATGACATGGGCTTCGCCCTGAGGTTCCGGCTGACTTCGCGGCGCTCGTTTGAAGCACCCGCTGATCTGACCAACGCGCCTGGATCTGCGCCGCAACGGCCGGCGAATGTTCTGGGCATCACGCCAGATATGTCGACGGCACCGCGAACGCTCTCGCACGTCGTCCTCTTTGTGCCCGATGCCCCGCGTGCCGAGGCCTTCTATCATCGATTGGGCTTTCGTACTACGGATCGGTTTACCAACGCCGGCCCCTTCCTGCGCCCGGCAGGAACGCTGGATCACCACACCCTGTTTCTGATACAGACTCCGCCTTTTATGAAAGGCATCGAGCATTTCACATTCCATCTGGGCAGTGGCACCGAAGTCATGCTCGCCGGAACCAGGTTCGAGGCCAAAGGCTACAAGACGTTTTGGGGCCCCGGCCGTCATCTACTGGGTTCTAATTGGTTTTGGTATTTCAACAGTCCCTTTGGCTGTCACGTTGAATATGATGCCGACATGGATCTGCATGATGACGCATGGATCGCGCGCAACCTCCCGGCCAGCGAAGATACCTCGCAGCTCTTTTTGTTTACCTGTCGGGATAAATGGTTCCCGAGCGGCCCCCCCAAGGCAGACGGTGCGAGCGCAGCGATCCAGAGCTAAGTATCTAGCTACAAGCTTGGGTCCAGCTGGTCCCGGGGCGCTTGAAAGGGCGACTCACAGAGCCGCCACATAGTGTCGGACAACGACGCCCGGTGACTTTGCCCATGCTGCCAATTCTCGATTCGAAATGGATTTTGTTTGTCAAGGTAACCGAGCTGGGTCGCTTGACGCACGCCGCTGCGGCGCTGAACTTGCCGCAGTCGGTGATCAGCCGTCAGATCGGGACGCTCGAATGCGAGTGCGGGGCACGCCTCTTCCGTCGCACCGGTCGGGGCGTAGTGCTCACCGACTTCGGGCAACAAATTTTCCCACGGGTGGCAGCGCTTCTTGCGCAAGCGGATCAGCTTTCAGACGATATCCGCACATCCAGTGGCGAACCTTTGGGAGAAGTACGAATTGGCTTGCTGCCTTCGGTGGTCCCAGCATTATCTGGTCCGCTGTACCGCGCGGTTATCGAGCGCTTTCCCAAAGTTAGGCTGCACTTGACAGCAGGCTCCAGCGTGCAGCTGGAGGACTGGCTTAATCAGGGACGGCTCGACCTCTCCTTGCTGCTGCGTGAAGATGAAGCCGAGCGACCGGGTGAGGTAACAATACGCAAGCTGTACCTGTCACTGATAGGCCCCCCTGAGAGTCCTTTGACGGGGCAAGCCACCGTGCCAATTGACGAACTCGCAAGGCTGCCATTGGTGCTACCTGGAGAACCTCACTTGCTACGTGCTCGGCTCGATGCGCTCACGAGGCAGCGACAAATCAAACTCAATGTAGCTGCAGAGGCCGATTCGATAACACTGCAAGAGGAGATTGTGGCTGCCGGCGGTGGTTACGCGATTGTCGCCGCTCATGCGCTTCCACCAACCCAAGTCCCACGGTTCAGTGCAGCGACGATCGTCAACCCGCAACTTGTGCGCCGGGTCGTATTGAGCACGACTTTGCTACGGCCACATACGTTAGCTACACGGGTCCTGTCGGCCTTGATACTGGAACTGGCCGCGATTGCCCTTCCCGTCGGAAAGTAGATCCGATAGAGGAGTTGAACAGCTAAATTGCCGCGAGAGGCTATCCCGGATCTTCGCACCACAAATCAGGTTACCTGCCAGCATTAATATTGAGTCTTGAGTGCGAGCGCAATAGCGGCGCGATGGGCCGAAAATCTCCTAGATCGGATGTCGCCCAATCATGAATGAGGAATCCGGGTCGGCGGTGACAGGAAGCCCGGAGTCCTTAAGGGATTTACGCAAACTGCCCATGAAGCGGTCGGGGATCCGCGTTGCCGGTGCCCGCAGGGGTCCCCCGGTAAAGCCAGCGAGCCAGTCCTGATACTTCCACGCTGTGCGGTTAAGAACGCTGGTGCCGGGCGCCGAAGCGGCCTGCACAGCACCACCCGCCAGGCGCGCGGGCTGCACCTTCCAGAATAACTCCATGGACTTCTCGAATTCGCCTTTGCGTGCCAAGGAAAATGCTTTGGGATAATAGTCGCTCATCCACTGCGTGTTGCTCGTGCCCGAAAACTGCAATGGTACGAAACGCATGAGTGGGATGGTGTCGCCTTCTATTGGACAACTGATGATTACCCGTTCGTTGAAGTGATGCCACATTTCGGCCACCCCGGCAAACAACGGAAATCCTTGCTCGGCTTTGATAGCGACTATATTGGGGATGTCCTCGAGAAGTCGGCGCACTAAAGCAACCGACATTCCAGCTGGATGTATACGTTCAAATCCCCATAGAGGAATCGGAAACAGCATTACCCCTAACTGCGTTGCATCGCAAAATGCTTTTGTGTAGTCGTAAATATCCTTCTCACTCGTCGGCCAGAATTGAGGCGGATACGACAGCAAAGCGAGATCGGCCCCCGCGCGCTCGGCCAACTGAGCCGCTTCGATGTTATCGGCCAGCGTTCCCCAGGCGGCATGAAAGAACAATCCAAGCTTCTTTCCAACGGTGTCACGCGCCCATTCTGTAAATTGCTGATTTTCCTGTGGCGTGATGGCGACTTCGGAACATAACAGTGTGTAACTGAAGCCCAGCTTGATCGTCAATTCCAGATCATGACGAATTCCACGTTCATTCAATCGCTTAAGGTCGGCACTGTACGAGGGTATCGTGACACCTGAGCAGCCCTGCAGGTTCTCGCGCGCCCAGGCGCGCGCGTCCAATTTCTTGTAGTCAGCCATTGTGACCTTCTTTGCCCCTAGCGCTCATCGCTTGCTTGGAAAGCCTGTGCGCTCGATAGCTCATCGCTGGGCAACAACCTGTCCTCACCTTAGGCAATAGCTTGTGCGACGCGTAGCCGGAGGGTGCGCCCGGCGATCGAGGGAGCGGCGCTATTTCGCCACCGGTTCGATGCTGACCGGCAGCGGTGTACCGATGCCGCGCTGCTGCGCCCGTGCCAGCAGCATCTCCGCGATGACCACATCCTGCAACGCGGACCCCACGGATTTGTAGAGCACGATGTCCGATGGCGACGCGCGAGCCGCGCGCCGTCCGCCGATGAGGTCTGTCAGAGGAACAAGCTTGTGCTCGAAGCTTATCCCGGCACGAGTAGCGGCCAGGAGGTCGCCGGTATCACGGGCGACTTCCTCTGGCATATCCGCGATGATGGCGTGCGCCCGCTCAATCACATCGGTGTCGATCTCGCGCTGTTCGGGAAGGGTCGATCCCACAGAGACGACCGTCATACCCGGCTCGAGGCTGTTGGCTTGCAAAATTGGTACCTCGCCGTGCGAGCGGGCCGCGCACAGGACGACATCTGCCCCCGCCACTGCCTCCTGAGCGCTTAGGGCGGACACGATTGGCAGCCGCAGCGTCTCCTGCAGTTCGTTGGCGAATCGCTGGCGATTGGCGGGCGTCGGGCTGAACACTCGCGCGGACTGCACCTTTCGGATCGCCGCCAGTGCCAAGAGCTGGCCGCGCGCCTCGAAACCTGAACCCAACACGGCAACCCGCAGCGGCCGGCGCGGCGCCAGCGCGTCGACAGCGACGGCAGCAGTGGAAGCCGTGCGGATGCCGGTAATCTGATTGCCGTCCAGGAGCGCGCACAACCTCATCGATTGCGGGTCGAACAGCGCGACCAAATAACTGGCTCGTCGGATGCGCGGCGATGCCGCGATGAGCTTACAGCCGAGTAGACCCTCCAGCGGAGAGATGGCCGTCAAGCTGCGCAGCCACATGCCGGACCCACGCGCCATGGAACGCGGAGCGACGCTTTGCGGATCGACTTTGGCGCCATAGGCTCGGCACAGCGCCGACGCCGAAGCGCGCCAGTCGGCAAGCCCGCGCACATCGGCATCAGTAAGGAATAGGGTCGCCAGCTCGCCAGCCGCCGGGGCGGCCGATTCGTTGCTGTGAGTGATGGGGGACGCCACCCGATCATAGTAGAAATGCAGGGACTAAGAAGCCAGCGAGAATCCACTAAAGCAGCTTTCGTGATGACGCTTTTCCGCTAACCCCTGATTTCGATCAATAAGGTGTGTGGAGCCTAAAATCAGGAGATGGGGTGGACGACGGGACTCCATCGGCCATCACACAACTCCTGATTCTACAAGGATTTTCTGCGCATTACAGCGAGCAGCAGACGAAGGCTGGGAACGGCTCGGCTCAGCTATAAACCAGCGTGTTCAGCAGCCCCCGAAGCTGCTGGCGTTCGCTTAACCTCAGTCGTCGGGCAGCCTGCCGCTCATGCGCGGGTATGCGTTCGCGAAGCTTGCCCAGCATCTGCTCTGCGAGCGCGGTAATGTATAGCGAATATCGACGCGCGTCGTGGCTCGAGTCGGTCCGCTTCACAAACCCGGAGGCTATTGCCTGGGCCACGGTGACTCCCACGGTTGCGCGCTCGAGACCGACAAGCCGTGCTAGCTACATTCGCGGCATCGGCATCAACTTGCAATCGCCAGTGGTGGTCTCAGGTGTGGCGCTATACCGCGACGGACTCTCCCGCTACTCAGGCCACGGTGACGTAGAGCGCGCCGAAAACTTCGTTTGCCGGCGATGATCGGCCGAATCCTGGACTCATCGACTCAGCGGTCCACGATGATCGCGTCGTCTATGGAATCCACTTCCGATTATTTGAATTGAACGAGCAGTGGCCGGTGCCCGAGAGCACGTTGACCGAAATTCGGACAGAGGGTGTGAGTCGCATTATAATTCAATACGTACCTGCGTAGCACCTCGTTGTGACACCTCCGCTCCAGTCCTCGATCGGCACCTGCCTTGCCCTCATAAGTGTTTGGGGCCTGATCGGATTGGCCGGTCTGTTGCGCCCGAAGAGCATGGGGCTGATCACGCGAGTGCTGTTTCCCCTCAGCGCCCTCTGCGGCCTCGCCCTCGCCGTCGAGGCCGTCGCAAGTTTGGCCGCACCGGTACAAACGCTCACGCTTCCGATCGGCCTGCCGGATCTGCCGGTGCATCTGCGCCTCGATTCCCTGACCTGTATCTTTCTGGTACTTCTCGGGGCGACCTCGACCGGGGTCTCGATCTTTTCCGCCGGCTACTTTCGACGCGACCACGGTGCGTCGCTGGGTCTTCTCTGCCTTCAATACCACTTATTTCTGGCCAGCATGGGCTTTGTGCTCCTGGCGGATGATGCCTACGCGTTCATGGTGGCCTGGGAGGTCATGGCGCTGTCCTCATATTTTCTGGTAACGACGGACCACCTCCAGCCGGAGAATCGGCACGCGGGGTTTCTTTATTTGCTCATGGCGCATGTCGGGGCGATCGCGATATTGCTGAGCTTCGGCGTGATGCAGGGTGGGAGCTGGCAATTCACCTTTGATGCCATGCGGGGCGCTCACCTCCCACCGGCGTGGGCCGCGGCAGCCTTCCTGCTCGCCCTGTTGGGATTCGGTGGGAAAGCGGGCTTGGTGCCGCTGCACGTGTGGCTACCGGAAGCGCATCCGGCCGCTCCTTCGCCAGTCTCAGCGCTGATGAGCGGGGTGATGTTAAAGACGGCCGTCTATGGCTTGTTGCGGGTCAGTTTCGATCTGTTGGGGTCCCCCGAGTGGTGGTGGGGACTGGTGCCGCTCGGCTTCGGCCTGCTTTCGGCATTGTACGGAGTGATATTTGCCGCAACGCAGACCGACATGAAGCGACTGCTGGCCTACTCCTCGATCGAGAATCTCGGCATCATCTTCAGTGCGCTGGGCCTTGCCATCGTCTTCCGCGGCGTCAACATGCCCGCCGTCTCGACCCTCGCGCTCATCGCGCTCCTCTATCACAGTCTCAATCACGCCTTGATGAAGGGCCTGCTGTTTCTGGGCACAGGTGCGGTGCTGCACTCCACTGGTGAACGAACCCTCGGGCGCCTGGGAGGCCTGATTCACCGGATGCCCTGGGTGGCCTGGCTCACCCTCATCGGCGCGCTCGCCATGGCGGGATTGCCACCGCTGAACGGATTTGTGTCCGAGTGGCTGCTGTTGCAGGCCTTTCTCTTCGCGCACGAGGTCCCCCATACCTTTATCAACATGCTGCTGCCGCTGGGCGCCGCCGTGCTCGTCCTGGCCGCCGCACTCGGCGGCTATGTCATGGTGAAATTTTTTGGCGTGATCTTTCTCGGCAAACCGCGCGAGGCGGGGCTTGCGCGCGCGCACGATGCGGATCCCAGCGAGCGCATTGGCCTGATCTGGCTCGCATTGGGTTGCGTCGCGCTGGGCTTATTCCCGACGCAGGTTGTCCATGCCCTTCGCATCGTTGTGTTGCAACTTGGCGGAGTAGCGCTTCCGTCTCAAGAGGCTCCGTGGTGGTTCCTGGTACCGCTTCCCGATCAGCGTACCTCCTATTCCGCTTTGATCTTTCTGATCGCAATCACAGCGATCGTGCTTATCACGCTGCTTACCGTGCGCCTGCTCTACCACCGCCGCATACGCCAGGTGACCGCATGGGATTGCGGCTACGGCCAATTGACGGCGCGCATGCAGGATACCGCAGAGGGCTTTGGCCAACCGATTCGCCATATTTTCGGGGGCTTTTTCGAGGTCCAGCGCGAACTTCCCTCCCCGTTCGATCGCGCGCCTTATTACCGCATCGCCATTTACGATCGGATCTGGCAGCACCTTTACCTACCGATCGCTCCACTGCTACAGCGGGCCACCGACGCGGTCGCCTGGCTTCAACAAGGGCGCATCTCAACCTACCTTCTCTACAGCTTCGTGACGCTGGTGGTTCTGCTGGCGCTGGTCCTATGACGCTGCTCGACGGCTTCACCCAGGGACTCGAACTGATTGCAGCGCTGGCCGTAGCGCCGTTGTTCACTGGCTGGATTAATCAGTGCCGCGCGTGGCTTCAGAATCGAACCGCGCCGAGCGTCTTGCTGCCATATCGCAACATTCGCAAGCTCTTTCACAAGGACGCGGTGATCGCTGAGAACGCCTCGTCCTTTTTTCGGATCGCACCCTACGTGGTGTTCGGTACCATGGTGCTCGCCGCTGCGATCATTCCTTCGATGGGGACGCGCTTACCGCTCACCAGCGCCGCCGATGCGATCGCGCTGGTGGGGCTGTTGGCCACCGCTCGGGTGTTCATAGCACTTGCTGCCATGGATGTCGGCACCGCCTTCGGCACACTCGGTGCACGTCGCGAGATGATGGTGGGATTCCTCGCTGAGCCTGCCCTACTGATGATCATCTTTGTCGCCTCTCTGATTTCGGCGACCACCGCGCTCCCCGCCATTACCGAGAATCTGTCCACGCAGTCGCTCGGACTGTATCCGAGCCTCGCATTCACCGGTGTGGCCTTCACTTTGGTGCTGCTTGCTGAGAATGCTCGCATTCCCATCGACAACCCTGCGACGCACCTTGAGCTCACGATGATCCACGAGGCGTTGCTGCTCGAGTACTCGGCACGCCACCTCGCTCTCATGGAATGGGCTGCCGCCCTCAAGCTCCTCAATTACGCCTGCATTGGCTTCGCGCTGTTCATCCCCTGGGGGATCTCCACCCATGAAGGCGGTCCTGGCGCGCTGCTGGCGTCCATCCCCTTGCTCGGCATTAAGCTGGCGGTAGCCGGCGCCGTACTCGCGCTGATCGAGACAGTGTCGGCGAAATTGCGCGTGTTTCGCGCGCCTGAATTCCTGGCGGTCGCCTTCTTGTTCGCCGTTCTTGGTGTGCTGGTGCACCTTCTGCTGGGGGCCTGACCATGCTGGGTGTATCACTCGATCTGCAATTACTGAACATGTGTGCGGCGCTTCTGCTGCTGTCGTCCTTTGCCATGCTTGCCCAACGAAGAATCGTCAGTCTCGTGAACCTACTGGCGATGCAGGGCATGTTGCTTTTGGCCGCTACGCTCCTGCTCGCCTGGCGCACGAAGGAACATCACCTCTATGTCTCTGCGGCGCTCACTCTGGGGCTCAAGGTGATATTTCTTCCCTGGTTGTTACACCGGCTGATTCGGCGCCTGAAGGTGTACTGGGATACTGAGCCGCTCCTCAACATTCCGTGGACCATGCTGGTCGGCCTGCTGGTAGTCGTGTTCGCCTTCGGCTTGGCGCAACCCATCGCTGCGCTTGCCAATACCGCGACTCGTAATTCAATCGGCATTGCGGTGGCCGTGATTCTGCTCTCCTTCATTACGATGATTACGCGCGGCAAGGCCATGTCACAGGTGATCGGCTTCCTTTCAATGGAGAACGGCTTGTTCTTCGGCGCCATGAGTGCCACTTACGGCATGCCGATGATCGTGGAGTTTGGCGTTGCACTCGACGTGCTGGTCGCAGTGCTGGTGCTCGGCATATTCTTCTTCCAGATTCGCGAGCAGTTTGACAGTCTGGATCTGCACCATCTGGAATCACTCAAGGAGAGCCGGGCCGTGGAGATTGGACTTCCGCTGGACGAGGAGGGGTGATATGGAATTCGCGCTGCTGCTGGCGAGTCCTATTGCCGGTGCGCTCTTTCTCGCTCTGTTCGGTGCCCGAAGCTGGGCCGCGTCGGTGAATGTGGGTTTCAGCGCCGCGACGTTTCTGGCGGCGTGCGCGCTCACCGCGCGCGTGATCGGCGAGGGCAACCTGCTGATCGCGAACGAGCAGTTCTTTATCGATCCGTTCAACGTGTTTCTGGTCGCGCTCACGGCATTTGTCGGACTTACCACCTCGATCTTTTCGCGCCCCTATATGCGCGTGGAAATGGAGCACGGTCGTGTTAGCGCGCGGCGGCTGCGTCTCTACCACAGCATGTACCAGCTGTTCATGACCACCATGCTGGTTGCCCTGACGACCAACAACATGGGGCTGCTTTGGGTGGCCATGGAAGCGGCCACGCTCTCCACGGTTCTTCTGGTGACGCTGTATCGAACAGCAGCGAGTCTCGAAGCGGGCTGGAAGTACTTCATCCTATGCGGTGTCGGCATCGCCCAAGCGCTCTTTGGAACGATCCTGCTGTACTTTGCAGCCGAAAGGATTCTTGGGGCAGAAGGCGCGAGCGCACTGCTGTGGACGCATCTGAATGGTGTCAAAGGACAGCTCGAGCCTGCGGTTCTGAGCCTGGCCTTCGTCTTTCTGCTGGTCGGTTATGGCACCAAGGTCGGCTTAGCGCCGCTGCACAATTGGTTGCCGGACGCGCATGCCGAGGGTCCGACGCCTATTTCTGCGGTGCTCTCGGGCTTGCTGCTCAACGTGGCCATCTACGCGGTCGTCCGTTGTAAGGTGCTGGTGGAGGGATCGCTGCGCTCTCGGCTCCCCTCGCAGATGCTCATGGGATTTGGGCTGCTCTCGGTGGTGCTCGCGGCGCTATTTCTCTGGCGGCAGCGCGACGTGAAGCGCCTGTTTGCATATTCCTCGATCGAACATATGGGCATTATCGCCTTCGCCTTCGGAATGGGAGGGCCAGTCGCAAATTTTGCCGCGTTGCTGCACATGACTGTGCATTCACTCACCAAGTCCGCCATCTTCTTCGCAGCCGGTCATGCCGCGCAGAAGGCCGGGTCGCAGCTGATGGAGAACATTCGGGGACTCATTACCCTCAGTCCCACCATCGGGTGGGGGCTGATGATGGGATCCCTGGCGATCCTCGGCATGCCCCCATTCGGCGTATTCGCCAGCGAGTTCCTGATCCTCACCACGGCCATGCGCGAGCAGCCCTGGGCGACGCCCATTCTGCTGGCAGCGCTGGGAATTGCCTTTGCAGCGATTTTCAGGCGCGTGCAGCCCATGGTGTTTGGTGAGACCACGGCAAAACGCTTGCCGCACCCGCCAGCGCTGCTGCCTGTCTTTGCCCATCTGGGCATTGTGTTGGTGCTGGGACTGTATGTGCCCCCTTACCTCGCCGACTGGTATCGGGCAGCCGCGCGTCTGATTGGGGGACAGTAAGATGCCACTGCGGTCATGGTTGGCGCGAGCGGAGGCACTGAGTGGTGCGCCCGGTCTTCGATCGCTTGCCGTCTCGCGCGAGGAATGGCAACGGATCTCGCAGGATTTTGCCGCCGCCGGCGGGCGATTGCTAGCCATTTGGGGCAGCGGCGCTCAATACCCGGACTCTGTGATTTGCGCGGCGTACCTCGCGGATCAGGCAGGACTGCTGGTCACGCTGGCGCTGCCGGATCCGGATTCGCCCTATCCCGGCCTCGAAGGTGACTTTCCTGCCGCGGCACGCATGCAACGGGCAGTCGCAGACCTCTCGGGATTGCGCTCCTCAGATCCGGATAGGCGCCCCTGGTTGCGTCATTCCGCCTGGCCACCGCATTACCGGCCCCTGTGGGACCCATCGCCATCCGGGCCCGCGCCGCAGCCAGTGATCGACGGCTATGAATTCGTGCGGGTAGAGGGCGAGGGGGTGCACGAGATTCCCGTTGGCCCCGTTCACGCGGGGACAATTGAACCCGGGCACTTCCGTTTCTCGGTGGTCGGTGAAAAAGTCCTGAGGCTCGAAGAGCGCCTCGGCTATGTACACAAGGGCATTGAACAGCGTTTCACTCAACTGCCGATTCTGGAGGGACATCGCTTGGCCGCGCGTGTCTCGGGCGACTCGGCTGTAGCGTTTTCCTGGGCGTACTGTCAGGCACTCGAGGGCATGGCCGGCACCTCACTTCCGCCACGCGCGGCATCTCTGCGCGCGCTCGGGCTCGAACTCGAACGCAGCGCAAATCACCTTGGGGATTTGGGCGCCCTCGGCAATGACGCCGGCTTCGCCTTCGGACTCGCGCAATTCTCGCGCCTGAAGGAATACCTGCTGCGCGCTACTCACGAGGCCTTCGGGAGCCGCTACTTGCTGGACTTTGTCGTTCCCGGTGGCACCCGCCAGGACTTGTCCGCCTCCGGCGCTCGACAGCTTGCGGACTGCTTGCAGCAGCTGCTGCCGGAAGTGTTGCGGTTGCATACGATCTACGATGAGCACGAAGGCGTGCGCGACCGCTTTACCGGTGCCGGCGCGGTCACACCGATGCTTGCCGTCCGGTTAGGGTTAACCGGCCTTGCCGGCCGTGCCAGTGCTCAGGCATTCGACCTACGCATCGATCTGCCTTGCGAACCATACCCGGGGCTCGCGCCAGCGATATGCGTACGCACTGAGGGCGATGTGGCAGCCCGCGTGGCCATCCGATTTGATGAACTCGCGGAGTCGTGCCGTCTGATCCATCGCCTCTTGGGGACGCTTCCCACTGGTCCGCATCGAGCAGCCGTGCGCGTGCCGGCCGAGGGGAGCATCGCGGCGGGATTGATTGAAGGATGGCGCGGGCCCGTCCTGGTGGTGCTCGAGGCCGGCCCTGACGGCGCGATCCACCGATGTCATCCACACGATCCGTCGTGGCAAAACTGGCCGGCGCTCGAGCATGCCATCATCGGCAACATCGTTCCTGACTTTCCGCTGATCAATAAATCGTTCAACCTGTCCTATAGCGGCCACGATCTGTAACGCCCATATGTTAAAGACACTCCACCAGATCGCTTCCGTTGGTATCGTGACCGAATCGCCGCCGCGGGCCGATGCGAGCTTGCGCGTCCGCGAAGGCCTGCAGGAGCAGCTACGCGCCGTGCTCGGTCGCGCACTGTGCATTCGCCACATCGATGCCGGCTCCTGCAATGGTTGCGAGCTCGAGATTCACGCCCTGGGCAATCCGCTCTACAACCTCGAAGGACTTGGGATTAGGTTCGTCGCAAGTCCACGGCACGCGGACCTGCTGCTCGTCACCGGCCCCGTTTCCAGACACATGGTGATTGCCCTGCGTCGCACGTATGAAGCCACACCCGACCCGAAGCTCGTGGTGGCCTTAGGCGACTGCGGCTGCACCGGCGGGATTTTCGGCGAAAGCTACGCCAGCTGCGGGCGCGTTTCGAATCTCATTCCCGTCGACGTGACTATCCCCGGCTGCCCTCCCACCCCAACGCGCATTCTCGAAGGCATCCTGGCTGCAATCGCCCGCTCATCAGCCAGGAGGCCAGGTGAGGTGCCGATGGCCGCGGGTCAATCAGATACAGCAGAACCGTGAACAATTCGGCGCCAGCACCGCTCATCGGTATCTGCTCGCAGCGAACCTGCGCCGGTGGACGGTCATCGTGTTAGGCCTACCGCTCGAGTGGTCGAAGTTGGCCCGCTAGTCGCTCGAGTTTCCCCAAAACGTTATGCATAAATGGTGGCCCCCGTATCATGTTCTACACATGACTATAGCTATATTAGAATAGCTTTTACATGCCTTGCCATGCTAGACTTAACGGAGATCACTCGCGGCACAAGCAGTGCTGTGGGGTCTCCAATCTCAAAGGAGAGCCAGCGTGATTCACTCTTTAATGGCGCCCACACGCACGATGAAGCGCCTCTAGATCTCGCGTTCCGGCTGATTCCCATTGATCGATGCGAAAATAGACCTGCTCAGCCTCGGCGGGGTGACCACGGATCGAAACGTCGTTCTGAAGTTTCGTGAGCCCGTAGGCACATCGCAGCTCCTCTTGTACGACCGGGTCCTGAACGGCAGCTATGGCAAGCCATTCCTGATCGAGGATCTTGAATATCGCACGCTGTGCTTCACGCTCGATGGCTGCACTCAAACCGAGATGCGGCTCGATGACCCGCTGGCGTTGACGAGCGAATACACTCGCAAGATGATGGGGTTTCTCGTTCTACAGGCGCGTCCCAAGCGCATCTTAATGATCGGTTTGGGTGGCGGGTCCTTGGTCAAGTACTGTCATCGGCATTTACCGACAACCGAACTCACGGTGATCGAGATAGACCCCGAAGTCATCGCTCTGCGAACGCATTTCTACGTGCCACCCGATGATGAGCGGTTGCAGGTGATCAATGCCGATGGGGCGCAATACGTGGCGCAAATGGCGGCCGAAGGTGGGCGCACCGATGCGATGCTGGTGGATGCCTACGATCGGCACGGTGTCGCCAAGGCCGTTATGGAGCGCGTGTTTTTTGAGAATGCAAAACAGGTCCTCGGTGGCCGCGGCGTGTTCATTTTTAATCTCGTCGCGCCAGCGGCGGAGTCCGAGCCTCACATCCAGTTGATCCAATCCGTGTTTGGCGAACCGGTGATCACGATTGCCATGCCCAATGACGGCAATCTCGTAATATTCGCGGGCAACGCGCTGCGTAACCCTCGGCGTTTGCTATTGGCGCGCCGAAACGCCGAGCGCGTTGAAAGAAGGCTCGGTCTGCTTTTTCCCAATTTGGTGAAGCACCTCGGCGTGTGCTACCAGCAGCTGGATCGGCGCATTCCTTGATGCGCGCAAGAGCAACTCCGATCGTTTCTAGACATCCTGCGGCCGGCTCGGGTTAGCCGACATGAAACTACCAATCTTATTATTTGACCCAGACCCAGTCGCCGCTCGGCTCTTGATGACTCAGTTGCGGCGTGCGGGAGTTGAAATCCAGATAACAGTGGACGGGGCTACTGCCGTTTCGACTGCGCGCGGCCAGCGGTTCGCGTCTATAGTGGTCGTGGCCGACTTGGCAAACGCTCAAATGCGCAAGTGCCTGCACGAGTTACGCGACGCCGATCCCGATGCGTGGCTTATGGTTATATCGCAGGCGCCGTTCGATCGAGGACGCGAGGTGGTTCGCGAACTGGGTGGCAATGCGATGATGGAGAGGCCATTTGCTATTTCAGACCTGGCACAGCGGTTGAGCGCACTGTCCATCAGCGCCAGCGCTGTCCTGGAAGGCGCAGACTAGATCGAGCTCCCGATCATCCGCGAACGCCACTCGGCCCCAAGGGAGGACCCGGCGGGACTCTCAGGTGCCTCGACGGCGCCCTTGGATTGTCACGGGTGCACGCGATTCCTGCAGTCGCGAGCGTCCAGCGTTACGTGCACGACCAGCAGCGGCTTCGAGCAGTCGAACTCCGCGACCCCCCGGGGCGCTGGTGTCGCCTTCGTTGATGAGTTCAACGCCGGCCGCTTTCAGTGCCGCTATGACTTTCATAAGCGAGTCCACTGTGCCGCGAATAATGCCCTCGCTCGCTTCCATGCGCTGAATGGTCGGCAGCGACAGCCCCGCAGCGTGCGCGATCGCTCGTTGGTCCATTCCAATGAGGGCGCGCGCGGCCCGTAATTGCGCCGCGGTGATCATGCTGTGCTCACGCTTTGATGGGCCATGCTTGCATTATAATGTGCAATCGCTCGATTATCATGCTTCGTGTCAGTGCGCTGGCCTGGGGCGGGCGCGAGTGGCTAACCGAGCCCTGTGCGCGATCGGCCCAGGGGGTTGCCGCGAGCGCTGTGCGCAATCGCTGGCAGCTGCAGTGACGCGTCGAAGCGTTGCTGCGGTTGCCACTGAACAGGCGCATTCCTCGGCAGCAGTGGATAGTCATCTCCGAAGATATGCCCCTCCGGGTTTCTTACGCTTCAGATTCTCGCCGGGCTTCCGACCCATGAGCTCGCCCGCTCACGATTGCTACTCACGCGAAGTTCTCGCTCGCGCAGCCGCACACCTCGGCCACCGAGTGAACTGACGCTGCGCTCATCGATTATCTCGATGCCCATATCTTCTTCAAGGGCTTGCACAACTTTCACCAGTGAGGTGACGTTTCCCCGAACCAGGCCGCCACTGGCTTCCATTCTTTGGATGGTGGGGAGGGAAAGCTTTGCCGTGTGTGCGAGGGCAACCTGGTCAATGCCCAGTAGAGCGCGCGCGGCGCGAAGCTGGGCTGCGGTCATCACCCTTTAGCCATCAGAAGCGTGGCAATCGGTGTTCTCGAAAGCTGGACTGTCGCGTTGAACTCCTCAATATCGCGGTGACATGGACCCGCGCATCGAGGCCGCAACGGCAGGGCACCGAGCGGGCCACGACTGCTCCGTGCGGCAGCCAGCACGAGAACAGACTGAGCGAGCTCACGGCCGGCTTGTCCGCTCACACCGCCCGCAGGCCGCATGGTTTGACGCGCAATCATGTCCACCGCCGACCTGACCGCGGGCGAGATCCACAGCGCGCCAAACGCGCCCATTTCCATGGCTGCTCTAAAGCCGGCTGACCAAGCTACTTCCGGCGCCACTCTTCGACCCGCTATTCGGGATTCTGCCAACAAGGTCGGGGTGAAACTGGGAGGATCCGCACTGATTGTGCGATCCAGAGACTGCATGTATCCGGTTATCAGGAATAAGAACCGCTCGAAGGAGAGCGCATCATCGATGATTGGGGGAATTCGCCATCCCTTGTCGTTCCAGACTCTCGGCAACCACGCTCCGGATGACAGACTGAACGGCCATGCGATGAGTGCTGTCAAGTACCCTTCCAGCGTCGAAATGCCCATGGTTCCTCTGGGCCAGCCCGGATCTGCAAGCCACAGTGTCAATTCCTCGTGGTCTTTGGCGGTAAATGAAACAGGATCCATTATCGCAATGTTGGGCGGTCTCGGCGCGTGCGCGACGATTCCTTTCTTGCGTACCATGAGTCAGGTGCGACCGTGATGACGCCACAGTAGCGCTGTAAACCATGATTGGCGCACCGGGAATGACTTTCTACCTTTCATGCAATCCTCCATCGTACTGAATCCTTATCGCACGCGGCTCGGGCGCCAGTTATTCGAACCGTCTCTGCCAAGCAATCGCACTTGCGCTGTGATGAATGCCTGACGGCTCAGCGTCCAGCGATACTGGCCATCTTCCACCTGTCGCCCAAGTAGAGATCCGGCCATCACAATGCATGCCTGACTCGCAAACGTCAGTTATTATGTTTATTATATCATGAATGATGTGGCACACATGGATAATGCGGATTCGCGGCGCCCTGCGCACGTACCGTGTTCAGTAGAGCGCCAAGAGGACTAGCATTGCATGGACCTCTTTCAGCGTTATTGGACACCAGAGATCTTTGCCGCAAACGCAAGTATGGGCGCGCATCTTATTGCCGCCCTCATTCTCGGCATCCTGGTCGGCTACGAGCGCACCTACAAGGGGCGCGCGGCTGGAATGCGCGTCTATGGACTCGTCTGTATGGCCTCTGCCGCTTTGACCGTCTTCGTTGGTTACACGCGGCTCTGGTACGGCGGCAGTCCGATCGAGGCCAGCGTAGACCCTACGCGGCTCGTGCAGGGTATTGTCTCAGGCATCGGGTTTCTTTGTGCTGGCGTCAGCATGAAAGACGGTTTCACCATCAGCGGCCTGACCACCGCAGCGTCGATCTGGGCCGTGGCCGCTATCGGCGTGTTACTCGGCGTGGGCTTCTATGGCGTGGCCGTGCTACTTGCGGTGCTTTGCATGCTCTCGATGTCGCTGCTCCGAGACGTGGAGGCGAAGCTGCCAGGACGGACAACCTTGGATGTGTCACTCACCTTTCGGGCAGGCACCCCTCCTAGCTTCGAGCGGTTGGCCGCCGCCGCGGAAGCACGTGGCTATCAGTTGTTGCGCGAAAGCTTGACGATAACCTTCGCTGATTAGATCTGGCATCCTCCGGAGTCAGGCAAGCTCGAGCTTGCCAAGGTAAATGCTCTCGTCCAGCAACTGCACCTCGACCGTCTGCGCTCGGTGACCGGCTGAGATCCTGACACTGTAGCTGCCGCTGTGCGGCGCCAGGCGGTCGAAGCGGAAGTCACCAAAGGCATCGGTCGCTGCGCTAGCCAGCGGCTTGCCAGTTTGCAGAAGTTCGACAGTGGCGCCCTCGACGCAATCCTCGACGCCATTGACCGTGCTGCTGACGCTGCCGCCGATGAAACACTGGTCGAAGCGCCACAGATTGCGGTACCAGACCCGTGGGCGCGTGCCGAGTTCGGGCTGGAGAACGCGCAGCTCCTCGTCCGCGGCGCGGCGCTGCATGGCGGTGTCGTCGATCTTCACGGCCTCGATTGCCTGCGTGGGACACACGGGCACGCAGCGCGGGGCAGGCGCACCCGCATCGAGCAGGTGCGCATCGAAGAACCACGTCTGCGGCAACTGTTCCTGCTCGTTCCAGACGATGGCCCCATAGGGGCAGGCCGACACCAGGTCGCGCCGGCCCCTCGCCTTCTGCGGGTCGATGAGCACGATGCCGTCAGCGCGCTTGGTGATGCTACCGTCGCCCGCTGCGCGGATGCACGGCGCGTCATCGCAGTGATTGCACATGCGCGGCACGTAGGCGACATCCACCATGGGCGTCGCGCCGCGCGTGCGCCGCTCGATGCGGATCACGGCCGGTCCCTGCGCCGCATGCGGCGCGGAATAGCCCGGGTGCGCGTTACCGGCCAGCTCGTCGCGCGCCGCGAGGACGCAGTTGTTGCAGTTCTCGCACAGCGCGACATCGATGATGAGATTCCAGCGGCTCATGCGAGAGCCTGCGGATCACCCACTTGCCTGCTGCGCGCACGGATGAACTCCTGCGCTCCGCGCCACGCCTCGACCTGCACGAGACAGGAGTTCGGCGCCATGCCGCTGGTGCCCTGGCTCTGGGGCCGGGAGGGCGTGAGCGTGTTCATGCAGCCGCCGATCTCGACCCGCTCGCCGGCGACTTGGATCATGACGTACTCGGAGCTCGATTCGAAGGACTTGACTGTTCCGCGCGCGACCATCGGCGAGACATCTGCGGCACAAACAACCGCGCCGCGGTCGTTCCATATCTTGATCAGGTCACGGTGCTCGATGCCGCGTTCGCGTGCGTCCAGGTCGTTCATCCGTGCCACCCAGAAGTAGTGGCCTGCGACAGCGACCCGGTGGTCGGTGATGTCGTTCGTGGCGCCTTGCTTGCCATCGGCGTGCGTGTGGAAGCTGTAGCGCGAGTGGGTGGCGATCATCTGCAGCGGGAAGCGTTGCGCCAGCCCCGGTGTGCGCGGGCCCTCCCATGAGGGCCGGTAGCGATTCACGACCGGGCGCTCCGGGTTGTCCGGATCATGGCGCTTGAGGTTTTCCGGAACAAACTCCAGCTTGCCGCTCGGGGTCTGCAGCCCCTTGCCGAACTCCTCGGCCCACTGCGAGGGCAGCGGCTGGGGCTCGTTGATGTCTTTCATGCGTCCCTCGGCGAACCAGCGGAAGTTCACCGGCGGGCGCATGGACTCGGCTTCGGCGGGCACGACGAAGTAACCCTTGCGGCAGAACTCCTTCCAGCTGATATGCGCGGGCAGATCGGAGGCGTCGAATACGCGCTTGACCCAGTCGAGGTCGCTGCACCCTTCCGTGAACATGGCCCCAAGCCCCAGGCGCTGCAGTATCAGGCTGAAGATCTCGTAGTCGGACTTCGACTCACCAAGCGGCTCGATGCACTTGTGCTGCAGGACGATGACGCGGTGGTTCACGCCATTGAAGCCGTGCTGCAGGTAACCGCCGCCCGAGCCCCATTCGCCGATGTCCCAGCGCTCCAGGTTCGTGCACGCCGGCAGGATGATGTCGGCGTACTGGGTCTCGCCCTCCTGCCAGATGCTCTGGTTGACGACGAACTCGATACTCTCGTGGCGGTAGGCATCGACCATGCGGCTGGATTCGGTCAGCGTGCTGAAATAGGAGCCACCGTACTTGTAGAGCATGCGGATACGCGGGTAGCCGGGCATCGGGTATTCGTAGGGTGCGAACTGGATCTCCGGCGCCATGCCATCCCAGAGATAGCCCTTTGCCTTGCCCTGGATGATCGCCTCGGGAAACTGCTGGCGCGGCACGAGCTGGCGCACCGGGTTCACCGTCAGCACGTGCGGCATTTTCTGGTAGTTGTTGACGGCATTGCCGTTCCACTGCAGCTCGCCGGAGATGCCGCCATCGGCATAGCCGGGGAAGTAGAACTCGTGATCCACGGGCGTGCCGGACATCATGCCGCCCATGTTGATGCCCGGCTTCCCCAGCCCCTGCATGCCCATCATCATCACCATGCAGCGCGCCCACTGGGCGCCCGTGGCGCCGCGACCCGCGCCACCGAACCCGGTGCCTGCAGCACCGGCCGAGAGGTAAGTCTTCCTGCGCGCCCACACTCGCGCCAGCGCACGCGCGTCGCGTGCCGGGACGCCCGTCTCTGCCTCCTGCCATTCGGGCGTCTTGGGCACGCCGTCCTCATCGCCGACGACGTAGGCGCGCCACTCGTGGAAACCCGTCGTGTGCTCGCTGACGTACTTGTCGTCGAACAGGCCTTCCTTGATCCATACGTACATGATGGCGATCGCCAGTGCGGCGTCGGTGCCCGGGCGGATCGGGATCCAGCGCCCGCCGAACAGCTGCGCGGTCGGATTGTAGTGTGGGTCGATGTGAATGAACTCGATGCCGAGCTGCTTCGCCCACAACCGCCGCTGCGTTCCCTCGAAACCCATGTAGCCGCCGTAGGTGCTCTCCGGATCGCTCGACCAGAAGACGATCTGCTCGGCGTTCTGCAGACAGTCCTCGATGGTGCCGTAGTTGCCGGTGATGCCCACCCGCTGGCTGTGTCCCCAGTGGTGCATCGCGCCCCAGTACCAGCCCTCCCAGCTGTCGGGGTTGGCGGCCATGCGCGTGAAGCCAATCAGGTTGCCGAAGCGCAGGAGCGCCGACAGGTAATAGCCGACGTTTCCCCACTGATGGTGGGACGATGTCGGTATGCAGATCGAGCCGGCGCCATGCACGCGTTTCTGGCGACGAATCTCGCCGGCGACGATGTCCATGGCCTCGTCCCAGCTGATGCGCACGTAACCGCTCTTTCCTCGGTTCTGCGGATTGCGCTCGCCATTCGGGTCGAAGTCGGCGCGCTTCATCGGGTACGGCACGCGCTGCGGGGAATAGGTGGTGGACTTGACCGACAGGGCGTGTGGCGCCACCAGCCCGACTCGGCGCGGCGTGAATTCTCGCCCCCGCGCGCGGATGGTCCAGGGGGGCGCATCCTGCGTGTCGTACTCGATCGGCGTGACACGCACAATGCGCCCGTTGCGCACGTATACAAACAGCGGCCCGCCGTTCGTGAGGTTGGTGTAGCGCCGCGTTCCGTCGGGCATCGGCGTGCCGAAGCGCAATCCCGCCTTCGCCATCGCATTCAGGGTCTGCATCCACCACGTGGCGAGGTGGTCTGGCCCCATGACTATGACCTTGAAGTTCTTGGCAGCGTGCACGACGGTGCCCATGTCGGCGTTCGGACTCATCATCGCGAGCGCCGTAGCCACGTCCTTGAACGACATCACCACCTGCGGCCGCTCAGTTAGTCCCGCGCGTGAGCGCACCTTGCCGCTGCCGACCTCGTAGTGCCGGGCGATGCTACCATCGCGCAACTGGATCTGGATCAGCGCGTCATGCCGCGCCAGTAGGGCGCGGAAATCCGGGTGGCGCCGGGCCGTGCTGTTGATCATGGGGGAGAGTGCACGCAGAATCACGTTCAGCACGAGCCGCTGCATGCGTACTTTGCCACCGCCGCCCGTGCGCTGCGCCATCCTCACCCTCTCCTTCCAGGCCCAGGCCTCCTGGACGAATCGGTTCTCGAGGACGAGCCGGAGGCGCTCTATACTAGTTGATTATAGAATAAATCATCGATTCTTTAGAATCGTGGACGAAATGCCCTCTTCCATCGATAATCCGTGCTGACCCGGCACAAAGAAGGCCAGCGCCCCCATGTCCACACCGTCCAACAAGAGCCTGACGAGCCTCGCCTTCGAGCGTATCCGCAACGACATCCTGCTGGGCGTCCTGCGGCCGAGCGAGCGGCTCAAGATCCAGGCGCTGAGCGAGCACTATGGCATCGGCGCCACCGCGGTGCGGGAGGCCTTATCGCGGCTGGTGACCGATGGGCTGGTCGAATCCGAAGACCAGAAGGGCTTTTGCGTGAGCGCGGTTTCGCGTGAGGACCTCATCGATCTGACCGAAACCCGCATCGCGATCGAGGGCATGGCACTACATAAGTCGATCGAACTGGGCAACCTCGAATGGGAAGCTCAGATCCTGAGCAGCTATCACAGGCTTTCACGCACGCCCGCTCCGACGAAGATCGAGAATCATGCGGCCTGGGCGCAGGCGCATCGCCAGTTCCACGAGTCACTGATCGCGCATTGCGCTTCACCGTGGTTGTTGCGCCTTTGCGCGATGCTCTACGACAAGTCCGAGCGCTACCGGAATCTCGCGGAGCGCAACACCCGGCCAGAATTGCGCGACACGGTCGCCGAGCACCGGGATCTCATGCAGGCAATCGCCTTGGACCGAAATACCGAGCGGTCACTGGCCTTGCTGGCGGATCATTTTCGTGAGACCACCGAGCTCTCGCTGCGCGCGGGCTTCAATGGTGATTCGCCGCCCGCTGCGCATCCCGCGCGCGAAGCATCCAGCGCTAACTAGCGCAAGAAGCTCCGTCGGAGCATCTCTCAATCGGCAGGTTCGGGCACCAGTCCAGAGCTGGTGATGTAATCCGGGCGATTAACCGAACTCTCGCAGTCAAATTCGCTAATTGGCGCCTTATCCGGGCGCCAGACGTAGGCGGTCGCCCACGACCATGGCCTCGAATAGTAAGCAGGATCGTCAACGGTAGTGATCACTTCAAGCGACCAGTCGCCCTGCTGCGCACCCTGATGCACCTTGCGAATACGATGCGTGAGCCTGGCGTCGGCAGAGATCGGTGTCCCGTTGATGTCCAACCAAAGCGCCTGCCTGAAGCCGCTGGTCTCCACTACCAATGTATCAGCTTCCCAATGCCCGACTGAGCGTCCCATGTATGGACGAACGCTGCCGTCCGGTTGCTTCGCTGGATCGAATACCACCGTCCAGGCGCCGTGGTACTGGTAGAACAAGAACTGTATCCAATCCTTATTCTGGTAGATCACGAAGGGTAAGTTGATTTCGAGTTGCAGCGGCTGCCCAGGCGGCAGACAAACCGCCGAGGCATTCACATAGGGCGTTCCTGCACGTGACGCGGCCACGCGCATCGCGAGAAGTGAGCGCCCCGCCTCGTTAAGCGGCGTCTTGGCGCCGTACATATCAGTGGAACGCTCGAGCGGAAGAATATTGTATTGTCGCCAGACGCCTTCGAAATTCTTCGGATCGAGCGATGGTGACGGCCACTGACCCGATAGTGGCAGCAAGTCCGCCGCCAGTTTGTCCCGGAAAGCGGCGATGGCTCCCTCAGGCGGTCCGCCCGGTGGCAAGGCGTCCGGCGGTGGGCCAGCAACACCTGGCGGAGCGGCGCCGGGTGGTGGGCCAGAAAGACCTGGCGGAGCAGCACCGGGTGGTGGCCCAGCAAAACCTGGCGGAGCCGCGCCAGGTGGTGGGGAAGTGGCCTGTGCGTAGGCGTGCGGCGAAGATGCGACCAGGCAAGCCAGACCCACGGCCGTGAAGATACCTCGGTGCAACATGCTTGCGCGGGCAGCAGATTTAACGTTAGCAGACACCGGCATCCTCATGTGGGGGGCAACGGCAGCTTGCCGGCGTTGCGCCGGTCTATGCAGATATCTTCTGGAAACGGCGCGTCTGGCTGACGGTCATATTTGACGATCGCTTCCCACGGCCGAGTGAAAGTCAAATATGACCGTCAGCCAGAC
>Ga0265338_10002995_pt1 | contig 24451 bp, 2 predicted proteins | sample 42126metaG_FD_193579 | JGI IMG/M metagenome (GOLD analysis project Ga0265338, IMG submission 193579) | Rhizosphere microbial communities from Carex aquatilis grown in University of Washington, Seatle, WA, United States - 4-21-26 metaG | ecosystem: Host-associated > Plants > Roots > Rhizosphere >... | reverse complement strand
CACGCACTACTATAGAGTAAGCACCAGCAGGAAGAGCAGCTATAGTACCGCCATTAGCAATAGCCGTCCAAGCCCCGATTCCGTTTAATTGATAAGTATATGTACCCGAGCCACCACCGATAGTCATCACCACACTACCGGTTCCAGTAGAACAAGCAGGGTTGGTTAATACACCACTAGCCGTTACGGCCGTAGGGACAATCACCGTACCAGCAACAGCAGTAGCCGTACAAGAATTAACATCACGCACTACTATGGAGTAAGCACCAGCAGGAAGAGCAGCGATAGTACCGCCATTAGCAATAGCCGACCAAGCACCTACACCATTCAGTTGATATTGTTTTGCCCCAGTACCACCACCTAATGTCATAACAACACTACCTGTTCCAGTAGAGCAAGTTGGATTGGTTAATACACCAGAAGCAGTATTAGCCGTAGGAATAACAACCGTACCAGCAACCGCAGCAGCCGTACAAGCATTAGCATCACGCACTACTATAGAGTAAGCACCGGCAGGAAGAGCAGCGATAGTACCGCCATTAGCAATAGCCGTCCAAGCCCCGATTCCGTTTAATTGATAAGTATATGTACCCGTACCACCAGCAATAGTCATCACTACGCTACCGGTTCCAGTAAAACAGGCAGGATTAGTTAAAACACCGCTAGCAGTAACAGCCGTAGGAATAACAACCGTACCAGCAACCGCAGTAGCCGTACAAGCATTAGCATCACGCACTACTATAGAGTAAGCACCAGCGGGAAGAGCAGCTATAGTACCGCCATTAGCAATAGCCGTCCAAGCCCCGATTCCGTTTAATTGATAAGTATATGTACCCGAGCCACCACCGATAGTCATCACCACACTACCGGTTCCAGTAGAACAAGCAGGGTTGGTTAATACACCACTAGCCGTTACGGCCGTAGGGACAATCACCGATCCTGCAACAGCAGGAGCCGTACAAAGGTTAGCATCATGCACTATTATAGAATAAGCCCCGGCAGGTAAAGCAGAAATAGTACCGCCATTAGCGATAGCTGTCCAAGCCCCTATTCCATTTAATTGATATTGATAAGCCCCTGTGCCACCACCGATTGTCATAACCACACTTCCGCTACCACCAGTGCAGAGTGGATTAGTCAGAACTCCAGATGTAGTAGGATTGGTATTTACAGTTACAGCCGTTGAAGTTGTAGTACCAGTTAAATTATCCGTAGCAACAGCCGTAATGGAATTAGAACCTGCAGGAACACCAACCCATGAGTAAGTGAAAGTAGAACCAGCTTGAGTTCCGCTACCAAGAAGAGTGGCTCCATTATAGAATTTAACACTAGAAACCGTGCCATCAGCATCAGTAGCGGTAGCTGTTAATATTATAGTAGAACCAGCAGTAACACAGCTACCTGTTGCAGGACTTGTAATGGATACTACTGGAAGTATGTTAGGATCGTTTGTTACACCATTCAAGGCTAAAACTTGATTACTCATATAGAGCGTAGAGAAGGTAAGCAGATTGCCAAATGTTCCTGCAACTGTAGGATTAAATCTAACTTGAATAGTTGCAGTGGCACTTCCTGCTACATTGGTTATTGTTTTAGTTGTTCCCCAAGTATCAGAATCGCTTAATCTAATTTCAAAAGGACCACCATCAACACTTAATGTGATATCACCAGATAAACCGGTTGCAGTTAGATTACATAATATTGTAGCTGATGGAACTCCTGTAAGTGTTGTGAAATCAAAAACAGTTCCCACACAAAGAGTACAAACCGGTACAGGGTTGTTCACTGTCAATGTTCCTGTTGAAGTTGTATTCGAACCACCACTAATACCATTAATATTTACAGTATAACCATATGAACCGGCAACAGTTGGCGTACCACTAATAGTAATAACACCTGCGGTTGCCGTATTAACAGTTATTCCTGTAGGAGGAGTAGAGCTGCTTGCAGTTCCTGTCCAAACGATATTATTGAATGTACCAACATAAGTATAACCAATATTTGTTATAGCCGTATTTGTTAATACAGTTTGAGAAGTTGTACTAGCAACGCTTGTTAAGGAAACAGTAGCGTTTGTCGATGTAGCTGCAGTTGTAATATTTGTTGCAGGAGAATAAGCACTTGCTTGAGCAGGTACTGCATTTGTAGCCATAACTTGATAGCTATAGGTTGTTAAAGGAGTTAATCCAGTAACTGTATAATTACTATTTGTTCCACCTGCTACTGTATAGGTATTACATGTTTGTGTTGGTGCACCTCCACCTTGTACATATACTTTGAAATTTTTAATTACTATTGGAATAAATCCGGTAGTTTGTACCCGAATAGCAATGTTGTCAGTACCGTCTGGAGCAGAATTTACATAATATCCATTCGTTTTAACTTTAAATGTTTGGAAAGAACCTGTTAAGGTTGTTGCTCCTAAATAGACTGGAGCTCCACCTGGACCTGCAGTACCTCCTACCGTTTGGTAAGCAACCGATGTTCCATTGTCGGTAAATTGGAATCCGTTATTACTGGAAGTTCCATTATCATTAATACAAATAGCTGATTTATTTCCTGATGTTAAAGTGTATCCTGCATCATATTTTGCATCAAATTGGATAACTGTATTTACATTGGTTAAATCCATATTTGCAGTATAATATTTTGTAGCAGTTCTAAAAGTCAATGCATTTAAATCAGTAAAATATAAAGTTCCTGATTGCCTTGTCCATAGATTATCATAAGTCATGTTTGTAGCAACAGAACCAGTGGTTGCCGTTTGACCGGCAAATGTTTCATTAAATAGACTCAAATCGGTTGGTGTACTTGAACAGAAATTTACAATATAACCTGTTGCTCCGGTTACATTATCCCAATCTATTGCAACAGTAGTACTTGTTGGAGTAGCTGTAATATTAGCCGGTACGCTAAGAGCACCAGCAGTAGTGACAGTTAATGAACCTGTAGCACTTGCATTGGTACCACTATATAATCCATTTACATTAATAGTATAACCATAACTTCCGGCCACTGTTGGTGTACCACTAAATGTAATAGCACCTGCCGTAGCTGTGTTTACAGTAATTCCTGTAGGAGGGGTGGAAGCACCGGATGTTCCTGTCCAGTTAATACTAACTAATGTTCCGGTATAAGTATAAGTAATATTCGTAATGGCAACACTGGTTAATACCGATTGTGCATTTGTAGCAGCCGCACTTGTTAAAGTGATAACTGCATTCACAGGAGGATTGTTAACTGTAAGTGTTCCTGTAGTATTAGAATTTGTTCCACCATTTTGACCTAAAACATTAATGGTATACCCATAAATACCAGCAACAGTTGGTGTCCCACTTATGGTAACTGCTCCTAATGTTGCAATATTAACAGTAATGCCTGTTGGAGGTGTAGAACTACCCGTAGTACCAGTCCAAACGATGGTTCCTAAATCACCGGTATAAGTATAAGTAATAGGTGTAATAGCTACACTGGTGTTTTTGACTTGAGCATTAGTTCCAACGGCACTAGTCAATGTTATTGTCCCATTTACTGTTGGCCCAGGTGCGGCTGTTGCTTTATTTGCCGCAGTGGTAAATGGACTATTCTCTACAGGATTGTTATCGATAGCTTGAATTTGATAAGAATATGTAGTTGAAGGTGTTAATCCCGTTGCTGTAAAAGTCGTGTTTGTATTACCAATTATTGTATCTAAATCACAATTACTAGCAGAAGGCCCACCTCCTTGTACATATACCTGAAAATTTCTTATTGTTAAAGGAATAAAACCTGTCGTTTGAGTTCTGATGGCAATATTGTCAGTTGTACCATTAAGAGCCGCATTGACATAATATCCATTCAATTTAATAATATATGTTTGATAAGCATTGGTTAATGTGGTTGCCCCTAAATAAGTAGCGGTGCCTGTACCGCCTGAGGTTGCCAAATTAATAGTCGTATTATCTGCGGCAACAGTAAATCTAAAGCCATTATTTGTAGAAGTTCCATTATCATTCACGCAAATAGCAGAAGCATTGGTTGCAACTGGAGTGTATCCAGCCATATACTTGGCATCAAACTGTATAACAGTATTTGCATTTGTCAAATTCATATTGGAAGTATAGTACTTAGATGCGCCTGCAAAAGTTATAGCATTAGCTTCATTAAAAGTAATAGACCCAGTACCTCTTGTCCATGTTTCATCGTAAGTAAGAGGTGTTGCAGCTGTTGTTCCAGTGGTAGCTAATTGTGAGGCGAATTCTTCATCAAATAGAAATAAATCGCTAGGAGTAGGAGGTGTACAGAAATTAACAATATATCCGGTTGCATTGGTAACAGCATTCCAGTTTAATGTTACAGTTGTTGATGTTGATGTAGCCGTTGCACCTGTTGGTGTAGCTAGAATTACTGGTGCAGTTATAGTAAATATACCAGTCTTAGTGACAACAGGAGCCAACCCTCCCACGGTTGTAAGTGTATACGTTGTGGTTGCAGCTGCGGTAGGAGTTCCTGTAAGAGTAACAGTTTTAGCTACTCCGTCTATGGTAGCAGTTACACCTGCCGGTAATCCTGAAACTGTTACATTGGTTGCGCCACCACCCCAAGTATAAACTATTGTATTAATAGCTTGACCGACTAAGCCCGATTGATTTGCAGTACCAGAAGTTAATACTAAAGTAGGAGCAATTAGAGGAACTACGGTTATTGTTCCTCCATCGGTAACAGCACCGGCTGCCGGAGTGGTTGTAATAACATAGTTATATGTGCCAGCTACGGTAGGAGTTCCTGAAATAGTAACAGTCTTAGCAACGGCATTTACAGCATATGTAACACCAGTTGGAAGTCCGGTTACCGTTGCTCCGGTAGCAGTGCCTCCATAAGTATATACAATAGCTCCCATAGCTGAACTGGCAGCAACAGATTGAACTTCTAAGCCGGAAGTTAATGTTATAGTAGGAATAGCACCACAAGATGTTGAAATTACACCGGCTGCAGTGACTTGTAAAGTTGCACCTGCACCACAAGTTGCATTGGTAACAGCAGCTTGTACTTGACCTACCGCTAACTTTTCATAGGTATATGTGGGTGCTGCAACTGTTCCAACATTGCCAGGATTAGATCCTGTCAACCATGAGCAACCACTAAAGTTAATGGAAGTTGTTCCACCGTCAGCACTATCATAACTCTTAAAAACAGTTCCAGAAGCATTAAATACCGAATTTTCAACATATACTGAAGAAGTATTTCCAGTTCCACCAGCAATTCCAATAATTACTTTAGCAACAGTGCTGCTCCAATAACAATTAAGTATATGTATTCCCAAATTTCGTCCTCGAACTTGTCTTTCTACATTGCCACCTGCCCACCAGCAATATTGCCATGTTATACTATAATGTCCGTCTGAAGGTTTAGCGTCTTTGGCTTGACCTATAAGACAAGAAAATCGGTGGTCATCTGTACCGCCGCTTCCACCTGCTTTAGGAGCGAGTAAGTGGGAAAATTTACACCATGAAACTGTAATATTATCGGTACTATTTGTATTGTCGAAGTTATCATCCATCCCATCTTGAAACTCACAGTGGTCAACCCATAAGCCATTTATCCCTTTGTTAGAGAATACATCCCAACCGTCCTCATCATAAGCTCCGGGTCCTTTAAAAATAAGATTTCGAATAATAATATTAGCGCAAGTTGAATTTTCTTTAAAATAAAAAATTCCTGAGTTAGAAGCTGTCTGATCCAAATTTTGAAGGACTGCTCCTGGCAAACCTAATAAAGTTTTGTTGCTACAAGTTAATGACATTCTTGAGCATGATATTGTACCAGATACTAAAATTACCGCCGGTGTCGAACCTGAAAGTGCCGATTGGAGTTGGGCAAAAGTAGTCACTGTCGTTGGAGCAGCAGCTCCACCACCGGTTACACCTATTCCATATCCTTGAGGAGCTGCAAACAGATAGGTCTGAGCATTAACATTTAGAGCTAACAACAGAAATGTTGTCAATAATAAAAACGACTTAATTGTTTTCATATGTATGTTTTTCAATGATTATTATGCAGTGTTATAGGATGTTAATCGAGTATTTCACCTTCATTTGTTAAAAAATGATTGGAATATCTATTCTATTTAGATAATTTAAGCAAAAGAACACAGTTATTCCCCCTTATTATATTGTATAACATACAAATTTAGGTAAAAATTGTGCAGAATATGTTAAATTTTTAACGATAAGAGTGTTAAAACTTTTAGAATATTGTGAAATCGTTTAACAATAGGGGGTTGTAGGCGAGTGTTATTATAAAACATGCTGTAGAACATAGTTGTACGAACTAGTTTTCTCTCGAAGCATCCTATTTGAGAGCTTAACAAAAAAAGGCTGTCTTCAAAAGACAGCCTTTTTAACTAGGATTTATTTTTTATCGTTTCCACACAAACTTTTGTGAACTTATGGATTTATCAATGTCTGTAATTCTTACAACATATCCACCGGAACCTAAGTAATCTAATTCAATTTCATTAACACCGTCTTTTCTAGAGAGGTATTTGCCGTTAGTAGCATAGACTTCCAATCTAAATACAAGATCTCCTTTAACTCTTAATAAATGAGTGCCCTTTTCTTGATATACATAGTGACCTTTCACTGTGATTGTGCCTGTATAATTTTGGATAGCTCCATTTGCATCAGTTGTTCTAATGCTATAAGTTGAAGAATTATTAGGAACTCCACTAATTGTTATTGTACCTGTATTTTGACTCAGATCAGTAGTTGTATAAGTTACTCCGGCAGGTAAGCCGGTAACATCAATGTCAGAGTACGAACCACCTGTCCAAGTTAATATCACCTCGTCAAGTTGTTTACCAACTTGCACTTTTTGAGTCAAGCTAGTTTGAACACTAATATTTACAGCAGCAGCTGTAACTGTAAGAGTACCATTTACCGATGCAGGATTAGTACCATTAGTGGTAACGGTATAGTTGAATGTTCCTGATGCAGTAGGTGTTCCACTAATAGTATTCGTAGTCGGATTATAAGTAACGCCAGCCGGTAATCCTGTCACAGAAGCAGTCGTAGCAGAACCACCAAGTACAAATACAATATTTGAGACAGGAGTATTAACCGTAACAGTTTGGTTTTTGTCACTAGGATTATTAATAGAGGCATCGCAAGCCACACTTGTAATAGTAACGGTAGAAGCTGTAGCCAAACAACCGTTAGGATAAGTTACCGTTAATCCATAAACACCGGAATTTGTTGCATTTGCTGTAGAACTAGTGCCAAATGCCACCGCATCTTTTGTCCAAGCATACGAGCTTGCTGTCTGACTTGAAGAAAGAGGAATGCCAGTAGTTGTGCAGTTAATTACCCCGGCACCAAGACCGTTAATGCTTACCGTCGGAGCAGCAACATCTTTAGTCAAGGAAATACTATTTGAAGTAGCCGAACAACCGTTAGAGAATGTAACTGCTACATTATATGCACCGCCATTTGAAACAGAAATACTTGGTGTAGCACCTGTAGTTGACCAAATTTGACCTGTAACTGTACCGGAAGACACGGTATAACCCAAGGTATAACTAGGCGTAGTACAATTAATTACAGCACCTGTAGTTGCACCGGTTAAAGTAACGGTTGGTATAGAAGCATCCATAGTAGTTGCAACAGTAGAAGCTGTAGCCGTACAACCATTCGCATAAGTAACAGTTAATCCATAAGTACCGGCACTAGTTGCAGCTAGCGTAGAACTGACACCGGCTGCTGCTGCGTCTTTCGTCCACGCATACGAACTCGCTGTTTGACTAGAACCTAAAGTAATTGTAGGTACAGCACATGTAATAATACCCGAACTCAACCCTGTTATAGAAACAGCTGGAGCAGCATTATCAAGAGTAGTATTTACGGTAGATGCTGTAGCCGAACAACCATTGGTATAAGTTACAATCAAACCATAAGTATCCGCAGAAGTCGCAGCCAGCGTTGAACTAGAACCCGCAGCTACGGCATTTTTTGTCCAAGCGTACGATGCACCTATTTGTGAAGAACTTAACGTAATAGAAGGAGCAGCACAAGTTAAAATTCCGGTACCAAGCCCTGTAATACTTACTGCCGGAGCAGCAATATCCTTAGTCAAGGAAATGCTATTTGAAGTAGCCGAACAACCGTTAGAGAATGTAACCTCCACATTGTAAGTACCGGCATTTGAAACAGAAATACTTGGTGTAACTTCCGTAGTAGACCAGATTTGTCCGCTAACAGTGCCGGATGAAACAGTATAGCCTAAAATATAACTAGGTGTATTACAATTAATGACCGCACCGGTAGTAGCTCCTGTTAACGTAACTGTTGGAATAGAAGCATCTTTAGTAGTAGTTACTGTTGCAGCCGTTGCCGTACAGCCATTGGCATAAGTTACAGTTAACCCAAATACACCTGCATTGGAAGCGGCTAAAGTAGAAGCCGCACCTGCAGCTACCGCATCTTTCGTCCATGCATAAGAAGCTGCAACTTGACTAGAACTTAGTGTAATGGAAGGGAAAGCACAGGTAATTATACCAGAGCCAAGTCCGGTTATTGCAACCGCCGGAGCAGCATTGTCAACAGTTGTAGCAACAGTCGAGGCCGAAGCCGTACAACCATTAGCATAAGTTACCATTAATCCGTAAGTGCCGGCTGTAGTAACTGCAAGGGTAGAACCAGTGCCGGTTGGAGCCGCATTTTTCGTCCATGCATAAGAAGTTCCTACTTGTGAAGAACTCAAAGTAATAGAAGGCGTAGTACAATTAATTACACCCGTACCAAGTCCGGTTATTGCAACCGCCGGAGCAGCATTGTCAACAGTTGTAGCAACAGTCGAGGCCGAAGCCGTACAACCATTAGCATAAGTTACCATTAATCCGTAAGTGCCGGCTGTAGTAACTGCTAGGGTAGAAACAGTACCAGTTGGAGCTGCATTTTTCGTCCATGCATAAGAAGTTCCCACTTGTGAAGAACTCATAGTAATAGAAGGCGTAGTACAATTAATTACACCCGTACCAAGTCCAGTTATTGCAACCGCCGGAGCAGCATTGTCAACAGTTGTAGCAACAGTCGAGGCCGAAGCCGTACAACCATTAGCATAAGTTACCATTAATCCGTAAGTGCCGGCTGTAGTAACTGCTAGGGTAGAAACAGTACCAGTTGGAGCTGCATTTTTCGTCCATGCATAAGAAGTTCCCACTTGTGAAGAACTCAAAGTAATAGAAGGCGTAGTACAATTAATTACACCCGTACCAAGTCCGGTTATTGCAACCGCCGGAGCAGCATTGTCAACAATTGTAGCAACAGTCGAGGCCGAAGCCGTACAACCATTAGCATAAGTTACCATTAATCCGTAAGTGCCGGCTGTAGTAACTGCAAGGGTAGAACCAGTGCCGGTTGGAGCCGCATTGTTCGTCCATGCATAAGAACTTCCCACTTGTGAAGAACCCAAAGTAATAGAAGGCGTAGTACAATTAATTACACCCGTACCAAGTCCGGTTATTGCAACCGCTGGAGCTATATTGTCAACAGTTGTAGCCACAGTCGAAGCCGTTGCAGTACAACCGTTAGCATAAGTTACCATTAATCCGTAAGTGCCGGCAGTAGTAACTGCAAAAGTAGAACCAGTACCAGTTGGAACCGCATTTTTCGTCCATGCATAAGAAGTTCCCACTTGTGAAGAACCCAATGTAATAGAAGGCGTAGTACAATTAATAACGCCCGAGCCAAGTCCGGTAATAGTTACTACCGGAGCAGCGATATCTTTTGTCAAAGTAATGCTATTTGACGTAGCCGAACAACCATTAGTCATGTTTACGGATACATTATAAGTACCGGCATTAGATACTATTATAGTGCCTGTAGTAGCTGTCGTCGACCAAGTTTGATTTAAAACAGTGCCGGTTGAAACGGTATAACCTAGAGTATAGCTTGGCGTAGTACAATTAATTACTTGACCTGTGGTCGCTCCTGTTAAAGTGACAGTTGGTATAGAAGCATCCTTAGTTGTAGTCACTGTTGCAGCAGTAGCTGTACATCCATTTGCATAAGTTACTGTTAAACCATAAACCCCAGCATTTGAGGCCGCTAAAGTAGAAGCCGCACCTGCAGCTACCGCATCCTTTGTCCACGCGTAGGAAGCTGCAACTTGATTAGAATTTAATGTAATGGAAGGGAAAGCACAGGTAATTATACCTGAGCCAAGTCCGGTTATTGCAACTGCCGGAGCAGCAATATCCACTGTGGTAGCCACAGTCGAAGCAGAGGCAGAGCATCCGTTTCCGTCTGTAATAGTTAAGCCATAAGTACCTGCAGTTGTTACTCCTAATGTAGGAGAAGAACCAGCTGATAATGCATTTTTAGTCCATGCATAAGTAGAAGCAGCTATACTTGATCCTAAAGTGATAGTTGTAGTTGTACAGTTTAATACACCGCTACCAAGTCCTGTAATAGTAACCGTAGGAATTGTATTCACTGTTGCCAAAACTGAAGTTCTAGTAGCGGTAGTACAACTAGCATTTGTAACATCCACATAATAGGTAGTGTTACCCGAAATGCTAGGAGTTGTAAATGAAGTACCTGTACCTAGACTTGCACCACCGGTAGCTGCTGCATACCAGTTAATAGTACCCACACTAGAAGTGGCACCTAAGTTAACTGCACCAGTACCACAACGAGAAGCAGGAGTTACAGTAGATATTGTAGGAATGGCATTAATGGTAATTGTACCATTAGAAGTAGCTGCAATACAAGGTACAGTTTGTCCAGTACTTGTAACAGTATAATTAAAAGTACCAGTAGCAGTAGGCGTACCACTGATAGTAAGAACCCCTGCCACCACAGAACTAGTTACACCAGCCGGTAACCCAGTTACAGTTGCATTAGTAGCACCACCGGTTAAACTATAAGTAATAGGTGTAATAGCAGTCAAATTACCACAAATTGTTTGTGCCGTTGTTGCCGCAGCACTAGTTCTTGTAATAACCGCAATTGGATTAATGGTAATCGTACCGATAGCTGTAGTTGTCGTACAAGGCGCGATATTACCAGTAGTAGTAACAGTATAGTTAAATGTTCCAGTAACAGAAGGCGTACCACTGATAGTTAGCACACCTGCAGCCACAGAACTAGTTACACCAGCCGGTAACCCACTTACAGTTGCGCCCGTAGCTCCACCACTTAAGAGATATGTAATGTTATTAATAACCGCTAAGTTACCACAAAGCGTTTGGTTTGTGGTAGCAACCGCACTGGTTAAAGTAATAACCGCAATCGGATTAACCGTAATTGTACCAGTAGCTGTAGCTGCTGTACACGGTGCAGTTTGTCCAGTACTTGTAACAGTATAATTAAAAGTACCAGTAGCAGTAGGCGTACCACTGATAGTAAGAACCCCTGCCACCACAGAACTAGTTACACCAGCCGGTAACCCAGTTACAGTTGCGTTAGTAGCACCACCGGTTAAACTATAAGTAATAGGTGTAATAGCAGTCAAATTACCACAAACTGTTTGTGCCGTTGTTGCCGCAGCACTAGTTCTTGTAATAACCGCAATCGGATTAATTGTAATCGTACCGATAGTTGTAGCTGCCGTACAAGGCGCTATATTACCAGTAGTAGTAACAGTATAGTTAAATGTTCCAGTTGCCGTTGGCGTACCACTGATAGTTAGCACACCAGCCGCCACAGAACCTGTTACACCAGCCGGTAAACCAGTAACGGTAGCCCCGGTAGCTCCACCACTTAAGAGATAAGTAATATTAGTAATTGCAGCTAGGTTACCACAAAGCGTTTGGTTTGTGGTTGCCGCAGCACTGGTTAAAGCTACAACAGCAGCAGGATTTATAGTTATAGTTCCAGATGCCGTAGCAGCAGGAGCTGGTGTTGTATTTACCGTGTAATTGAATATACCTGTAACTGTAGCAGTACCGCTAATGGTTACAACACCTGCCGCCACAGTAGCAGTTACACCGGTTGGAAGACCAGTTACGGTTGCCCCGGTAGCACTACCTGAGTAAGTATATGTTATTGGAGCAATTGTAGCAGCACTAGAACAAACCGTTTGGCTTGTTGTTGCCACTGCACTGGTTAATGTAAGCACAGCCAATGAATTAACTGTAATTGTTCCGTTTAATGTAGCCCCAGTACAAGGTGCACTTTGTCCTGTAGTTGTAATTGTATAATTAAATGTGCCTGATACACTTGGCGTACCACTAATTGTCAATATTCCACCGGCAACATTTGATGTTATACCTGTCGGAAGGCCGGTAACAGTTGCCCCTGTAGCACTTCCTGTCAAACTGTAAGTGATATTTGTAATAGCAGTACTTACTGTTAAACTCTGGTTTGTGGTAGCTACCCCACTGGTTAAGGTAATAATCGCAATCGGATTAATAGTAATAGAACCGGTAGTAGTTACAGCAACGCAAGGTACAGTATGTCCTGTAGTAGTAACAGTATAGTTAAATGTTCCAGTAACAGTTGGCGTACCACTAATTGTAAGAATCCCTGCCGCCACAGAACCGGTTACACCGGCAGGTAACCCTGCAACGGTAGCCCCGGTAGCTCCACCGGTTAAACTATAAGTAATAGGTGTAATAGCAACTAAATTACCACAAACTGTTTGTGCAGTTGTTGCCGCAGCACTAGTTCTTGTAATAACCGCAATCGGATTAATTGTAATCGTACCGATAGTTGTAGCTGCCGTACAAGGCGCTGTATTGCCAGTAGTAGTAACAGTATAGTTAAATGTTCCGGTAACAGTCGGCGTACCACTGATAGTTAGCACACCTGCAGCCACAGAACCGGTTACACTAGCCGGTAAACCCGTTACAGTTGCGCCCGTAGCTCCACCACTTAAGAGATAAGTAATATTAGTAATAGCCGCTAAATTACCACAAAGCGTTTGGTTTGTGGTAGCTACCCCACTGGTTAAAGTAATAACCGCAATCGGATTAATAGTAATAGAACCCGTAGTAGTTGCAGCAACGCAAGGTACAGTATGTCCTGTAGTAGTTACTGTATAGTTAAATGTTCCAGTAACAGTTGGCGTACCACTGATAGTAAGAACCCCTGCCACCACAGAACTAGTTACACCAGCCGGTAACCCAGTAACAGTTGCGTTAGTAGCTCCACCGGTTAAACTATAAGTAATAGGTGTAATAGCCGCTAAATTACCACAAAGCGTTTGAGTTGTAGTAGCCGCAGCACTAGTTCTTGTAATAACCGCAATCGGATTAACAGTAATAGAACCATTAGTAGTTGCAGCAACGCAAGGTGCAGTTTGTCCAGTACTTGTAACAGTATAATTGAAAGTACCTGTTGCAGTCGGCGTACCGCTGATAGTTAGCACACCTGCCGCCACAGAACTAGTTACACCAGCCGGTAAACCCGTTACAGTTGCGCCCGTAGCTCCACCAGTTAAGTTATAAGCAATATTAGTAATAGCCGCTAAATTACCACAAAGCGTTTGGTTTGTGGTAGCTGCCCCACTGGTTAAGGTAATAATCGCAATCGGATTAATAGTAATAGAACCGGTAGTAGTTGCAGCAACGCAAGGTGCAGTATGTCCTGTAGTAGTTACTGTATAATTGAAAGTTCCAGTTGCAGTTGGTGTTCCGCTAATAGTTAGAACACCTGCGGCCACGGAACCGGTTACACCGGCAGGTAACCCTGTAACGGTAGCGCCAGTAGCACCTCCAATTAAGCTGTAAGTAATAGGTGTAATAGCAGCTAAGTTACCACAAACTGTTTGTGCAATTGTTGCCGCAGCACTAGTTCTTGTAATAACCGCAATCGGATTAATTGTAATCGTACCGATAGTTGTAGCTGCCGTACAAGGCGCTGTATTACCAGTAGTAGTAACAGTATAGTTAAATGTTCCGGTAACAGTCGGCGTACCACTGATAGTTAGCACACCTGCCGCCACAGAACTGGTTACACCAGCCGGTAACCCCGTTACAGTTGCGCCCGTAGCTCCACCAGTTAAGTTATAAGTAATAGGTGCAATAGCAGCTAAGTTACCGCAAAGAGTTTGATTAGTTGTAGTTGCAACACTTGTCAATGTGATTACCGCAGTAGGATTCACAGTAGCAAGAACAGAAGTTCTAGTAGCTGTCGTACAACCATTGTTAGTAGCATCCACATAATACGGAGTTGAAGAGGCAATGCTAGGAGTAGTAAATGAAATCCCAGTACCTAAACTAGCCCCGCCGGTAGCGGCAGTATACCAATTAATAGTACCTGCACTGGCAGCAGCACCTAAAGAAACTGTACCAGTACCACAAATGCTGGCAGGAGTAACTCCGGAAATTGTAGGAATAGTATTAACTGTTACAACCGTTGAAGTAGTCGTGGCCGCTGAATTATCAGTAGCAACCGCAGTGATAGAATTAGAACCAGCGGGAACACCAACCCATGAGTAAGTGAAAGTAGAACCAGCTTGAGTTCCGCTACCAAGAAGAGTAGCTCCATTATAGAATTGAACCCCTGAAACTGTACCATCAGCATCAGTAGCAGTAGCAGTTAATGTTATTGTAGAACCAGCAGTAACACAACTACCAGTTGTTGGGCTGGTAATGGATACTACCGGAGGTATATTAGTCACGGCAGTTGTAGAGATTGTTGCTGCAGTTGTATAAGGACTTGTTTCTGCAGGTTGTGCATCGGTTGCTTTAATTTGATAGGTGTAAGAAGTTGAAGGTGTCAATCCTGTTACAGCATATGTTGCTGTTGTTCCACCTGTTACAGTATACGTATTACATGTTGAAGCAACCCGACTTACTGAGATTGACAAAATATTCATACCTCCTGTAACTGAGGTGATTGCAACAGCTGTACTTGTAGCATCGTAGACCCATGTTCCTGTGGCACCGGCCACAGTTAATATTCCCGTCCCGTCAATATTACTAGATGTATTAGTTGTATTTAGTGTTCCTCCTGTAACTGAGTATCCCCTATCCACAGCAGTTGCACTACCTGCTTTAGCTATTATGGTAACTTTATCTCCCACTTGACAAGGAATACTTACAGCGATACCTGCTCCATTAAGATACAAGCATCCTGTTCCATATCCAAGTCTTACTTTGGTAGCACCTGTTTGTGTAAATAATAATCCTGCTACATCAGGAATAGCTGTTCCATTAGCAAATAGAAGTGCCGTGTTTGTAGTTGCTGGTATGTAATTAAAACGAGCATTGGTTCCATCTTGAACCAAATTTGCATCAGCATTTGCAAGACTTATAGTCCATGTAGAAAAATCCCAACTTTGTATTACTGTATTAGTTGGTGTTGTGCAGAAGTTTATTACATAACCGGTGGCATTAGTTACAGGACTCCAATTAATTGTTACAGTTGAGCTTGTTGAAGTTGCCGTAACTCCCGTAGGAGTGCCTAAAATAACAGGTGTTGTAACAGTAATTGTTCCTGTTTTTGTTACCATTGGGGCAAGTCCACCAATAGTTACAATTGAATAGGTTGTAGCACCCACAGCCGTTGGTGTGCCGCTTAAAGTAACTGTCTTTGCAACCACATCTTTTGTTGCTATAACTCCTGCCGGTAAGCTTGTAACGGTAACATCCGTAGCTCCACCTCCCCATGTATATACTATATTTGTTATAGCACTGGTTAATAAAACTGATTGCGAAGCGGTTCCGGCAGTTAATGCCAATGTAGGTGCAACTAGTGCCACTGCAGTAATAGTGCCTGTAGCAGTAGCTGCTGTACCAGAAGATTGTGTAGTAGTAAGTGTATAAGTAAAAGCTCCGGCAGCAGTAGGTGTACCGCTGATAGTATAAGTTTTAGCTCCGGCATTTGAAACTCCTGCAACTCCTGCTGGGAAAGATCCGGTCATAGTTACTCCGGTAGCTGTACCTCCCCATGTGTAAACAATAGGAGTGATAGCTGTGCCAACTGAAACAGTTTGTGAAGCCGTTCCTGAAGTTAAAGTGAGCGTAGGATTAGTCACTGTTTCAAAGCAACCTATATCGGGTTTCGTTCCATTATAAGGAATACCTGTTCCACCATAATATGGAACTGCAGCTTGAATAGTTCCTGCATCAATAAGTGGAGATGCTGCTGCTAAATGCATGAAGGTAATGTCCGGTAAACTACCATCAGCTTTACGCATAGCAGAACATTGATTTTCTGCTGCAGTAATATTGAGTGTTGCATTTGTAATTGTACTATTTGTGGCTACAGCAGTAAATGCAGTAGTTGCAGCTGTGAAGTTATTTGTAGTTAAAGTTGAACCAGCTTTGAAAGCAGTTGCACCTCCCGGAGTTGTACAATTTATTACAGAAGTTACTGCGCCTGACACATAAGATACTCCCGAAGCATTTAATTCAAAATCCCCGGCACCATTGTTATAACTAGTACAGTTATATAACCACATAGATCCTGCATTATTATTTTGATCAAATCCTTTTGCCTTATTATTAAAAGACAAACAATTTATCACTCTGAAATTATGTGCTTGATCTTTATTACCACTTCCACCCATTTTAATACCATTTCCATTCATACTAGAACCGGTGGTGCCATCAGCCCAATAGTATCCGTTATGCCAGGCCCAACAATTCTCTAAGATAGTAAGCATTCCATCAGGAACAGCAGGTGAACCGTCAGTAGCTTTTAAATAGCCGTCCCATCCATCATCTGAGTTGTACCATGAACGACATCCTCTAAAAATCACATTAGTACCAAGGTCTAATTTTGGAGAAAATCCATCGGCATTTCCCCCGTTAGTAGAAGTCCCTGTTCCCATATCCGCATTTTGATCAGCATCGCAATTTAGAATTAAGTCATCATGAGAAAGATATCTAATCTGAAATCCTGCATCTCTATTTTGATAAAACTCACAAAATTCAATAGTTGAATAATTTGTATTTTGAAGAAGCATCCCATTATCACCGGCTCCTTTAAATCTCAGACCATATAGATACCAATAGTCTACTCCACTCATTTGACATCCTTGGTTGCTGCTACCAACGGCCATGCCGCTAAAATCCAATACTGGTCTTCCATCAGCAGGATATGCAGATGTAACATCAGATGGATAAGCTGATAGTGTTATTTTTGCAGCGCTAGTACCGCTAGCAGTATTAATATTTAAACGAGACGTAATAGCATAAGTACCACTTCGAACATAGATTATATCTCCTGCAGTGGTTGCTTTTGTAAGTGCGTAGGCTATTGTTAAAAAAGGAGTAGCTAGAGTTGTTCCGTTATTACTATTACTGCCAGTTGTAGAAACATAATAAGTAGTAGCCGAAAGAAAGGAAAAACTCATAAGTAAAATACTAATTAAAAATAGCTTGAGTGTTTTCATAGTATAAAATATGGTTATTTTGATTTGTGTGTTTTATTTATTTTTACAGATAATTGTAAACATATGTAATGATATGTAAATAATTAAGCCATAATTGTTAATTCCATAGTGTATAACGCTAGTTTTTAATATTTATTATGAGGAATTTTGTTAATTTTTTTAATATCAATAAAAGTGGAAATTCATAATACAAAGATCTTCGTTCTCAGCAGTTGAGTTTCATTAATGTATCTTCAAAGAGGGGAGGTCTTATTAATAGATTTTTTGATTTATATCTATTGCAGGCAAATCATAATTAGCATTAATAATTTGATATATTAAAAAAAAATAAGGTTCTGAATAAATCAAAACCTTATTTTCTTATAACGAAAAATGATACCTTATTAAGCTTCTACTTTTTTGAGAAGGAGTTTGCGTTTTTTGATAATTAACCAAGTAGTATAGAGTAAACTTAGGATAAGTAAAGTACTCAGTTCATCATTTAAGGGTGCTGCCAACGCAGGAAATCCCCAAAATACAGCTGTTTGGTCTCCCGGAGCTACATAATAACCACAAGGGCAAGTTGGATTATCACAAGTTAAACCATCTCCATCACCTGGATCTACTACAAGATGTCCGGGACAACTTACACCGGTACCATTATGTGGATCAGATGAAGTACAAGGGCAATTGTCTCCTAAAGTCATTGCTGGTGCATCCGGGTCAACTTGTCCTAATAACGGGTCTGCTTTTCCACTTCCGGAAAATCCTTCGCCTCCACCTAGCCCGCCTCCACCGCCATAAGGGCTTGTAGGTAAAGATGCACCGAATGCATGAATGGAAATCATCATCATTAAAATAACTACGCTTTTTTTCATAATATTTACCTTCAACATATTTATCATCATTTATTTTAAAATGGCTACGAATAGGATAAAATTTACCCTATTCGTAGCATAGTTATAATTTGTATTTTTTAGTAAATAATAACTTTACCGATTTTCACTTTATTCTCTGTAATCACACGTACCATATATACTTTCTTTCCATTATTCATAACAATATCTTCTGATGATTTGTTTACATCCTTTTCTATCATTATTAGTTTTCCTAACTCATCATAAACGGAAATCTCTTTGATTAAGTCTGATGGAGAACTAATTACACGAATTATATTTCCGTTCTTAGTATAAATTTGGATATCAGAAGATGATGCGCTTGCTACTTTGTTATCTGTAACAGTACTTGCCGATCTAAACTCTACAAATAATGTGCCTTCGCCATTTGTTCCATCATAATTAAAATCATATGTAGGATTTTCTTTCAAGTTTTGTTCTGTACCTGTTAAACTATTTACTAAGTAAACATCAGCATCAGGAAAACTTTCGGCACCGTCAAATTGTAAACCAATTTTACCAATCTTGGTGGTTCTAATACCTAAAGGTGTTGTGTAAGGCAGCTTGCTGAATAAATTAATATCCAACGGTCTTCCATCAGCTAAAGTAAATACTTCAGGCACTTCTTTAAATTGAGAGAACAATTTAAAGGCATCATCATCTCCTGAGCTATTACTTGCATCACTTCTCTTAGCAATTGCTGTAGTACTTTGTTGTCCATTGTTTGAGACGATATGTAATACGTTATCATCTGAAATGTTTGCACTCTTAAGTTGCATAGTTTTATTGGCTACAAAATGACTTGCCAATTTAAATGTCAATGTACCTCCTGCACCTGATTCTACAAAGAATGATTGCATTGGTGGAATAATAGCCCCTGTACCATTCGAACTTGCTACCGCACTTGTAAGAGCAGTACCTGTAATATAAGTTGTAAAGGTGGTTCCATTCCAAAATTTAACTTTGTTGTGTATTACACCTGAATTATCTGCATATAATGCATTAAAGTTCAAATGTGTCATCAAAGGATTTCCAACTAAGTTCAATCCTGCTTTTAGTGTATATGATACATCCACTAATTTATTTGATCCATTTTCAGCTGCAAACCGATACGCAAATTTCGGATCTTTATTTACTGTCCAAGCAGGAGTTAATAATCTTCCTGAATAAGTACTGTATGGGAAGTATGTATCTACTAGAGTACTATCTGCATTTAATTTTGGGAATTCCAATATTACATTCGTTGTTGGATAAGTAATAGCTCCCGGGTAATTATATGTTTTTGTATTAATATTATACGCAAAACCGCTTGCTGGTGATAAACTTACTGTTGGTGCTGCGAAATTCTTACTCCAAGTACCTGTATTTGTCGCACCGTTACTTATTGAATCAGGATTCACAGTATCAAACAATCGCATATCAGTTACCGGACTACCGCCGACAAAGGAATAATCACCTGCAAACATTTGTTTTAATGGTGCAGTTAGCGTGTACCATTTTGTACGCTGTAATTCAGCTTTTACAAAGGCTCTATTATAGGTTAGTTTTTCTAAGCCTAATACTGCACCTCCCCCTAAGAACGTAATGTCATTACATACGCCCGATGTGACAATGGTAGGATAATATGGTACCGTTGTTACATCCGGTATGATCACATTAGTACATGCTTTTGGTTTACGAGCTGTCCAGTTTGTATTGTCATCCCATACAGCACTTGTTCCTCCTATCCATTGTGTTTGATTTGTGGCATAATCTACATTATAGCTCGTATTATTGGCAGTAACACCACAACCGTTTTGAGTTGTTACTTGAGCTCCAATATCAGCACCACCTGTTCCTACATTTAATACAATAGAATTGCCGTTCTGTATTACTACATCTTGTGCAGGACTAAATGCCCAGTTATAAGTTGTAGCACTACCACTGGCACCTACTGCTGTAAGTGTTAAACGACCATCATTATCTACACATGAGGCCGTTACCCCTGTGATTGGTTGTGGTGCGTTTTGAGTTACATTAATTATTGCATTGGCAGTACCATTAACAATATTACAACCTGTAATCAATACAACTGAAATATTTATAGATAAATTGGCCGATACTATTACATCAGGCACCTTCATTGTTAATACTTCTAATGAATTAGTTACCATCAATGTATCTACGGTGCTATCAACAGGTGAAGCCGTTATTCCATTCTTATAGGTAAATGGGGAATTTGTTGGTAAGAATTGATTCAAGAATGCTCGTTTTCCAGCTATTTTCCAAATGTAACTTGGATTATTAGTTGCTGGAGCATTAGTTATATTATAACTTACCGTAGAACCTACACATACAGTAGTTAAACCACCAATTATATAACTAGCAGGTTTATCATTCGAATCTAAGTAGTGTAAGGTATATTCGCTTGCTGCTCCGGACGAAGGTACCGTACAATCTTTATTCGAAATTTCAAGCACTTCTAATAGTTGATCTTTACTATTCATAGGAACAGTAATATCTATAGAATCTGCATAGGACGATGTTGTATAGTCTATAGCATCTTCCACATATACAGTATAGTTCTTCGTTGTACCATCTTGTGCAGTTACAGTGTAAGCTAAACCTCCTGTATAGTTTAATGGACCACCTAGAGCCGGACTTACAGTTGCAAATGGAGAAACATTTAATACATCAGTTGTTATGTGTGTAATGTCAGTTCCTGAAGGTACTGTTACGAAAACTACATCATCGTATATACGAACTTTTTCGCTGGCTGCAGTGGTAGAGAAATCAATGATATTTTTAGCACTACTTTTAAGTGTAGCATCATAAGGTGTGATTTCTAAATAATAAACAGTACTTAATAAACTGGCATTTGGTCCAATTAGTTCTATATTAATATAAGATAAGCCGGTGTTTTTATTTACAACTGTTGCAGTAGTATAACATACACCTCCGATCATATAATTAGACGATTGTTCATATATGTTACCGGTATTATCCGTTATACGAATCTTACGATATCCGTTGGCACACCACTTAACGGTTACTTTACCCACAGAAGTAGCAGCTACCCGCAAACTGTTAGCTCCTTGACCTACTCTTAGAGCAGAACTTCCGTCAGGCATACAGTTACCTTCTACTTGGAATACATTATAAGAAGAGTAGAAGTGTGATGAATTAACAGGAGTTCCACCTATAGATACTTGTGATGGTATATCAGATAAAGACGTATAGTCTTGCTTCAATTGTGAACTGGTGTAAACAGGAGAAGTACAAGCTGATTCATAAGTATAAGGTATCACAAAGGCAATTTTACCGGCCGAGAAATTAATGGTATATGGATTTTTATCCGATGAATTATTTGCTATGGCTAAAGATGCCACAAGGTTACCTGTACTAGCACCCGGATTGAAAGTTACCACGAATGTAGTACTATCACCCGGAAGTACCGTTGCACTAGGAGCAGTTGTAACTGTGAATAATCCAGCATTTGTACCTGTAAATGTAAGAGGTAGTGTTAATGTTAAATTATCAAGACCCGAAGTATTAAAGATTTTAAATGTTTTTACTATAGTTCCAGCACTAAATAAAGTACCCATATTATAACTTCCACCCACAGCAATCACCGGATATGTAGTATTTATTTCCTTTATTGACATAATAGGATTTAGTGGCGGACGGCTGGTAAATGTTGAATATTGTGCTGATGGTATAATATTATTATATTGGTCTGATACATTAGCAATACTCAATTTATATTGAGTTGCATAACCGAAATTACTAGATGGAGTAACAGTAATTGTTTTACCATCAGCACTGGCAGTGGCGGTAAATGTTACCGGATTTCCAGAGACAACTTCAGTCAAACTTACAATATTGTGTAAGCTTGCGTTACTTGTACCTGCATTAATTGCAGTGTAAGTAAATGCAACCGGATCATATATATATAATGGTTCATTGGATGTAATTGTTCCTGTAGCATTCAACAATACATTGCTTGCGCCATTCGCCGGACTAAATGAAAGTGCCGGTGGTGTAGCATCTGGAGGACAACCGAATGCAATATAGTTAACAGTTACATTACCATTAAAGGTCACCTTGATATAGTTTCCGGCAGCAATAACTGCGGTAGGTAGCACGGATATCTCATAACATCCGGAAGAAGGTATTGTTCCCGAGTGTGTATCACTAACAACTGTATAAGTACCGTTTAAAGTGGATGAAGTAGCTATTGTGTTGTATGTTCTACCCGATGAACTGGAATATCCCCCAATTGTCATACTACTAATTGATTGATTTAATTTAAAGTAGAATATACTACTTGAAGTTGTTCTATCTTGAGTGTATGAAGTTGAATTTCCGGAATATGTACAAGTATTGCCACTTGCAGTTACTGAACCACCGCTAGTACCTTTAAAATAGGTACCGATACTTGTCATTTCATAACCAAGTGTAGTAGCATTGTAAACACCATAATTACCTGCACCCTTTGAAGTGTCAAAGTTAAATATTTGAACACTTAGTGGAGCAAATTTGGCTGTTACTGACACATCTGCTGACATGGTAACTGATTCTGGATTCACGGTCGATGGTGTGCCTCCAATTATAAAGCGCAAGAAACCATAACCGTTGGCCGCTGTAGCCGGTAAAGCTACTACTTCATTATTAGTACAGTATATAGCCGTTGAGCTGGTTACAGTTACACCTTTTACTAATACAGTACCTTGGGTTGCTGCATCAATAGTTACTGTTAATACCCGTTGATTAGCAGTTAACATGGTAGTGGCATTTCCATTATTAGAGAATGCACTCGTACCATAATCATTTACAACATAAACACGATAGTAATAAGTAGTGTTTTGTATTAAACCCGGTATAGTATAGGTTGTATCACTAATAGACGATACAGTTGTTACACCACTGGCAAAAGTAGGATCTGTACTATAATCTAAGCTATAAGTATGTGCTATACTACAAGCAGTTGGATGCCAAACAGCCATAAAACTAGATGCACCCACATTTAAAGCGGTTCTTACAGTTGTAGCAGGACAAGTTGCTGTTAATGGAGAAATAAGAATATCATCTATATATAATCCACTACTACTGGCTGTGAGGAATTTCACATAATGTACTGTAGCATCATTTATTGTATAGGTATATAAAGCCCATGATCCTGTTGCAGTAAATGTTGTTTTAGAAGTCCATGTTGTACCATCAGTTGATGTTAAAATCTGACAAGTTTTGCCTGAACCATACAAATAACATGTTAATGTACTTGCTCCGGCTGTCAAATTTGGAGAAATTATGTAAGAAGCACTGTTATTGAAATAGACTGAATATGAACCATTGAATTTTTGAGAACTTGACCTATATGATTGATATGATCTCCAAGTTCCTGTGGTAACATTATATTGTGTTTCTGATCCCGGTGAAGATGATGGCCAATTTGTACTTTCACCTGTTTCTGTTTGATAATTATAATCAATTGGGAGTAAAACAGCTGCACTTGTTGCTGTATACGCACTCACTCCTTGTGAATTAACTGCTTTCACACGATAATAGTAAGTAGTACCATTGGTTAAGCCTGTAAAATTATAAGATAAAGTACCTGAAGCAATGCCTGTTTGTGTTGCATTGATTGAACCGAATGCAGGATCATCATCAACTTCTACGGTATACGTATAGGCTTGATTACCCGGACTGGCATTAGCTGTCCAGTTTGCAGTGAAACTTGTTAGTGCTATACTATTCGCCGTTCCAATTGTAGGTGCAGATGGTAATGTTACGAAAGTTACTTCATTACCGTAACCTGTACCTTGTGAATTGGTAGCATAGGCTTTTAAATAATACAAGGTATTACCTGTTAAACCACTCAAGGCTTGTGTATAAGCACCTGTAGTTGTACCTGTAGGGCCTGTAGTTGTTTTGCTGTTTGCAATAGTAGGATTAGTACTTGTATTCCAGCAAACACCACTGCTGGCAGCTAAAATATTAGAACCTCCTATACCTGTAACTGTTCCGTTTCCTGTTGCTGCAGTGGCTGCTATAGCAGTTACCGCTTGGGTAGTAAGAGTTGGTACCGTAGAGGTTGGAGTTAACTGGTTATTAGGATTGCCGGTTGCTGTGCTGGTATAATACATGCTTTGTGTAGTAGTACCATTATATTCAAAGGCTTGCACATAATAAGTAGTAGCCGCGGTTAAACCATTTATTGCTACAGAAGTACCCGTGCCGTTATATACACAGAAGTACCCTGATCCACCTAATTG
>Ga0265338_10002994_pt1 | contig 24453 bp, 12 predicted proteins | sample 42126metaG_FD_193579 | JGI IMG/M metagenome (GOLD analysis project Ga0265338, IMG submission 193579) | Rhizosphere microbial communities from Carex aquatilis grown in University of Washington, Seatle, WA, United States - 4-21-26 metaG | ecosystem: Host-associated > Plants > Roots > Rhizosphere... | reverse complement strand
ATCTGTTCACGAGGACTCAAGCCACTATCGTGGGCACGGGAGCCGGGTCATCGAACAACACCATGACCGTCCAAGGCGGCGGCCTCTGGGACAATGGAAATCAAGCCATCACCATTTGCAACGCCAGCGGCGGCGGCAATTCAGTCATCATTGGCAATAACGGTGTCGTGTCCAATGTCTCGGCAGCGACGATCGTTTCCGGGAACTCATTGATCCTCTCGGGCGGTTTGTTCAGCGCCTCCATCGGTGTCACCAACAACTCCGGCGTGGTCGCCGGCTTCGGTACCGATGTGGGCGACGTGACATTCACAGGAACGGGGACCTTGACCCCCGGCCTCGGTACCACGGTGGGAACGCTCACTCACTCCAACAACCTGACACTCATTTCCACTTCGACGACCGTCGTCAAGCTGGACAAAGGCCAGTCCGGCAGCAACGATTTTATCAATGTCGTCAGCAACCTGACCGAAGCCGGGACCCTAACAATCAACAATACTGGCGCAGCGCTAGTCGGTGGAGACACGTTCCATCTGTTCACTTTCGGCACCAGGTCCGGCGATTTCGCCGTGACCAACCTGCCATCCTTGACGGGCACCTTGATCTGGAATACCTCGCAATTGGGTCCCCAAGGCAACATCTCCGTGGTTCTTCCCCCCAGCATCACCGGCCCGGGAGACCAGGCCACCAATGTCGGGGCCACCGTCACCATCAGCGCGGTGGTCACCGGGGTGCCCATGCCCAGCCTGCAATGGCAGTTGGGCGGCGTCAACCTGGTGGATGGTCCCAACGCCTGGGGCTCCACAAATTCTGGCAGCTCCACCGCGACCTTGACCATTCAGAACGCACAAACCAATGACAGCGGTTCCTACTGCCTAATAGCCAGCAATTCGGCGTCCGCGATAACCAACTGCATGACGCTGACCGTCTCCCCGGGCAATTCTGCGCCCACGATTACCGGTCCGACGGACCAGAATGTAATCGTCAATAGTAACTCCACATTCAGCGCCTCGGTCGCCGGCCTCCCCTCGCCCACCGTGCAATGGCAGGAAAACGGAGTGGACATTCTCGACGCCACAAACACTTCGGTGACGATAACCAACATCCAATTCTCGCAAGACGGTTTCAAGTACTCGATCATTGCCAGCAATAGCGAGGCTTCGCTGACCAATAGTGCGTACTTGCACGTTGTCGTCCCGCCCGCCATTCTCGTCCAGCCGCAAAGCCTCACGGTCACGAACACCCAAAGCGCGTCGTTCTCGGTGACCTACACCAATGCGGTGCCGCCGCCCACCTACCAGTGGCAGAAGAATAATATTCCTATCGCCAATGCCACCAATGCCACCTATACGATCCTCAGCGCCGCGCCCACCGACATGGCCAATTATTCCGTCGTTCTGGCCAATGTCGCCGGCTCGGTCACCAGCACCAACGCCACCTTGACCGTCGATTCGACCATGAGCGCCGCGTTGACTCCGACCAACGGTGCCACAGCCGTATGTTACGACACGCCGTTGTACATGGCGTTTGACCGGGTACCCATTGAAAGTGGCGCCGGTAAGATCTCGATCTATAACGTGACCAACAGTGTCACTCCCGTGGATACGATCGATACCAGCCAGGGCACCTTGCAGTCGCGAACCATCGGGACGGAAACCTTCAACACCTACCCCGTTATCATTACGAGTAACACGGTCGCGATCTATCCGCATCTGAATAAGCTGATTGCTAACCAGACGTACTTCGTCACGGTGGATCCTGCCACCTTCACCGATACCAACGGCGCCCTCTATGCGGGCATTACCGACACCAACGCCTGGCGCTTTACCACCAAGTCGACCGGCCCCACCGATCCCCATAACATAGTGGTCGCCACCGATGGTAGTGGCGACTTCTGTACCGTGCAGGGCGCAGTGGATTCTTTGCCCCTCTTCAATTTCACCTACACGTTGATCAACATTCGCAACGGCACCTACACGGAAATCGTCAATATCAAGAGCAAGAACCACGTTACGTTCCGCGGGCAGAGCCGCAACGGCACGATCGTCGGGTATCGCAACAACAACAATAACAACGGCACGACGCATTTCCGCATGGCCTTCAAGGTCAATAGCGACGATATAGCGGTTGAGAACATGACCCTCGTCAACACCACTCCGCAAGGCGGCTCGCAATCCGAAGCGTTGATGATCGAAACCGGGGCCGGGCATTTCATCTTGAACAACGCCGAGGTGGACAGCCGGCAGGACACGATTCTGGCCAACGTGAATACGTCTCAGGGATATTTCTACAACAGCCTGGTGCAGGGCAACTTTGACTACGTTTGGGGCGGCGGCAATCTCTTCTTCACCAACTGCGAATTCCGTACGATTCCTACCGCCAGCAATTATAACCTGGTCGCCCCACGCACTGACAACGGCGTCGCCGGCAACTGGTTAGGTCCGGATGGCCATCTCGCCAGTAACGGCTTTTCGTTCGTGAATTGCTTGCTTACGAGATCCAGCAGCACCGTTTCCAACATCACGATGTCCGACGCCAACGGCTCGGCGGACGGCGTCGCGGCCTGGATCAATTGCAACATCGACATCACCAACGCCAACGGCTACGTGACTCCGGCCGCGGGCGTTTTGACCAGCCAAATTCTGTGGGAATACAACAACAGCAACCTGAACAACACGGTCGCTGCCCCACTCGGTCTCACTGTGCTCACCAACGGCGATGCGCGCCTGTTGGCGGCGGCCAATGCCACCGTCTGGCTGAACGGCTGGGTGCCGCAGTTGGCCCCCAACATTCTCACCAATCCCGTCAGCGTGACGGTCACGGCCGGCGTGACGGCCGTGTTCTCCGTGAGCGCCACCGGCGTTCCCGACCCATCCTATCAGTGGGTCAAGGACGGCACGAACCTGCTCAACGCCACCAGTTCCACGTTGACGGTCTCCAACGCGCAGGATGGCGATGCCGGGGTGTATTCGGTGATCGTGGCGAACAGCGCGGCCAGCATCACCAGCAGCAACGCCACATTGACCGTTGTGGATGTGCCCCCCGTAGCCGACTTCAGCGGCACCCCGACGAACGGACCAACACCTCTGGTAGTGACGTTCACGGACACTTCGACCGGCGTAATTTCCAACCGGTTCTGGGATTTTGGCGACGGTAACACCACCAACACCACCAACACCACGATGGGCCACACGTATTCAATTGGCGGCACGAACACCGTCAGTTTGACAGTCTCCGGGCCGGGTGGGTCGAGCAACCAGACGCTCGCCGCTTATATCACGGCGATCGACACCCTGGTCGCCGACTTCAGCGGAACGCCGACGGCGGGTGTCGCGCCGTTGCTGGTGCATTTTACGGACAATTCTGCCGGCACGATCACCAATCGATTCTGGGATTTCGGAGACGGCAATACGACCAACACCAGTTCCACCACTGTGGACTACACCTACAACGCCGCTGGCACCAACCCCGTCAGCCTGACAATCTTCGGCCCCGGCGGGTCGAATACCACCAACCAGCCGGGTTATATCATCGTCACGGCACCGGACACCACGCCGCCACAACTTCATATCGACAGCCCGACGGATTTCCAGGCGTTCACCAATGCCAATATCACCGCGTCGGGAACCGCCAGTGACGCCAGCGGCCTCAACGGCGTAACCGTCAACGGTGTCGCCGCCTCGCTAGCCACGCCGAACTGGTCGCAATCGCTTACGCTCTCTCTGGGAACCAACACCATCACCGTGATCGCGACGGATGCCAGCGCCAACCTGAACACCTCGACGCAGGTGGTCCACGCCATCCTCAATTCTGTCTCGCCGCCCACCAACCATCCGCCGCAGATCACCGCCGGACTGGCAGTGACCAACGCCCTGCTCCTCGTGACCAGCAACGCCGTCGTCGTGGCGAATGAGACCAATACCCTTACTGTCACCGCGACCGACCCTGACAGCGATCCCCTCGCCTATCAATGGGTGTTTGGCGATGGCGCGAATACCAACACCGCGATTGGCATGGTCAATCACGTGTACACCAATGACTGCGGGCCGTATAACGCCAGCGTGACCGTCAGTGACGGCCACGCTTCGACCAATAGTCGTTTGACGGTCGTCATCGCCTGCCAAATGCAGATCACCAAGATGCAGGCCAAGATGAACTTCCGGAAACTGTCTGCAGACACATGCAGTTTCACCGCGGACATCACCCTGCCCGACGGCTTCACCCCGGCCGGCAAATCGGTGACTCTGGACATCGGCAGCGTGCAGTTGCCGTTCACTTTGGACGCCAAGAACAAGGCAGTGACTACCCACGGCAGTTGCACGTTCAAGTTCAACAAGAAGACCAGCGATTGGACGATCACTGCCAAGTTGACCAGGACCGACTTCCAAGACGCTTGGGTTGCCGACGGCTTCGTGAACGCTCCTGTGACAAAACCAGGAAATCCTGTGTCCCTCTCGGTAACTATTCTAGTGGGCAACGAAGCATTCGCGGGGACCAAGTCCTTGTCCTACACGGCCAAAGAAGGACAATCGGGCAACGCCAAATAATCGCCCTGCCCTATTCTGCTGCGTCGGCAAGTCTACGCGCTCCTCACGCTGTTTCACGCAGTTTCTGCCTCGCTCCGAAACGATCTGACAATTCCTGTCGATAGCAAAAACGCTTTACACAACGAAGAATCGGTATTCACTTTTGCCCCGGCACCATTCCTCCTTTGAAAAGCTTGAAATGAATCATCGCCTTCTCTATCATTGCTTGAATGCGGAAGAAACAGAAGCAGGTTCTTCTCGTATTCGGCTGGTATGATCATCGACTTCAGCGGGGTATAGAGCAGTACGCTCAGGAGCATGGCTGGCACCTGTCTCCTCATGTCACAAGAGAGAAGGTCATTCCTTGGGGATGGAACGGTGATGGTATCTTGGCCTGGCTCGGAGCGGGAGATGATCTCGCGGAATTTGTTGTCCGCGCCAAAAAACCGACCGTTGATTTTAGCTTCCGCCGGCCCCGGTTGAAATTCCCCCGCGTCCTCATCGACCACGTGCAGACCGCGCAACTCGTCGCCGAACATTTTCTCACCCGCGGTCTCACCAACTTCGCGTTTTACAGCGATTACGACAATTGGTCTTTTAATGAGCGCGGCGCGGCGTTCGTGGACGCGCTGCGTCAGGTTGGCCACCACTGCCCGTGGCTGGCCTGGCATCGGTCATCAGACTACCAGCCGTCGGACCGTTACCAGGAATGGAAGCATAAACGCAAATGGCTGGCAGCGGAGTTGAAACGGGCGCCCAAGCCCTTGGGCGTCTTTGCCGCAGCCGATTGGATGGCGGTGGACGTCATGGAAACCTGTGACAGCGCCCGATTGAACGTGCCCGAGCAGGTGGCCATCGTCGGTCCCGAGAATTCGTTGTTGGCGGTGGAGAACATGCGAACCCCGATTTCCGGCGTGGAGCCGAATCTGGAGGCCATCGGTTATCAGGGAGCTGCCCTGTTGGATGATCTGATGGACGGCAAGCCCGCGCCCAAGGAGCCCACGCGCATGCCGCCGTCGGGGTTGATTGTGCGAAAAAGCAGCGACCTACTGGCGGTGACCCATCCGGGGATTGCTCGCGGCCTGCGCTTCATGTGGGAACATTACCACGAGCCCATCAGCGTCACCGACCTCGCCAAGGTCGCCGGCATGTCCCTGCGCGGATTCCAAACATTGTTCCTCGAACACATTGGCCGATCGCCGGGACACGAACTGCACCGCGTCCGCATGGCCCGCGCGAAGCAATTGCTCACGTCCTCCAACAGGAAGACCGAGGCCATTGCCGTCGCCTGCGGTTACCCGAACATCAACAGTTTCTGGGTGTCCTTCCGAAAAGCCACGTGCCTGACGCCCGCCGCCTACCGCAAGAAGTTCAGCCATTGACCGAGGGCACAGGCAAAACTCTTTCCCGAGGCTCCCAAACCTCGATTTTTGCCGCGTAACAGGCTCACGCAATCACCATTGGCCTGTTTGCGCGTTTTTCAGAGGTTCTTGCGCGTTCGGCAAATTGACCCTTTCCCATGAAATCGTTAGCCTGCGCGTCGACGAGTTAAGCTGTGGTACGGGACAGCGAAACCAAATTAATAAATGGTGAGGGAAAATCTATTATGAACCGAGTCTTTCGATCTGCTGCTTTATTCTCTATTGCGCTCGGATTGTCCGCGACATCCTACGCCCAGTCGTTATCATGGTCGGCGTATGACACCAGCGGCAACCTGGTGAATGCAAACGCCGGCACCGGCGGAAGCGTCTCGACCGCCGATACGGTCAGTTTCACCGTTCCTGCGGGACAATCCTTGATCTTCGTGGCGCAGAATTTCGTGCCGGTTGATAACAGCGTTAACCTGACCACGAACACGGTGACCTATAACTTCTCCGCCCAGGGTTTGGGCACAGGCAATGGCATTAATTTGCGGCCCCTTGCTGTGGGTCTCTTCAATACTGCAGGCACAGCCGGTGTGACCGATGACAACGGTTACTACGCTGACTGGAATCCGGCCGGCCCTTATCCTGAATTGTTTACCCACAACACGGGCGCAAATCTGTTTAGCGGCACCCAGCAGGGCCAGGGCGGCACCTACGTCGGCTCGCTTCAAGACAACGTGACGTTCGCCGGCCAAATCAGGCTGCGGACCAACGGCTCAGGCAACATCGCCCTGGGTGGCGGCGCTTCCTATGGGGCTGCCGGCATTACCTGGACGGATGGAGCCAGTGTCACCAACACCGCGTACATCAATGCCACAGCGCCTCCGGGCGGCTACAAGACGTTTGATGAGTTCGCGATCTATCTTAGCAACACGAGTGCTTCCGATGAGACCTTGAACTTGGATTCGATCTCTGTGACCCCTCTGAACGTCGTCCCTGAGCCCTCCACGTTCGTCATGGCGGCAATGGGATTGCTCGGACTTGTCTCATTCCGCAAGTTTCGGAAGTAGACCACGACACTTGGCGGCCCGGGTGTCGTAAGTATGTAACACACCACCCTCTACTGGCCGGTCCGCGCAGAATGGCGCGGCCGGCCAGTGCTGTTTGGGAGTGTGCGGAGACATTGAGGCCCTGCCAACGAGTAGTGTTTGTTCTGGCACAACCATGCTTCCTGAGTAATCGGGTGGGAAGGAAGAGAGCCATGCTGGCAATGAATCGATTGCAGATGATCCTCCACGTAATTCATTCACAATTCAGAAGCCGCGTGGCTGGTATGTTGGGGCTGGGTCTTGGACTGCTTGTGGCCGCGAGCGCCAGTCATGCCGCCAACCTGACGTGGATTAATAACGGTAACGATTTCTGGCAGAGCCCCACCGCATGGGACGGCGCTCCCGCCTTCCCCGGCTCGGGCGACACCGCGAACTTCACCAACGCCAGCGCCTATACGGTCACCCTCTCCAACGATGTCGCCGGCATCACTGGCATCACTTTCAACGGCACGAACGGCACCCAGACCGTTACGCTCAACCTCGACACAAACACGCTCACGGTCATCGGCAACGGGACCAGTCCCGGGCCGTTCTTCGTCGGTAGCCTCGGGGTTGGCGCGACCGGAGTTGTTTACCTTTCCTCCTCCACCGGTGCTGGTAAAGGGTTCTTCGTCACCAACAACACCACGAACTCCCGCTTTGTCCTTGGACAAAGAACCGTGGGCAAGCTGTTCGTGACAAATGGCAACGTCACGGCGAACGTCGTGATGATGGGAAGTTCAACTGCCGGCTCCGGCACCCTGGTGCTCAGTGGTTCGAACACGTTCTGGAGCAACAGCGGCACTTTTGAAATGGGCAATTCCGCCACCAGCTACGGTTGCACCTTGGTGATCTCCAATTCAGCCTCGATGACTTCGTCTGGCCCGCTCAAATTGGGATTTGGAATCACGGCCAGCTCCGGAACGATCCTGTTGGACACAGGCGGACGCCTGTTCACCACCGCCGGATTGACCGCCATTGGCGGCACCGCCGTTTCCACCAACAACACGGCGACGGTCCAGGGAGGCGCCATTTGGGACAATGGCAATAAAGACTTTACCGTAGGCGCGTCATCGTCGGCCACGAACAACACCCTCACAATTGGAACGGGCTCTGCCGTCGGCAACAACAGCTATGCGTCGGTCACTGCCAAGAACACGCTGAACCTGCAGGGCGGCGTGCTGCAGGCATCGACCATGGTCACCAATTCCGGCACGTTCAAGGGCTTTGGCAGTATTGTTGGCAACACCCTCGTCGTCAATGGCGCGCTATTGAGCCCGGGCAACAATGCGACGGTGGGAGCCATTACCTTCTCCAATAACCTGACGCTGGTCTCCGGTTCGACGACGCTGATCAAACTGGACAAGGGCCAAACTGCCAGCAACGATCTTGTGAATGTCATCGGCTCCACGAGTTACGCCGGGACGTTGACGATCACCAACGTTGGCGCGTCGCTTACCGGCGGCGACATCTTCAAGATATTCGCTTCGGGCAATCCGTCGGGCGATTTTTCGGTGACCAACCTGCCGCCAATCAATTCTTCGGTATATTGGGACACCTCACAACTGCATTCGCAAGGTGTCGTCGCCGTCGTCTTCGTACCGGTGCCGCCCGGCATCATCAATCTCACAAACCAGGCGGTCAGCATCGGGGCCGACGTCACCATCAGCGCGACGGTCACTGGTATCCCGACGCCCACGTTGCAATGGCAACGGAATGGCACGAACCTGGCCGGCGCCACGAGTACTTTCATCTCCATCACCAATGCGCAAACAGCCGACAGTGACACGTACTGTCTCATCGCCAGCAACATCGCCGCCGTGGCCACCAACTGCATGATGCTGACCGTTACCTCGAGTAACGTGCCGCCCAGTATCAGCGGTGGGCCATTGGATCAGACGGTGATTCAGGGTAGCAACGGTACGTTCAGCGCATCGGTCAGCGGCATCCCAACACCCACGGTGCAGTGGTTCGAGAATGGCACGAACATTCCCGGCGCCACGGGCACTTCGTTGATCCTGACGAATGTTCAATTCTCCCAAAATGGATACGTCTATTCCTTGATTGCGAGCAACGCCGCCGGCCAGGCGACGAGCAATGCGACCTTGATCGTCCAGGTCCCGCCGTCGATCTCCGTACAACCGCAGAGCCTCGTGGTCACCGATCTCCTCAGCGCGACGTTCTCAGTCACGGCCACCGGTGTGCCGAGCCCGGTGTATTTCTGGAGGAAGAACGGGGCTGCAATTTCCAACGCCAACAACGCTACTTTCACGATTCCCAGCGCTTTGCCGTCCGATGCGGCCACGTATTCGGTTATCGTGTCGAACCCCGCCGGCGTCGTCACCAGCAGCAACGCGACGCTGGCCGTGGTTGCCAATTTGACGGCCTCACTCACGCCTTCCAACGGCGCGACCAGTGTGTGTTACGACACGCCGTTGTATATGAACTTTAACGGACTGCCGGTATTGAAGAAAGTGGGCAAGATCCGCATCTACAATATAATGAATGCCGTCACCCCCGTGGATACGCTGGACATAAGCCAGAATTTTGATAACCCCAGTGCCGGCGGCACGACAAACATCGCGCAGAACATCCAGGCGCGAGTCATCGGCGGCGAGACCTTCAACAGCTTCCCGATTATCATCACCGGCAACACGGCAGCGATCTATCCGCATTTGGACGTGCTCAGCCCCAATCAGACGTATTACGTCACCATGGATCCCGGTGTCTTCACCGATACCAACGGCGCCAGTTTTGGAGGCATTAGCAACACCAATGCGTGGCGTTTCACCACCAAACCCACCGGCCCGGCCAATCCGACGAATCTCGTCGTGGCGGCCGATGGCAGCGGGGACTTCCTCACTGTACAGGGCGCGGTGGACTCTCTGCCCAACAACAATACGGCCCACACCCTGATTAACATTCGGAACGGCACCTACACCGAGATCATCGACACCAAGTCAAAGAACAATATCACCTTCCGCGGCCAGAGCCGCACGAACACCGTCGTCGGCTATCCCAACAACGCGAGTGTGGCCATCGCCGCCACCACCCATCTCCGCATGGCCTTCAAGGTGTTCTCGGACGACATTGCGTTGGAAAACCTGACCCTCGTCAACATGACGCCCAAAGGCGGTTCGCAGGCGGAAGCGTTGATGCTGGAGTCGAACATCAAGCGATTCATCTTCTTCAACTGTGAAATAGATAGTTTCCAGGACACGATCCTCGGCAATACCAGCGGTACGCAGGCGTTCTTCCTGAACAACCTCATCCAGGGCGATGTGGACTATGTCTGGGGCGGCATGAATGCCTTCTTTACCAATTGCGAACTCAGGACGCGGACAACTCCGGCCAATCTCACCCAACCGCGGACCGACGCCATCAGCAACGGCATGTCTTTCGTGAATTGCCAGTTCACAGTGTCCAGCAATACCGTCAATAACATCGGCTTGGGACGCGCATTGGGTTTTCCAGACGGCAACGTGATGTATGCCAATTGTCGCTTCGACTGCGGTCAGTTCTCCGGGTGGAACCCGCAGGACTTCATCGATAACCCGTCAACACTTCGCTGGTGGGAGTACAACAACAGCAATCTGACGTCCACGGCATCCTGCACCTACAATGGCGCCCAGCTGACGAACGGCGACGCCCGGGTCATCAGCGCATTGAGTGTCACCAACTGGCTGTACGGGTGGTCCCCGCAATTGGCCCCCAACATCACCAACCAGCCGGTCTCGATGGTCGTTTCGGCTGGTCAGGCGGCGGCTTTCAACGTGGGCGCAACCGGCATTCCTGATCCGACCTACCAGTGGCTCAAGGCATCCACCAATTTGGTCGGTGTCACCAGCGCCACATTGTCGATCTCGAATGCACAACCCGGTGATGCCGGGACGTATTCGGTGATCGTGTCCAACAGCGCCGGCGCCGTCACCAGCACGAATGTCACCCTGACCGTGCTGGGCACACCGCCGGTGGCCGGCTTCACCGCCGTCCCCACTTCGGGAACAGAACCCTTGACTGTGACCTTCACGGACGCTTCGAGCGGAACGCCGCCACTCACTCTATTCTGGAATCTTGGGGACAGCACCACGACCAATATGCCGGGCGGCTCCGTCCTGGTGCATGCCTATGCGGCCGGCACGTATACCGTTACGCTGATCGCGAGCAATGCCACAGCCACCAGCACGCTCGCGTCGAACAACCTGATTACTGTCATCACTTCGTTCCAAGCCTGGCAATTGTCGCACTTCGGTTGTACCAACTGCCCGCAAGCGGCTGCGGCGGCGGATCCGGACGGCGACGGCCAGAATAATCTGGCCGAGTTTCTAGCGGGAACGGACCCGAACAATGCCGGATCAGCGTTCCAGGTCATTTCTCTGACGCGCCAGACCAACGGCGTGTCGATCACGTGGATGGCCAGTGGTGGCACTACCAACGCCGTGCAAGCGACCAACGGCAGCGGGAACGGCAACTATGCCACCAACTTCACCGACATCAGTGGATCCATCGTAATCTCCGGCAGCGGCGACAGGACGAACAACTTTGTCGATAATGGTGGCGCGACCAACCGTCCCGCCCGCTATTACCGCGTGCGCCTCGTGCCTTAGCGTGCCGAACCGCGACAGTCGAAGACATCACGCGGTTGGAGCGGAACGCCTTTTCTGTTCCAACCAGCCCCAGAGCGTCAATTCACGAGCCACGCCGCGACCGGTCCCGAACCCCAGGCTCGCGATGTATCCCACCACGACGAGAACGATGTGGCCAATGACACCGATCATGACCGCCGGCAGCTTGAAATTGAACCGGCCCAGATCCATGACCCTGCCGTCGCCAGCCGTCAACGTCGCATATGCCGTGAACAACAGGCACGAGATGATTCCCATCCAGACACCGCGCGTGTTGGCCGTGGTGGAGAAGAACGCGAGAAAGAACAGCCCGAACAGTCCGCCGGACAGGATCGAGGTGAACGTGAAGTATAATGACAACGCGTGCTCGGTGTAACGAGCCAGCAGCAAGGCGATCATCGTAGTCAACAGCCCGGCCACAAAGACAAACTTCTTACCGACACGCAACCGCTGGGCATCGACGGCCTCCGGTCTCAGTCTTCGATAGAAATCCTCCACACCAACCACGGAAAAGCAATTCAAGTCTGACGAAATCGTGGACATCGAGGCCGCAAACAGCGAGGCCATGAACAACCCGGTCAGGCCGGGCGGAAGATGGGTCGACAAAAAATACGGGAACACATGGTCCGCCTTGGCAATGCGCGACGGCAATTGCTCCCCGGTCAATTTATAGAATGACCATAGCAACGTGCCGACCAGCATGAACAGCGTCCACACCCCCACACAGATCAACATTCCGATCACCGTACCTTTCCGCGCTTCGGAGTCGGACTTGGTGGCCAGGTATCGTTGCACGACGGTTTGGTCCGTGGTGTATTTCTGTAGGAACCAGAACGAGCCATAGATCGCCATCACCCAGAACCCCTTCTTCGTGAAATCAAAGTCAAACGAGCCCAGGCCGAACTTGTGGTTGTCCCACGCTACTCGAAATGCCGCCGCGGGCCCGCCCGGCGGCAGAAACAACAGAAACCCCAAACAGACGAACATCCCGATGACAGACACGATTCCCTGGATCACATCCGTCCAAATCACCGCCTCCAGTCCGCCGACGTATGCGTAAAATATTGTGACCAGGCCCGTGATCACGGTGGTGAGATAGATGTCCGCCCCGGTCATGATATGGACGGCCAGGGCGGCCACATACAGTACAAACGCCAGCTTCGAGAAATGACCCAGGGCAAACACCGCCGAACTAAAGGCCCGCGCGCCGTAGCCAAAGCGTTTGCCAAAATACTCGTACGCGCTCATCCCCACTACCCGGCGATAAAACGGAATCATGACCCACACGGCAATCACCAGCGCCGGGATCACCATCAACCCCTGCACCAGGTCGATCCAGTCGCCGGCGTACGCGGAACCGGGATACCCGATAAACGACAGGCTGCTGATGATCGCGGCGAACAACGAAATCCCCATCGCCCAGCCTGGAATGGACCGTTCCGCCACGAAGTACCGCTCCGTCGAAGTCTGCCGACGGGCAAACCGCAACCCAATCAACATCATCCCCGCCATGTAAAGCGATATAACAACCAGGTCCAGCCACCGGAACGTGGGCATGTACAATTCTCGTTCGGCTTACAGTGATTCTTCCGCGCGTTATCGCCGCGGTTGAGGGTTCCTCTCCGCCAAAACCGCGAGAGTAACCGAAAGCCTTCACTTGTCAATCATGCACCAGCCCGTCCCGTGAATCCGTCCTTAAATGAAAACAAGTACTCAGAATAATCCGCTTATCCCGCGATGCGGTCACGCCGTGGAGTGGTTACTTCGGCACACGCATGTGCGTCCGGGGTTCCGGCTGCCAACTCACGTGCGGATTGGCTCGCCCATCGCGATGCTGTGGAGTTTTACAACGGAGAGTCGTGGCTCAATTCCCGATTCTCAAGTGCCCCAAATCTTGTCAGGAACAGATACGCCGGGATTCAGCCGCCCCGATCGGGGGGTTGCCCGGCTCTCAACGGGAACCTTGATCGACTCAATCACTTCGTTCAATGCGCCACGAAACATTTCGAGACCCGTTGCGGGAATCACGATTGAGTTGCGGTGAGCTCCACCCTCTTCGGTTATCCGCAAAAACGTCCCTTGGGGATTCTCTTTCACGTCAAAGGCGAACCGCTTCCGTTCGACGCGAACATTGACACTATGTAGATGTGTATCCACGCCGCTTCTCCCTTGGCTTACCTCAACACGACCGCTGTCGCCACACCACAGTTCGGGCTAAAGACGGCTGGTTAACGACTCCCTGAACTCACACTTGTTGGTTTTTGCGAGCGCAGGGTTCATCACCTGCGCTCGCAATGTGGGTTGATCTGCGCGGGATCACGCATCGACCCAGTAGAATTGAGCCGACGATCGCCACCGCCAACGTCACCAATCCCCGAGTGCTCGGCTCAGGTACTTGAACGTTTATGTCTTTGCTGATTTGACTGGAAGCGCCGCCATTCAGATTGGCATCCCATTGGAACGCCCACGACACGTCGCCTGGTCCGGCGCTGCCGGTGCCATCCAAAGTCAATGGACTCGCACCGGTCAATTCGTTGAGAGTGACCGGAACCGGGTTGGCCTCGTGACGCATGGGGGCCAGGAACCCGGACAATCCGGTCGCAACGGCTTCCTGGAGCGTGCCGAGCGCCCCGGTCTGGACAACCGTGTTCGCATTGGTAAATGTAACCGTGTCACCGGGAATGCCGCCTAGCGTAAAGTTACTGTATTCGAACAGGTGGAGATTCAGCGCGTTTCCGGAGGTATTCTGAATCTTAATTCCTATACTCAGATCAGAATTGCCGCTCCCAGACGCACTTCCATTTAAACCAAGGGTGAGTGTCACGACAAAGGTTGCGCCTGTATAACTGGCTTTAAGATCCGAAGGATCCAACACGGTGATGGTTGACGGCAGCGTGTCGAGCGAACTCTGACCACCAACATTACCCACGCGGTACCAGAACCACTGTTGGTCGAGTACGTTGTTCCCGTCAATCGTCCAGCTGTTCATGCCGGCGGATGAATTCGTCACGATGTTCAGCGTGGAGTTCTGATCGGTAAGTTGCACCTGCCCCCTGACTGAACGGGGAACGCAAAGTACCGCCAAGACGCACGCCACTGTCACGGCTGCAAGCCGCCATTGTTTCGAAGTCGAATATCCTCGCATACCCATCCTCCTAATACCCGATCACCATCAATTTACCTCGCTCCACCTGAACTTCTCCACTCCTAGTAAAGCGGAACAGCACTTGCCTGTCTACAAGGGCAACCCCTGTTTTTCCTGTACGGGAAAACCCTCGCATACATGGAGTCGATGCAAAGGAACACCCTTGAACAACACGACGGGAGTCAGGAGGGGTTATCGGATGGTGGACCGGTGCGACGTGCTGACCTGGCCAGCGTCTGGCTATCCTTCCAATTGTTCAGCTGGATCGCGTACTGCACGAGTTCACTGGCGCCTTTTAGATTGAGCTTTCCCCGGATGCGCACCCCATAGCCTTCCACAGTTCGCACGCTTAAGTGTAGTCTTTTGGCGATCTCGCTCGGGCCATATCCGAGTCCGAGCAATTGAAATACTTCCAGTTCACGGTCGCTCAGCGCCTCGAATGGAGATGCCACGGCGTCCGTCACCCCCCGTGCGGTCTTCTCCAGAATCCTGGCGATAACTTCCTTGCTCACGAAAAGCTCCCCCTTCAACACGGAGCGGATGGCCTCCTTGACCTTTTCACTTCCTTCATGCTTGGCAACGTAACCACGCGCGCCTGCGCGTATGGCTCGTTCTGCGTACAGTGATTCATCGTGCATCGTCAGGACCAGAATCAGGACGTTCTTATCACGCGCCTTGATGTCCTTGATCAGCTCTGTGCCATGACTGCCTTCCATGGAGAGATCGAGTATGACCATATCGGGACGAAGCTTTTCGATAGCTTGCAGGGTCTCCGGACCATTTGTCGCTTGCCCACAGTTGGCGAGGTTTGGCTCCCGATCGATCAACTGCACCAAACGCTCCCGAATCATCGGGTGGTCATCCACAACAAGGATTCGTGTCTTGGTTGCCGCCATCGTGCCTGCCGTCCGTGGTTTCAGTGTTCCAATAGGAACAATCGCGATGTGTCTCCCTGACCCCAGGTATTCGATTGGACATTGTCGACGTGAATAGTCAATTATCTTCCTCCGCAATCAGCCCTATCACCCGAACGCGTACAACTGGTGAGTGCGAGCGCTGTCTACGTAATCCTGATCCTACCCGGTCTATCCGGCCCCCACACCTACCCTTGTTATCCGGCACATGAGCCTGAAGGATACGTCCGATAAGCACAACTTATTAGTCCTTGTTACCTCCGACATGCAAGCACAACCATCGTTCCCAAGCCGATGACAACCAGCAACCCGGTGCCGGGTTCAGGAATGCATGCCGATGATTTTACTCCATTTGTGAAGAACGTTCGCATCCCCGACAAGGTCAGCCATGGCGAATAGCCACCATTCCTCATCGCCGGGATTGCGCCAACCCAGACCAGCGGCGCGCTCAAGCAGGTGAAACCACTCTCATGCCTTGTGCCGAAACGAGCACTCGACAATCGTCCCTCCCCTCGAAACGCGGCTCACCCCAAGAGTGCCACCGATCATGCGCGCGCGATACCGCATGATGTCCAACCCCATTCCCCTGAAGGGGGCGAGCGGGACAGCAACACCGCAACCATCATCGCGGACCGCCAGGGTGATGGTATTGGCCTTCACGTCCAGCCGAATCCAGATATGACGTGGCTTGGCGTGCTTGACCGCATTGGCCACCGCCTCTTGTGCGATACGGAATAAGTGTATGGACGCTGCTGTATCGACCATGTCCAGCAACTCTGGACAATCTACGGTGCATGCAATCGCCGTGCGCTTGGTCACATTGGTGGCCAAATCATGAAGGGCCGACGCGAGACCCTCCGCTTCCAGCTTGACCGGGTGCAGTACCCGCGCCAACTCACGGGCCTGGACGATCGCCTTATTGATCAGGTCAGCGATTTCGCCAGCTTGGGCTGCCTCCGGAACCAACTTCTCTCGCAGCTTTTCCTCGAGCAGACCCGCCGCATAAGCGGTGCTGGCCAGGTGTTGGCATACGTCATCGTGGAGATCCTGCCCGATGCGGCTCTGCTCCCGATCGCTGATTTCGAGAATCTCCTTCTCCAGTTGTTTGCGTTCAGTAACGTCCCGCGCCACACCCAGCAGACCGATAATGTTACCGGACCTGTCCCTAATTTTCGATGTGCTCAGGAAGATGGGAAACTCCGTCCCGTCCTTTCGCCGATCCAGTACCTCTCCCTGCCATCCGCTCACGTGACTTTGTTGCAACACTTCCGCCATCAGTGACGACGGATTCTTCGAGGAAAACAGGATATCGGGAGTCTTTCCAAGAATTTCCTCTTCCGTATAGCCGTACGCCCTCAGAAAGGCCTGGTTGACGAACGTGAACCGATCCTGGACATTCGTAATGCAAATCAGTTCGCTCGTGCTTTCAAGGCTGTGGACCAGGGTGGACAACTTCGCTTCGGCTGCCATGCGCTCAGTGACGTCGCGCTGGATGGCTATGAAATGCGTCGTGACTCCATTCGCGTCGTGGATGGGGGTCACCTGCCACTCCAGGTGGAATTCCGTGCCGTCTTTACGGTAGTTGAGAATCTCGCCATGGAACGGCTCGCCGCGCTCAAGGGCGTGCCGAAGCCTGCTTAACACGGCTCGATCGCTACGCGGTCCTTGCAATATCCGGGGCGTCTTTCCGAGGACCTCCGCGGCCGTGTAACCCGTCATCCTTGTGAAGCCGGGATTGACAAAGAGAATCCTTGGCCCGGGCAGGTCCAGTTCCGCGTCCGTGATCACGATGGATTCCTGGGACTGTTCCACGGCGGTGCCGAGTAGTCGCAACGATTCCTCGGCTCGTTTCCGCTCGGTGATATCCTGGGAAAGAACAACGATGCCGATCACCTTCCCGTCTTTGTCGCAATACGGGACCTTGTCCGTCTGGATCCAAAGGTCCTTTCCCTCCCGATCTTGCAATGTTTCGACAATCCCCAATTTCGGGACACCCGAACGAATCACTTCCAAATCATCCGCGTAGAACTTGGCCGCTTCCTGCGGATAAACCTCGAAGGTAGACTTTCCTTCGATCTCGGCCACTGGCTTCCCGGCGGTTTCCGCAGCTCGTTGGTTGATCCGGAGGATGCCGTTCTCCGTGTTCTTGAACCAGATCAGGGCCGGGATCAGGTCGAAAAGCGCCCGCATCTCGGCCTGTTGCCTCTGCAGCGCTGTTTCGGCCTGTTTGCGCTCAGTGATGTCGCGAAAGGTCCAGATCCTGCCATAATACTCTCCGTCTTTTCCGGTAACCGGAGACGAGTATCGGTCCAGGACCATCCCGTCTTTAAGCTCAACCTCATCGTGGCTGATTTCATCCGGGTGAGCATAAAGATGGAGGACTTTGTCGATGAACTGCTTCGAATTTTTGGCCATGTCCGTGACCCACTGGATCTGCTTCTCATCATCTGGGTCGTCAGCAATATGTTGCGGGATCTTCCACAACTCGTTCAGCCGTCGGTTTTGGAGAATCTTCTTTCCATGCCGGTCGACCACCAGGATTCCGTCGATGGAAGAGTTTACCTGGGCCTCAAGGAACGCCGTTTTCCAGCGCAATTCCTCCTCAGCGCGCTTGCGCTCGGTGATGTCCCGCGTCACACCCTTACTTCTCCTGCTTTGCGTCATGATCCGTGGGGGCACTGCTAGCAGAGACCGTAAGTCGAGTCGAGAACGTTCTTGCCGGGATACTCAACTTTGCGCTATTTGTCTGCGAACTCGACCGGTAGCTTATGAACTGCCCGCAACTTTTGCAGGTACCGAAGCAAGACGCCGTCGCGTCAATTCAAGGTGTGTCGCAAAAGTGCTTGTGCGCCCGTAGCTCAACTGGATAGAGCATCGGTCTTCGGAACCGAGGGTTGGGGGTTCAAATCCCTCCGGGCGTACCAATGCGGCAGGGCGATAGGAGCGGTGGGAAGATCCAGCTTGGAGTCATAAGGACGGGAAGTTCGGGATAAACGAGGCTGAACCACACGACCACAGGAGGAGAACGTGCACCGCAGAACAATTCGTTGGATAATCATTATCCTGTGCGCCGCGCTGGCCATGATGGGTGGCCGGGCGCAGGCCCAGGCGAAGAAGAAGCTCAAGCTCGCGTTCGTCACAAACAACGCAGCGGATTTTTGGACGATCGCCCGCGCGGGCTGCAACAAAGCGGCCGAGGAATTGCCAAACGTCCAGCTGGAGTTCAAGATTCCGGGCGACGGCTCGGCGGCGACGCAACGACGCATTGTCGACGACCTGTTGGCCAAAGGCGTGGACGGCATTGCCATCAGCCCGATCGACCCGGCCAACCAGACCCTGTTCCTCAATGAGGCGGCCAAACAGACGTTGCTCATCACCCACGACAGCGATGCCCCGGAAAGCGGGCGGGCCTGCTATGTGGGCACGGACAATGTCGGCGCGGGACGGCAAGCCGGCGAGTTGATCAAGAAGGCGTTGCCCCAAGGGGGCAAAATCATGGTCTTTGTCGGCTCGCTCGGCGCGCAGAACGCCCACGATCGGTTCGCCGGGATCAAAGAATCACTGAAGGACTCGAACGTGCAAATCGTCGACGTGCGCACGGACGACACCGACCCCGTTCGCGCCAAAGCCAACGCGCTCGACACGATCGTCAAGTATCCCGATATCGCCTGTCTGGTAGGTCTGTGGAGTTACAACGGACCGGCCATCCTCAACGCGGTAAAGGAATCCGGCAAAGTCGGCCAGATCAAGATCGTTTGCTTCGATGAAGACGACGAGACACTCGCCGGTGTTCGCGAGGGCGCGATCTTCGGCACGGTCGTTCAGCAGCCCTACGAGTTCGGCTACCAGGCGATCCATCTGATGGACAGGGTGCTCAACGGCGACAAGTCGGTGATCCCGGCCAACAAACAGATTATCGTGCCCACCCTGGCCATCGACAAGGCCGGCGTGGACGCGTTCGCGGCCAAGTTGAAGAAACTCCGCGGCCGGTAAGGCCATGCCGGCATCCCTGCTCGAACTCAAGAACATCACCAAGCGTTTTCCCGGCGTGCTCGCGTTGGATGACGTGAGCCTGTCGGTGGGACATGGCGAGGTGGTGGCGCTCATTGGCGAAAACGGCGCAGGCAAATCCACGCTGATGAACATCCTCGGCGGCGTGCATCAGGCCGATGCGGGAGAGATTCTGTTTGATGGCGAGCGGGTCGTGATTCGTAGCGTCGCGGACGCCTTGTCGCTCGGCATAGGATTCATCCACCAGGAACTCCATGTCCTGGATAACCTTGACGTGGCCGGTAACGTGTTTCTGGGGCGCGAACCGTTCTGGGGCGGCCGGTTGCGGCTCATTGACCGAAGACGAATGGCCCGGGAGAGCGAAGTGTATTTGAAGCGTTCCGGTCTCGCGATCCCGCCGCAGACGCCCTTGCAGGATCTGTCGCCCGCGCAACGGCAGATGGTCGAGATTGCCAAGGCGCTCTCGCAAAACGCCCGTTTGATCATCATGGACGAACCCACCAGTTCGCTCACGCTCTCGGAAACGGAACGCCTCCTCGCCACGGTGTGTGATTTGAGCGAGCACGGAGTCAGCGTCATCTACATCTCGCACCGGCTCGGTGAAATCGAGTCATGCGCCGACCGGGTGGTGGCGCTGCGCGACGGTCGCAACGCGGGAGAATTGTCGGCCGGCGAAGTGTCCCACCAGAAAATGGTCTCGTTGATGATTGGCCGGAAGCTGGAAGACCTCTACGTTCACGGGAAGGGACCGCAACCGACGCCGTACTTTCAAGTGGAAGGCCTGCGCACGCAATACCGTCCCCGGCACCGGATCAGCTTTGACGTGGCGCGCGGTGAGATACTCGGTTTTGCCGGTTTGGTTGGCGCGGGCCGCTCGGAGATGGCGCAGGCGGTGTTCGGTGTGAATGCCCCCTTGGCGGGCACGGTGCGGCTCGAAGACAGGCCCCTGGCGATCCACAGCCCGCGCGACGCCATCGCCGCCGGCGTTTTCCTTGTGCCCGAAGACCGCAGGCATACCGGCTTGATCACGGAGATGACGGTGCGGGAAAACATCACGCTGGCCGGGCTGCGCCGCTGCGCCACGTGGTTGCTGGTGCGCCCCGACCGTGAAACTGAAATCGCGCGTCGGCAGGTGGAAGCCTTGCGCATCAAAACACCCGGCATCGAGACCCAGGCGATGAACCTCAGCGGCGGCAACCAGCAGAAGGTCGTTCTGGCGAAATGGCTGTCGCTCGAACCGAAGGTGATCATCTTCGACGAGCCGACGCGCGGCATCGATGTGGGCGCCAAGGCGGAGATTTACCGGCTGATGCGCGACCTCGCCGACCGCGGGGTGGCGGTCATCATGATCAGCAGCGACATGGAGGAAGTGATCGGCGTCAGCGACCGCATCGCCGTGATGCACGAGGGTGAGATTGCCGGGTTTCTGAAACGCGACCAGTTCAGCGAACAAGCGATCATGGACCTGGCCGTGGGAAGCAAAGCCGCATGAAGAAGGAACTCGGCATTACGATGCTGTTGATCGTGCTGTGCGGAACCACCGCGATGCTGAACCATCGGTTTCTCGGCGCGGCCAACCTGCAAAACATGGCGCGACTGATTGGTATGTACGGGATCTTCTCGATTGGACTGGGACTCGTCATCATCACCGGCGGTATCGATCTATCAGTCGGCTCGGTATTCGCGCTGCAAGGCGTGGTACTGGCGATCTTGCTGCGGGAATGGCATTGGCATTGGGTCATCGCAGTGCTGGCCAGCTTGGCCGGCGTGATGGCACTGGGACTGTTTCACGGACTGATGGTGGCCCGGGTGCGCATGCAGCCGTTCATCGTCACGCTATGTGGTTTGCTCTTTTACCGTGGCTTGGCGCGATACATCGCCCACGATGAGACGAAGGGGTTCGGGACCGGAGGCTTCGGGATGCTGCGCGAACTGGCCACCGGCAACCTCGGGCCGCTGCCGATGCCGTTTGTGGTGTTGATCGTGGTGGCGATCGTCGCGTACGTCGTGCTGCATCGCTCGGTCTACGGCCGGCATCTGTACGCAGTCGGCCGTAACGAGGAGGCCGCTCGGTACTCCGGCATCGACAGCCGGCGGGTTATCCTCAGCGCGTACGTGCTGTCGATGTTGTTGACGGGCGTGTCGGGTGTTCTGATTGCGTTCTACACCAACTCCATTTCGCCGGCCAACCACGGCTCGTTTTACGAATTGTACGGAATCGCAGCGGCGGTGCTCGGTGGGTGCAGCCTGCGAGGCGGCGAGGGCTCGATCCTGGGCATCGTGATCGGCACGGCGTTGCTGCAGGTACTGCAGAACCTCGTCAACCTCCTCGGCATTGAAAGCTCGCTGAATTTCGCCGTGATGGGCGCGGTGATCTTCTTTGGTGTGTTGGTGGATCAAGCGCTACGCGCCCGGCGCGCGCAGAAGACGTGACGAAGCAGGCCTCTTGCTTCGCCCAATCTGGCAGCCGCGTGCTGTCGCCAGGCGGATTGTCTCCGGGCCGGCTTACTTGGTTCCGTCACGCATGGCGCGGCGAGCCAGGACGACCATGAGCGCGCCGATGAAGAACAGCACCAGCCCCCAGAGCAGATTGATGTTCGTGCCAAGCGATCGCTTGTACATCTCAGCATCGGAACTGGTCATCGCTCCGTAAACGACCAGGATGAGCCCCACAATGACGAACATCAGGCCCATGGGCATGCGGATATCGAGTTTCATGGAAATCCTTCCTTTTACCAAAAGACGACGTTGAGGATGAGGGCTCCGACAATCACGATAAGGCCCAGCATGGCGGGCTGTTTATGCCATGGTAAGTCGTGATCCTTGATCTTGGGTGTGAGCGAATAGACAAGCCCCTTGAGTTGGTCATCGGTCTTGTTCTTCGCAGTCGCCAGCGAGATGACGATCGTGGCGATGAAGCAAGCGGTCCAGGCGAAGATCGCCGTCCAGAAGTTCTGGGCCATGTCGCTGGGATACTGGTGAACGATGGTGCCCAGCCATCCGCCGTGAATGCCCGACTGGGTACCGGCCGGCAGCGTCAGACCGTGATGGATCGCCGCGGTGCAGGTGCCGATGAGCAGGCCCCAGAACGCGCCATGCCCCGTGGCGCGCCGCCAGAACATGCCGAGCATGAAGGTGGCGAACAGCGGCGCGTTGACGAAGGCGAACACCAGCTGGAGGAAATCCAGGATGTTATTGAACTGCGTGGCTGCATACGCACACGCCACACTTAGGAGAATGCCCACGACCGTCGTGATATGACCGACCCTTAGATAGTGCTGGTCGGTTTGACCGGGCCGGATGTAGCTCTGATAGATATCATAGGTCCACACCGTGTTGAACGCGGTCACGTTACCGGCCATGCCCGACATGAATGACGCCATTAACGCTGTCAGCCCGAGCCCCAGCATCCCCGCCGGATAATAGTGGCCCAGCATCACCGGCATCGCCATATTGTAGTTCGGTTGGCCGTTCTCCATCGGCAGAAACGTGCCCTTGGTTTGGTAGTGCATCGAGATGGCAATCATACCCGGCAGAATGACCAAAAATGGAAACAACATCTTGGGAACGGCGGCAATCAACGGCGTGCGACGGGCCGCCGACATCGAGTTGGCCGCCATCGCCCGTTGTACCACCAGAAAGTCGGTGCACCAGTAGCCGAACGACAGCACGAAACCCAACCCAAACACTACTCCGAACCATTCCACACCCATCGGATTCGCTGCCGCCGAACCGGTGTGTGCCCAGGACTGGGTCATCGTGCCGGGCGCGAACCCCCGGCCAACGGCCACTTCATTCAATTTCCGGATCAGTTCGTGCCATCCGCCAACATCACGGAGCCCCAACAGCACCAGCGGCAGAAACCCGAGCACGATCAGGAAAAACTGGAGGACCTCGTTGTAAATTGCCGAGGTCAGACCACCGAGAGAGATGTACGCCAGCACGATGACCCCGGAAATGAATACGCTGAAGTGGAAGTTCCAACCCAACAGAATCTCGAACAACTTCGCCAGCGCGTACATCGAGATTCCCGACGAGAATACCGTCATCACCGCGAACGAAATCGCGTTGAACCCGCGGGTTTTTTCGTCGTAGCGAAGCTTCAGGTACTCCGGCACCGACCGGGCCTTGGAGCCGTAATAAAACGGCATCATAAAAATACCCACGAACGCCATCGCCGGGATTGCGCCTACCCAGTAGAAATGGCTCGTCATGATCCCGTACTTGGCGCCGGAGGCTGACATCCCGATGACCTCCTGGGCGCCGAGATTGGCGGAGATGAACGCCAGGCCCGCTATCCAGGCCGGAATCGACCGTGCCGAGAGGAAGAAATCCGCCCCGGTCTTCATGTACCGCTTCAGCGCGAACCCGATGCCCAGCACGAACAGGAAGTAGATACAGAGAATCAGGTAATCGACGGCGTGCAGCTCAATTCTCGGCATAAGATTTGCCTTTCTTCGACAAGTTAACGGCTGTCTTCTCCTCGGATGCTTGCGGAGAGCAGTATCAAACCCTATTTTCGTTGTAAAGCGCTTTTCTCTACCCGTTTGGCACTGCACAGGCCAAATTGCACGTCGAAGGCGGCAAGGTTTGCCGCAGGGGGAAGACCAGGTAGACTGCGGGGAGCTTTCGGAGACGCTACGCGTTGTAGGAAGTCGCGAACGTGGCCGGGCTGCTCCGGTCACCGTTGCGAAACAGTACGGCTTCGACGCGAGCGACCAATTCCTCAATGTGGAATGGCTTGCTTACGTAGTCGTCCGCACCGAGTTCGAAAGCCTGCATC
>Ga0265338_10002993_pt1 | contig 24469 bp, 20 predicted proteins | sample 42126metaG_FD_193579 | JGI IMG/M metagenome (GOLD analysis project Ga0265338, IMG submission 193579) | Rhizosphere microbial communities from Carex aquatilis grown in University of Washington, Seatle, WA, United States - 4-21-26 metaG | ecosystem: Host-associated > Plants > Roots > Rhizosphere... | reverse complement strand
GCCAATCGGCGGCGCGTGCGCGGCGAGAAAGGACGGCAGTTAGGCCGATCATGCACGCCGCGATACAGCTTGTAGCTTACTGGTCGGTGGCTTTCCTGACACTTGGGTTGGCGGTAGTCCTCCTGAATATCTTTTTCGGGGTTATCGGCAATGACCTGGAGCTACGCAGCGTTGGCGCGGAGGCTGCTATTGCTGGCGTCGCTTCACTTGTTGAGGCGGCGAGTGTTTGGCTCGTCATATTGTTCGTTCCGACTGCCTCCCGCGCGTTGGTTGTTCCAGTTATTATCGTGGCCTTGATCTACAAAATCGCACACCTTGAAGATTGGGGGTGGTATGATATTTTCATGCTGCTGATTTTCCAAGCCGTCATCGGCTGCTTTGGCGTTTCATTGATGTTTGGACATTTCCAGACAGCTATTATCATCTTGTGTGGTTTCGCGGTTGTGTTGGTCATCATTGCCAGTGCTGCGAAGAGTCTATTATGACATCCATTTTTTGGCCTAGACTTTGGCCGGGCGGGATGAGATTGGCGCGGAGCAGATGGGCGATTTTTTCGGAGTCGATGCGGTCGTTCTTGTTCTTGTCCACCCTCCGCAGTAACTCCGTTTGAATCAGTGGACAGAAACTCGATCGTAGGTTGCTTTTTACTGTCCCTCCGTGCAATAGCTGCTACGGAGGACGGGCCGCCGTGGATGGCTTTCAAATACAAGGCATGGGCCAGGACGAAGTGCAGGCCGGCGGCCTGGCAGGCGTCGGCGAGCCAGTACCAGCCGAACATGCACTCGGCGCAGACGGTCAGGTCGTGGCGAGAAGGCTCGATGCGTTTGAGGAAGAAGGCGAAGTCATTGTTTTTGATGTTGGTATGGACGAGCTTGTGGCCGTCGCGGTCCATGACGCAAACGTACATCTGGTGGGCATGGAGATCAATTCCGCAGTTGAACTGGGTGGTGGAAGTGTAGTATTTCATAGGCGTGTAGTACTTCATAGTTGATTGGCGTCCGTGGACGCCGGTTAATGTGATGTTACGCGGGGAGTGCTTGTAACACTCCCCGCCCGTCACCCCAGATGATAACCAAAACCAACCAGGGCTTTGAAGGGAGTATCAAATCACCACAGGCAACGCCTGATGGCCGTCTCGGTTCCGCTTACGCGGACCACATCATCGGCCCGGCGTGGCTGATCTTTTCCATTCGCATGAAGACCTACGCCTGTCTTGTCCATTCACATCTTATGGCGGCTGCCTTGTTCGGGTCGGAGGATTGTCTTTAATCTTGTGCTGGCCGCGGGATGTGGTTTGTTGAGATTCACCCGGCCGAATCCGGATGATTTATGAAACAATTGATCTTCATGGTTCTGGCGGCAGTGCTCCTGGCCGTCTCGGCCGCATCAGCCGCTGCCGCCGACGCCACGGTTGAGCTCAAGGCCCTGGTCGGGAAAATCCGGGACGACATGGCCGGCGGCAAAACGAACGCGAGCGACCTGACCGATGACCTGAAGAAGTTTGATGACTTGCTTGCCCGGCACGAGGGCGAAAAAACGGATGCGGTCGCCAACATCGCATACATGAAAGCCATGTTGTATGACCAGGGCCTTCAGGACCCGGCCAAGGCCGCCGAACTCATCAAGCAACTCAAGGTTGATTTCCAGGGCACGGAATTCGTCGCCGAGCTGGAAAAACGCGAAGCGGCGGAGATGGCGGCCCAAAAAATACAGGCCGCGCTGGTGGCGGGAACAAAATTCCCCGACTTCAATGAAATGGATATGTCCGGCAAACCGCTTTCCATTGCCAGTTGCCAGGGCAAGGTGGTGCTGCTGGATTTCTGGGCGACATCGAGCGCGTCCTGCCGCTCCGAACTACCCCAGATCATGGCCGCCTACAGAAAGCATCACGACCAGGGATTTGAGGTCATCGGCATCAGCCTGGACCAGGACCGGGCAAGATTCACGGAATTCACCCGGGCCATGGACCTGGCGTGGCCGGAATTTTTTGACGGGCGGGGCTGGCAGAACAAACTGGCGGTGAAGTATGGCATTGAGAAGATCCCCGCCACTTACTTGCTGGATCAGGAAGGGAGAATCATCGGCAAAGATTTGCATGGCGAGGCATTGTCAGACGCCGTGACCAAGGCCCTGGAGAATAGATGATCCCGCGCAAACCGCGACAAAGGTCTACGCGGAAAGATACGTGGGCAAATGAATCGCGGCCGAGGCTGGCGGCGGCAAGGTCAGGTCCCGTTCCGGCGCCTTGTCTCCCGCACCGGGATGGAAGAGATTACCGATGACGGCCAGCAATTCAGGAATGTTGATCGGCTTCTGGAAGAACGCCGCGGCTCCGACGGCCAGGCAACGGGCCTCGAATTTCTCGGGTCCCGCCTCGGAAATAACAATGATGGGGACACCCCCGGCGACACCAGCGCGTTGCATCCATTCGATGATTCGAAACGCATCCCAAGTCATTCCACTTTGCACGACATCAGGTGGGAAAAAGATGTCGAGCAGGATGAGGTCCAGTTTTTCCACGCGGGCGAAGCCGAAAGCTTCGGAAGCGTCAATGGCGGTGAACACCTCAAAGCCCCGGGCATTGAGGGCCAGGGCCAGCGCCCGCAGCAGAACCGGATTGTCATCCACAACCAGGATTCTCTTACCAGATGATTGAGATATCAAATTCACTGAGGATGTATCGGTAAAACATCTGGAAAATGGAGTAATTTCTTTTGTTGATGTCCGGTAAGAACAGCCTGGAACACCCTCCATTAACCTTTCCATCAAGCCTTTACACCAAGCCGCTCAGGAGTGTTATCACCCATGAAACCCGATAAAACTGGCCGGGTTGAGCGGCAACGAAGGCTCCTCAAGCCGGGGCACGCCGCTTTGCTGGCGCACGCAGTCCCCGCTACCTTCAGGGCTGCCCCGCAACGGCGGACCACGGCTGTCTCAGTCACAGCACCTTTGACAATTCAAAAACCTTTGGCATTTGGAACGCCTGACTGCAGTCCAGACTGCCGGGACGGTGGGACACCTGTGCTCCATTCCGTCTCAGCAACGCACCCGGGGATTATCCCTCGCAAGTCCCCAGCGCTTTGCGTTTCCATTGCGGCCTGGCCTGCTACAATGCTCGCATGGCTGAGAAACCCAACACTCCGCAGACTTCATCCCGGCGGAGCAGACAGCTCCGGATGATTGGCATCGCCGTGCTGCTTGCCGGCCTGGGCGGCGCCGGATTTGTCTGGTGGACCCGCTCGCCGGATTTGAGCGACGACCCTTCCATGTTGGGCTTCAACAAGCGGGAAGAGCGGCAGATGGGGTTGCTCTACGGCAAAATGGGGATGTTGATCGAGGACTGGTCGGATGACCTGAAGCAACCTGGCACGCAGATAATTCTCATTGTGGGCTTTTCCGTCGTCGTCGCGGCCGGCTGTTTCCACTTCGCCCGGCTATTGGCGAACGATGACGAAACAAGCTGAGGGAACCGATTCGGCGGGTCGCCGACGTCCCTTCTTTTGCTCTCTCGCCCCACGACTCAATCAAGGGATTTGCGCCGGACGAGCCCGGTGACGACCTATTCCCGGGAACGCGGTCAATAATATTGGCAAAACGACATGGCTCTTGCTTGTCCGTCGCACCCCAAAGTCCGGTGGCAGCATATCATGCGGTGAGTTTCCACTGAAACGACATTCCTGCTGGAGCAATTTTTACGTTTTTCTGAAAGATGAGAAAGGAAGCTCCGTACTACTATTGGTTACGTAGCCGTTAAAACGATACAGTCATGACGAATTTGCAGACAAACAAGCCGAGCAAAAACGAGCAGTCTTTGCCGCCGCTAGGAATGGATGTTGTGGTACACTGCCCCGGATTCAGCTGCCTGGGCTATCTCAACGCGGACGGAACATGGAAAAACGCCTTCACCCATGGGACGTTGCCCAACGTAACTGGTTTCAACCTGCTGAACTGAAAGATTTTTCCCCGCTGCAAACGCAACCGGCGCTTCCCGCTGGCAATAAAGATTCGCGGAATTGATGCCCCCCGATCAGGCGCGTTGGCGAAGTTCCGCCCCGGGACGATGTTCAGCATTCCAAATTTGCCGTCCGCCGGGGGCTTTACGGTTCACGCTGCCGCCAAGAATCTGGTGGATGGTGTCCAGCAATTCGCGGGTTTCTATCGGCTTGGAAAAGTATGCGGCCACTCCGCCGGCCAGACAGCGGTCCCTGAATTTCTCCGGCTCCGCCCCGGAAATGACAATGATGGGGGTGTGCCCGATCACACCCATGTGTTGGAACCAATCGATGATCATGAACGCATCCCACGAATTGCCGCTCTGGCTGGTATCGGGTGGAAAAAAGATGTCCAGCAGGATCAGATCCGGTCTTATCCGGCGAACCAGTTTGAAGGCTTCAGGGCCATCGTCGGCCGTAAACACCGCGTAACCTCCGGACTCGAGGGCGAAAGACAAAGTGCTCCGGATGACCTGATTGTCATCAATCACCAGAATCTTTCCGGCCGTCAATTTGGACGCCAAGCTCACCGCACGATTCTCCCATAAAGTGAAACAAAATGCACCATTACTTTTCTGCAATTTTGCAATGAGAACTGCGCATCGGTTATTGCCCGGGGATGCCATTCTGCCCCCGGGTTGTCCGGCGGTTCCAATCCGGCATACGCCGCGGGGCGGGTTGCCAAAATGGAACGGAGCGCGGGCCTGGAACCCGCAGACGTCTGGAGTCCCGGACGGCGCAGGAAATGCCATGGTTTTCCAGATGGTTGCACGTGCTGCGGTTCACAGCCGCGGTCCGAATCCTCCGCCTAACACCGGATGCGCTTGTTGCTGATGGCCAGCAGCAGCAGCCCGCCGGCGATCGAAAGCAGGGTAGCGCCCGGTTCGGGCACGGGAGGGATGGAACCCGGGACGATGAACACCTCCGCGGAGGAGAAATTATAATTGTTGGGAAAGTTGCCGGTCAGCAACTGGTAACCGATGTCCGTCGGCGAGCCGTCCGGGTTGGTTCCGCCGGGCACAATGGTATTCAGATCGATGCCCACGAGATCCTGCTGGAGGGTTGAGGCCGCGCCGAGCTGGATGCCCACGCCGTACATCTGCGTGCCGGCATTTTCCAGACAAAGTCCCGGGAAATTGGCCACTGTGCCCATCAACGTGGCCGCCCCGGTGAAGGTGTTGATCTGGAACAAATGCGTGCTGGTGGCATTGACTCCCCCGTCGGTGTCGTAAAGATTTCCGTCGTAGCCGAAGCGGATGTTTTGTCCGGAATTGCCGATGACACTGTTGTTGAAATTGCCGATCAGGGTCGCCACGCCGGTCACCGGGTTGACCTGGTAGAGTGCCCCTTGGGCGGCTCCGTACAATGTGCCATCGGGGGCGATGGCCAGGGACTCGATGCCGCCGACGTTGAAGTTGACGCTGCTCTGCACCGCACCGTTGTTGGTGTTCAGGGTGACCAGCGACGCAGTGTTGATGATGCCGTAGAGAGCGCCATCGGGCGCGGCGGCAATGTCGTTGAACAGTGTTCCGCCTTCGCTGCCCAGCGGCGTGAAACTGCCGGTCAAAAGGTCGATGGTGCCAAACTGGTTGTTGCCCTGGTTGAATTGCATGGCATACGCCAGCTGGCCCAAGGCGGTGGTACCGGTGAACAAGGTCAGTCCCATCAGCGTGGCCATGGCCACCCGAAAAAACCTCCAGCCAAAGGATGCCAGGGACCTGGATGCCCAAGCCCGCCGGGGACAGACGCAAGCTGCCACATAGTCATGTTTCATACGACAAAGCTTCTGGTTGATTGCCTTGCCGGATCGTTATTGAAAATGACCGCGCTTGTGCCGCGTCTTCAAACACAAGCGCAGTTCTAGTCAATATGGTTCCCCGATCCGATTCTCCCTGTTTGGTTAACCAAGCAACCCTAATGCCATGAAGCAAGAAACGTTGTAAGTGGCTGCAATTCGGCATGGTAGGCAGGGGTAATGAACGGAAGGATGATTCCTCGTGTGTCCTGGCTGGACCCATAACGTCTTGCTTCGACAAACCTGTCCAAAATCTGGCGTCGGCGGTGGACGGGTATGGCGTCCCTCAGCCCAGGTATTGGCCGGCGTCTTCCAAACAGATGGCAGATGGCAAGTTCGGATCGTCACTCGCGCACAAGTCGTGCGGAAATCTTTGGAACCTGCCGTCTTTTGCATGGCGCCAGAGGGCTGGCGCAGTCCAAGACGCTTCGCGTATTTCAAGAATCATCGTGTCGCGCGGAGCATCTTGGCGTGCGGCGGTCTTCCGCCGCATTTCCCGCAACCAGATCATCTGTGCCAATAGCAACTTAAAACGCCCCGGATGACATTGCATTGGCCTGATGCTCGGATTCCTGAAGGCAGGCGCTGGCCCGGCGACTATTTCACTTTTTTCAGCAAATCGTTCAGCAAGTGCCCCACGGTTGAGGCGGTATTGGTGGCCGTGTTCAAAAGACCGCCGCCGAGAGATTTTACCGCCATGCCGCCCAACGCCAGCTTGTTGATGTCCGTCCTCGGAATACCCAGCGTACCGGCCATCGTCAAAAACTGCGGCAAGGGAACATAGGCGGCGCGGGCCGGCGTGTTGCCGTGGGCGAAATTGAGTTGTCTGGCAATGGGCTGGCTCACGGAAATGGCCACCGGGATGTTGATGACGGAGTTGGGGATTACCGGAGCCAGGGCGATGTCACCCCGCGCGTCCGCTTTGAAGGCTGTGCTTTGCACGGTGGCCGACTGCAGATCAATCCGTCCGTCACCCGCCCGGCCTTGCGCGGTGATGATCTGGATGGGCGATTGGCGCAATCTATCCATCAGCCCGCCGCCCTGTCCGGTCGCCTGATCAAACAACGAAATAATACCGCTTTCAGGATTGCCCAAAAGTTGGGGTATGGTGGCCACCACATTGATCACGGATTTGAGAACCGGATTGCGCACATTGGCAACGGCCAGATTCAGGTTGGTGACATTGACGGTGAACTGCCCGGTGAGGTTTTTCTGCAAGCCCCTGCCGGTGACGCCCGCGCCCCGGAACTGTGAGTGAGCTCTCAACGTTCCACCCATCTGGCCTTTGCGTTCGGGCACGAACGTGTCCACCAGCGGGGCAACCGGGACCCGGTCGGCATCCAAGGTCGCGTCATACCGGTAACCGGGCACGCCCAAGTTCAAGTCCACCGTGGCATTTACCGGCGCACCGTTGAGACTGAGCTTGAAGGGTTTCACTGTCACGCGGCCGCCGTCCAGGGTCGCGGTCGTCTGCCAGCCGGTGATCTCGATTTCGTGCAGATAAAATCGTCCGATGTCGGCCGCCACGGTAAAATTCTTCAGCGGCAGGATTTTCGCCGGCGGTTCCTGCCTGGTGGTTTCGGTCTGGGAGGTTGTCCCGGGCGGCTTTCCGCGAACCTTCGGACCGCCCGTGAACAAATCGTAATAGCTGGTCACGTCAAGCGAATCGGCAGTGAGCTTGAGATTGCCGCGGGTGGCGTTCGCTGCTGAAAAATCCACCTGCCCCTGCAACCGAACCTGGTTTTGCGCGCGTTTGGTGGGCGAGAGGGTGATTTGAAACTGGCGGATGTCGGCCACCGATTTGTTCACGGTGGTGTCAAGCTGACATCCGGCTTCCAGCGGCGTGGCGGGAAACTGCCGTTGCGGGTCGCTGACCACGAGATTGGCCACCGCCAGCGAGGCTTTGATGGCGGAACTGCCGCTGGGATCATATTGCACGGAGGCATCGCCATTGGCAGCGACTGAGACGAGCTGCTTGTCCGCCAGGAGCGGTTCAAGGAACGGCCGCAGTCCATTTTGATTGAAGCCCGACAATCTGGCGGTCAATTGCGCCGAATGGCGCACGGTGCTGTATTTGCCGGAAATCTCAAAACTGCCGCCGGGGCCGCCCTCCCCAATCAATTTGCCGGTGATCCGATTGATCTGGAGTTGCCCGGCGGTTTTGTCGAGGCTGATCTCCATCGTGCTCCCGAATCCATGAAATTGGTTCCGACCGGCCTGACCCGTGAGATTGGCGAGCGCCAGGTTGCCGGTGATGGTTTGCCTATTCTGTTTTTCGGTGACGCGGGCCTTCAATTCGGCCCTGCCGGAGGAAAATTCCACGTCGGATTGAGGCATGATCTGGCCGAGCACAGCCAGCGAAGCCTGCAGGGTCACCTGCAGGTCCAGATTCCCGCCCGCGGCGTCATAAGTGCCCGAACCGGAGGCGGCAGCCAGCGACTGATTTTGCCGGGTGGCCTGGAACCGGCATTCGCCCAGTTTGAATTGTTCGAAATTCACCGCCTGGCCGCGCGCCTGCAATCCCACCGTGGTGGGAGCCATAGGCTGGTTGCCGATCCGGGCCGAGAAATTTTGAATCTTCGAATCCAAGTCGAACGTGAGCTGCCGGCCGGCCGGCGGCGATGACACCTTCAACGTCAGGCCGAGGCTGCCGGCGCTGACGACGGGGCCGAGGAACGGACGCCAATCCGCGAGGTCCAGCCCCGTGACGGACAGATCGAATGCGGATTCCCCCACCCCATTTGCGCCTTTTCCCCAGGCCAGGTTCATGGGCCGGGCCAGATGGGCGGCCAACAGCGGATTGCCGTTCTGCGTGCCGGCCAGATTCAATTCATGGAGCTGCGCCGTCTGCGCCAGTTTGTCCACCGTGATGCCGTAGCTGGCACTGAGATTGAGTGTGGGCGTCGTTTGGCCGGCACGGGTTAATTGCACCTGGCCGGCGTCGAACCGACCCGTGGCGCTGATGACGGAGCCGGCCCTGGTCAACACTATGTCGTTGCTGGAACTGATGGTGGTGGTGCCAAAATCAATGCCACCCGCGCCGCCCGCCAGGTTCAGCAGCCGCCGGTCAATGCCGCGCAGTTCCACCTTCAGCTGCCCTTCCATTCTCTTCATCTCCAACGGTCCGCTGACGGCCAGTTCTCCCAGCATCGCGCCGTTTCGTTGAAAACCCAAAGTCGCCTGTTTGATTTCCACCGGGGTCACGTTGCAGTCCAGCACGGCGCTGAACCGGGCAAAGTCGCTGAACCCGCCGTCGGCCTGGCCAACATCCAAGCGGGCCTGGCCGGTGACCGGCGCGGGCTTCAAGTCCGCGCTCAAGGTGAAATTGAAATTGCCACTTAACGCGGCCTGCAAATGTCCCGCCGGGCCGGCGGGCGGATGGTTCTCCATTTTAATCAAGGCGGCCAGCTGGAGGGTGCCGGATTGTCCGTTCTTCACGTTGGCCAGCGTCAGGTTCACGTCGGTCACCTCCAGGAAATCATGGCGCCCGTCGGAATAATTCTTCATCTTCCGGAAGGTCGCCCTGGTCAGGGTGGCCTTCCGCAAATCAATGCGGGCCGGCCTCGATGATTTGGCGGGGGCCGGAGGTTGGTTTCCGGAGGTCTGCCGCAGGGCGTCCAGGTTACTGCTGCCAGCCGGATTTTCGACCAGCAGAATGACCGGCGACACGACCGCGATCTCGGAGACGCGGATATTGCCGGCCAGGATGCTCCAAAGACTGTAGCTGGCGCGGAGCTCCGGCGCGGTGATGAACGGTTCCCGGCCCCTGGCCTGAACTTTCAGGCCGCGCACCGTGATCTGGCTGAAAGGATGGACCGAGATGTCGGCGACCGTGACATCGGCATGAATGGCGGCGCTCACGCGCGGAAGAATCACGCCTTTGATAAAGGCGGGGCTGGTCACGACAAAATAAACCACAACCAGCAAAACGGCCAGCGCCCCGGCACCCCAAACGGCATTCCGCAACCAACTCCGCCGCCGGTTCCGCCGCTTTTCAATGGTCACTGAAGCAGCCGTCGCCTTACTTGATGCGCCATGCCTTCGTTCTTCCTCCATAAAAAAACCCGCGCCGCTTGCTTCTTCCAGACGCGATGGCCCGTTTTTACACTGCCACCGGCGGATGATTCAATTCAAATCCGGACCGAAAGCACTTTAAATCCGAACTTGCCTCGCGTTTTCGCTTCCCCGTCCGCCGCCAACCCATATATTCATTCCTGCCGTGATTGACACCGACGCAAAGCTTGCCGCGTACCTGCCCGAGTTGAAATCCGCCGCCTGGCTCGCCCTCGACACCGAGGCCGACAGCCTGCACGCCTATCCCGAAAAGGTCTGCCTGATTCAAATCAGCACGACCGCCGGCGACCAGCTGGTTGACCCGCTGGCAAGAATGAGCCTGGATCCCCTGCTGGACGCGCTGGCCGGCCGCGAACTTATCATGCACGGTGCGGATTACGATTTGCGTCTGTTTCGCAAACATCATGAGTTCATCCCGCGCGCCATATTTGACACCATGATCGCGGCGCGGCTTTTGGGCGAGCGTCAATTCGGCCTGAGTTCGCTGGTGGAAAAGTTTCTGGGCGTGAAACTGGACAAGGCCTCGCAAAAGGCGGATTGGGCGCGGCGTCCGCTCACGGAAAAGATGGAAACCTACGCGCGCAACGACACGCGCCACCTCAAATCGCTCTCCGACAAGCTGAAGGCTGAACTCCAGCAGAAGGGCCGCCTGGGCTGGCAGGAGGAATCGTGCGCCCGGCTGATCGCGGATTGCGCGCAGCCGCCGGTTGTGGATGGCGACTCTGCCTGGCGAGTCAAAGGCAGCCATGCGCTGGGCCGGGCCGCGTTGGCGGTGCTGCGGGAGATCTGGCGCTGGCGCGAGAGCGAGGCGCTGGCCGCAAACCGTCCGCCTTTTTTCATTCTGAGCCACGAAAAAATGGTTGAGCTGTCCGGCGCCGCCGCCGCGCAACAGGCGGTCGACCCGCTCTTGCCGCCGCGGATGCACCCGCGCCGCCGCGACGGGCTGGGGGCCGCCATTCGAACCGGACTGGCCGTGCCGGCCGACCGGCACCCGGAAAAAATCCGGCATCTTTTCAACCGTCCGAGCGAAGCCGAGATGCACCGCTACCGCGAACTTGAAAAACGTCGTGACGCGCACGCGCACAAGCTGGGCATTGACCCGACGCTCATTGCCAGCCGCGCCACGCTCGGGGATCTGGGGCGCGACTGGGACAAGCACGCGCCGGAATTGATGAACTGGCAGCGGGAATTTTTGAAGTCTTAGCCGGAACGATGCAGTTGGCATATGAATTACGGTTGCGCGGTGCCGTCCTTCAACGCAACCAGCATCACCAATGAGCCATCTTCTCCAATCCGGCTGCCCCTTTCTCCACCATCCATATCGATATCGGCAGCCTGAGCGGCACGACGAATTACACCGACACCGGTGCCATTGGCGGCGGGCCGTTCTTCTGCCAGGTGGGGGCGCCGTGATTTTGGACTGCGCCGGCAGCACGGCGCTTTCAAAACGGCTACGGGGCGCCACCCCAAAAATCATCTCACGGCTGCAAACTGTCGCGGCGTAAGCATTGCCTGGCAGCCCGTTAAAAACTCGTTTTCCAGTAGGAGCCGAGGTAACGAGGCTCAAATTCCCTCGGAAATCAATGTCTGTTCCAGCCTTCTGACGTCGGCTCCTACTTTCTTAAAGGGCTGCTAGGCCGGGACGGGGTCGACGATGGGCGGGACGACTGGAGATGCGGCGGGTTCGGCGATGCCTTTGCCCTTGCCGTGGTCCAGGTTGATGAATTGTTCCGTTTGGGCGATGTAGAAAACGATGTTAAACTTGCCGATCGGTTCCTTCTTTGCCACTTGAAAGGCGACTTCCGTCGCCCCGAAATTCTTGCCTTCGGTCGCTTTTTTGGTCCATTGGCCGGTGCCGTTGAGATATTCCAGCGTCTCGGCGTTTTCAATAAGGATGTTCATGATCGCACAGGCTAACACATTTCTCCGGAGAACAAGCATCCAAATCGACAAAATCTGGAATTATTTTTGAGTGACACGGGGCGCGTGACCGGTGACAAGAAGTAGACGGACGAATCAACGCCTTCTCCACTCCGGACGACCGGGGTTTGGATTGCGGTGGCCGAGCGCAGCCCCGGCACCGCTCCGGCTGTTCTCTCACTCCATCCCGACGGATCGCCGCGACGCTTTTTTGTCCGCGTGATGGGATTTGTCGGCGAGCATCCGGGCCTTGGCGCGGCGGGAACGTTTTCGTTTCTGGCGGCGGATCTTCTCGATCTCATCGCGTTGCGCGGCCACGTAGCCGCGCTTCAATGCTTCCACCTTGTCGAGCAGTAGCCGGCGGGCGATGAAGCGGTTGAGCCCCTGCTGCCGGGTCTCCTGGCATTTCACCTGCAGGCCGGTGGGACGGTGGAGCAGCATGACGCAGGTGGAGGTTTTGTTGACATTCTGGCCACCATGCCCGCCGGAGCGGACAAAGGTTTCCTCGATGTCCGCCTCCCGCACGCCCAGCGCGGCCATTCGTTGGGTGAGTTGGGCCTCCTTTTCCAGGCTGACGGGAAACGCGCTCATGGCGTCAACTGTAATGGCGGTCCCTGACCGTCGCCAAGCGTTTAGACGCGAATTATCACGAATTCAAACTGGGCTTGGCGAAGCGATTTGAACAGAAGGCAACGAAGAAGACAAAGAATGGAGTTCGAAACCTTTGTTTCCTTCGTTGCCTTCTGTGAAGCCTCTCCTCCCGGTTGCGGTCCTACCTGACCAACTCAAACGCGAAATCCTGGGGGAAAACCATAAATTCTCTAATCTTTTCATTGAACCAAAACAGGTTGATTGATATGCTGCCTGCATTCCAGAAAGGGCCTTCATGAAACTATCGATCGTGCAAATGGCAGCCATGGGTTCCCTGGCTTTCACACTCAATTTATCCGCGACGACGCATTACGTGGATGCGAACGGCACAAATCCCGTTTCGCCGTACACGAGCTGGGAGACGGCGGCGACGAACATCCAGGACGCCGTCAATGCGGCCAATTCCGTGGATGTGGTTCTTGTCACCAATGGGACTTACATGTATGGGGTTTCCGATTCCAGTCGGGTATATGTAGGCTTTCACAAAACCGTGCAAAGCGTCAATGGCCCGGCGGTTACGATCATTCGGGGTTACCAAATTCCAGGCTCGACAAATGGGAACGGCGCGGTGCAGTGCGTTTATTTGAATGATGGCGCCACTTTGTCCGGTTTCACGCTGACCAACGGCGCGACGCAGTCTTCTGGAAGCGGCGGCGGGGTTTATTGTGTTTCCACGAATTGCCTGGTGACTAATTGTGTGATTACCGGCAACGCGGCCTACTCATTCGGCGGCGGGGCTTATTCAGGAACGCTGATCAATTGCTCTTTGACGGGCAATATCGCGATGGATAGGAATAGTGAGGGAGGCGGGACTTGCCAGAGTTCGTTGATCAATTGCATCCTGACAGGCAATTACGCGGTATATGCAGGCGGTGGATCCGCCGGCGGCACACTGATTAATTGCATTGTAGCAAATAACTTCGGCAGCGGAGGCATTGCGGGCGGTACGCTGATCAATTGCACGGTGGTCAATAACTCCGGCGGCGGAACCTATCAAGGCACGCTCTATAATTGTATCGTTTATTACAATTCCCCCGAGAATTCTTACCAAGGTGGAGTTTTTAACAACTGCTGTGTGATTCCGCTTCCCGTATCCGGCATCAATAATATCACCAACGCTCCACGGTTCGTGAATCTCCCCGCTGGCGATTTGCATTTGAACGCCGGGTCGCCTTGCATCAACGCCGGCGATAATTCATTCGTCACCAGCAGCACCGATTTGGATGGCAATCCGCGGATCATCGGCGGCACGGTGGACCTGGGAGCCTATGAATTTCGATCGCCGGTCCGCTATGTGAACTTGATCAACACCACGCCAGTGTCTCCCTTCACCAACTGGTCAACGGCTGCGAAAACCATTCAGGACGCGATTGACGCGGCGAACGCCGGCGATGTCATTGTCGTCAGCAATGGCGTTTATAAAACCGGTGGTCGCGTGGTCCATGGGTCATTGACAAATCGGGTCGTTGTGGACAAAGCCGTGACCGTCCAGAGCCTTAACGGGCCCATCGTAACTAACGTCATTGCGGGCCGCCCCTTTGTGATGCTCGGAACAGTGATTCAAGGCAATCCTGTCTCCGGCGACAGTGCCGTGCGCTGCGTCTATTTGACCAACGGCGCGACGCTGGTTGGTTTCGTCCTGACGAACGGAGCGACCCGGTATTCCGGGGACATATTCGCAGAACAAAGCGGCGGCGGGGCATGGTGCGAATCCTCGAGCGCGGTGGTCTGGAATTGCCTCATCACCGGAAACTCGGCCAATCAGTTTGGCGGCGGTATTTCGGGCGGCACGTTGCTCAACTGCATGGTGGCGAGCAATCACGCCGGCGCCGGTGGCGGTGCGGTTTCAAATATTGCCTGGAATTGCACCTTTATCGGAAATACCGCCGCGTCCGGCGGCGGCGCGGTTTTGTCCCGGCTCTTTAATTGCACGATCATCAGCAACAATGCCGTCTTTGGCTCAATCGGTGCCGGCGGCGGCGGGGTCGCTTCAGGAAGCCTCTCGAATTGCACACTGACGGCCAACTATTGCGACAATGGTGCCGCCGGAGCTCAATACAGCGCATTAGACCACTGCACTTTGAATCAAAATCATTCTGACACTGCTTGCGGTGGGACATACCAATGCACTAACTACAGTTGCACCTTCCTGGGGAATTCCGGTTACAGCGGCGGCGCAATGTACGGAGGCATTTCCTACAACTGTCTGGTGACAAGCAACACGGCTGGCTACCAGGGTGGCGGAGCTTTTCAGGGCGCGCTCTTCAATTGCACGGTGATCGGCAACTCGGCCACCAACTCCGTTGCCACCGGCGGCGGGGTCTACGGCAGTTCCATGTACAATTGCATTGTTTATTCCAATTCAGCGCCGTCCGGTTCCAATTGGTTCATTTCAACCACGATCAATTATTGTTGTACCCTGCCGAAACCGTTCAGCGGAAATAACATCACCAATGCCCCTTTGTTTGTTGACCCGGCGAACGGCGACTTCCGGCTGGCGTGCGGTTCCCCCGGCATCAACGCCGGCAATAATTCGTATGCCACCGTGACGAACGACCTCGAAGGCAAACCGCGCATCGTCGATGGCACGGTGGACATGGGTGCCTGTGAATTCAATCTTACCGCGGACTTGGTCCCGCGGATCCACAAAAATTTCAGCTTCGACAATTTTGCGACGTCCTATCCGGTCCCGTTTGCCATCCAGATTGGCGGTTGCCCGGATTATTTCTGGTGGGATTTCGGCGACGGCACCACGGCGACCAACCAATATAGCATGCTCCACGCCTGGACTTTGCCGGGAACCTACAACGTGGTGGTGACAGCGTATTCGGCCAGCCTGGGTTATGGGCTGTCGGCAACGACCCCGGTTCAGGTGGTGTCGCAGCCGGTCTATTATGTGAATGCCAGCTCGGCAACGCCGGTCGCGCCTTACACCAATTGGGCCACGGCCGCGCGCTATATCCAGGATGGCATCCGGGTGGGCAATACACCGGGACGGCTGGTTCTGGTGACCAATGGTTTGTATCAAGGCCAGGTCACCACAGCGGATGGCACCCAATGGAAAAATGTGATACTGACGAACTTTGCCGTGGTACAAAGTGTCAACGGCCCGGGCGCCACCATCATCAACAACTACAATCCTTACCGTGTCGCTTACGCCGGCAATAATTCCATATTGAACGGGTTTACCTTGACCGGTGGCGGCGCATTTTCGGGCAGCGACCCTTATCGGGACCTCAGCGGCGGTGGCATCTGGTGCGAGCCTTTCGGCATGGTGAGCAATTGCATCGTGACCGGGAATTCCGCCAGTTACGGCGGCGGCGGGGCTTATCAGGGCGTTTATTACGACTGTGTCTTCAGCAATAACACGGTGACAGCGAACGACGCTTATAGTGGCGGCGGCGGCGCCTACGCCGGCACTTTCCATCATTGCTATTTCGTCAGCAATACCGTCTATGGCAACAATGCCGATTTCCTTTCAGGCGGCGGCGCCGTCTGCATGAGCACCTTGTATGATTCGTGTCTTGCCAGCAACCAGACGCTGTATTTCGGTCGCGGGGGCGGCGCCCTCTCCTGTGTGCTCTCGAACTGCCAGGTCGCGTACAACACGGCTGATTACCACGGCGGTGGAGCCGCTAGCAGTACCTTATATCATTGCATGGTGCGCGGCAATTCCACCACCACCAGTGGCGGGGGCGGCGGTGCGTCCTGCACTTTCTGGAGCTGTGTCCTGATGGAAAACCGGGCCAACTCGAGCGGTGGCGGAGCCGGTTGGAGCCTGGTTCACAATAGCCTGGTCGTCAGCAATCAGGCCGTAAACAATGGTGGCGGCCTGTACGGCGGCACCAACTACAACTGCACCATCGTGCAGAACAAGGCGGGTACGGGTGGCGGGTTTTATGGATCGGACAATCCCAGCATGGTTTACAACGGCATCATTTTCGGCAACATCGCTTCGGGCAGCAGCAGCAATTGGGCAGGCATCATTTCAGCTCGCAACAGTTGCTCCGTTCCCAAGTTGAATCCCACGAGCCCCAGCTCCGGCAACATCACCAACGATCCCGTGTTTGTCGATGCTGCCTTTCATCTATCCGCCAATTCTCCCTGTCGTGGGACTGGCAGTTCGCTTTATACCAGTGGCACCGACCTGGACGGCGAAATATGGAACAGCCCACCGTCAATGGGCGCCGACGAGGTTTACGACGCCGATTTCACCGGAGTCCTGTCCGTGGCCATCCAATCCGATTGGACCAACCTGCTGGCGAATCGTCCCTTCGCCCTGGCCGGCCAGATCACTGGACGCGCTGCTCGATTGCAGTGGTCATTTGGCGATGCAACTGTCCTCACCAACGCCAATTGGTTCACCTCGCACCTGTGGACTGTCCCGGGCGATTATTCCGTGGTCTTTACGGCTTTCAACACGGACAATCCTGGCGGCGTTTCCGCCAATTTGCTGGTCCATGTCCTGCCGCTGGAACCGCCATTGCTGCAACCCGGCTCGTTTTCCCTCTCATCGCCCAGTCGCTTCCATTTCCAATTCAACGGACAATCCGATGCCATCTATACGGTGCAAATGGCCACCAACCTCGTTCCCCCGGTCGTCTGGCAGAACCTGCAGACCATCACTAGCACCGGTGGGGTGGTCCAGATCACGGATGCAACCGCCACCAATGTGACAAGATTCTACCGGGTTGGCGTGCAGTAACGTAGGGCAGGCGTCTCGCCTGCCTGCGTCGAACGAAGTGAGACAACTGTGTTTCGTCCCAGACGACAATCCATCTGGGCCGGCGGGACGCCTGCCCTACCTTACCAGCTCAAACGCGAAACCCTTCAGGTATTCCGTCTCCGGAATCATCGGGATGACCGGATGGTCCGGGCTTTGGGAATACGTGGCCACCCGGCGCAGCACGTGGCGCGTGTCGTAGGCCGCCGATAGAATCACGTCCTGGAACGTCGCGATGTCCACGTGATGCGAGCAGCAGAATGTTGCCAGCGTGCCGCCGGGCCGGAGCAGCTTCAGCGCGCGCAGATGGATTTCCTTGTAGCCGCGCAGGGCATCCGGCACTGAGGCCCGGTTTCGCGTGAAGGACGGCGGATCGAGGATGATCATGTCCAGCCGCGGCACAACTTTCTCGTGCGGCTTGACCGCCGTGTTGGCCTTGAGCCAGTCAAAGACATTCACCACCTCAAACGAGCATCGGTCGGTCAGGCCGTTGGCCGCGGCATTGCGGATGCCCGCGGCGATGGCGTCCGCGCTCTGGTCCAGCAAATGGACGTGCGCCGCGCCGGCGCGCGCCGCGTGCAGCCCGAACCCGCCGAGGAAGCCGAAGCAATCCAGCACCTGGGCGCCTTTTGCATATTGCGACACGGCCTGGTAATTCACCTGCTGGTCGAGGTACATCCCGGTCTTGTGGCCGCCCAGCAGATCGGTCTCGAATTTCAAGCCGTTCAGGTTGACCAAAATCGGACCGTCGAGTTCGCCGGCAAGCAGGCCGTTGGCCTCGGCCAGGCCTTCAAATTTCCGCGAGGCCATGTCGCTGCGCTCGAGGATGCCGCGGGGCGAAAAGATTTTTTGGAGCGCCGCCACGATTTGCGCCTTCCGCTGGTCCATGCCCAGCGACGAAATCTGCACCACGAGCACTTCCTCGTATTTGTCCACGATGAGGCCGCTGAGAAAATCGCTCTCCGCATTGACGACGCGGAACGAGGTCGCCTTCGGCAGATGCCTTTGCCGGACGGCAAGCGCGGCGCGGATGCGTTTCTCAAAGAAACTTGAATCAACTTCGACCCGCTCCGGCGACAGGACGCGGACGTTGATTTTTGATTTCGAATTGAAGAAGCCGGCGCCGATCAGCCGCTGGCGATGGTCCTTGACCTGGACGAGCTCGCCGTCGGCGACAGGTGCGGTAAGCCGGAGGATTTCGGTGTGGTAGATCCAAGGGTGGCCGGCCACGATGCGGTCGGCTTCGCCGGGTTTGAGCAGGACAGTGGGTAAAGCATCCATAGTTTGTAAACAGTTCGGTCCGGAGTCCCGTCCCGCCTCGCGGAACGGTGCCCCAGACGTGGGTTAATCAACTCACAATCCGGTGCCGGAAGAAAGGAAATTCCCCCGCCACGAACGAAGAAAATGATTGTGATGGACACAATTTGATTGAATAATCATCGCAGGCAGTGTAAGAAAATGAACCACAACCAAATGAAATCCAGCGGCACAGTCAGCGCCTTGCTGCACCACAAGGGATCGGAGATTTGGTCGGTCTCCCCGGAAACCACCGTATTTGAAGCCATCAAGCTCATGGCGGAAAAAAACATCGGCGCCTTGCTGGTCATGAGCGGCGGCAAACTCAGCGGGGTGTTCACGGAACGCGATTACACCCGCAAGGTCGCGCTGCAGGGAAAATCATCCAAGGAAACCCAGGTGCGCGAAGTCGTGGCGAGCCAGGTCATTTCCGTCGGCCCGCAGGATTCCATCGAGGAATGCATGAAACTCATGACCGAACACCGCACGCGGCATCTGCCGGTGGTGCAAGGAGAAAAAGTCGTCGGCCTGGTCTCCATCGGCGACCTGGTGAACTGGATCATCTCCACCCAAAACGCGGCGATCGCCCAGATGGAACAGTACATCTCCGGCGGGTTGCCGGGATAAGATTCCCCGGCTTATTTTTCAGCCGTGAAGGGAATGAACTTCAATTCCGGCCGGAACGCCGGCATCTTTTCCGGCGCAGTTTTCGCCGCCTTCAAAAACCAGCCTCCGTCGTGTTGCGGACCGGGAACCAGCACCAGCAGGGTGTAAGGACTGGTCCGGTAAACGCCTGGTTTTAAATCCTGTCGAGGCGCTCTGGCCTCTGCAAAATTCGTAGCCGGCAAATTCGTCGGATTCCCCGGCACCCAATTCCAGTCCAAGCCAGTTTCGCCGGGCCCCGTCGCTTCCGGACTCCAGGCGAATGCGGCCGGCGCTACCGGCCACTACCGGCTAAAGCCCGCAGGATGTCGCCCGGTTGGTGCGAATCATGCCCCCGGCAACTGCGGCATTCATCGCCGCCGCCAGCATCAGAAACGCCAGTCTCATATCCCGTTGGACCGGATCGGTTGATAAACCGTTCAGTCATTGGCTCCGCCGCCGGGCCCCGCAGGCGTCAGGGCCTGGCCGGCGGCGAATTGGTGGCCGGTTGGGCAACGGTTGGATTCACCCGTTTGGCGACAAAGTCCTCCTCGGCCACGTCGCCCACCTTGCGATGGAATTTGATTTCATCGCCGGAAAGCCTGCCTTGGTATTCGATGCGGAGTTCGTTGTCGCCAAATTTGAGCGGTTCAACGAAGAAGATTCCGTTCGTGGAGACTGTGCCTTCGGTGATAACCACCTCGTTCGTTCCCATTTTCCGTTCCCCGATGGCCTTGCCCGTCAGGTTCGTTCCGTCCACCCTGAACTCATAGGTGTATTTTTGCAGCCCGATTTGAGAATCAAACTGCCCTTTCCATTTCCCGGCGACGGTGGCGTCTGCGCACCGGGCAGAGCCGGCCAATGCCAGGGTGAACAAAGCCAGCGTGATTGATTTGATGATGGTCTTCATGGTTCTATGGTTTGAGTTGAACATTCATAGGAAGTCAGACCTAAGCCCAGAAGGAAAGACTAGATTTCCAGCACCCTGCCCGCAAGCACAATTTGGCCCCGTCCCCGGCCGGAAAGTCCGACCGCGCTTTCAGGGGAACCGGACCCGGTAGAAATGCCGGGGCGAAGCCGAAACCGAATCCAAGATGGTATGGACCAAGCCGTCGCCGTTTATGGTTTGCAACGTCTGCCAGTTCGTATCGCCCAGAGAATTCTTGATTTCCACGACGTACTGCCCGCCGGCGATCGTCGGTTGCAGGAATACCGGCGATGTGGGTATGGACAATTGCACGCTCCAACCGCCCAGGATGCCCCCCGGAACCGCTGCTAGGTTGGGTGAAAGAAATGGTCCGGGCAAACGGGGCGGCTTGCAGTCCGGTCCCGATCACCAGCAAGGCCGTCTAGGCCAAATTGACAAATCCCCGGCACCAAATCCTGCGCGGCTCGGAGTGGATCATATCATTCCGCAGTTTCATTCTGAAGCTCCATCGGGATCGGGAGCGCAACTTTTGTACTCCATCGCCAATGGAATCGCAAGATTCGTTGGGCTTGAGGCGGCGGGAAGGCCGCGTCACGGACCGAGCCGGCTCAATTCGATTTGCGTCGAAATGGCCACGGCGTAAGGCCGCGTTTCCGTGGACCGGGCCTTGCGGAAATCTTCCGCCGCTTTCACGTTGTCACCGGCCAGCAATTGTTTCATGCCCGTGTAAAACCAGAATTCGCTTCGCTCCCATTCCACGTTGGCCGGCCCGATCGCGGCCGAAAGGTCCGTCACCCCGGTCTGCCCAACCAGGAATTTCTCAATCTGCACTTCCCAGTCATGCGGGCTGCCATTCGTGCGCGACTCGAAATATGCCGAAAGCTCCCGGCTTGCCTCGTTGGTCTCACCTTGCCGCACGCGGACCAGCCAGATATGGATGGCCGCGTCATCTCTCAGACGGACTTCAGGGAATTCAGCGCAGCGCCGGAAATCAGCCAGTGCGCCCGAAGGGTTGTTTGCCAGATATTTGAGCACGCCCCGATGGAGATAGCCCTGGCAAAAATCCGGGTTCTCCGCGAGGGCGCGATCATACCAGTGAATCAGACGGGGCAACACCCGCGCGGGTTTGCGCCCGGCCGTGAGCGAGTCCGCCAGACGAAGCTGGTCCGCCGAAGGCGGCGGGAACACTTCACTGGCACGTTCCCGGTCGGCCACCATTCCGCTCACATTTCCTTGCTTCGACTTCAGGCGGGCGCGCCGCTCAAAAAGGTCGCCGGCTCGGGGGCTGAGCTCAATGGCCCGGTCAAGATCGGCGATGGCGCCAGCCAGGTCGCCACCGTGTTCCCAGAACCAGGCTCGACAGGTGTAATTGCGCGCATCCGTCGGATCCAGTTCGACAGCCCGGTTGTACTCGCCCAGGGCGCCATCCTGGTCACCCTCGGCTTCCTTGACCCGGCCCCGGTACAGGTAGGCGGCGGCAAATTTTGGCTTCCGCCGGATGACCCGATTGAAATCGGCCAGTGCGCCCCTCAGATCGCCATTGCCATCCTCGTCCTGGTAATCGAAGCGCTCCTGGCCGCGATTGAAGTAGTACTCGGCATCGCGCGGCCAACACCAGACCCCCAAGGAGGCCAGCACCGACAGGCAGGCAAGCGGGACGAAAATGCGTTTTGCTTTCATGACCGGCGGCACATAAAGAGCCACAACCCGTCAGGCAATGGAAGCAAACGTTTTCCACCATTGCTGTGGGAGAAACACCCGGCGGCGGAAATGGGGTCGGGGAGGCTCCAGTTGCAATCGCGTGACAACTCGGCTTTCCCCTGATATCGTTCCAGCATTGCTTTGCCGTTTGTTGGCATTGAGTTTTGAAAGGAATAATCATGCGCTCCGACATCATCAAAAAAGGCTTTGAACGCGCGCCGCACCGCTCGCTGCTCCGCGCCACCGGCTCGATCGAATCCGAGGCCGACTGGGACAAGCCGTTCATCGCCATCTGCAACAGCTACACCGATTGCATCCCCGGCCACGCCCACCTCAACGAGGTCGGCATGCTCGTCAAACGCCTCGTGCGCGCAGCCGGCGGTGTGCCCTTCATCTTCAACACCATCGGCGTGGACGACGGCATCGCCATGGGCCACTCCGGCATGCTCTATTCCCTGCCCTCCCGCGAACTCATCGCCGATTGTGTCGAAACCATGCTCAAGGCCCACTGCTTCGATGGCATGGTCTGCATCCCGAATTGCGACAAGATTGTCCCGGGCATGTTGATGGCGACCATGCGCGTCAACATCCCGACCGTCTTCGTCAGCGGCGGGCCCATGGCGGCCGGCATTGCCGAACAAAAGGCCACGCACGACGACCTCGCAGCCTACCTCCAGCCGGCCACCGCCAAATCGGATCTGATTTCCGTGTTCAAGGGCGTGGGCGAACTCCAGGCGGGCAAGATCACCGAGGAACAGCTCAAGAAGCTGGAGCAATCCGCCTGCCCCACCTGCGGTTCCTGCTCCGGCATGTTCACCGCCAACTCGATGAACTGCCTCTGCGAAGCCCTGGGCATGGCGCTGCCCGGCAATGGCACCGTCCTCGCCGTTTCCAAGGAGCGCGAAGCCCTCTACGACCGCGCCGCCCGCACCATCATCCAGCTCGTCAAGCATGACATCAAACCGCGCGACATCGCCACGGTCGAGGCCTTTGACAATTCGCTCATGCTCGATGTCGCCATGGGCGGCTCGACGAACACCGTGCTGCACACGCTGGCCATCGCGCGCGAAGCCGGCATAACGTATGACATCAAGCGCATCGATGACATCTCGCGCCGCATCCCTTGCATCTGCAAGGTGTCGCCGTCCTCGAACTATCACGTGCAGGACGTGCACCGCGCCGGCGGCATCCACACGATCCTCGGAGAACTCAAACGCATGGGCGTGCTCAACACCTCCTGCATCACCGTCACCGGCAAGACCCTGGGCGAGAACATCGATGAGTGGGACCTGCGTTCCGAAAAATGCACCGCGTGGGCCAAAGTCGCGCGCGTTGCCGGCGCGTCCGCAATTGTGCTGGATCCGAACGACAAGCTCGGTCCGGCCGCCCGCACCGCCAGCGGCAACCTGGCGCCCAAGCCGATGCTGTTCTTCCCCGGCGACCTGCGGGCGATCACGCTGTGGCGCCTGGCCGCCGCGTTCAACGTGAGCGACGCCCCCGCCGCCGCCGCGCTGTTCGCCGCCGACGCCGAATTCCAGGTCAACGACACGCTCACCTGGAAAGGCCGGGCGGAGATCGAGGCCGGGCTGCAGGGCAAGTTTGCCGAATTCAAGGGGCTTGTCCGAGCCGAGCTCGGCCAGCTCAAGGGCACCCCGGTGCTCGTCATCTGGCAATACAGCAAGGGCGGCGTGAAAAACCTCATGTGCCTGGTGCGCACCGGCCGCCTGCGCGCCTGGGAAATCAGCAAGGCGTACCATGAGCACCGCCCTGCCCCACTCAAGGAAGTTCAGCCGGCCGGACTCATGCCCTATGACTCGGCCTTCATGTTCGATGCGAACGATTGCATCCGCACCAAGGAAACCGCCTACTCCCCCGACGGCGGACTCGCCATCCTTTACGGGCAGCTGGCCCCCGATGGCAGCGTGGTCAAAACCGCCGGCATCAGCGCCGAGTTCAAGAAGAACTGCGGTCCCGGCTTCATCTTCGAAGGGCCGGCGGTGATTTTTGAAAGCCAGGACGACGCCTGCGCCGGCATTCTGGCCGCCAAGGTCAAGGCCGGCGACGTCGTCATCATTCGCAACGAAGGCCCGCGCGGCGGGCCGGGCATGCAGGAAATGCTTTCCCCCACCAGCTACATTGTCGGCATGGGCCTCGGCGACAAATGCGCGCTGATCACTGACGGCCGGTTCAGCGGCGGCACCGCGGGCGCGTGTATCGGCCACGTTTCGCCGGAAGCGGCCGAAGGCGGGCCCATCGGCCTGCTCAAGGAGGGTGACCGCGTCCGGATTGATTTCCCGAACCGCCGGATGGACATCCTGGTTTCCGAAGCCGAGCTCGCGGAGCGCAAGCAGGGCTGGGCGCCGGTGAAGCGCGACCTGAACGGCTGGCTGGCCCGCTACCGCAAGCTCGTGACCAACGCCAGCCAGGGCGGCATTCTGAGCGTCTGATCTGGCGTCGGTCCGGAGCGTGGCGTTTGCGCCGCTTCACCCGTGGACGCACTCTGGCCAATGGTTCCAGCCAATGAACAGTCAAGGTGCTGAAACGGTCACCTGCCCCGTGAGATCATGCCAGCAAAGTGGCGGTGCCTTGGCCTGTCCAGGCCGGAAAAAGATTGATTCCGGCGCTGCAGGCGGTCACAGTTTCCCACCCGGTGGAGAGATGGCAGAGTGGTTTAATGCGCACGCCTGGAAAGCGTGAATAGTCCAAAAGGCTATCGGGGGTTCGAATCCCCCTCTCTCCGCCACTTT
>Ga0265338_10002992_pt1 | contig 24470 bp, 18 predicted proteins | sample 42126metaG_FD_193579 | JGI IMG/M metagenome (GOLD analysis project Ga0265338, IMG submission 193579) | Rhizosphere microbial communities from Carex aquatilis grown in University of Washington, Seatle, WA, United States - 4-21-26 metaG | ecosystem: Host-associated > Plants > Roots > Rhizosphere... | reverse complement strand
TTTGCCGAACCTCGATCCCGTGACGCAGCGACCAACGAATCCCCACCATGTGCACGAGTTCGAGCCACAGGAGTTCAAGAACTTGCTCAGCCGTTTCTTCCCGTTTGTCACCTTGGGAGGTCAATCGTCAGCTTTCCCGTGCGAGCTGCATGATGATTTCGATGCTTCTAGCGACAGTTACATGATTGGCCTGATTGCCAACGATGCCAGAACCCTGCGGCAACTTGGGAGCGTTCTCTTGCCCAAGAGATGCCTCCAAATCAAACAGGAGTTGGAGAAAATCCACCGACGCCACCAAGCGCACCAGCCACGTGCCCCGCGCCTGCTGCTGGTTCCCCTGGGCGACGTGACCTGCACAAATCCGGCCGATCGCCGGAGGATTGAACTGATCCGCCGGGAATTGCGCCAAAGCGGTTACGAAACCGCCGTGGTCTCCAAGGAAGAGGCCGTTACCCTTCGCAGTCAGACACTCCTGATTCAAAACCGGGAGTTTTCGTTTTGGAACCGTCATGCGGATCAACTGAAACGGGCGGGGAAACAACTCCTGTTCACTTGCAGCGACCTGTTGGCGCCTCCCATGGTGTCCCAGACGCATTCGTTCGATAGCTTCTGCCAGAAAGGTCTTCCCGATCAGAACGAGCCGACCCGACGCGAGTTGGCGGAATTCCTCGGCCACTGCGCCCACGTATTTGCTGGTTCCGACGCCCAAGCGGATCAATTACGCCGCATCGCTGGCGATCGGTGTCCGTCCATCTCCGTCGATGGCGATCCGATCGACACCGCGACCTACCGCCCGGGCCAGGTGGACCGCCCGGATTCGAATGGAACCTTTCGCATCGTTTGGGAAGGGTACCTCGATAACATGCCGCTCTTGACCGTGTGCGCGGAAGCCATCCGGCAATTGGCAACCGACATCAAGCTGGTCGTGCTGATCGCCACCTCCCGAGAACGGCGTACTGACTTCTGGGGTACCCGCGACAACCGCCAACTGTCGGAGCAGATCCTCGGGAAGGACATCGTGGAGTTTCATGAATGGAATCCGCAATCGATCTCTCCGCTGATTGATTCGGCCAACGTCGGACTATCCCCGGCATTTCTGGATGACCCGTTCAGCGCCGCCAAACCGCACAATAAGGCAGTCATTTACAACTACATGAACCTGCCGGTGGTCGCTTCGCCGACCCGGGCAAACCGGAACTATGTCGAAAATGGCCTCAACGGTTTCCTGGCCGGAAACACCTGGGAATGGTTGGACGCGCTGCGCACCTTGGCGCAAACGCCTTCCTTGGCCAGACAAATGGGCGAGCGCGGACACCAAATCGCGATCGAGTATGAACCTCGGACGGTCGTGTCACGTATGGCAGCAACTCTGGCCGGGCTCACCGCAACGCCCTTGAGCATTGGCAGCCGGGGCGTGAGCCCTGCCAAACCACAAACACTTCAAACCAGACAGACATCAAAGGTCTCTTCGTGACCATATGTTTGCTTCTTTCCATCTGCCGTACATCGATCGTGGCCAAGGGCCGACCATCTACCATGGGATCATGCTGAAGCAGTTGGCAATGCTGGGGACTCAGCAATTGGCCTTGATCGCCGATGAACCCTATTTCTCGCTGCCGGCGCCCTGGGGTCAGGAGATTTCGCTCGGCGATTTCCGCGTCCGATTGCCCGGTCGCGATGAATTTGATGGGATGCTGCGCTTTGCCATACCTCGGGATGTGTTCGCTCCACTCGACCAGCGTTGCCACTCACACTTGGACGCTCTCCGAGTCCTCTTGAGTGAAGTCTACCCTCCTCTTCGAAACGCCCTGGTAGAGATTCTCGAAACACTGACGCAGTGCGAAGAGATCGAAGCGATCCTCACCTGGTGCAACGTGCCGAGCCTGAACGAAGCCGCCGCCCGGTTCAATCTGCCGGTCATTCATAATGAACTCGGGCCGCTCCGTCCTCCCCTCTACCAGAACACGACCTATTTCGACTTTCAGGGCGTAAACGGCAACACCAGCGCCGCGGCAGAAATGTCCCGCTTTTGCCAGGAAGCCAGGCAGTGGCATGATTTTGAACCATTAACGTTGGCCCAAATTCGGGAACTGCTGTCGGTCTCGCCACACGTGGCGACGGCGAGTAACGAACCACCAGAATTCAAAGCGGGCGTCGCGCTGCAGGTGGAGTACGACTCCAACTTGCTCGTATTCGCGAGAGGGCTGTCCAATTTCGAGGCAATTTATGTCGCGCAGAAAGACTTGCGGCCCACTCAGGTTCTGATTCGTCATCACCCATCCGGCCAGGCCCTGTACTCCAACGCCCTCGGCGTAGTGGATGATTCCGCTGACTCGGTCAGCTTTCTGCGTAGGTGTGAAACGGTTTTCACGGTCAATTCCAGCGTCGCGTTCGAGTGTCTGCTCCAGGACAAACCAGTCTGGATCCTGGGAGACTCACCGGCCGCAATTCTCTCCGCCGAACGACTCGCGGCCCTGGGCGAGGCCGATCGCTTGTTATCACTGAACTACCTGTTTCTCTGTTATCTGGTACCGGCTCAGTTTCTGTTTGATATCCAGTATTACCGCTGGCGATCTTCCCGACCATCTTTACAGGAGATTTACCGCAGGCATGTTGAAGCCTATCGCCAGCACAAGAACCTGCACCGCGACGCAGCTCCTAACCGATCGGGGTCACAGCCCGAGCCCCTTCCCCACCGCCTGTACCAGGTACAATGGCGAGACGCACGCCTCTGCCAGGAATTGGAGCAAGTACAGGCGGAACTCTCCCAACGAACTGCGGAACTCGATGAAAACCGCCAGGCTTTGCGCGACCGCACGGCCGAACTGGATCGGGACCGCCAGGCCTTGCGCGAGCGGACCGAGGAACTTGACCGAGAGCGACAAGCCCTGCGCGAGCGGGGCGAGGAGCTGGAACAAACCCGCCAGGAAGCGGCGCGTCAGGCACTGTTGGGCCAGGCGGTTCGACAACAATTACAGGAAACGATCGCTGAACTTGGAGACGTTAAGTTCACAAAACAACCCACGCCAACCAGCGAACAGAAAGACATGCCATGCGCAAGATACTGATTACGGGCGGAGCCGGGTTCGTGGGCCGTCATTTCTGCCAATACTTCCTGGCGCATGGCGATGAAGTCCACTGTGTCGATCCCATCGTCCCGCTGACGGGCGGCATTGATCCGCAGGCCGGTTGGCCGCTTTTTGAACCGCGTGAGTATCCCCACTTCCACTTCCACAAGGAAGATTGCCGGCTCTGGTTTCGCCGGGTCACCGGGGGAGATTTTGACTACGCCTTCCACCTGGCCGCGATGGTTGGCGGACGCGACATGATCGAGAACAATCCGCTGGCCGTCGCCGACGACCTGTCCATCGATTCGTCCTACTGGCAGTGGGCGCGCGTCGCCAAGCCTGCCAAAACCATCTGTTTCAGTTCCAGCGCGGCCTATCCCGTGAAGTACCAGCGTCCGCAGGGCTACCAATTACTCAAAGAGGACATGATCGAATTCAGCACCGACATTGGGATGCCGGATATGACGTACGGCTGGGCCAAGCTCACGCACGAATATCTCGCTCGGCTGGCCTGGCAGAAGCACGGGCTGAAGTCCGTAACCTATCGGCCCTTCTCCGGTTATGGCGAGGACCAGGATGACGCCTATCCGTTCCCCAGCATCTGTAAACGCGTGCTCGCCCATCGTGCCGCCAAGACCATCAACGTCTGGGGCACCGGCGACCAGATGCGCGATTTCATTCACATCACGGATTGTGTCCGTGGCGTGATCGGGACGATGGACAAGATCGATGACGGCAGCGCGATCAACCTGTCGACGGGTATCTTCACGAGCTTCAAGCAGTTCGTCCGAACGGCGGCACGATTGACCGGTTTCGACCCCGAAGTGATTGGGATGTCGACCAAGCCGGAAGGCGTGTTCGCCCGTGGCGGCGACACCGCCCTGCAGAAGAAACTCGGGTTCACCTACTCGATTGATTTCGAGATGGGTATCAAGCAGGCGCTTGACTATTACGCGGGTCAAACAACGACGCCCTCAAAACGCCACATGGTGCAAATGGCCGGTATCAGCCCGGACGCTTCGCGTGGCGTCGAACAGAGAGAGGTCTCCGCAATTCGTTCCAGGAACTAACCCAGTCCCGAACCGAACACCCTCCCATGCCCATACCCTTCAAAAAACCGGAGGACACGATCGGCAGGTTCGCGGTTGTCAAACCCTGGCCGGACGTGCAGGCCGCCGAGGACGAAAACATTGCCCGCCTGCAAATCACGGCAAAATCGCTGGGTTTGGAGTGTGTGGTCATCGACCCCGAGGGAATCGAGCTGGAGACGCCGCACCGGCGCGTGACTGGTAGAGAGGTGGATTTTGTCATCCACCTGCACTTCGAGACGCCGAAGGCGTACGATGCGTTTTCATTCGTGGTATTGTGGAACCCGCTGCGCTTCTTCCGCGACTGGGGATACCGTCGCTACTCCCGCCACCTGCTCACGCACGATGATTTCCTGAGCTGTTCGTCCACGTGGGCGGACGATCATAGCCGACGGATGATCGCGAACGATCCGACACGGGTGCCCGTCGAATTCACGATGTACCATTCGCTCTCCGAGCCCATCCTCGAACCCTCGCTCGGGGAACAGAAGATTTTCTACGCCGGCATCAACTGGGAGAAGCTCGATAAGAAAAAGAAGGGCCGGCATCACGATGTATTGAAGATCCTCGACAAGGACGGGCTGGTTCGCATTCACGGCCCGAAAGTTTTCCAGGGTGTCAACGTGTGGGAGGGCTACCGTAGCTATGTCGGGCCGGTGCCGTTTGACGGTGTCTCCATCATCCGGGACATCGCCCGCGCCGGCATCTCACTGGTCTTATCGTCGGATGCCCACAAGGAATCCGAATTGATGTCGAACCGCCTCTTCGAGAGTCTCGCGGCGGGGGCTGTCATCATCGCCGACGAGAATCCGTTTGCCCGCCGACACTTCGGCGACACGCTCCTGTACATTGACGCGTCTTTGTCCTCGGACCGTGTGTACGAGCAGATCGTGGGGCACCTGGCGTGGATCCGAAGCAATCCAGACAAGGCGCTCGGGATGGCGCGCGCGGCGCAGGCCATTTTCAAGGAACGATTCACACTCGATCGCAGTCTCGCCACGATTTACGAGAAGCTCGGCCAGCGCCGGCGCCAGCTCGAGGCGCTCTACGCGCCGCCGGATCCAAAGCAGGTCGTTCAGATGCTCCTGATGCTGCCCGAGTATTCGCCGGACGCATTGGCGACGCTGTTGGGATCGGCAACCAATCAGACTCATCCGGCCTGTCAACGCGTCCTGTTGATGGATGAGTGGGAATACCAAACCCACAAAGAAGAGATCGACGGCAGGCTTTCACCGGCATCCATCCAGGTCCGTCCGATAGCCTTCTGTGACCGACGGCAGGATCACACCTGCCGCAAGCGTCTGCCACTGGGCCAAGTGCTCGGCCAGGTCATCGAATCGTTGCCGCCGGACGCACTGTTTACGGTGGTTGCCCCGAACGAGCAACTCTTCGCCAACCACGTCGCCCGATTGTTGCATGTCCTCCAAAAAGACGGGTCGTGCGACTTCGCGTATTCGCCAATCGTCTTCCGCCATGTTTGGGACGGCAAGACCACGTATGATTTGCTCGACCAGCTTAACATCGCCACCAATTGGCACCTGCCAACAGGGTTCGGGCGCTACCTGTTTCGTCGATCGGCGGTCACGTCGGAACAACTCGAGGTGATGCGGTACCTCGATCTCAAGGCGCTCAGCCCACTCGTGGGTGGGCTGAACGCGGTTGCTTCTTCTCAGGCCACAATCCTCAGCCGGGTCCAGGAACCGTTTGTCACCGGCGAAATATTCGACACGATATTTGAACACGAGATTGCCCTCGATCACCTGACGGAAACCAATCTGGTTCCCGACCTGAATCACGTCAAACCGATCAATACCTCCGCGAGTTCTGGCGGCACGGACCAGGCCGCGGGTGGAACGAGTCTCGCGACTTTCTTGCGCCAACTGCAATTGCGTGAGCCGCCCGGTGTGCGCGTCGCGGAGTGCGTGCGCCGGTTGCGCCAGCTCCTTCTGCTGCAACCGTGTTACAGCGAATCTTTCCTGGTGTCGGCGGAGGCGGACGTCGCCGCGGCCCTGCAGAACGAGATCGTCTCCATCGACGAAGAGATCCAAACCGCTGAGAAATGTGACAGCTTTTTGGCGTACTGCGTCGGGCTCTGCCACGAGAACCACGACCGGGACCTCAAGGCCTTGCGCGCCTTCCATCAAGCCCTCCGCAATATCGGCAGCGAACATCCCCTCCAGTATCTGATTCGCACGGCCATGAAATTGGTTCGTCTCGCCCTCGCCAAAGGCGAGGTCCAGTTGGCCGGGCAAATCCTCGAAGGCGTCGTCCTCAAACGACAGCCGGGCAACGCCCAAGCGAAGGATCTGTTGCGAAAACTCAAAGGTGGAACTCGCGCCAGCGTGCTCGCAAAGGAGTTCCAGTCGGCGCCAGCGCCGTCCAGGCCGCAGGCGTCATCGGGCGTCGCGGTGCGGGCATTAGGCGCGGAAGCCCCGCTCGTTTCCGCCATCGTCTCTACCTACAACTCGGAGAAGTTTCTCCGAGGTTGTTTGGAAGACCTGGAACGGCAGACAATCGCCGACCGCCTCGAGATCATCGTGGTGGACAGTGGCTCGACGCAGAACGAACGGGCCATCGTCACTGAATTTCAGGCGAAGCATTCCAATATCGTCTATCTCCGGACGGAAGAACGTGAAACCGTCTATGCCGCGTGGAACCGCGGCATCAAAGTCGCCCGTGGCACTTACCTTACCAACGCCAACACAGACGATCGCCACCGCCGCGACGCGCTGGAAGTTCTGGCCCGCACGCTGGATCTGAACCCCGAGGTCGCGCTGGTCTACGCCGACTGTCTGGTCACGCGCACCGAGAACGAAACATTTGAAACGGCCCATCCGGTCGACACGTACCAATGGCTCGATTTCAACCCGGCCGATTTGCTGCGCAAAGGATGCCTGGTGGGCCCCCAACCCATGTGGCGCCGCGACGTCCATGGCGAGCATGGGTATTTCGATGCCCGTTTCGTGATCGCCGGCGACTACGAGTTCTGGCTGCGGCTGGCACAAAACAAACGGTTTCTCCACGTCAAAGAAACCCTGGGGCTGTATCTGGATTCGCCGTCAAGCGTGGAACACGCTCACCAAGACCAGGCGGAAACCGAGAGAGCGGAGGCGCAGTCGCGCTACGCCAATGTCATCCACCAGGCGGGCGAGACAGCAGGCAGCCCAAACCCGGCTGATGATATTCCGGCGGTCGCGAAGCTTGGCCAACTCGATCAGGCACGCACCCTGGTAGACGGGAAGAAATATCAGGATGCGTGGAAATTGACCACAGCGGCGCTGAGAGTCCGTCCATTCCATCCCGAAGCCCATTTGCTCCTGGCCCAGATCGCCCTGGCCGTTGGTGACGGCGTCAGCGCGCGACGGTGCGCCCAACGGGCCCGCGACGTGGCACCCGGTTGGAAAACGGCGAAACAATTCCTCAAGAAACCACTCCCGGGGAACATCCACCCGGATTGGTTGGTCCTGCCGGAGCCGAACGGCGATCGACTCACGGTGTGCGTCATCGCCAGGAACGAAGAACGATTTTTGGCCCAGTGCCTCCAGTCCGTGCGTGGCCTCGCCCACCAGATCATTGTCGTGGACACCGGTTCGACGGATCGCACGGTGGAGATTGCCAGGCAACACGACGCCGAAGTGTATTCATTCCCCTGGTGCGATGATTTCAGCGCGGCCCGCAACACGGCTTTGGAGCAGGCCACGGGCGACTGGATTCTCATACTCGATGCGGATGAGGAATTGCCCATGGCCCAGCACGAATCTCTGCGAGCGGACATGAAAAAGCCGGGCGCCATTGCCTACCGGTTGCCGCTCACGAATCACGGACGGGAAATCGAGGGCCAGAGTTTCCTGCCGCGATTATTCCGTAACGCTCCGGGCGCGTTCTTCTTCGGCCGGATTCATGAACAGGTTTTTCCGAGTCTCCTGGACTACTGCAAGGAATGGGGACTCAGGATTCATCTCGGCACCGCCCAACTGCTCCATCACGGTTATGCCAAGGATGTTGTCCAGGACCGGAAGAAGATCGAGCGCAACCTGCGCATGCTTCGTCAGGCCGTACCCGAGCAACCCAACAATCTGAATCTCATCATGAATCTGGGGCTCGAACTGGTGCGCTCCGGCGATTCCTCCGCCGGGTTGGAGAACTATCGCGAAGCGTTCCGGCTCATGTCGGCCCAACCGCCGGGCGATGTCTCGCCGGAATTGCGCGAGGCATTGCTCACCCAGTTCACCTGCCTGCTGTACAAAGTCCGCGACTACGAGGAACTCGTGCGCGTACTGCATTCGCCGGTCGCCAAGAACGGCGGCCTGACCGCGTCCCTGCACTTTGCGTTGGGGCTGGCCTACCACGAATTGAAACAGTATCGCGAAGCTGCCGAGCAGATGCGGCACTGCCTGGCCAAACGCCATCAACCGGTATTGACACCCATCAACACAGACATCCTCAACTCCGCGCCCGGTCGTTGCCTCGCGATGTGCCTCGCCCAGACCGGCGCCGCCGTCGAGGCACTGAAAGTCTTGCATCAGGCCGTCGCGGAGAACGCCGCGGATGAAGTCGCCTGGGCGTTGGGAGGCAACCTGGCGTTGCAACATCCGGACTTTCTGGAGTTTGCGCGCGATTGGACAGGCGAAGCGATCAAATATGTGCCCGAGAACGTGGACGTTGTCGCGCAACGGGCCGAGGCGTTGTTGTTGTCGGGCAAGCCGAACGAAGCGCTTCCATTGTGGCGCCAGGTCAGGAAAGTGGATGACCCCCGTATCGATGCAGCGGAGATTCTCTGCGCCATTCTGTCAGGCGAATCGCCGGCGTCCCCGCCGCCAAACAACGAAGCGAACGTAAGCCAGGAATTCCTGAAGTGGTATCGCCGCCTGCTGAACTGGGGCGAGCAACCGACCTTGCTGCGCCTGAATGAGTCCGTGGCTGTTCTACGAACAGTGTTGCCGGGCGCGGCCGCCGCCCTGGAAGCGGCGTTCACCGTGGCGGCACAGACGACTGCATGAACGCGATCACACAAATGAATTTGGCCCCGTGGCCAATGGTCGAACACGACCAGAAAAAAGGCAGTTGGAGGCCTTTGAATACCCCAACGGGAGGAACGGGTGAGCCGCCCAAACAAGGCTTCACCTCACGGCACGGATGTCGTGTCAACCAACCCTCGCCAAACGAGGAAAGACTCTAAGGAAGGAGTACGGTAGCATGGTTATCAATACAAACATCGCGGCGACAAATGCCGCCCGACTGCTGCAGCAATCGACGAGTATGTTAAACTCGTCGCTGGCGCGTCTGTCTTCGGGTTCGAAGATCGTGAACCCTCAGGACGACGCGGCTGGCACGGCTGTATCCCTGCGGTTCAATGCGCAGATCAGCCGCACCCAGGCGGCCTCCAACAACGTGGGTAGCGCGGTGTCGTACAATCAGACCCAGGACGGATTCCTGCAAAAGGTTGGCGATGCGCTCAATCGCATGAGCGAACTCGCCATGCTGGCGCAAGATTCCACCAAGTCCGACTCGGACCGCGCCCTGTACAACAAGGAGTTCACCACCCTTGGCTCGTACATCGACAACATCTCCACGAAGGAGTTCAACGGCGTGTCGTTGTTCAACGGCAACACGCTGGCCGTCACGGTCGACAGTGAAGGTAACACCTTCGGTATGACCGGCGTCAACCTGGCTGCGAATACATACAGCGACGCGACTAGTGCTACGGTAGGCAGCCTCGGCAATGCCCAAACTGCCTTGACGAAGGTCAAAACCGCCATCGATCAGTTGGCGACCGATCGTGCAACCGTGGGTGCCAGTTCCTCGCGGTTGTCGTTCACCAGCGACCAGTTGAGCGTGCTGGCTCAGAACCTCCAGGCAGCCAACAGCCGCATCACCGATGTGGACGTGGCACAGGAGAGCACGAATTACGCGAAATACAGCATTCTCGTGCAATCTGGCACAGCGATGTTGGCGCAAGCCAACGCGTTGCCGCAAGCCGCACTCAAGTTGCTTGGCAGCTAATTACTATGCCAAAGTTGACTAACCATCAGCTCGGACGGTGCGACCCCGTACCGTCCGGGCCAACTTTTTTCGCTAGCGTCGAATAACCGCACGGTTTTCGGGCGGCGTAAACGAGGCGTAAAGAGCAGTCAAACTCTCGTTTCCGTCGCTCAATCCACAGGCGGAATCGGCACGGCCAAAAGTAATTACGCATGGGCATTCACACAGTCGACCAGGATCGAACAGCCTGAAGGTATCGCCCGGAGATAGGGATGACAGAGGAGGCAGGAAATTCCTAGGTTCTATCAACTAGGCAATAAAGTATTCATTTCGGTTGCCGATACCACCCTTGTCGGAACCGACATGGCGGTTGGCAGCCCTGAAGAGCCAACGGGAAGACCGGGTGAGCCGCCCAACAAGGCCTCACCTCACGGCACGGATGCCGTGGGAATAGCTCCTCGTGGGAGGAGCAACTCTAAGGAAGGAGTTCGGTAGTATGGTTATCAATACAAACATTGCGGCGGTGAATGCCTCTCGGTTGCTCGCGCAATCGACGAACATGCTGAACACCTCGCTGGCGCGTCTGTCTTCGGGTTCGAAGATCGTGAACGCCTCAGACGATCCGGCTGGCACGGCTGTGTCCCTGCGGTTCAATGCGCAGATCAGCCGCACCCAGGCCGCGGCCAATAACGTGGGCAGCGCGGTGTCGTTCAATCAGACCCAGGACGGATTCCTGCAAAAGGTTGGCGATGCGCTCAATCGTATGAGCGAACTCGCCATGCTGGCGCAAGATACCACCAAGTCTGACTCGGACCGCGCCCTGTACAACAAGGAGTTCACCACCCTTGGCTCGTACATCAACAACATCTCCACGAAGGAATTCAACGGCGTGTCGTTGTTCAACGGCAACACGTTGGCCGTCACGATTGACAGTGAAGGCAACACCTTCGGTATGACCGGCGTCAACCTGGCTGCGAATACGTATTCCGATGCGACCAGCGCGACGGTAAGCAGCCTGTCCAATGCCCAAACCGCCCTGACGAAGGTCAAAACCGCCATCGATCAGTTGGCGACCGATCGTGCGACCGTGGGTGCCAGTTCCTCACGGTTGTCGTTCACCAGCGACCAGTTGAGCGTGCTGGGTCAGAACCTCCAGGCAGCCAACAGCCGCATCACCGATGTGGACGTGGCGCAGGAGAGCACGAATTATGCGAAATACAGCATCCTCGTGCAATCAGGCACAGCGATGTTGGCGCAAGCCAACGCGCTGCCGCAAGCCGCACTCAAGTTGCTTGGCTAAACCGCCATTCAACAGTTGAGTAACCATTGGCTCGGGCGGTGCAGAACATGCGCCGCCCGAGCCGAAAGGCTTTGGTAAACAAAGCGGCCTTGTGTGAGCACGAAATGAAAAGGACGAGGTAACAGAATGAGCACGGTGTCGAGTACCAGTAGTCTCAATTCAGGATTCGGGTTGGGAGTCTCCGGCCTGTCGTCAGGATTTGATTGGCACTCCTTGATCACCGAATTGATCAACATCGAGCGTGCGCCGGAAACGCAATTGCAGACCACACAGACCACGCTCAACAACAAGAATACGGCGTTGGGGGACTTGCTCACCGAAATGACCAATCTCCAGGGCTACGTGAACTCGCTCAATGATCCCACCTTGTATGACAGCCGCACGGCAACGACAGGCTCCTCCATCGCCTCCGCGACGGCCAGTTCGGGTACGGCCCCGGGCTCCTACGCGTTTACCATCAACACCTTGGCAACTGCCGCCACCTTGACGGGTCAATCAGGTCTGAACGGGGCATTGAATTCGTCGAATGACGTCTCTTCTTTGGTCCTCAGCAGCGCCAACTTCCGCACGCCGATAACCGCCGGCACCTTCAGCGTCAACGGCAAGACGGTGACGATCGCCACGACGGACACGCTGCAGGGCGTGTTTGACAAGATCTACGCCGCGACCGGGAGCACGGTCACCGGCACCTATAATTCGTCCGCGGACAAGATCACCCTTTCCAGCACCAGCCCGATTACCCTGGGTAGTAGCGCGGACACGAGCAACTTCCTCCAGGTGGCGCGTCTATTCACCAACACCACGGGGACGGTCGCCAGCACGACGACGTTGGGCGCGGTCCGAACGACAATGGACCTGAACCAAGCCAATCTGGCCACGACTGTCTCGGATGACGGCACCGGAAATGGCGCATTCATGATCAACGGAGTGACCATCAAATTCAGCGCCAGCGCGGATTCGCTTCAAAACGTCATCGACCGGATCAACGCGTCGTCCGCCAACGTCACGGCGAGTTACGATTCGCTGAACAGTCGTCTTACGTTGACCAACAAAAACACCGGGGACACGGCGATTACAGTCAGTGACGTGGCGGGCAATTTTCTGGCAGCAACCAAGTTGACCACCGGAACACCGCAGAACGGCACAAACCTGACCTATAGCATCAACAATGGCGCCCTGATGACCAGCCTCTCGAACACCATCACGGCCGATAGTTCCGGCATTGCAGGTTTGACGGTGACGGCCTTGGATACCGGCAGTACGACGGTGACCGTAGCCCCCGATACCACGCCGGTGAAGACGACCATCACGAATTTCGTGTCGGAGTATAACAAGGTGCAATCCCTGATCCAAACCGACACGGCCGTCACGACGGATTCCAGCGGGAAGGTGACACCCGGTGTTCTCACGGGCGACAGCACGGTGGAAAGCATCGCCACCAAGTTGAGAAGCATGGTCTTCTCTCCCGTGTCGGGACTTAGTGGGGCGGTCCAACAACTGTCCGCGTTAGGGTACGATACCAACAGCAATGATGATACCTTGTCGCTCACGGACAGCACGAAGCTGGACAACGCCCTGGCCAACAACCTGAATGACGTAAAGGCTTTTTTCACGTCCGCGTCCACGGGAGTGGCCGCGCAGTTCAATACCTACCTCGGGGCCACGGTTGGGGGCCCGGAGTCGGGTGTGGAAGGCATACTGCCACAGGTGCGGGACTCTCTGACCGCGCAGAGCCAGAATATCGACACCCAGATCGCCGCCATGGAAACCCGAATCCTGGCGGACCAGGCACGGATGGTCGACGAGTTCACCAACATGGAAAATATTCGCACGCAACTGAATACGGATATGGCGTACCTGCAATCCGCATTTGGCATCAGCGGCTCGACATCCTCCGGGGTCACAAGTTCCTCGTCGAGTTCTTCATCAACTTCTTGATCAAGCGAATCGGACTAATTTATGGCATCTCACACGCGAATCCCAGTCAGTGTTGACCGCGCGGCGAAGCCCGTCTGGCAAGATGGGTTCGCTTGGTGCGTGGGGTTTGTGCTGTTGGTGCTGTCGATTGGCTTCTCGTACAGTATTCCTGCGGTGGCACAGAACCTCGAAAGCACCCCGCGAAATGCGTTCCGCGCCACCTCGCGGTTGCCGAGGGAAATCCGGCGCGTGGCGGTATTGCCCATTGCGGTGGAGCAACCGGATCAAACCATGGATTTCGCCCAGGAGAGCCTGCAACCAGTGTTGCTGGCAGAGCTGAACAAGAGAGGGCTATTCGAGCTGGTGGTCGTCACACCGGAACAATTGACGCAATGGACAGGGAAATCACATTGGAGTACCGTCGAGAAACTGCCGGCGCTATTGTTGGAACGTCTACATGATGACCTGGGTTGCGATGCCGTGTTGTTCACGCGGCTGTCCCAGTACAAGCCGTATCCGCCGCTGGCGATGGGGTGGAATCTCCACCTCGTCTTAACGGATCATCCCCGGGTATGCTGGGCGGCGGATGAAGTCTTCGACATGAGCACGCGCGATGTGGCGGCATCCGCGCAACGCTATGGTCGCCAACAGTTTGAGGGCCCAGATCTCCATTTGAACCCCAACAGTATCTCCTTGTCGCCCAGGCAATTCGGGCAGTATTCACTGGCGGCATTGCTGGCCACGCTTCCGTCCCGGTGAATGGACTAAAGCTCTTTCGCGTTTGGGCCGATAAATACGACAGGACCTCAATAGCCAGCGGGGCTATTGGTAGAAGTCAATGGAAGAACAGATGAAGATCGACTCGACCTCAAATTCAAGGCCACTGGGAACGCCCGTCGGTCAGGTTTCAACACCCGCGCGCCTGACCGCGACGGCTGACCGGACGAGCTTCCAGCAGACGGACGTGCTTAACGGCGCGCTGGCTGATATTCCCAATAGTCGCCCCGAAGCCGTGGCGCGGGCGCAGCAACTGATCCATGACAGCGGTTTCCCGTCCCCGCAGGTCATTCACGATATCAGCCGGCTACTCGTGGCGGCGCTGCAGGACCGGTAACGGACAAATTTCCCGGCACCGCATTTTCCGGCATTGAATTGACCAGACAATGAACTACGCCCAGGCAAGGCGTTCTTACCAAAAGATTGCCGCGGAGACCGTAAACCCGGGGCAACGCATCCTGATGTTATTTAATGGCAGTATCCGCTTTCTGGAAAAGGCGCTGGTGGGATTCCAGCAGGACGATCCTCTGGAGTTCAATCAAACCATCAACAATAACATCCAACGCGCCCAGGACATCATCCGCGAATTGGACGCCGTCCTCGACATGCGGGCGGGTGGAAGTTTTTCCGACAACATGCGGCAACTCTATGTCTATCTGGATCTCCGCTTGCAGGAGAGCAATGTCCGCAAACATAAAGCCGGTGTCCAGGAAGTGCTCGGGTTGCTGACCACCCTGCGCGATGGGTGGGCCGAGATGTTGCGCCAGCAGGAGTTGGCCGTCGCTTCGGCCGATGAACTCGCGGCGTCTGCCCTCGGGGGGCCGTCGTGAACCAGGCCACCCACCATCGTCGGGCAGCTCCAACGCTCCTGCGGCTCATCGGCGAATGGCGCACGTTGACCGGGCAGCAAACCGAAGCGATCCAGCGCTCCGATTGGCCGGGCCTCCTGCGCCTCCGTGATGCGAAGGAAAGACTCAAAGAATTGATCGACGCCGCCATCACTGCGTCGGAAATGAACCTGTGTGCGGAACGCCCACCGGAGTTGCAATTGGCCGCGGAGGAATTGATGCGTCTGGAACAGCACAATCATCAACTGCTGTCCGAGCGCAGTCAACGCACTCAGAGCCAGGTGGAGCAGTCGCGCACGAAGGCGCAACGACTGCGGACAATTCATAATGCCTACCGGCGCGCACGGCAGACGCGCTGGCATTCGTACCTATAGGAACACGGATGAGCGCGCCCCAGACGCAAACACCCGCCAATGCGACGGGCCGCGCCCGGATTCTGGTGGTCGATGACACGGAGTACGTGCTCACGCTCGTCCGGGCATTTCTGGAGTCCGATGGACATGAAGTGATCACGGCCAGCGGTGGCGTGGAGGCCCTGGAAATCCTGAAGACCGAATCGTTTGCGGTCATCATTTCCGACGCGAAGATGCCCCAGATGACAGGCATGCAGTTTCTCGCCCAGGCCAAACTGATGCAGCCGACCGCGTCGCGCATCCTGATAACGGCGTACGTCGAGTTGGACACGATTCTGGAGGCGATCAATCGCGGGGAAATCTTCCGTTTCATCAGCAAACCTTTCGTACGCGGGGAGTTTCTGGCTACTGTCAGGACGGCGGTGCAGCGGTATGCGTTGACTCGACAGAACGAAGAATTGTACCAAGCCACGCAAAACATGAACGCGCGGCTCTCCGAAATCAACTGCATCCTCAAAGAGCAGATGGAGCACGTGGCGGCGCAGAACCAGCAACTGGAGTCGCTCAACTGCGCCCTGGAGCACAACCTGGAAGGGACAATCGAGCTGTGCTTCAAGCAGGTCGAGATGTTTTACCCAATGTTGGGCCGGCAGGCGCGCCGCGCCCATGCCCTGTGCGACGCCATGGCGGCGCTGTCAAATATGCCGTCCGATCAGGAACACGCGCTCGGCATCGCGGCCTGGCTGTACGATATCGGCTTGGTCGGCGTGTCGCGGTCGCTGGTGCGCCGCTGGCAACTCGAGCCGCAGTTGTTGACGACGGAAGAACGTGCGCTGATTCTCCAGCATCCGATTCTCGGTCAGGAATTGGTCGGGCTCGTGCCGCAATTCGATGACGTCGGGGTGACGATCCGCGCCCACCACGAGCGGTTTGACGGAACGGGTTATCCCGACAATCTGCAAGGCGATCAGATTCCGTGGCTGGCGCGGTTATTGAGCACGGCGGCCGGCTACGCCGAGGCTGTTGATCATGGTAGTGATGGAGAGCAACACTTGCACGCGGGCAGCGGCACGCTCTATGACCCCGAGGTGGTTCGCCTGCTGTTGCGGTGTCTGCCGCAACTAAAGCCGTCACACGAGCAGAAAGAAGTGCTGCTGTCCGAATTGCGCCCGGGAATGGTTATGGCCTGCGGCATCTCCAATCTGCGCGGGATGTTGCTGCTGCCCGAAGGCCAGGTTCTCACGGAAGCCTGGATCAACAAATTGAACGCGCACAACCGCATCACTCCCATTGCGCAGTCCCTGTTCGTGTACGTGTGACGGCTGGGGCGCCGTCGCGCCCTTCCCCCCGACAAACAATTACTCAAGCCGGCGGCGGTTCGCGCCGATGATCCCTTGGAGGCTGATGCGCAATTCGCGCAAAGGTCCGTATGAAACACATTAAACGCATTGGCATCCTCACGGGTGGCGGCGACTGCCCCGGCCTCAACGCCGTCATCCGCGGTGTCACCAAAGCCGTGATGCAGACGTACGATGTCCGCGTTTACGGATTTTACGACGGCTATCGCGGTCTCGTCACGGGCGACGGCAAATGGTTGGAGTGGGACGACGTTTCCGGCATCCTCACCCTCGGGGGCACGATTCTCGGCACCACCAACCGCGACAACCCGTTTGAATTCGTGGACGACTACAGCCACCCCGAACGGAAACGCGCCGCCTCGCGTGACGTGGTCGCCAACTACCGCAAGCTAAAACTCGACGCGTTGGTGACCATCGGCGGCGATGGCACACTCGCCTCCGCGCATAAACTCGCCAGGCTCGGCCTCAACATCGTCGCCGTACCCAAGACCATCGACAACGACGTGCGTGGCACCGACATGGCCTTTGGTTTCATGGCCGCCGTCACCACTGCCACCGAGGCGATTGACAAGATCCACACCACGGCCGCGTCACACCACCGCGTGATGTTGGTGGAGGTAATGGGCCGTACCGCCGGCTGGTTGGCGTTGACCTCCGGCGTGGCCGGTGGCGGCGATGTCATCCTGATCCCCGAAATCCCCTACCACCTCGATGCGATCCGCAAGAAAATTGTCGATCGTGCCCGCCGTGGCAATCCCTTCAGTATCATCGTTGTCGCCGAGGGCGCCAAACCGCACGGCGGCACGGTCGTCGCGCGTGACCGGGTCCTCGGCTCGCACGAAGAAGTGCGCCTCGGCGGCATTTCCGCCGTCCTGGCGAAGCAAATCGAGGACGTCTGCAATCTCGAAACGCGCTACACCATTCTCGGCCACCTCCAGCGTGGTGGTACACCCACGCCGATGGATCGGTTCCTCGCCACCGAGTTTGGCACCGCCTGTGCCGAGCTACTGGCGCGACGACAATTCAACCGCATGGTAAGCTTGCGCGGCCAGCGCATCGCCAGTGTCCCCCTGACTGTTCCCGGCCGAGGTCCGCGCCTCGTCTCGCCGTCGTCCGCCAGCATTCGCATGGCTCAATCCTTGGGCACCAGTTTCGGGAATTAGAAGACCCAATCCCTCCGTCCACGTATGTCCCACATCTTTGCTGGCCCGGTGTAAAGTACCCGGGTGATTCTGCCGATAGTTCCTCTGAAAACAGATACCGGTGCGACGCACCACAATTGCGGACGATTGTTTAGCTCATGCGGACCCAAACGGACGAGTCAGCGGCGTACGATTTCATCATCGCCTTGATCTATGAGCGGTGTCGTGTTCGCCTGCACGACGGCAAACAGGAGTTAATCCGCGCGCGCCTCGGCAAGCGCATGCGGCATCACGGTTTCCAAACCCTGTCGGAGTATTGTGACTTCTTGCGGCACAAGGCCGACGAGGGCGAGTTCACGTTGGTCGTGGACGCGTTGACCACCAACTTCACCAGCTTTTTGCGGGAGCCCGATCACTTCGAATCCATGGTGCACGATGCCCTGCCAGCCGCTTTGGAGGGGCGGAAACGGTTCACGGTATGGAGCGCCGCGTGTTCCTCAGGCGAAGAACCGTACAGTATCGCCTTCTACCTGTTCGAGCATTTCCCGCCCACCGCCGGCTGGGACTGGCGCATTCTCGCGACGGACGTTTCCACGAAGGCGCTCGGCAAAGCGCAGCAAGCCATCTACGGAGAAAACCAGATCGCGTCGATCCCGCCGGTGTGGCAGCGCCGGTATTTCCAGCGCGGCCTCGGCCCGCGGGAGGGGCAGTACCGGATCAAACCGCACGTGACCGAGCGCGTCACGCTGCGGCAGATTAATCTGCTGAGCGACTACAGTTTTGACGAGGCGTTCCCGGTCATCTTCTGCCGCAACGTCATGATCTATTTTGATCGGTCGACCCAGCAACAATTAATCGACCGGCTCGCCCGGCAATTATCACCACAGGGCTACATGTTCGTCGGTCACTCCGAAAGTCTGGCGGGCATCCACAGTTCCCTTCGATCCCTGCGTCCCAGCATCTATCAAAAGGGCTAAGGCATACAATGGGAGCAATGACCATAGAAGCGATGGGCCTGGCGAACCTGACGCACAAGGTCGTCGTGGGCATTGCCGACATGGCAGTGTCCAACAACGCCACGGTGACACTGGCCACGCATGCGCTTGGCTCCTGCATCGGCGTGTCGGTGTTCGATCCCGTCGCCCGGGTGGGAGGCTTGCTGCATTACATGCTGCCGGTGTGCTCGATCGATATGGCAAAAGCCAAATCACAGCCACAGATGTTTGGCGATAGCGGCATCGCTGCTTTGTTTCGCTCCGCGTACGACCTCGGCGCGCAGAAGCACCGCATGATCCTCTGTGCCGCGGGCGGCGCCCAGGTGATGGATGCGAGCGGCGTGTTCAACATCGGACGGCGCAACTACGACATTTTGAAACAGATCGCGCAAGAGCACGGGCTGAAGATCACGGGGGAACACGTCGGCGGGACCGTGTCTCGCACGATGTATTTGCAGGTGGGTAACGGCGAAGTACGGATTCGGATCTCAGGCCAGGCTGAGGAGATCATCCTATGCAAACAATTGAAGAATTCATAAGTAACGCCAAGGCCCTGCCGCCAGCACCGACGTTTCTGGCGCGCTTGATGGTCTTGCTCAACAAACCTGACACCGACTCGATGAAGGTGGTTGATCTGATTACCTACGACCCGGCGTTGACCGCCAGCGTCGTCCGCCGCTGCAACAGCGCGTACTACGGGTTCGTGTCCCCCGTCGACAACGTGCAGGAGGCGGTCACTCGGCTCGGCTTCTGGGAGATCTATCGGATCGTGGTGATGTGCAGCACCACACGCATGTTGTCGCCAGCGCAGAAGGGCTATGGGATGGAGGCCAATGAGTTGTGGGACCACTCAGTTGCCACCGCGCTGGCCGCGGAACAGATCGCGAAGGATCTGGGCGATGATGAGGCGGCCGCGTTCACCGCAGGGTTGTTGCACGATATCGGCAAGGTCATGCTGTCCCAGCAACTGGAAGACACGTACATCAAGCTGCTGGTAGAGGTCGAGCAGAACGGCAGCTCGCTCCTTGAGGCCGAGCGCAAATTCCTTGGCTTCGACCACGCCAACGCGGGTGGACATCTCCTGGCGCACTGGAAATTTCCGGCCAACCTCGTCGCGGCGGTCTGGTTTCACCACAAACCCTCACTGGGCAAACCCCATCAGCGATTGGCGTCCTACGTGTACCTCGGCAACCTGATCGCGCACTTCATGGGACACGGTTACGGAGGTCACGCCCTGGCTTTGAAGGGCCGCTCTGAGGTTCTCGAGATCCTCGACATACCGGTGGATCGCCTGCCGTATTACATGATCAAAACCATGGAACAAATAGAAGCGGTCCGCAGCATCTTTAACATGAAGACTTGAGACTCCGTTATGGGCACCAAACGCATTCGCACATTGATTGTCGATGACTCGGCAGTCGTCCGCAAGGTTCTGACCGAACGGTTGTCACAGGATCCCGAAATTGAAGTGGTCGGGAGCGCCATGGATCCGTACGTGGCTCGCGACAAGATTCGCGAGCTGAATCCCGATGTACTCACGTTGGATATTGAGATGCCTCGTATGGACGGCCTGACATTCCTCAGAATCCTGATGAAACATCATCCGCTGCCGGTGATCGTCATCAGTTCGCTGACCAAAGAGGGGTCCAGCAAGAGTCTCGAGGCACTGCAAGCCGGGGCGGTCGATGTACTTCCCAAATCTGGGGGCTCGTTTTCCGTGTGCCTCGATACCGCCGTCCTGGCGGAGATGATCAAGGCCGCCGCCCACGCGCGTCTTCATCCAAATGCATTGCCATCCGCAGCCCCTGCGGGAAGGACAATGCAGGCTTCCTCTTCTCCTGGCGCCACCGCAGTCGCCCGCCGCTATCGTCCACGTCAGATTATCCTCATGGGGGCTTCGACTGGCGGTACCGAGGCGTTACGAGAGATCCTGACGCGTCTTCCTGCGGACGTACCCGGCATTTGCATCGTGCAACACATCCCACCGGTCTTCTCCCTGGCGTTTGCGGAACGCCTGAACCAGTTGTGCCAGTTTCAAGTTCGTGAAGCGAAACATGCTGATCTGGTCCAACCGGGCCTCGCGTTGGTAGCTCCCGGCGGCTATCACATGGTTCTCAAATGGGATGGCACGCACCACCGTGTGGAACTTAACCAGGGCCCAATGGTCCACCATCAGCGTCCCGCCGTTGATATGCTGTTCAGTTCCGCCGCGCGGGCGGTCAGTTCAGCCCACGCGCTGGCCGTCTTGTGCACCGGAATGGGCAGTGACGGCGCGGCTGGCATGAAAGAGTTGCGAGACGCGGGCGCCGAGACGGTGGCGCAGAATGAAGAGACCTGCGTCGTATTTGGCATGCCACGGGAGGCGATTCGTAATGGTAGCGCCCAGTACGTTCTGCCCCTGGAGACGATTGCCACACATATTAATTCGTACGCGTCCCGGATGGCCCAGGTGGGCCTGGTCCCGATTTCCCGATGACCTGTTATCTACACCTCAAGTAATGTGGCCACATGGCCGATGACTCTTCTGGGATTGTGCACGAACCATGGCCGATGAATCTGACAATATACTTACTTCCGTTGCTGGGCTGAGCGGGAAGATCGGGCTCGAACTCGCCTTCGCCGAACCGGGGAAGGACAATGGTCTGCTGCCCGTCAATTGCCTGTTGGCCGAGTTGGAAGATTTGATTGCGGGCGCGGCTGTGCCAGCCGAAATCACCCGTGCCATCCAACAGGCGCGGGCCTGGGTGGACGCCATGTTGAACGCGACCGCGTTGTTCGACTCCGGCACGCTCGAACGGCTTACCGACTGGGCCAACTGGATGCAGTTGGCGTGCGCCGCACTCGCGGCCGGGCAGACGGCCACTCCGTTGCCTGCCGCTTGGTCCGAACAGATCCAGACGGACGCGCCTGTCCCGACCACGGTCACCGCCAGCCAACCCGTGGAACCGGCTGGCGAAATCCCGTTGCAGATGAACATCGATCAGGATGGTGACCTGCTGCGGGAGTTTGCCAATGAGTCACATGAGCACTTGCAGAACATCGAGTTGGGAGTCCTCAAACTGGAGGAGGACCCACAGGACGCCGAGACACTGAATTCCATTTTCCGCGCATTTCACACCTTCAAGGGCGGCTCGGGATTGCTGAACCTGGTGCCAGTCAAGAACCTGGCGCACGAACTCGAATCGCTGCTCGACCTGGCGCGGCAGCACAAACTCACCATCGATTCGGAGGTGATCAACGTCATCCTCGACGGCGGCGATGTGCTCAAACAGTTCGTTACCGAGATCGAGGCGCAGCTTTCCGGCGTGAAACCACGCGGGCCGGCGTTGATTCCCACGCTGGAACTGATCACCCTCGTTCGCTCCTACACGCAACACACCGGTCCGCGGCCACCGGTTGATCGTGGAGCCCCGAACACATCCACTGCCAAGGATGCGCCAAAGTCTGGCGAGCCGACCTCAGCGACGCGCGGGGCTACGACCACCGCGGGACCGAACGGCGGCCAGGGACAGCAGCATTCCGGAGCCGCTTCGTCCGTTAAAGTGGACACGCTCAAGCTCGACAGCCTGGTGGATTTGATCGGGGAGATGGTCATCGCGCAGGCGCAAGTGGTGCAGGACCGGAACGTGCAGTCGATCCAAAGCCAGCACTTGGCGCGCAACCTCGCCCAATTGCGCCGCATCACCAACGAATTGCAGCGTACGGGAATGTCGCTACGGATGGTCCCGATTCGCTCCACGTTCCAGAAGATGGTGCGATTGGTGCGCGATGTCGCGGCGAAAGAGGGCAAGCAGATCGAGTTGAAAATGCTCGGTGAGGACACGGAATTGGATCGTACCATCGTGGAGCAGCTCAACGACCCGCTGGTGCACATGGTGCGTAACTCTGTCGACCACGGAATCGAGAAGCCCGATATTCGCAAGGCGAAAGGCAAGCCCGAGCACGGCCTGGTCACGTTGCGTGCCTTCCATCAGGGCGGCAACATCGTCATTCAGGTGCAGGACGATGGGGCCGGCATGAGCCAGCAGCGCCTTCTCGCCAAGGCCATCGAAAAGGGCCTCGTCACCAAGGACCAGCAACTGAGTGAAAAGGAGATTTTCGACCTCATCTTTGCCGCCGGCTTCTCGACTGCAGAGAAGATCACTGAACTTTCCGGCCGCGGGGTCGGAATGGATGTGGTTCGACGCAATATCGAGGCGCTACGCGGCAAAGTGGAAATCCAATCGGTCGAAGGCCGTGGTTCCACATTCACCATTTATCTGCCGCTGACCCTGGCGATCATCGACGGGCTGATCGTGGGCGTCGGTGAACAGCGTTACATTCTGCCGACGCTCGGCGTGCGCGAATCGTTCCGTCCCAAGGCGGCCATGCTCTCCACCATTCAGGAACGCGGCGAAGTCGTCAACGTGCGGGGCCATCTCAGTCCCCTGCTGCGTCTGTACGATCATTTTCATGTCGAACCCCGCACCACCGATCCGACCGAGGGTGTAGTCGTGGTCGTTGGAACCGAGCGGGAAAACCGTTGTTTGCTCGTCGACCAGCTTCTGGGCAAACAAGAGGTTGTCATCAAGGGGATGGGCGAGACGTTCCAGCAAGCCCGCGGGCTGGCTGGGGCGGCAATCCTGGGTGATGGCAGCGTCGGACTGATTCTCGATGTGGACGCGTTCGTACGATTGAAACCTGGCGTGGCGCAAAAGGTCATGTAAACACTGGGGATAGCATGGAAATTCTCATTGTCGATGACGATAAGCTCGCGCGGATGTTGTTTCGCGCGATCCTGGAAAAAACACCGAATTGTTCTGTGTCGGAGGCGGAGGACGGACAAGCCGCCTGGGACATGCTTGCCAATGGATTGACGACGGACCTCATTGTCTCGGACATCACCATGCCGCGATTGAGCGGTATCGAATTGCTGAAGCGACTTCGAGCCGACGATCGATTCAAGACTGTCCACATCATCATGGCCACGGCGGTCAAGGATCGGGCCACGATCGAGGAAGTGAGCCGGCTGGGAACGGACTACTACCTGCTCAAACCTTTTTCTGAGGATAGGGTTCTCGACCAACTCCAACGCGTTGCCCGGGAACTGGCAAAGCGCAGTCCGCTTCAGGATCCAATAGCCACTCAAAAGCGGCTGGGGATCGACGAGATGACGTATTTCAAGTTTCTGTGGATGCTGGGCGAGGAAGTGAAGTCGACGCTTCAATTCGTTGCCGAAGACGTCACAAAAACCCAGTGGGCGGAGGCGGAATACCGGCTGAATTCGATCAGCGGAGCCGCCCTCAATCTGGGTTTGCCTGATTTGACGCAAGCGATACTTTCAACCGAGTTGGCGATCAAGGCATCTGACGCTGACCGTGTCGCCGTGTGCCTGAGGCGCGTGGAATGGGAGAACCACCGGCTGACCAGCGCCCTCCCGAACCAGAAGTGGACTGAGAACTCTCAAGTAACAGCGACGCATTAACGTGGCCCGCCGTCTGCGCCAATAGAGCACCCGAACTGTAAGCAAGTATTCCACGGGATTGCCGATAACTACTCTGTGACCGGTGCTGTGTCCCAGCAGCCTGGTCGAATAAGTGGTTCGGAGCAGGGCTGCCATAGCAAACGGAAAACAAGGAATGACCCAAAGGTTTGCAAGCACC
>Ga0265338_10002990_pt1 | contig 24492 bp, 23 predicted proteins | sample 42126metaG_FD_193579 | JGI IMG/M metagenome (GOLD analysis project Ga0265338, IMG submission 193579) | Rhizosphere microbial communities from Carex aquatilis grown in University of Washington, Seatle, WA, United States - 4-21-26 metaG | ecosystem: Host-associated > Plants > Roots > Rhizosphere... | reverse complement strand
TGACCCGCGTCGCCCGCGAAGTCGGTACCGAAGGAAAACTCGGAGGTCAGGCGCAGGTGCCCGGCGTCGGAGGCACGTGGAAGGATCTCACCGACAACGTCAACTTCATGGCCAGTAACCTCACCGGCCAGGTTCGCAATATTGCCGAGGTCGCGACCGCGATCGCGAACGGTGACCTGTCAAAGAAGATTACGGTAGACGTCCGCGGCGAAATTCTGCAGCTCAAAGAAACACTGAACACAATGGTCGAACAGCTACGCTCGTTTGCCGCCGAAGTCACGCGCGTAGCGCGCGAAGTCGGCAGTGAAGGGCGGCTTGGCGGCCAAGCCAATGTGCCGGGAGTCGCAGGAACTTGGAAAGATTTGACCGACTCTGTCAACGCCATGGCGGGCAACCTCACCGCGCAGGTTCGAAACATCGCCGAAGTAACGACCGCTGTCGCTCGTGGCGATCTTTCCCGCAAAATCACGGTGGACGTAAAAGGCGAAATCCTGGAACTGAAGAACACCATCAACACGATGGTCGACCAGCTCAATGCGTTCGCCGCCGAAGTAACCCGCGTGGCACGCGAAGTCGGTACTGACGGCAAACTCGGAGGTCAGGCAAAAGTGCCTGGCGTCGCAGGCACATGGAAGGATCTGACCGACAACGTCAATGTGATGGCAGCGAACCTAACCGAGCAGGTCCGCGGCATCGTGAAAGTCGTGACCGCCGTCGCGAACGGAGAACTGACGAAAAAGCTGACAGTAAATGCGAAGGGTGAAGTCGCAGCCTTGGCGGAGACCATCAACAACATGACCGACACGCTCGCGACATTTGCCGACCAGGTGACGACGGTAGCGCGCGAAGTCGGCGTGGAAGGCCGGCTCGGTGGCCAGGCCAACGTGCCGGGCGCGGCCGGTACATGGAAAGATCTCACCGGAAACGTCAACCTGCTGGCCGACAACCTGACCAACCAGGTACGCGCCATCGCCGAAGTGGCCACGGCCGTCACTAAGGGCGATCTCACTCGCTCCATTCAGGTCGAGGCCAGCGGTGAAGTCGCTGAACTAAAAGACAACATCAACACGATGATTAACAACCTCCGCCTCACGACGGAGCGCAACACCGAGCAAGATTGGCTGAAAACCAACCTGGCTCGCTTTACCGGAATGCTGCAAGGGCAACGCGATCTGACGACTGTCGGCCGCATGATGCTCTCTGAACTTGTGCCGCTCGTTAACGCCCAGCAAGGCGTCATTTACCAGATGGAAACGGAAGAGACAGCCGGGATGGTATTGCTCTCAGCGTTTGCCTCGGACAGCACGGACGGCCATCTGCGTCGGCTCAATGTGGGCGAGGGCCTTGTGGGTCAGTGCGCCGCGGAAAAACGCCGGATGCTGATCAATGATCTGCCGCCAAACACCATCCCAATTCGTTCGGGCTTGTTTGAAGCCGTCCCTCGGAACGTAATCGTACTGCCGGTGCTGTTCGAGGACAGCGTAAAGGCCGTGATCGAACTCGCGTCATTGAGCGCATTTACAGCGTCCCATCTGGCGTTTCTGGAGCAGTTGACTGCCAGCATTGGCATCGTGCTCAACAGTATTGAAGCGACAATGCAGACCGAAAGCCTTCTGAAGCAATCGCAGCAGTTGGCGACAGAGCTACAGACGCAACAGAGAGAACTCCAGCAGACGAACGAGCAGCTGGCGCAGAAAGCGCAACAGCTCGCCGAACAGAACGTCGAAGTGGAACGCAAGAATCAGGAGATTGAGCAGGCTCGGCGGGCACTGGAAGAGAAGGCCAAGGAGCTGGCGCTTACTTCGAAGTACAAATCCGAATTCCTTGCCAACATGTCACACGAGTTGCGGACGCCCCTCAATAGCATTCTGGTTTTGGGGCAGCAGCTCGGAGACAATCCCGACGGGAATCTCACCGCCAAACAGGTCGAGTTCGCCCGCACCATTCATGGCGCGGGTACGGACCTGCTGAACCTGATCAGCGACATTCTCGATCTCTCCAAGATCGAGTCTGGCACTGTCTCCGTGGAAGCCGAGGAAATCTTCTTTGGCAGCCTGTTGGAGATGGTCGCCCGACCGTTCCGTCACGAAGCGGACAATCGAAAGCTCACTTTCGAGGTCAACGCCGATCCGCATTTGAGCCGCAGCCTTGTAACCGACTCGAAGCGTCTGCAGCAGGTTCTGAAGAACTTGCTATCGAACGCTTTCAAATTCACCGAGGAGGGCGGCGTGCGGCTCTCGGTGTCTGGCGCCAAAAGTGGATGGTCTCATGACCATCCCATCCTTGGAAGCGCGACGTCGGTCATTGCCTTCGAGGTCGCGGATACGGGTATCGGAATTCCCTCTGAAAAACAACGCATCATCTTCGAGGCCTTCCAACAGGCCGATGCCAGCACCAGTCGTAAGTACGGCGGCACTGGTTTGGGTCTCGCCATCAGCCGCGAACTCGCCAACCTGCTCGGCGGTGAAATCCAGTTGAGCAGTATTCCTGGACATGGCAGCACATTCACGCTGTACTTGCCGCAGACCTATGCGGGTCCGTCGTCGATCACGGCGCCGGATCGAGTATCTCCTCCATTGCCGGCACAGCTGGCCAAGTTGACGGTCTCTGAAGTGCCCGTGGAGCGCATCCCCGACGACCGCGACAATCTGCAGCCCGGCGATTCGGTTCTACTGATCGTTGAGGACGATCCTCACTACGCGCGGGTTTTATGCGACCTCTCGCGCGACACCGGCTTCAAAGTGCTCGTCGCTACCCGAGGTGCGGAAGCCCTGTCTCTCGCCCACGAATTTCACCCCACCGCCGTATCGCTGGACGTCTTTTTGCCGGACATGCTGGGCTGGACAGTCTTGAATCATCTCAAACAGGACTCCGCAACCCGGCATATTCCCGTCCAGATGTTGACTTTGGACGAAGACCGGCACCACGGATTGGCACGCGGCGCGTTCTCTTTTGTGAACAAGCCGACAACACCCGAGGGCCTCGAAGTTGCGCTCTCCCGGCTGAAGCAATATTCAACGCCTCGTAGAAAGCGCCTACTCGTGGTGGAAGACAACCCCGCCGAGCAGCTCAGCATTCGCGAACTGCTGGGCTATGACGACATCGACGTCACCACTGTTGCCACCGGCAAAGAGGCACTGACCGCTGTGGAAGACCAACCTTTCGATTGCGCGGTTCTTGATCTTCGGCTCCCGGACATGTCGGGTTTTGAAATCCTCGAGCGGTTTCGCGATAACCCGTCATTGGGAGATCTGCCGGTCGTGGTGTTCACAGGCAGAGAACTATCTTCCGAGGAGGATGCGCAACTTCATACCCTGGCGCGCAGCGTAGTTGTAAAAAACGTGGAGTCGCCCGAGCGACTGCTCGACGAAACTGCGCTCTTTCTGCACCGTGTGGTCGCCGATCTTCCAATCGAAAAACAGAAGATGCTGGATCGCCTCCATCGTTCCGATGACGCGTTGGTGGGCAAGAAAGTGCTTGTTGTCGACGACGACGTCCGCAATATCTTCGCCCTCAGCAGTGTTCTTGAACGTCGTGGGATGAGCGTTCTCACCGCCGGCACCGGCCGTCAGGCGATCGAATTGCTCGAATCCACCCCCGACGTGGCAATCGTCTTGATGGACATCATGATGCCGGAGATGGATGGGTACGAAACAATGCTGTTCATCCGTCAAAAGAGCGCGTTCCGGCGGTTACCCATCATTGCACTCACGGCCAAAGCAATGAAGGGGGATCGTGAAAAATGTCTGGAGGCTGGCGCTTCCGAATATCTTGCAAAACCGGTCAACACAGATCAGTTGCTATCTGCGTTGAGAACCTGGTTGCATCGATGATCTTCAGGATGCGGCGTACATTGGACCCGCGTATCGCAGAAGAGGCGTCAAGAGGACAATAACAATGAGCGCACATGAACAGGTCAACATTCTGATGGTGGACGACCAACCGTCCAAGCTGCTGACCTACGAGGTCATGCTGGCCGAGTTGGGAGAAAATCTCATAAAGGCCAATTCCGGACGAGAAGCTCTGGAACTTCTGCTGAAAAACGACGTCGCCGTCGTATTAATGGACGTTAGCATGCCCGAAATGGACGGGTTTGAGCTGGCGGAGATGATTCGCCAGCATCCGCGTTTTCAGCGAACCGCCGTCATTTTCATCTCTGGCGTGCACCTGACTGATGTTGACTATTTGAAGGGATACCAGCGCGGCGCTGTCGATTACATTTCTGTTCCCGTCGTTCCTGAACTTCTGCGTGCAAAGGTCAGTGTGTTCGCCGAGCTCCATCGGCGAGCGCATCAACTCGAGACTCTGAACCTTGAACTACGCCGGCTTTCCAGCCGCCTGATGACAGCCCAGGACGAAGAACGCCGCCGCTTCGCTCGCGATCTCCATGACGATATCGGCCAGGAACTCGCGGCTGCAAAAATGATGCTCGATGGATTGCTTCAGACTCCGTCCATCAAGGACGAAGAAAAGGCAGTCAGCGAAGCCAGCGACATTATTGACCGTGCGATCCAGCAGGTACGAAGCATGTCTTATCTGATGCACCCACCTCTCCTGGATGAGGGAGGGCTCTTCTCTGCATTGCGATGGCTACTCGAAGGTATGACAGAACGAAGTGGGATCCGAACATCTCTCGACATACAACCGATTGACTTCCCCAGGCTCCCGCCTCTTCTGGAGCGAACAATCTTTCGCATCGTCCAGGAAGCCCTGACCAATGTATTTCGCCATTCCCGTGCTCAGAAAGCGACCGTTACCCTGATTCAAAAAGAAAAAGGGCTCGTGCTTAAAGTGCGGGATGACGGCAAGGGTGTGGCCGAGCAGACACTGCAACTGCAGCCTGGCAGTATCGGAATTGGTATTGGCGGAATGCGGGAACGGGTGCGCGAATTTGGCGGAGAGCTTAGGATTACGAACGCTAACCCCGGAACCACAGTCGAAATCAGCATTCCGACACTGGTGCCCGCTTCACAGATCACGCTCGCCACCGCATGATGGCGAAAGACCCGGACCCGCTTCAAACGAAAAATGGGGAAGACATATACTCCTGTCCTCCCCTGCGATGAAACTGTGTTCAGCTCGCCTTGCGTCGTTCGAACTCTGATTCTTCCGGATGGGTGCGCATCCACTCGTCAACCTGCTTCCGCGCGTCCTCCTTCTGGATACCGTACCGCTCCTGCACTCTGCCGATAAGTTGATCGCGCTGGCCGTTGATTACGTCGAAGTCATCATCGGTCAATTTGCCCCAGCGCTCCTTGATTGATCCCTTCATCTGTTTCCACTTACCTTGTAACTGCTCGGAGTTCATCGTTACCCCCTTCTTATCTGGCTTGATTGCTCGTCGCGATACTACGTGCGGCTGCGGCGCACAGTCCATCGGGTCGACTGTGTATTCGTTCTGCCTGCCACGCGGTTATTGTGAAAATTCTGGGATCAGGAGTGCCTACACGGGGCCATGCTTCGATGTACAGGATTGCCCGTATTTGTTGGTAGGCCCAAAACGGTTACCGTAGGAGCAACATGGATTCCCATGTAGCGACTTTTGTTGAGGCAAGCATACCCCATGGCTTTTAGAATTCTTTTGGCTGACGATCATGAGGTTGTAAGACGCGGCTTGATGGTTCTTTTGCGCGCTCAGCCCGGCTGGGAGGTCTGCGCCGAAGCCATTGACGGTCGCGATGCCGTCGATAAGGCCGTGAAGCTGAATCCTGACGTCGCAATCCTCGATATCGGGATGCCAAACCTCAACGGACTCGAGGCGACGCGGCAAATTCTCAAAGCGCGGCCGCAGATCCGGGTCTTGATTCTCACGCTGCACGATTCCGAGCAGGTAATTCAGGAGGTTCTGAATGCAGGCGCGCGCGGTTTCCTCTTGAAGACAGATGCCGCTCGAGAGTTAGTCGTTGCCGTCGAGTCGCTCCGGAAGAATAAGACTTATTTCACTCCCAAGGTCGCCTCGATGGTGCTTGAAGGTTATTTGCACCGAGATGAAAAGCCAACTTCTCCGCCTCTTCCCTCTCGCAATCGGCTAACAGCTCGCGAACGAGAGATCGTTCAGCTTCTGGCAGAAGGCAAGAGCTCCAGAGAGGTTGCGGAAGCACTCGGCCTCAGTGTTAAGACCGCCGAGACACATCGCGCGAACATCATGCGGAAACTCGATCTTCATTCGGTCAGCGACCTTGTTCATTACGCCGTCCGACACAACATCGTCCAGGTGGTGCGCCCGCCGTTTTAGTGAGTTGTTTCCGGTTACGACAAAACGGGAGATAGGCGTCAGAAGGTTCTTAGGGGATAGGCGCTCTGCAAATAGCTGGGGACGACATCGATCATCTTTGACCGCTTCAGTCTTTGACGGCCACCAGAACAGGACGCTTTGTTGTAGACTTGCGCTTCGTTCCTCGTTTCCCCCTCTGCTCAGAATCGCTCATCTGGCGCACTGTTCCAGGCGTGAACTCCGGTGCGGCCCCACTTTTCATGTGATTCGGCTGTAAACCGCCCAACGGCGCTTCGGAGCTATTATCGAAAATGAGCGCCAGGACATCTGTGGTGGCGAAGTACTCAACCCCACTAGACGTCATGAATCCAATCACGGTCGTGCTGCCGCCTACATACTTTCCTTGCAGGCGACGGCCGTTCCTCAATTCAATGGAGTCCGCAGACGACAGACCGGTACAGAGGACAACCAGCCAAAACACTTTTCCGATCGAGCGCAGAACTTTCGTATGCATATCAATGCCTCTCGACGAAGTGAGGCGGTTGGTGATCTGCGCACAAAACTACAGCCCGCAGTCGGCACGGTCTATACAGTCACTCCTGTAGTACGAGCCCAGACGTCAGCCTAGGTCCGTCTGTGGACTTACCGAGTCTACCTTTAGTCGAAATCGCGGGGTTTGAAGGCTGTTCCCTCGGAGTCGGTGCTCCAGGAGACAGATAAGCTCCAATTGAATTCACGCTCCTGTAACACTGGCGCAACATTCCTGCAACAGAGCCACACTATCGTCAATCCACGACTCTTCATTAATACCGGTTTAAAAGACGCTTTCTCCGACTATGCACCCTTTGGAGTCGCTCGACAATCCTCGGCAGCCAGATTTGATCTATGTCGTCGAAGACGACATAGACGTCTCTCGACTGATCGAACACAATCTCCGGACGGCAGGCTACGAGGTCTCCACCTTTTTCTCCGGTACACCCGTCGTGCTGTCAGCCTGCACGGCTCCGCCTGCTCTTTTCCTTCTCGATATTATGCTGCCGGGTGTGAGCGGGTTCGATCTCTGCCGCCAGATCCGCCAGCACGAGCGACTGGGCAAAACTCCCATCATTTTCCTCTCAGCCCGGACGCAGGAACCAGATCGTCTTCAGGCTTTTGACGCTGGCGGTGATGGATACATCACGAAGCCCTTCAGTCCCCGCGAGCTGATTGCTCGCGTCCGCAATGTTCTCCGCACCCAAATTGAAGGGCCGAAATGTGAGCTCATCCAGCTGGGAGAATTGGAAATCGAAGTCGCTTCGATGACAGTACGCGTCCAGGGCCGGACCATTCCAACCACCGTTCGCGAGTTTCGGTTGCTTGAGTATCTGGCGCGCCACCGCGGAAGAGTGTTCACTCGCGACCAGCTTCTTGACGCCGTCTGGAAAGAAGGTTCTTTCGTAACACCTCGGTCGATTGACGTCTTCGTCCGCCGTCTCCGGGAGAAAATCGAACGCGACTCACGTCATCCCCGCTACCTGAGGACCGTACGCGGAATCGGTTATCGGTTCGAAGCCGGACGCTGACGCCACCGTGCCGCGCGCTCGTACATAAGCGCCTGCTCAACTACCCATCCCGGCGAGGTCATCCAACCCAGCATTGGCGCTCCGCTCGACATCTACGCGCTGGCTCCCTTGCTTAGTCGCGTCGAATTTACTACCACAGAAGCGCTTGAGAGTAGCATGGCGCCCGCGGCCAGAATCGGATTGAGCAGACCGGAGATCGCCAGCGTGATGCCAAGTCCGTTATAAAAGAATGCCCAGAAGAGATTCTGCCGCACCACGCGAATCGTCTTTGAGGCCAGGGCGAAGATGTCTGGGATTATGGCCAGTGAATTCTTCATCAGAACGACCGATGCCGCCTTCATCGCAATGTCCGTCCCAGATCCCATTGCAATTCCCAAGTCTGCCTGCGCCAAAGCCGGTGCATCGTTAATGCCGTCGCCGACCATGGCAACGACGGCACCCCGCTTTTGCAGGTCTTGGATAAACTCCGCCTTTTGCTCGGGCAGAACTTCTGAGCGGTAGTGTTCGACGCCGACCGCCGATGCCGCCCATCGGGTAGTTGCCTTCGCGTCACCCGACACCAGGTAGACCGCGATTCCTTTCTGCTTCAATCGAGCCACCAGGTCCGTCGCGTCAGTTCGAATCCGGTCTCCGAACACCCCCAACCCGTGAATCTCGCCGTCCCAACCAAGAAACGAGACCGTTTTGCCCTCTGCCTCCCAGCGCTTGGCCTGCGCTTCGATTTCGGAAGACAAATTTATTTCGCTTTCATGCACCAGACGGCGGTTTCCGGCAAAAACCTGTTTGCCCCTGACCACTCCTGTAATCCCCCGGCCCTTAGCGATCTCGATTCCAGACGCTTCGCACAAAACCGTGTTTTCTGTTTTGGCGAACGCGACAACAGCCCGGCCCAATGGATGTTCCGAATAACGCTCGAGCGAAGCCACCAGGGAAAGTGCCTCAGCTTTCGCGTCAGCAAACGCGCGCGATTCGTTGCGGAAAGCCGGGCTCTCGGATTCGAGACCCTGACTCAACACCAGAGCCAGTTCACGCTCCTCTTGTTTGCAGAGCGCGAACTCCAGTAGGGCAAATGTGCCTTCGGTCGCGGTACCCGTTTTGTCCAGGACGACAGCATCCACTTTGCGGATAGTTTCCAGAACTTCGCTGTCACGAAAAAGAATGCCTCGCCGCGAAGCGGCACCCATGGCGGCCGTAATCGCGAGCGGTGTCGCTAACCCCAAGGCGCAGGGACAGGCAATGACCAGGATGGTAATGGCTCGCATCAACGAAGTAGAGAAGTTCACCGTGCCCGAGAACCACAGGACGATGCCCGTAATGAGGGCCACTGCGACCACCGCCGGAACAAAGACCTTCGACACGCGGTCCACAATACGCTCGAGCGGCGACCGGCTGCTCAAGGCTTTCTCCACCAGGGCCACGACACGCGCCAGCGTGGAGTCGCTTGCGGTGCGAACAGCGCGAATCTCGAGAATTCCATCTAAATTGATACTGCCCGCGGCAACGTAGTCTCCAGCCTTCTTACACGCTGGACTTGATTCGCCAGTCAGCAGTGACTCGTCGGTATGAGATTCTCCGGACGCCACGATGCCGTCAGCGGCAATGTGCTCACCAGCTTTCGCCACGAATACCTGTCCCGGTTCGAGAGCGTCCACACTCACAAATCGCTCCTGGCTGCTCGTCAGCAAACGAACTTTCGATGGCATCCAGCGGTGAAGAAGCGTAATCCAGCGTGAGGCCCGCTCCTTGGAGTTGCGCTCGATCATCTTGCCCGTCAGCACGAGGGTGACAATGACACAAGCGGTGTCGAAGTAGATGTGTGAGTCTGACCGCAACGCCTGAACAATGCTGTAAAAATATGCCGCCAGAATGCCGAGGCTCAACAAGGCCTCTGCCCGAATCGTCCGGTTGCGCAAACCAGTCCACGCCAGGCGCAGGATCGGATATCCACAATAGAAAACTACCGGAGTCGCCAGTGCCCACACCACAAATGGAATGTAGTGGCGAATACTGTCGGAAATCCGTTCGAAGAAGCTGACGTAGAACGTCATGCTCAGGTACATGACGTTCATCCACAAGAATGCCGCTATTCCCAAGCGCAGCAACAGATCGCGTTTCTCGCTGTCGTTGGAATCTTCGCCGGACCGGAACTCGCGCGCCTCGTAACCGAGACTCTGAATGCGCTCCGTGATACGTGAAGGAGGAATTCGTTGCGGCCAATACTTAACCTTGACCAGATCCGTGGCAAATGAGGCTTCCACTCCTGCAATGCCCGGCAACTTCGCTAGCGCATATTCAATAAGCCACGCGCACGATGTACACCACATCCCACGGATGTGCAGCAAAAGTTCCTCGGTTGAACCTTGGTCTTCCTCGGCGGAAACCGGCCGATCCGCAGACGATTCTGGCTGTGAGACCAACCCCATCGCCAGGCTGCGCTTGAACAGTTCGGTCGCGCGAAAATCCTGACCTTCCGCCCCGTTCTCGGACAGGATCAGATAAACATTCATACAGCCGAGACAGCAGAAGAACCTGTCCCGATCGTGAACATTTTGCGTGTAAGGATGCCGTCCACAACTCAGCCCGCAAAGATCGCAATCGCGGACTTGGGTCGAGTTTGGATTAGTGTCCGGCATGGTCGTGCGCCGTCGATGAACTCACTGGCTTTCCGTGCTCATCGAGGAAAACCGGATTGGTCCGCTTCGTGATCATGTAGCAGACGATCAGAATGCCGATGAAAAAAACGAAGATAAATCCGAGGAAATAGGCCAGCGGCGCCGCCTTTTTCTTGTCTGGATGATTCGTCACCATTGCGGTTGCACTCATTTTTCACCACCCATTGGCAGGTCTCCCGGATCTGCGCCCGTTCGACTCAAAATTTGGAACGGGCCGGAGCGGAGCCCCGGCCTCATTCCTTTTTCTTAGTAGTTCGGCATACCCAGCGCGCTATTCAAAATCGTCCGATGGCGAACCTCATCCACCAGGACGTTCGCGCCAAAGTTCAATACGGCTTTGGTCAAAATGTTCGACGCCAGCGTGCCATAAGCAAGCACAGCGCCGTTTTCCCGGTCGCGAGCCAGGCGAAGGACATCTTTTTCGCTGTGCAAGCTTCCAAAGTCATATTTCTTTTCCGGTCCTTTTGGCTCTACGCCCAGCGACTTGAGTACACCGCCGATTCCGTCACGGTGATACTTGTGGTCGCTTTGGAATGCAACCGCCACCTTGAGCACGCCCTCGGACAGCAACTTACTCTCAGCACCAGCCTGGTACGCCACCACCGCTTCCTCCTCCAAATAATGAGCAGCGGATAGAATTCCCAGGTCGCCTTCCAGCGATTGCGCATACAACTGCTTCGTGTTGCCCGTCAGCAAGAAAAGGATCGCTCCCGCGCTTGCTGTGCCGGCCAGACGGAGCCATTCCCGCCTTACGTTTTTCTCCTCGAGAATGGGCTCCACCAGGTTCACTTCCGCATTTTCTGGCTTCATGAACGAGTCCTCCTCCGTCTTCAATATTTCAACCGCTCGGTCACATTCATGCCGAGCAACTGTTTGAAGACGGTGTTGTGGCGCACTTCGTCCTCAAGAATGGGAACCGCGGCATTCAATATTTCGCGGTTTCCGAGTTTTCCGGCATTGGCCAGGTAGGCCCCCATGGCACCGTCTTCCAGGCTTTGCGCCAGTTTGACGATGTCTGTTGCCGACGTGATCGCGCCGAAGTCATAGGCTGGCTTGGGCGCGACAGGCGTGCCGCCGAAACGCTTGATGAAACTCGTTAAAGCGTCGCGATGGCGTTTGTGATCGTTTTGAAAACTGACGGCTAGTTTGAGCTGATCTGCACTCAGCAGTTTGCTGGCTGCGCCCGCGTCATAGGCAGCAATGGCCTGGTGTTCCAGTCCCAATGCCACATTCAGAATCGCGAGATCGCCTTCATAGCGGACTAAAGCGGCGGCGGGCATGGCCGAAATCACGACGCCCGCAGCCACTGAGAGTCCTCCTGCTTGCAGAACCTGCCTGCGCGAAACCGTCTTCGGATTTGTCTCATCGGTTTTTGACATTGTTTCCGCCTCCGGTTTTTTACCAGTGCAAGCCCTGCTTGAAAGCAAAAGTATTAAAGCTGGCGTTCTTGCCTTCCACCTGATTGCGACGGAAGTCCACGCCGATCGATAGTTTAGGCGAGATGCGGAATTCCGCTCCGGCGCCGATCTGCGCTCCGAAGAGCAAATTCCCTTGCCCGTGTGGAACGCCTCGAGCTGCGAGTTCGGGTGACGTCGGAGCGAGTCCGCCAATCTGTGAGCCCTTCAGTAAGGCATTGAACGTGTCACCGAGAGTCGAGCCGCCCACCGGCAGAGTCGCCAGGTTCGGCACGCCAATCGTTGCTCCGTAGTTATTTAAGGAAGAGACCGCATCGAAACTTGCGGTGTTGCTGTCCGAACCGATCCACACATAGGCGCCCAGTCCGCCCACAACATAGGGACGGAAACGCCCCAGTTTTGTGATGGTGTATTTCAGTTCAAAAGGCGCCACCGTCAAAACCTTGGAGCGCTCTTGCACGGTGCTAGTGATCGGCAATGGGCCGGCCAGATAGTCCGTAAGGCTGGGAAGACCTTCCAGCACTCCAGCGTTGTACAGGTAGTTCATGGTGGCGGCGTTGACCAGGGCGTTCACCCCCGATGTCGACGTCGTGGTTGTGACGGACCGCTGCAACCCGATCATGATTTCGTAGGAGAGTTTGCCGCCAGGAACTTTCTTCCAGGGCAGGTCGATATAGCCGCCGGATGCAAATCCCTTGTTGTCCTTGTACGGATTCGTCGCCGCGCCAACAAAGAATCCGAGTTCGGCCCCAATGTGTCCGATGTCCGGCAGCAGTTCGCGCGGAGCGGTGTAGCCCGCTTCCACGGGTGGCGGCTCGGGCGAAGGTGAGGGCGAGGGCGACGGAGAGCCGATACTGGCGCTCGGCAGCATGGGGTGCATCGATGCGATTGGCGACAGACTGGCCTGCAGCCGTTCCACCAGCGCAGTGAGTTTGTTGATCTCTTGCTGCTGTGCATCAATGCGGGCCTGCAGCGTTGTTGCGGAGGGTGTGATTTCAGCAGACTGCCTTGCGGCTATCGGCGTCGTTGTATTCGCGGCGATTTGTACAGGTGCCGCCGTCTGCCCAAGCGCAGCGACGGAGGCGAGGACCACTACGAGTAGAAATACACTCGTAGCCAGCAGCATCTTCCCTTCTCTACTTAACATTATTTCCTCCTCTATGATTGCCCGATCTTTTCTTGAGTCGGGTTCCTTTGTGAACGTCGACCAACCAATCAAAGTGCACTCGGGAGTTCACTTTGAATCCTTGAATGGCATGATGAAGGTCTCGTCAAATGAGTCCGTCGTGTTGCCCACGCGGCTCGTCAGGCGGAAGTGATTCACGCCCGGAGCGAGACCCGCCGCGACTGAAGCGGCGATCTCAAAGTCAAAGTCTTGTGTCTGGGCTGCGTTGACGACTACCGCGTTTTCGAATCCTTCGAAACGAGCTCCAGGCAGGCCCTCGATCCCCAGCACCACTGTCTGCTGCGTGCTGCTACGGTTGGCCGCTTTCAGATGGAAGCTGTTGTAGACAGTGCCGTCCGCGCCCTGCCGGTAGAGCGTCGCGCGCACTGGCGAAACCTGCACCAGCACTGCGTTACGCATGGACAATGCCGTGAACAAACCCACTCCATAGAAGAGCAGGACCAGGAGCAGAACTACACGCTTGGCATCACGCAAGCCGATCTTCTGAAACCACGTCTTGTCACCGTCGCCAAGCCGCTCACCTTTCTCTCCCCAGACATAGTGAATTAACCCGGGCTGGCCTAGGCGCGACAGGATGTTGTTGCAAGCCTCAATGCATTCGCCGCAGCCGACGCATTCGATCTGGTAGGGAGACCGCCGGATGTCGATGCCCATATGGCAAACACGCAGGCACTTTTTGCACTCAATGCATTCGTGACCATCGTCGCGGTAATGCACCAGCAATGTGTGACCGTCCGTGAGCATGCCCTGCAGGTAGCCGTACGGGCACACCGTCGTGCAGAAGCGCAGCCGCACAAATAAAAAGTCGATCAGCGTCAGCAGAGTGGTCGTGGCCCCAGCCATTCCGCCCGCCGTCTTGATATCGAGCGCCATCAGCCGATGCAACAGGTCCCTTGGCTCGACGAAATAGGAAATGAAAACGAACGACAGCAGAACCGAAGCCGCTCCAGAGAGCAGGTAAAACAGAACTTTGCTCAGCACAGCGCGAGTCTTCGCGCCTGCGTTCATGTACTTATTCACAGTGCGCCGTAGCCAGTTTTCGAGCCCGATGGAAGCCTCGCTGAAAATCATCTGCGGACAGAGATAACCGCAGTACACGCGTCCCCACATGATGGCCATCGCCGCCACCACAAACATCAGGAACATCATGGAATAGAAGATGATGGCGAATTCACTGATCCAGAGTTCATATCCGAAAAAGTAGAAGCGCTGCCGGGGAATATCGACGCGCATCAGGTTCGACAGCGGCAGAAGAAAGAAGATGATCACGCAAGTGGCGTGAACGGCCTTGCGAAGCCGGTGATAGTGAAAGCCGGGATCAATTGGATCCGGCCTCGTCTTCTTCGGCGCCGGCTGTGGCTGCTCGGAAATCGTGACGAGTGGGCCGCCCGAGTCGCGGCCGGGCTCAATGGCAGGCATGGGCATGCGCTCCTGCAAGAATGCCGGGCATTGTGCCTCGCACGATCAGCAGCGCGCCCATGGCCATCACGCTGACTGCGGCCAGTTGCGTCCCCCAGCGATGAACCCGACTGCGGATGGCTGATGAGAAGATGCCAACGGCGAGCAAAGCACCGGCCGTGCCCGCTCCGAAAGCCGCCATAGTCGCGGCTCCCCAAACCGCCGAACCGGTGGCCATGGCGCGTAGCAAGGCGGCGTAAATCAGGCCGCAAGGAAGTAGCCCCAGGGCCAACCCAAGCAGAAAACGCCGGCCCGCACTTGGCGAAGCGATTAGTGCGCTGACGGGACGTAGGAAACTCGATGTGATCCGGAAGAAGCCGCCGCCTAAAGCTTGCATGGCAGGAAAAGCTCCGAACATGACCAAGCCCGCGATCAACATTAAAGCGCCACTTACGATCGCCAGCGTGCTCATGACTCCAGCCAGTTGCCCGACCAGTCCAACCGCCTTACCCGCCAGACCGGCTACTGCACCCAGCACTGCGTAAGTGAAAATGCGGCCGGCATTGTAGGTCAGATGACCCCAGAAAAGTGAGGGCGGAGTGTGCCCCGGCACCGCCTTCAACTGGTCTAGTGCCACGCTGTAAGACAGCACGATGGGTCCGCACATTTGCACGCAATGCAAACTGCTGACCAACCCCAGCGTGAAAACAACCCACACTTCAATCCCAGTCACTCGGCGCTCCTTGCTTCTTGCGCGTCAGCGCGGACCCGTTCCTTCTGCGTGATAAAGAATCTTTTCGTTCCGAGTTGGCACTGTCACGCACTCGCGATAGAACTCAAACTTCTTCATCGCAATCGCGTGCGTCGGACAGCGCGATGCGCACATCGCGCAGCGAATGCACGTGGTCTCGTCTTTCAACATCACGCCGCCCAGGGAATCGAGTTCCGCCTTGTCCATCTTCCGCAGGTCTTCCCGGCTCACTTCGAGCGACGTAGACACCATGTCGAGCCAACGATCTTCCTTACAGAGTTCGCTCAGCCCAACCAGCTTGATAAGGTCCATCGGGCACACGTCGACGCAGCCTGTGCACGCGATGCAAAGGTTCGTGTCGAAGACCGTGTTGATGTTGCAGCGCAGGCACCGCGACGCTTGCCGGTGCGCTTCTTCTTTGGCGTAGGATTCTTCGATGATTTCGAGGGAAGCAGCCCGTCGCGTCGCGTCAATCACTGGCGGATTGCTTCGAGGGGTACGTTCCCAGCCTTCCGCCATCGTATAGACCGCGGGCATCCACTGGCTTCGAACCGCGATTTCCGTCCGGGTTCCCCGCAGATAGTCGTGCATGGAACGCGCGGCCACCTGCGCGGATGCGATCGCATCAATAAAGAGTCGAGGGCCGTGCGCGATGTCTCCGCAGGCAAACACATCCGGCGCAGTCGTCTGATAGGTTTCGCGATTAACCTTGATCAGCCCGCGTTCGCTCTCAACTCCATCTTCCGGCTTGAGGAAAGAGAGGTCCGACGACTGCCCGATGGCGAAAATCACCGTGTCGGCAGGAATATCCTCCACGTCGTTGTCATCGAATGTCGGATTGAAACGCCGGTTTTCGTCGAAGACATTCGTGCAGCGCACCGTGCGCAGACCGGTGACCGTACCATTCTGGCCCAGAATTTCCTTCGGCCCGCGCGCACTGTGCAGTTTGAGGCCTTCTTCTTCGCCTTCGACGATTTCGACTTCGTCGGCCGGCATCTCCTCGCGCTTTTCCAGACAGACGACGTGTACTTCTTTGTCGCTGCTCATGCGCAATGCTGACCGCGCCACGTCATAGGCAACCTGCTCGCCCCGTCCCATCTCCGAGATGGTCTCGCTCATGGACGACATCTCTGGACGCACGGCTGAACGAGCGACATCGTACGCAACGTTGCCGCCGCCAATCACGACCACGCGACGGCCCAGCACAAGCGGCTTGCCTTCATTGAATGCGCGCAGAAAATCCATGCCGTCATACACCATCTCGCGATCGCCGCCCGGCAAGTTCAGCTTGCGGCCTTTCGGCAAACCGATTCCCAGGAAGATGGCTTTGTAGCCTTGGCTGCGCAAGTCGGCGATCGAGAAGTCACGCCCCAGACGCATGTTGCACTTGAGTTCGACGCCGAGAGCGAGAATGGCGTCAATTTCGGCCCTCACCAACTCCCGCGGTAAACGGAAGACAGGCACGCCCACCATCAACATGCCGCCCGGCTCCGGATTCGATTCAAATACCGTGACCTTGTATCCAATCTGTACCAGGTCGTGCGCGACCGTTAGGCCGGAAACACCTCCGCCGATGACCGCAACTTTTTCGTAGTCGCCGCGGTTTTGCGGAAGCATGCGCTGATCGCAGCCAGCGTGGTGGACCGCCGGGTTGCCTGCTTCAGGGCCAAACTGGTCAGTGACAAAACGCTTCAGTGCCCGAATCGACACCGGCTCATCCACCTCACCGCGCCGACAGTTCACCTCGCACGGCGCTCCACAAACGCGCCCGCAAATGGATGCGAACGGATTCGTGGCACGCGCGATACGATATGCGTCCTCGTAACGGCCTTCCGCGATGGAGGTCACGTAGCCGCAGGCATTGGTATGCACAGGGCAGGCGTGCTGGCACTTCACCATCTTGATCCAGTAGTCCGCCCCTTCAATCGCTTCGAATTGGGTCCAGGGATTGCTCATTGCTTTCAGTCTTCGTGGGACTTGCCGAATGCAAACTTGACGGTGATGATGGCGAAAATCACGATCAATGCAGCGACGCAATACATGAACCCGTTCGCTGTACCGGTAACGGCGTTGAATTGCCGGACCAGCGTGCCGCGGGTTGCGTGGTTCACTTCGCCGTTAATGAAATATAGGAAGTAGGCGAGGCAGCCACCAGCAATGACGATGTACGCAAACTTCAAGAACGTTGGAATTTCCGTGCCCTTTCTTTCCGTCATCCAGCCGTCTGCATAGCTCTTGATTTCGTTTGGATCTTTCGTTTCTGCCATCTCATTTCTCCTTAGCTTGCTTTCCGCGCGGTTGTCTCTTCGTCGTCCTCGAACATCCGGTACTTAGGATCTTCCCCGTGTTCTCCCCAGTAACCATGGCGGAGGGACTTCACCAGGAAGAAAATCCCTCCCACCAGGAAAATGAAGAACATCAGGTAAGCAAGGAAAATGCTCGGATATGAGTAGTCGTTCATATCTCCTACTTTTCGTAGTCGTTATCCGGACGCCAGTTCTTGGAGCGTCCCAGTGTCTGGATATAAGCGACCAGCGCAGTGAATTCTTCCGGGTTGTCTACGATCCAGGGAAACGGCGGCATCACCGAACCCGGCGTCAGGTCGCGCGGATTGCGGAAGTGAGTGCGGTGCCACTGCGTGTCATACTTTCCGCCCACGCGCGAAAGATCGGGTCCCGTACGCTTGGTGCCGAACATATGCGGAGAGTCATAGACAAACTCGTCCGGAGTCGAGATCGGTGAGTCCACGCCTTTCCAACCCGAACGCTTGACGTCAGAGAGCAAAGTCCGCGTCTGTTGTGTGTGGCAATACCAGCAGCCTTCGCGGACGTAAACCGCGCGCCCCTTGAGCTGTTCTGGCGTGTACGGCATCAGTTTGCCGGTCGGTCCCTTGGAAGGGTCGTTGTTCTCGAATGGCTGCGACCAGCTCTTGTCGACCAGCGGCGGTACAACAGTGGTCAACACACCGCCGATGAAGAAGAACACGAGCGCGGCCACCACGAATCCCACAGCACTTTTGTCAGTTTTTCCTAACATGGCATTCTCCTTGTGGCCTCAGGCGGATATCGGTCGGGCTGCCGTCTCGGGCGAACTCCCCGCGCCCAGTACAGTGGCCCAGATGTTGTAAAGGAATGTTGTGATCCCCATGAACATAAGGATCCCGGAGAAGAAGCGGACGGTCCAAACCGGCTTCAGCGCTCGCACCGTGTCAATGAATGGAATCGAGGGGTTGTTCCACTGCCAGCCCTGCCAGAACCCACCCAGCCAGAGCGTGACAAAAAATCCCAGCCCGCCGATCATCAGGAACCAGTAACTCCAGTTCGCCAGCGAGGGCGAATGCAGTTCCGTCCTGAACAGCCGGGGGATCGCGTAGTAACAACCGGCAATCGCGAAGAACGAAAACGCACCGAGTACCGCCATGTGCGCGTGTCCAGGAATCCAGTCCGTCTTCGAAACAATCGCGTTCACCGAACGCAGACTGTGCATTGGTCCCTGGAAGCAGGTGAGGAGATAAAACACCACGCCGGACATCAGGAACTTCAGCGGCACATTCTCCCGCAGTTGATACCATTGCCCCTTCATGGTGGCGAAGAAGTTGTAGACGACTGTCCACACCGGTATCAGCAGCATCAGCGAAAAGGTGATAGCGATCGTCTGCAGCCACTGTGAAATCGGCCCGTGCAGCATGTGGTGCGCGCCCGTCCAGACATAGACAAATGCCAGCGCCCAGAACCCGACCATCGAAAGCTTGTGGCTATACAGGGGCGTATTCGACGCCTTCGGTATGAAGTAGTAAGCCAACGCCAGGCCGATCGGGGTAAAGATCAGGCCGACTGCGTTGTGGACGTACATCCAGTTCAGGTTCGCTTGGTTGACGCCGGTGGTGAAGTACACCGCTACGTTACCCGTGAGGTAGACAAACGCCGTCCACAGAACGGTGCCCATGATGTACCAGAGGCTGACGTACATCTGCTCATACTTGCGGGTGGCGACCGTGCCAAAAATGTTGATGCCGAACATCACCCACGCCACAACAACAAGCGCGGTGAGCGGAAGCGGCAATTCACCGTATTCCCATCCTTTGTTGTAGCCGAGTGGCAATGCCACAACCGCGCCCAGAATAATGATGTTCCAGATGACGGCAGTCGCGACACCTAACTTCTCGCTCCACAGCTTCACGCCGCAGAGCCGCGGTACGAGGTAGTAGGCAAGCCCCATATCCGCTGCCAGCAGCCAGCCGAAAAGCATGCCGTTTACATGCAGAGGCCGCAGGCGTCCATAAGTAAGAACGGAAACGCTGCCGAGCAGTTGGGGCCACACAAACTTGGCGGCAATCGTAAGAGCAATAATGCCGACGATAAAAAAGTAGGTAATCGAACTCAACATGAACCACTTCGCAGTGGTGTCTTCGTGTATGGACTCTACTGGTGAGATAGAGCCTGGCCCCCCGTACGGACGAGCGGCACTAACTTGCGGTTGTCCCGGCATGACGCCTCCTGGTTCCTATCGAAAATGGTCAGTTGTGCACTTTCAGTTGCGACGTAAGCTTCGGCGATTTCTCATCCGCTGGAGCCACTGTCGCAGCCTTACGATTCAAACTGCGTACGAAATTAATGAGATTCCCAACGTCCTGTTGCGAAAGTCCGTAGTCAATCCACGAAGGCATCGCCGTGCCTTCCACCCCATAACTAATGGAGGTGAAAAGGCGCTTATCGCTGGCGTTATTAATGAAGGCGCTGTTCCGTAGATTGCGTGGGCGCGGGCTGATATCGAGTGAGTTCGGACCCTTCCCATCCGCCTTACGTCCGTGACAACCCGTGCAGCGCTCGAGAAAGATGTGTTCGCCGGCCGAAACCGACTCGGGCGTGTAGGCAACCGGATTTGTCTCCGGCACCTTGCGATCTTTCAGCGCTCGACGCGGTTCCTTCACAAAGTTTTGAAAGACATACGCCAGCACATCCTTACGCTGCTGCTCGCTGAGAACGCGCTCCCACGGCGGCATTGAAGTCCCGGGAACGCCGTCTTTCAACGAAGCCAGGAAACGCTCGTCGGGCTTCGAATTCATGAACGCGGCCTTGGTCAGATCGCGTGGGGCCGGATCGAGGTATAAATAGGTCACGCCCTTCCCGTCGCCTTTTTCTCCATGGCAACGAGCGCATAAGCCCTTGTAGATCTCCTCGGCATTCTTGAATGTCGGCGGAGTCTTGCGGCTTTCAAGGTAGGCTGAGATTGAGCGATAGTCAGTCTCGCTGAATCCGAACACCGGCATGATCGAGTCTGGAATCCGCGACCGCGGTTCCTTGAAGTGGTCCATCAACCAGTTGTCGTCGCGGATCAACCCCTCATAGGACAGGTCGGGAGAGACCTTTCCATCCTTGTCGCCTAATTTGTGGCATGCGGTGCAGGAACGTTGTCCGACCAACTGCTCACCATGTGCCACCGAAGGAGCGTCCAACGTTCCACCCGCTCCAACCGGCAGACTGGTCTGCTGCAAGCGCGCCTTGTACTGCTCCATCGTCGTTTCGGAGAAATTCATGCCGCGCCGGCTTTTCAGGAAAACCACCAGCGCCTTGATCTCGTCATCCGTGAGATCGAACTTCGGCATGAACGAAACGGCGCTGTAGTCGCGCGGATTTACCGTGTGTCCCCACAAGTAATCAATTCGCCACCTCTTGCCGACCTCAGTGAGATCAGGACCGAGAGTTCCGTGCGACAGGCCTTCAATACGGTGACAGCCGTAGCAGGCTTTTTCGAAAAAGAGTTCACGGCCACGCTTCACCAGCGGCGTCCCAGCGAAATTTTCTTCCGTGTGGCACTGCGCGCAGTTGGCCTGCATGTATTCCGCACCGGTTAGCTTTGCTTTAAGGGCCGGCTTCCAGTTGGCTTGGATCGCGTAGCCCAACATCGGCTGTGGCCAGTTCTCGTCTTCGCCATGCGAGTAAACAGTCTCCAGGCCCCGCCCCTGCCCGTCGTGACAGATCGTGCAACCGAAGTCGGAGAACTTGTGCCGCCGTTCCCACTTACCATCTTTCTGTACATCGCCCAGCGTTGCCGAGTAGCTATGCGTTTGCAGCGGCTGCGCATGCCCCTGGAAGCGGGGATCATCGGCGGCGGCGTGGCACGTCGTGCAGCGATCCACGCGGGACTCGCCAAACTGGGTGACGATGATCTGCTCAATCTTGAGCTTGTGCGCGTCCACCATCGCTTTCTCCGCGTCGGTCTTCGCCAGGCTGCGCGCCTGTTCCCAATACGCGTTCTGATGTTTCTCCCAGCGATTGAAGAACTGGTCGTAGAAAACGATCCCGTGCACAATCAGCACCACAAAACTTGCGATGGCCAGCGCAACTCGCGTACTCACAGGATTCTCCTCGTCATTTTCTTCCCCTGTTTTCGTCCAGATCTTGAACCGCAGTTCTCACCATGGAGAAACGAACTCCCAATTAGCCCCTCGGAAGAAGGTGCCGATCACCACCAGCACCACGTTGACCACCGCGAACGTCATGAATAAGGTGTTCGCCAGGAGCCGTTCTTTCGCGAACCACCTTCCGGCGCCGGCCTGTTTGCGATCGATGTACGGCACAATGAGCAACAGCAGCACCTCGATAGTCGGAATTCCCACTCCGCCCCAGAACGCCGAATAGCTCACCTGCTCTTGCAAGCCCAGGAAGTACCAGGGAGCTTTCGCGGGATTCGGTGGGTGCATCACGTTGACCGGTTCTTCCAAGGGCGCGTTAAACAAGAGAGAGACAACCAGAATCGCTGCCACCGAGATCACGAAGACCAGCAGCTCCGCCTGGAAGAGATTGGGCCAACTGAAGAGCGTCTTGTCTTCGACCGTTCCGACCTTCACCAGCGGCCCTCGGACCAACCCCTGAATTCCGAAGCTGCGCTTTGGTTCCCGCGCCGCGCCAGCGCCCGCGGCGACGGCCATTGTCATGGGAGTCGAAACCGCAGCCGCTCCACTTTGGGCCACGGCGGGACCGCTCGGGGCGACGTCTACTTCCTCCGGCCTCGCCAATCCGCCGTCCTTCCGAATGCGCCAGAAGTGAATGGTCACCAGTCCTGTCAACACCACCGGCAGCACGGCTACGTGCAGGACATAGAAGCGCAACAAAGCTTCCTGCCCGACCGTGGAGTCGCCCAGGAGGAGGAACTTCACGTCCTTCCCAACGATTGGTGCATACCCCGCAATGGAAGACCCCACAGTGATCGCCCAGAACGCCAACTGGTCCCACGGCAGCAGATAGCCGGTGAAACTGAGGAACAGCGTTACCAGGAACAACAGCACGCCGATTACCCAGTTGAATTCGCGAGGCGGTTTGTAAGCGCCCGTCAGGAACACGCGGCACATGTGCAGAAACACAACCGCGACCATCCCGTGCGCTGACCAGCGATGCATGTTGCGCAGAAAAATTCCAAATGCCACCGTCCCGCGCAGATCGAGCATCCGGTCGTAGGCCTGTGTGGTAGAGGGCACGTAATAAAACATCAGCAGAATGCCGGTTACCACGAGGATCAGGAACAGGAATGAGGCCATCAGGCCCAGTCCCCAGGTGTAGGTCGCTTTCAGGCTGTGACGATGCACCTTGACTGGGTGTATGTGCAGGAAGAAATTGGTGAAGCTGGTGGACGAGCGCCCGTAGTCAGAGGTCGGCAGCGGATTGCGAAAAATGGACCGCCAAATATTCTCCGGCAGAGCCAGCCAGCTATTTCGCGAGCGAATTACCGTAGGAGTGCTCATACTTTCAAATAAGTCCCCGCTTCAACTTCGTTGTCTTTGTCCACGACCAAGTCCCCATTTGGAGCCAGCGTCACCTGATACCACGACAGTGCCTTGGGAGCTGGACCGCTGGTAACAAAACCATCCTGGTCATAGTGCGAGCCGTGACACGGACAGGCAAACCCGGTCTCCGCTACCGACACGATGCACCCGAGATGTGTACAGGTCGTCGAAATCGCCGCCAGCTTATCGCCCTCGCGGACGACGCAGACACGACGGGTGTCAAGCGACATGCGCGCGCCCGCGGGAAAGTCTCCGGGCTTGCCGATTGCAAACTTGTTGGGCTGTCCGTAGGTCGCGCGCGGCTTGATAAAGATGAGATTGGCCAGCACCGCGATGATGGCCGATCCGAAAAGACCGAAACCACTCAACCACGACAACAGTCGCCGTCGACCCAGGTCCGGGCTGTCACTCGTGGGTTGCTTCGGAGTCATCGTCATCCTCTACCTCCCTCTTGCTTTCATTTCTTGCCGCTGGCGATTCAACCAGCTCTTCAACGTCCGACCAGAACACGTGGTACTTCGCGCTTTCCACGTCCTTGAAGTAGTTCTTCTTCACTGCAAACACAAAAACCAGCGCTGCACCGATCCCCATGCACAGACTTGCCAGGATCGCGATCCACGTAACTTCCATATTTCGCCCTACACATTTTGGTTCGAATCACGCCGTCGCTTCCCATGCCCCGTTTCGCCAGCCTCAATCTGGACCGTGTCGTTCGGCGTGTTCTCGCCACTTCTCTTGAGGTTCACCAGCGAATCCCTGGCCATGGCGGCGATCGAAGCACTCGACAGAACTTTCTTCAGCGCATCCTGCGCCTCGCTCCAGATCGGATGGGCGCCACACCATGATTTCCGGTCGCAGGTCGCCTCGCCCGGCAGGCACAAATTGATTTGTAAGGGTCCTTCGACCGCTTCTACCACATCGAGTAACGACACCGTCTCAGGCTGCACTTCTAACTGAAAGCCTCCGCCGGCCCCGCGATGCGAAGTCACCATGCCTCTCTGCACGAGTTGTTGAAGAACTTTCGACACGAAGCTTTGGGGCGCCCCGATACCACGAGCTATTTCCGGCGCCGTCACGCGCAACCCGTCGGGCAAGGTTGCAAGGTGGATCAGCACTCTCACTGAATAGTCGGCGGCACGGGTGATTTGCATGCTTCCCCGAAAATCGGACTGCTCTTGTCCAATTTCCGTGCCAAGTAGAAAGGAATGCACAGAATGTTTCAGTGGTGTTTAAGCAGTCCGGCTGTGATCTATCGCACACACAGAAGTGACAAGGTTTCGGAAGAAGCGCTGGGGGCGCATTTTTTTGTGGCCTGGAACCTGCATCTCCTACGCAGTGAGTACAGGTGTTCCGAAAGAAATGTGGTCGATCAACACCCCATGGACGTGTACCGTCAGCCAGCGATAACGCAGGGAGTAGGAACCAGTGAGATTGGTCAGACTACGCCGCCCGGGCCCGAGATTGACCTTCTGATAATCCGAGCGTTGCCTTTGCCAACCTGGCGGTAGCGT
>Ga0265338_10002989_pt1 | contig 24499 bp, 21 predicted proteins | sample 42126metaG_FD_193579 | JGI IMG/M metagenome (GOLD analysis project Ga0265338, IMG submission 193579) | Rhizosphere microbial communities from Carex aquatilis grown in University of Washington, Seatle, WA, United States - 4-21-26 metaG | ecosystem: Host-associated > Plants > Roots > Rhizosphere... | reverse complement strand
CGAGGCGCGCTACCTGCCGGTGCCGCGCGCCGTGGTCGTCGGTCCGATGCCCGCGCCGGATCGTGGGCGTGGTCTCATCGCCGTGCTCAGCGCGGGCACCGCCGATGTGCCGGTCGCGGAGGAGGCCGCGCTGACCGCGGAGCTGGCCGGCAATCGCGTCGAGCGCATCTTCGACGTCGGCGTCGCCGGGCTGCACCGGCTGCTGGTGTATCGCGAGAAGCTCGAGACCGCCGAGGTGATCGTGGTCGCGGCCGGCATGGAGGGCGCGCTGCCCAGCGTGGTCGGTGGCCTGTTCGCGCGGCCGGTGATCGCAGTGCCGACCAGCATCGGCTACGGCGCGAGCCTGGGCGGCATCGCGGCGCTGCTGTCGATGCTGAACTCGTGCGCGGCCGGCGTGGCGGTGGTCAACATCGACAATGGCTTCGGCGCCGGCCAGATGGCGGCGATGATCAACCGAAAGCGCGATCAGTGAAGCGCGCGGCGCCGTCCCCAGCGAATGGAGGCGCGCGCCGCGACCTGCGTGGCCAGCACCTGCACCTGGAGCCGACGTCGGGCATCGCCGGTGACATGGCGGTTGCCGCGCTGGTCGACGCCGGCGTGCCGCAATCCGTGGTGACGAAGGCGATCGCGAGCATGGGCGTCCCCGGCCTGCGCACGCGTTTCGAAAAACGCCAGCGAGGCGCCTTCGTGGGCCGAGGCTTCGTGGTCACGTACCCCGGAATGAACGCGAAAAGAGCCGTTCACGGGGACGTTGACGATCACGAACACGGTAGCGGTCACGTGCACGTGCACGTCAACGATCACGGTGGCGAACACGAACACGCTCACGCTCACGCGCACGAACACGCGCACGCTCACCGCGACTACGCAGAGATCCGTCGTCTCCTCCGCCGCGCGAAGCTCGACACGGAGGTCCGCGCGCTCGCCGCCGAGATCTTCGCCCGCATCGCCGACGTCGAGGCGTCGCTTCACGGCACCTCCGTCGACGCCGTGACCTTCCACGAGGTCGGGGCGTTCGATTCGATCGCCGACGTCGTCGGCGTCGCCGCCGCGATCGCGTGGCTGGCGCCCGGATCGATCGGCTCGGCTCCGCCGGTCGTCGGCACGGGCCACGCGCGCACCGCGCACGGCCGCGTGATGGTGCCCGCGCCCGCGACCGCCGAGTTGCTGCGCGGGATCCCGATCCTCGCCGAAGGGGAGGGCGAGCTGACCACGCCGACCGGCGCCGCGATCCTGGCCGCCACCGTCGACGCGTTCGGTCCGCCGCCGCCCATGCGCGTGCGCGCGATCGGCTACGGCGCCGGCACGCGCGAGCTTCACGATCGCCCCAACGTGCTGCGCGTCCTGGTCGGCGAGCCGCTCGGCCGCGTCGAGGAGACACCCTCCGGCGAGGTCACGATCGTCGAGGCCAACATCGACGACATGAGCCCCGAGCTGGTCGCGCCGCTGTTCGAAGCGGTGCTGGCGGCCGGCGCGGTCGACGTCTGGTCGACGCCGATCCTCATGAAGAAGGGGCGTCCCGCGATCACCGTCTCGGCGATGGCGGCGCCCGCGGCGGTGGCGGCGGTCGAGCGCGCGTTCTTCCGCTGCTCGACGACCATCGGCGTGCGCCGTTACGGCGTCGCGCGCACGGTGCTGGCGCGCTCGCTGGTCGACGTCGACACCGCGTACGGCCCGGTGCGCGTCAAGGTTGGCGCCGTCGGCGGCGAGGTGATCGGCGCGCAGCCCGAGTTCGAGGACTGCCGGCGCCGCGCCGTCGCGACCGGCGCCTCGGTGCGCGAGGTGATGAGCGCCGCCGCCGCCGCGAGCCGTGCGTTGCTCCCGGTCACGGCGCCCGTGCCCGCGAAATCCCGACGTCGGAGAGCCCGTCGCTCATGACCCAGGACGCCGCCCAGCAGCGCATCGACGAGGACCTGGCCAAGGTCGCTCAGGTGCTGGCGATCGGCACCGGCGCCAGCCAGCTGCAGGCGGTGGCCGAGCACGTGGCGCACGCGCTCGAGGCATCGTCGGTCACGATCCTCGCCGTGGTCGCCGACGTCGACAGCGTGTACATCGTCGCCGACAGCGACGAGACCGAGACCGGACGCGTGCGCCTGCCGCTGGCGCAGTACCCGCACATCCGCAACGCCTTCGAGACCGGCGACATGACGTCGACCGGCAGCGGTTTCGCCACGCCGCTCGCCGCCGAGACCACGGTGGTCTTTCCGATGATCGTCGGGCGCAAGCCGGTCGGCGCGCTGCTCGTGCGCTTTCCCAACCTGCCGGTCAGCCGCATCCCCGTGGCGACGATGCGCGCCGGCAAGCTGGCCGCCGCGATCATCGGCATGGTGCTGCGCGGGGCGCGGGCGCTGGATCCGATCCGCGAGCGCACGCGCCAGATCACGCTGTCCGACTTTCAACAGGAACGCCAGGTGCGCGCCATCGAGCGCTACCGCGCGTTCATCGACAGCGCCTCCGACGGCATCCTGGTGCTCGACGCCGGCGGGCGCGTTCTCTACCTCAATCGCGCCGCGCAGGAGGTGACCGGCTACGCGCGCGACGGCCTCGCGGGTCGGCCGCTGGCGCAGATCGTTCCGCTCGCGTACCGCGCGCAGCTCGCCGACGCGATCCGCCGCTCGATCCGCAACGAGCCGGTCGACAACTTCGACCTCGAGCTCGTGACCACCTCGGGCGACACCATCGTCGTGTCGGTCGCGTCGATCGGGATCCTGTCCGAGCAGGAGGCGGCGATCTTCGCCTTTCGCGACGTGACCATCGCGCGCGATCTCGAGCACGAGCTGCGCCGCACGACGGAGTTCCTGGAGCGCATCCTGAACTCGGCCGTCGACGGCATCATCGCCGCGGATCTGCGCGGCAACATCCTGCTCTTCAACCAGGGCGCGGAGCGCATCTGTGGTTACCGCGGCATCGACATCATCGGCAAGATGTCGGTCAAGGAGCTCTACGCGCCGGGCGTTGCGCAGGAAGTGATGCGCCTTATTCGCTCGGCCGAGCACGGCGGCGGCGGGCGGCTCGAGCCGGTGCGCCGCGACCTCCTCACGGCGGGCGGCGAGACCGTGCCGGTGTCGATCTCGGCGGCGCTGGTGTTCGACGACACCGGGCGCGAGATCGCCACGGTCGGCATCTTCTCCGATCTACGCGATCGCATACGCATGGAAGAGCGGCTGGCGTCGGCGCAGGAGCGGCTGGCGATGACCGAGAAGCAGACGGTGGCGATCGAGCTCGCCGGCGCGGCCGCGCACGAGCTGAACCAGCCGCTGACGTCGGTCATGGGCTACGCGCAGATGCTGGTGCGCAAGATGCCGCCGGGCGACGCGCACCTGCGCATCGTCGAGACGATCCTCAACGAAGCGGAACGCATGGCCGCGATCGTGCGCCAGCTCGGCAGCCTGACCCGCTACGAGACCAAGTCTTACGTTGGCGGCGCGCAGATCATCGACCTCGACCGTTCGGCCCAGGAGACGGATGCGGAGTCGCAAGAAAAGGCGCCGCGCGTGCCGCCGCCGCATGGAAAGCTTCCCGAGCGGCCAGGAACCGGGTAAAAGGGAGGACGTATGAAACCCGAACAGATGACCGAGGCTCTCGAGCAGGTCGCCACTCAGGTGGGGGTTCGCGTTCGCTACGAGACCATGACCGGCGCCGCCGCCGGCGCGGGTGGGCTGTGCAAGATCAAGGGGCAGTGGACGGTGATCATCGATCGCCGCACGCCGTCCGCTGACCGCGCCGCGATGCTCATCGAGGCGCTCGCCGAGTTCGATACCGACGCGCTCTTCCTGCCGCCGCGCTTGCGCGAGGCGCTGCAGGCAAAGCGCGCGCGCGCCACGGCCGAGGCTGGCGGCGACGCGGCCGCGGCACCGGCCGTCTGAGGTGCTCAGGCTCCGAGGCGCTTGAGCTTCTCGGCCAGCAGCGGGTCGTTCTCCAGCGCCTCTTGCAGCGCCGCGCGCACCCGCTCGCGAACGGCCGCCGGCGCGTCGGGGCCGACCTCGCGGGCCATCACCTGCTCGAGCATCTTGTCGACGGCTGCCCCCGGCGTCAGGCGGCCGGCGTCCAGATCCCCGGCGATGGCCGAGGTCGCAGGCCGCTCCGGCGGTCGAGCTGGCGCCGCCGGGGCCGCCGTCGGTGTGGGACCCGATGGCGGGCCCGCGGCTGCCAGCTTCTCCGCGAAGGCGCGCCCCGAGCTCTCGGTGCGCCCAACCGCCGCCGACGCGTCGGTCGCGCCGACCCCGGCCGATGAGCCGACGTTGGCGGCGCCTTCGGCGGCGCCCTCGGCCGCGCCGGCGGGCTCGTCCGGGCCAGCGCCGCTCGCGGCGTCGGGAGCTCCGATTCCCGGCCCCGAATTTGGTCCGCTGACTTTCATCGACGCCCTCGCGCGACCTTAGCACGACTCGGAAATGGGGGCGGCCGGCTCGGCCTCGGACCGCGGGCGGAGACTGGGAGCATCGTTGTCGGGTGCATGGGGGACGTCCTGTCCGAATATCGGTCGGCCCGCGCAGGCGGTTGCGTCGGCGCCGGGTGCGTCAGTGTAGAATCCGCGACGGTGGGATTCTTCCGCGGCCTCGTCAATGGCTTCCTGGCCCCGTTTCGGGGCGGGCTCTACGTGGCGCGACAACGGCTGTGGCGCTACCTGCTGATTCCGATCGTCCTCAACGTGGCACTGGCGGTCGGCGCGCTGTGGGCCGCCGCCGGCTACTGGCACCAGGAGCTGTCGCAGACGGTCACGCACTCTCCGGTGCTGGGGTGGATCTTCCTGGTCGTGGTCACTATGCTGGGCGGCATCATCCTGTTCGTCGCCGTCCAGCCGATCCTGGGCGCGGTCTTCAACGACCGCCTGTCGGAGAAGGTCGAGATCAAGGTCCGCGGCTCCGCCCCGAAAGCCCCCTTCTTCGCGTCGACGGGAAAGGCGCTGCTCCACGGCCTGCTGAAGGCGCTGCTCTACGTGCTGGCGCTCACTGTCGGCCTGGCCCTGACCGCGGCCACGGGCCTCGGCAGCCTGGGCGGTGTCGGCCTGGGCGCGCTGTTCATGGCCTACGACGCCTTCGACTACCCGCTGTCGCGGCGAAATCTCGGATTTCGCGCCAAGTGGGGATACCTGGCGCGCCATCCCGGGCTGACCATCGGCTACGGCGTGGGCGCCACCCTGCTTTACCTCGTGCCGCTGGCCTTCGTCGTGGCCCCGCCGTTCGCGGCGGCCGGCGCCACGCTGGCGTTTCTCGACGACGATAGTCGCCGGGCCGCGAAAGTGATACCTGGTTCCTGAGAAAAACGCGGTGCAAACCCCCGTGATCCCACGGGCGTCCAATTCCCTACAGCCACCCATAATCCATTTGACTTTGCCGCGCGCCTGACCGGATAAATAGATCGCCTTTCTCCTCGGCTTCGACTCTGAGGGGGCTGAAATGAGGGTCGCATCGCCGCGCTGAAAAAGCCCATTCCCTTCGGCAAGTACTATCTCCTGGAGCGCATCAACGTCGGGGGGATGGCGGAGGTATTCAAGGCGAAGGCCTTTGGTGTGGAGGGCTTCGAACGGCTGGTTGCGGTCAAACGCATCCTGCCCAACATCGCCGAGGACGAAGAGTTCATCGCGATGTTCATCGACGAGGCGAAGATCTCCGTCCAGCTGCAACACGCCAACATCGCTCAGATCTTCGACCTCGGTAAGGTCGAGGACAGCTTCTTCATCGCGCTCGAGTTCGTGAACGGCAAAGATCTGAGATCGATCTTCGATCGCAGCCGCCAGCGAGGCGAGGTCATGCCGATCTCGCAGTCGGCGTACATCGTGATGCAGGTCTGCGAGGGGCTCGACTACGCGCACAACAAGCGCGACGGGCAGGGGCGCGAGCTGCACCTCATCCACCGCGACATCTCGCCGCAGAACGTGCTCATCGGCTACGAGGGCGAGATCAAGCTCATCGATTTCGGCATCGCCAAGGCCGCGGGCAAGGCGTCGAAGACCCAGGCCGGGATTCTCAAGGGCAAGTTCGGGTACATGTCGCCCGAGCAGGTGCGCGGGCTGCCGATCGATCGGCGCAGCGACGTGTTCGCGGTCGGCATCGTGCTCTACGAGCTGCTCACCAGCGAACGGCTGTTCGTGGGCGAGAGCGACTTCTCGACGCTGGAGAAGGTGCGTAACGTCGAGATCCTTCCGCCGTCGTCGTACAATCGCAAAATTCCGCCCGAGCTCGAGCGCATCGCGCTCAAGGCGCTGGCCAAGGACCCCGAGGACCGCTACCAGAGCGCGATCGACCTGCACGACGACTTGCAGGCGTTCCTCTACTCCGTCGGTGAGATCTACTCGCGCAAGGATCTCTCGGCGTGGATGAAGAAGAACTTCGCGGTCGAGATCGAAGAGGACAACGCCAAGCTCGAGCTCTACCGCCAGGTGGCGGCGCCCGTGGCCGATGCCGAGGTCTCGGCGCCCGCGCCCAAGCGCGCCGTTGCATCGATGGGAGCGCCGGTGCCGCGTGCGCCGACGCCGCCCGCGCCCGGGATCAAGGACATCTCGCCCGCGCAGATGGGCTGGGACGACGAAGAGCTCGATACGCAGATCTTCGACAAGGACCACGGCGGGGCGCCGGCCGAGGCGGCGCCGAAGATGGATTCGGCGCAGCTGTTTTTCCAGGAGGACGGCGATCGCACCGTCGCCAGTGAGCCGCCGCCGGACATGCTGCGCGCCGCGACGGCGCCCGAGCATTTGGTGACGCCGCCGCCGGTGCTCGAGCCATCGCGCGCGACCCGACCGCCTTTGCCGTCGCCGGGCGGCGCGGGGCACACCGCGCGCGCGGCGCGGCCCACCGGACCGGGCGGCCGCGTGCCGGCCGCGGCCAAGGCCACGCTGGTCGGGATCCCGACCAGCAACCCGCTGACGCCGCCGGGGGGCCTCGGCGCTCCCGGTGGCACCGGTATCACGCGACCGTCGTCGCCGCGCCTGGCGCTGCCGCCGCCTTACGCCCAGCAGTCGCCCCCGGGCGGCTTCGGCATCCCCAACAGCGGACCGACGATGATGCCGTCGCTGTCGTCGTCGGGGATTGCGGCCCCGCTCGGCGAAGCCCTGCGCCCCATGCGTCCGTCGCGCGCCGGCCTTTACGCCGCGCTCACCGCGGCGGCCGTGCTGATCATCGGCGGCAGCGGCTTCTGGTACTGGTGGTCCATGAACCGCCCGGGCAGCCTGCAGCTGACCGTGGTGCCGGCCGACGCGACCGTCTTGATCGACAACGTCAAGGTCGGCGACCACTCGCCGATCACGATCGAGCGGCCGCCGGGCACGTACCTGGTCTCGGTCACGCATGACGGCTACCTGCGCCGCGACCAGAACGTCGAGCTGCGCGCCGGCCAGCAGGCGCCGTTCGCGGTCACGCTCGAGGCGTCGCCCGACGCCGGGTTCGAGCTGACCAGCGAGCCGCCGGGCGGACTGGTCTGGTTCGACGGGGTGCCGATCAAGGGGCCGACCGGCGAGCAGGCGCGCACCGACTTCCGCGCGTATCGCATCCCCGCCGGGCGCCACGTGCTGGAGATCAAGGGCGAGAGCCGCTTCAAGCCCTGGCGCCAGGACATCGATCTCGAGGCGGGCGCGATCCAGAAGGTGCACGCCACGCTGGTGCCGACGGTCGAGGTGGTGAAGGTGCCGCAGCCGCCGGCGCGCAACGAGGCGCATGCCGAGGCGCGGCCTGAGCCTCGCAACGAGGCAAGGTCCGAGCCCACGCACAGCAACACGTCTTCGCGCCCGCACGTCGCCAGCGCATCGTCCACGACGAGCGCGGCCACCGAGCCGCCGCCGCTGGATTCCTCGTCGAGGAAGCGCGCCGGGAAGCGGCCGCGTGAAACCGTCGCTGTCGCGGACGGCACGGACAGCAGCGACGACAGCTCCGACTCGCCCGGCGCTGCCACCGAAGGTGGCGACTGCAGCATCACCATCGGCTCGCGCCCCTGGTCCGAAGTCTGGATCGACGGAAAGAACACCACCAAGCACACGCCGTTCGCCGACTACAAGGTTCCGTGTGGCAGGCACAAGATCAGCTTCAAGCGCCCGGATCTGCAGATCGACCACAGCGAGACCATCAGCGTGCGCGCCGGTCAGAGGTTCAAGCAGTCGTTCACGCTGGAGACCGAGCAGCCGGAGTAGGCGAGCAAGGCAGGTCAGGTCGATCGTCGTGAACAATCGAGTCAGTGAACCCGTACGTCCGTCTGTCGCCGTCGCCGCCAGCGGGGAGCCGCCGTCTCGGTCGGACGCGCTGGTCGCGTCGTGGCGCGACTTCTTCCTGCACGCCGAGGAGCCGCCGCCTCATCCGGCGGCGCGCGACTTCATGGACCGAGATCTGGCGTCGGCGCTGTCGCGATTCATCCCCGCCGACGCGACGGTGCTGGAGGCGGGCTGCGGCCTCGGCGATCTGCTGGCGTCGCTGCCCAATCCGGTGCGCAAGGGGATCGACTTCCTGCCCGAGATGGTCGAGCGGGCGCGCGCGCGCCACCCCGGCATCACGTTCGACGTCGACGACGCCTGCGCGCCGGATCCCGTGCTGGGGCCGGGGACGCAGCCACGTGCCTGGGACGCGATCATCTGCGACCGCCTCTGTCACAGCGTGCTCGACATCCGCGCGCTGCTGGCGGGGATGCGGCGGCGCCTGGCGCCGGGCGGGCGCGTCTACCTGACCGCGTTCAACTACCTGTGGGAAGTGCCGACGCGCATGGCGGAGCTCGCCGGCTGGAAGCGGCCGGCGCCGACCGCGAACTGGCTCTCGGACAGCGACTTCAAGAACCTGTTCGACATCGCCGGCCTCGAGGTCGTGCGCTACGAGGATCGCCTGATCCTGCCGCTCGACGTGCCGGGGGCGTCGTCGCTGCTCAACCGCTATCTGGTGCGCGTGCCGGGGTTGACGCGCCTGTCGCTGTACCGAATTTACGTGCTGCGCGACCGCGGCGTCTCCGTGGCGATGCCGCCGCCGCAGCGGCGCGCGAGCGCCAGCGTGATCGTGCCGACGCGCAACGAAGCGGGCAACGTGCAGGCGGCGATCGATCGCACGCCGGTCATGGGCAGCGGCACCGAGCTGATCTTCGTCGAGGGCGGCTCGACCGACGGCACCTGGGACACGATCCAGTCATGCATCGCGCGCTACCGCGGGCCGCTGCAACTGCGCGCGTTCCAGCAGACCGGCAAGGGCAAGGGCGATGCCGTCCGTCTCGGCTTCTCGAAGGCGACCGGCGATCTGCTGATGATCCTCGACGCCGACCTGACCGTGCCGCCCGAGGATCTGCCCGAGTTCTTCGACGTCGCCGCGCGCGGCCACGCCGACTTCGTGCAGGGGACACGCCTGGTCTATCCGATGGAGCCGGGCGCGATGCGCTTCTTCAACAAGATCGGCAATGTCGCTTTTTCACAGCTGTTCTCGTATCTACTGCAGCAGCCGATCAAGGACACGCTGTGCGGCACCAAGGTGCTGTGGCGCGCCGACTACGAGCGCATCGCGGCCGCGCGGCATTACTTCGGCGACTTCGATCCGTTCGGCGACTTCGATCTGATCTTCGGCGCCGCGCGCCTGAACCTGAAGATCGCGGAGATCCCCGTGCGCTACCGCGATCGCACCTACGGCGAGACCAACATCTCGCGCTGGAAGCACGGCTGGTTGTTGCTGCGCATGTCGGCGGTGGCGGCGCGCAAGATCAAGTTCGTCTGAGCCGTGCCGACCCCCGAGCAACGCGCGCGCACGCTGGAACGCTTTCGCCGCCACCGCGAGGCGTGGGACGCCAACCCGGCGCTGCGTACGCTGTACGCCGACTGGTACGGCCGGATCGGCGCCGCGCTGCCGCCGCCCGGGCTGGGACCGCGCATCGAGCTCGGCTCGGGTCCCGGGTTCGCGCGCGGTTTCATCCCCGCGCTCGAGCTGACCGACGTCGTCGCGGCGCCGTGGCACGACCGTGAGCTCAGCGCCGATGCCCTCGACGCCGCCGATGCCAGCGTCGGCGCGCTGGTGCTGTTCGACGTGCTTCACCACCTGTCGTCGCCGCGGCGATTCTTTGCCGAGGCGGCGCGCGTGTTGCGCCCGTCGGGACGCATCGTGCTGTGCGAGCCGCTGGTGAGCCCGCTCTCGTATCCGGTTTACAAGCTCTTGCACGAGGAGCCGGTCGATCTGTTGGTCGATCCCCTGGCGATGGATGGGTCGCTCGAGGGGACCGGCGCGCAACTGGAGAAAGATCCGTTCGATTCCAACCAGGCCATTCCGACGGTGTTGTTCGGCCGCGGGCGCGCGGCCTTCGAGCGGGCGTTCCCGTCGCTGAAGATCGTCTCCGTCGAGCGGTTCGCCGGTCTCAGCTACCCCGCGTCGGGGGGGTTCTCGCGGCGCGCGTTGCTGCCGGGCGTGATTTGGCGCGCCCTCCATCGTCTGGAACAGCGCCTGCCGCCGTCGCTCTTTCGATTGATTGGTTTCCGCCTGCTGGCCGTGATCGAACGAACGTAATTTTTCCCGATGTTTCCAACGGGAAAATTCTTGGTCGAGGTCATCGAAATCGCGCACGGTGCATTGCATTGCGCGCGCGATTCGATTAGTTGTTGGTCCGTCTTTGTAGCTTCAATCTAAAACGCGAGGAGCTGACCGTGACGGGCGGAACCGAGGGCGGTGGGCAGGAGGTCGAATCGATGGTGGCGCAGCACAGGTGGACGGATACCGACGGGACGGGCGTCCGCGCGCAGCTACTGGCGCAGAAGGAGATCCATCAGCTGGAGAGCCAGAGCTGGCGTCATCCACTGATGCGCCTCGCGGCTATCTGGGCGGGGTGGCGGCGGCTCTGGCGGAGCTGACGTCGCCTTCAGCGGCGCGCAATGACGGCGCTGGCGTGCGCGCGCGCACCGGCGGGCGCGGCGTTGTGGCCGCGGCCGCGGCGCGCTCGGTATCGACCGACTCGCGGTAGTGGTCGCATCGCTCTTTCCACTCGCGCGTGCTCTTCGGCATCGGGACGCGCGCGCGCGTGATGAACGAGATCAGATCCTTGCCGCCGCGGATCAGGTCGCGGCCCTGCCACGCGTAGTGCTCGTCAGCCAGCGATGCGTCGGGCGGCATCGTCGGGCGAAAACAGGACAGGCGCTCCGCCGCCGCGACGAACGCGGCCCACACGTCGAAGATCTCCGCGTCGGTGTGCAGCGTCTCGCACTTCGCGCGCGCGGTGTTGGCGAGATCGGTCACGAACGGACCGATCCCGGCGAACATCTCCAGCCCGGAGAACGTCGCCACCATCGCGTCGGCGATGCCGTCGATCGCGCGCATCGTCTGCGCGATCTTGATGTAGCGGCTGCGGTAGAAATCTTCGATCGGGAACGCGAACGCCTTGAACGGCTCGCCCCACAGCTCGTCGATGCCTTCCTCGCCGCTGCGGTGCAGGACCATCTTGCCCAGCGCCAGCGCCTCCTGCAGGTGCTCGCTGCACTGGCGCATGAGCGCGTTGTCGGAGCGGATCTCCAGGCCCAGCGCCTGGATGTCGACGACCTTGGTGAACACCTGCGTCGCGCGGTTGAACAGCGCGCCGGCGAGCATCGCGCCCTTGACTCGCTGCTTCTGCGGGTCGGTCTCGGCCTCGAACGCGCGGCGCGCCTCCTCGAGTCGGAACCCGGGAATGTTCAGGCCGTGCTCGACGTGGTTGAACAGCCGCCGCGTCAGCGCTTCGATCAGCGCCTTCTTCGCCGCCAGCGTGTCGGCAGGCGCGTCATAAGCCTTGATCCAGTAACCGTCGTGGAAGACCCGCCACTGTCCGTCGATCAGACGTTTGGTACCTGCTGCCGTCGTCTCGCCGCTACTCATTGTTTCCCCGTCAGTGTCCGCAGTCTACGCTCGGCGGCTCGCCCGCGCGCGGCTGCGAAAAGAATTAGCGTCGCGTTTACGTTGCCGAAACATGTTTCTCGTCGGGAGGTTAGTGGGGCCGGGGTACCCCGTCATCATCAATCGAAAATATCGTGGGCGAGGTTGGGAACCCCTTGCGGGGTCCGAGCTAGATTTTCCGCCACGCGCTGCATTGGTAAAGCGCAGCCGGCACTGGCGCGTAGGGGGGAAACGCGGTCCGGCCCGCGGGGCGCAGCACCCGCGCGAGCGCGGCGGAGATGCGTGCCGGTGCGCTCACGTGGTGGTCGTCGATGCCGCGGTAACCGATGAGCTCGAAGGCGCGGGTCATGAGGCGGCTCACCATCGGATAGCCCGTGACCAGCGTTCCGTTCGGCGCCAGCGCGCGCGCCAGGCCGCGTGCGGCGCCGTCGGCGTCGGCGATGTGCTCGAGCACGGAGAAGCAGACGATGGCGTCGAAGTGGCCCGCCGGTAGATCCGCGTCGCGCAGCAGGTCGGCAGCGACGAAGCGCGCCTGGCAACCGGGCGCGACCAGCGACGCCAGGCCGGGCGCGAGCGTCAGGTCGGTGCCGGTGTACGCGGAGAACCGCTTGGTCAGCGTCGGCACCAGCACGCCGCTGCCGACGCCGACCTCGAGCACGCGCGTCCCGCCCGGTGGGAGCAGATCGAGGCCCATCTGCAGCCGGTGCCGGTAGAGCCAGCCGACCCACGGGTGATAGTAGTAGGGCAGGGGATCGTGCGCGTCGTTGGGACGCAGCACGCCTTGCGCCGGCAGCTCGAACGTCAGGCTCACGGGGTCGGTCCTGTGCGCGGCCCGGCGATCAGCGAATAGGCTTCCGGTGCATACGGGTAGCGATCCTCGACCAGCTTCTGCAGAGCCGCCGCGTCGCGCTCGAGCGCGGACGCGACCGTCGTATCGCGGAGCGAGGCGAGCTTGCGGCGGATCTGCTCGCGCGTCGCCTCGTCGCTGGTGACGGCGTAGGTCTGCTCGAGGTGGCGCAACGCCAGCTCCCGGCCGCCTTGCTTGGTCAGCATCTGCGCCGCCAGGTTGGGCAGCCACGGCGGCACGCCGTCGAGCAGTGTCGCCTGGCGCAGCGCCTCGACGCCGCGCTCGCGCCAGACGGGCACGCGCGGATCGTCCTCGCCGGCCAGCGGCGGCAGCTCGAAGAGCAGATTGAAGCCGAGCTGGAACCAGATCTCCCAGTCGCTGGGGAACGCATGCGCGCCGCGCGTGAGGATCCGGTCGGCGGCCAGCAGCGCGTCGACGGAGAAGCTCTGGCCGGTGTAGACCAGCATGGTCGCGCCCCGCCGGTAGAGACTGTGGAACGACGGATCGAGCTCCAGCGCGGTCGTCAGGTAGCGCTCGAGCCACCGGTTCTCGCCGTGTGCGGCCACCTGAGCGCCGAAGTAGACGTAGGTGCGTGCCGCCACCAGGTCGGCCGCGGCCTCGGTGTGGCCGAGGCTGGCGACGCGCAGCGTGCCCGCGCTCGGCAGCGCGAGCGTGTCGTCCTCGGCCGGCCAGCCGGCGCGTAGCGCGAGCGCGCGGTGCAACGTCGCGCGCGTGCCGGCGAGGATCGCGACGGCGATCGCGACGACCGCGAAGATCGCGACGGCCGCGGGCAGCGGCGGGGCGCGGCGCGACGGCGCGATGGCGCTCACGACACCGGCTCTCCCTTCTTGTCGCTCGGGTCGTGCGCTTCGCGCGCCTCGGCGTCGGCGGGCTCGCCCGCGTCGCCGCCCGAGATGCCGAGCTTCGACAGGCGGTAGCGCAGCGAACGGAACGAGACGCCGAGCAGGCGCGCCGCCAGCGTCCGGTTACCATCGGTGCGCTCGAGCGCCTTGAGGATGAAGCCGCGCTCGAACGCTTCCAGCTCGCGCTCGAGATCGAACCCGGTCGCGGGCAGCTCCGCGCGCGCCGTCGCCGCGCGATCGGGGCGCGACAGGTCGGGCAATGCATCGGCGGTGATGCGCCCGTCACTGGCCAGCGTGACCGCGCGCTCGACCAGGTTCTCGAGCTCGCGCACGTTGCCGGGGAAGTTGTGCGCGGTCAGCGCCGCCATCGCGTCGGCGTCGACGCCGGTGATCGGGTGCGCGTGCTCGGCGGCAAATTTCTTCACGAAGTGATCGACCAGCAGCGGCACGTCCTCGCGCCGCTCGCGCAGCGGCGGCATGCGCACCTGGATCACGTTCAGACGGTAGTAGAGGTCCTGGCGGAACGTCCCCTTCTCGACCTCGGTCTCGAGATCGCGGTTGGTCGCCGCGACCACGCGCACGTCGACCTCGCGCTCGGTGACGCCGCCCACCGGCTTCACGCGCCTCTCCTGGAGACCGCGCAGCAGCTTGACCTGCATCGGCAGCGGCAGCTCCGCGACCTCGTCGAGCATCAGCGTCCCGCCGTGCGCCGCCTCGAACAGACCTACTTTTTCGCCGGTCGCGCCGGTGAAGGCGCCCTTGACGTGGCCGAAGAGCTCGGACTCGATCAGCGTCTCGGGGATCGCGCCGCAGTTCACGGCGACGAACGCGTGCTCGGCGCGCGGCGACAGCTCGTGCAGCGCCCGCGCCGCCAGCTCCTTGCCCGTACCCGACTCGCCGACCAGGAGCACGCTGGTGCGCGCGGGCGCGATCTTGCGGAGCATGTCGAACACCCGCTGCATCGCCGCCGACTTGCCCAGCAGTCGATCCAGTCGATAGCGGCCCTTGATCTCGTCGCGCAGCGCCAGGTTCTGCCGCACCAGCTGGCGCTTCTCGAACGCGCGCTCGATGATGAGGCCGACCTCGTCCATCTTGAACGGCTTGACCAGGTAGTCATAGGCGCCGGCCTTCATCGCGGCGATCGCCGTCTCCGCGGTGGCGTAGGCGGTCATGACGATGACCTGGGTGTCGGCGTGCGCGGCCTTGCACTCGGCCAGCACGTCGAGCCCGCTGGCGTCGGGCATTTGCAAGTCGGTGATCACCAGGTCGTACTCTTTCGCGGCCATCGCGCGCCGCGCCTCGGCGCCGCCCGCGCCCGCGTCCACCGTGTAGCCGGCGCGGGTCAGGAAGAGGGCGAGCAGCTCGCGCATCGAGCGCTCGTCGTCGACGACCAGGATGCTGCCGCGCGTGGCGGCGGCGGTCATGTCTCCGCGCTCGCCACGCTCATGCGCGCTTCCTCGCGACCAGGATCAAAAAACCGCCCAGGTGGCGGAGCAAGGGCAGATCGCAGGCGCGGTTCTCGGCCCAGCCGAAGAGCGACCCCACGGGTGGGAACGCGAACACCTTCGAGGTCGGCGTCAGGATGCGCACGCCGCGCACGCCGACGAGCTCGAGCTCGCGCGGCAGGTACGACTGCGCCTTGCGGGCGGTGTCGTAGCGCGTGAACACGTCGTGGTCGGTCGTGCCGTCGGCGATGCGCGCCGGCCCGCCCACGCGCTTGGCGAGGTAGCGCAGCGAGTACGGGTTGTAGAACTCGAGCAAGAGATGGCCGCCCGGCCGCACCAGGCGCGAAAGCTCGGCCAGCGCTTCTTCGATGGGCGGGATGTGGGCCAGCACCTTCATGCTGTAGACCAGGTCGACCGACTCCGACGGCAAGGGCACGTGGGTGAGCGAGCCCTGCACCACGCGCAGTCCGCGCCCCTGCGCCGTGCGCAGCATTCCGCGCGACAGATCCAGGCCGATCGCCGAGCGCGCCACGTGCCCCGCCTCGCGCAGCAAAAGGCCGGTGCCGCACCCGGCTTCGAACACGTCGCGCCCGCGGCCGTACTGCCGGATGAGCTGCAGCTCCAGCTCGTCGATCATCCGGTGATAGCCGTGATGGCGCTCGGCCTCGTAGGTCTCGGAGAAGCGGTCGTAGTAGGTCTGGGTGGTCGGTGGTGCGGTGGTCGACATGGAATCCGCCGATATTATGGCGCGGCCTCGGAATGGAAAGAAGGGCCGGCCTTCTGCCGGCGCGCGACGATCATGAACAGCACGCCCGCGAGGCCGAAGGCGACGACGGTGAGCTGCAGGGCCAGCGGGATGCTCGAATGGTCGGCGATCGCGCCGATCACGAATGGCGCGGGCGCGTTGCCCAGCACGTGGATGCCGAACATGAACACCGCCTGCAGCGTCGCCGAGAACTGTGGCGGCCCGAGCTCGTCGACGACCGCCGCGGACGGGCCGTTATAGACCGAAAGAAAGAAGACCGCGACCGCGGTCAGCGCCATGAACGCGATGTGGTCGGTGACCATCAGGCTGCCGACGCCGAACGGTATCTGAATCAGCGCGGACAGCCCGATTGCGCGCGCATGGCCACCGGACGCGCGGCGGTTGAGCTTGTCGCCCCAGTAGCCGCCGAAGACCACCCCGCCGACGCCGCATCCGAGGCCGACGAACGCCATGAAGCCGCTGCCGACGGCGATCGAGAAGTGCCGCACGTCGAGGATCATGGGGCGCGCGAAGAAGATCAGGCCGCTCGCGCCGAACGTCGCCAGGACGCCGCCGGCGAGCGCGAGGATGTAAGTGGATGAGAGCAGATACGCGCGCGCCGGCAGGCTCACCGGCCGCGGCAGCCGCGCCGGCGCCGCGATGAACGCCGACAGCAAGGCGAGCAGCAACGACGGGGCCCCTGCGATCCAGAACGCTCCGCGCCAGCCGATCTTCGGCGCCAGCAGCGCGCCCAGCGCCAGGCCGCCGGTGCCGCCGACCGCCATGCCGATGTTATAGATGCCAAGCGCGCGCCCGCGCTTCTCCGGCGGCGCGTCCGCGCACAGCAGCGTGTTGGCGCTGGGGCCGTAGCCACCCTCGCCGACGCCGACCAGCGCGCGGAAGAACAGCAGCATCGCGTACGACGTCGACAGCGCCGACCCGATGGTCGCGATCGCCCAGACCAGGATGCCGACGAAGATGACCTTGCGCGGCCCGAAGCGGTCCGCGATGGGCCCCGACGCCAGCGACGCGATCGCGAACACGAGCAAGTTCACGGTCGCCAGGAGGCCGAGCTGCGCGAACGACAGCTTGAACTCTGCGCCGATGAACGGCGTCATGCCGTACACCACCTGGCGGTCCAGGTAGTTGAAGAAGTTGATCAGCGTCAGCAGCGGCAGCGGCGGGATGCCGCGCGCCTTCTGCGCGGGCGCGGGTCCCGCGCCGAACGGCGAGGGGAACGCGCCGCCGGCGCCCGTGCCCGACGTCGCGCCAGGCAGCCCCGCCGTCATCGCAGGCTCTCGAGGCAGGCGATCGCTTCGGGCTTCGACCAGTCGCGCTTGTTGATGAAGTAGTGCCGCACGTGTCCGCTGGCGTCGATCATGAAGCTCTCGGGATACTTCTCGGTGCCAAAGCTCTTGGGCACGCTCTTGGACAGGTCGAGCAGCACGCCCATCTTCGTGCCCTTGACGAAGAACTGGCGCACGGCGTCCCAGCTGTCGTCGACGCTGACTGCCATCATGCGGATGTCGGTCTTCTCCAGCCGGCGCGCCAGATCTTCCATCGACGGTACTTCCTCGACGCAAGGCGGGCACCAGGTCGCCCAGAAGTTGACCAGCACCGGGTGGCCGCGCTGCGCGCTCAGCGACACCATCTTGCCGGTGGCGTCGGGCAGCTGGAAGTCGGGCGCTTCGTGGTTCTCCAGGAACGCGGGCACGGGATCCGGCGACATCGCGCGGCAGGCGTTGGTGCGTGCGTTGGTGATGCCTTGGTGGGTCGCCTCGAAGAAACGCACGCTCAGGAAACCCAGGCCGGCGACGGTCAGGATCAGCGGCCAGACCCAGGTGCGGCCTGCGACCGCGGTGGCCGAGGTCGGGGCCGAGGCGATCCTCGCCGGTTTTGCTTCGGTGCTCACTTCGTCAAAGCTCCAATCCAACGACCGGTGCGATCGCGCGCACCGACTCCATCAACGTCGCGAACTCCGCCGGCGTCAGCGACTGCGGCCCGTCGGACAGCGCCATCTCCGGGTGCGGGTGAACCTCGACCATCAGGCCGTCGGCGCCGAGCGCGATCGCGGCGCGCGCCAGCGCCGGCACCGAGAGGCGATCGCCGGTGCCGTGCGACGGGTCGATGATGATCGGCAGGTGAGTGAGCCGCTTGATGAGCGGGATCGACCCCAGGTCCAGCGTATTGCGCGTCATCGTCTCGAACGTGCGGATCCCGCGCTCGCACAGGATCACGTTGTAGTTACCCTGCTTGACGATGTACTCGGCCGCCATCAGGAACTCTTGAATCGTCGCGGACAGCCCGCGCTTGAGCATCACGGCGCGGCGCTGAGAGCCCACCGCCTCGAGCAGCGAGAAGTTCTGCATGTTGCGCGCGCCGATCTGCAACACGTCGGCGTAACGGGCGACCAGCTCGACGTCGCGTGTGTCCATCACCTCTGTGACGATCGGCAGGCCGGTCCGCTCGCGCGCCTCTGCGAGCAGCTGCAGGCCCTCTTCCTTGAGACCCTGAAACGCGTACGGCGAGGTCCGCGGCTTGAACGCGCCGCCGCGCAGGAAGTGCGCGCCCGCGCTCTTCACCGCGATCGCGGTCGCTTGTATCTGCTCGCGGCTCTCGACCGCGCACGGCCCGGCGATCACGCCGAAGCGCCCGCCGCCGAACTGGCCGTCGCCGATCTTGATCGCGGTGTCATCGGGCTTCACCTCGCGCGATACCAGCTTCCACGGCCGCGAGATCGGCACCGCCTCGGCGACGCCGCTCATGACGTTGAACAGGCCCGGGTCCAGCGGCCCCTGGTTGCCGGTGATCCCGATCGCCAGCCGCGTCGACCCTGGCACCTCGTTGGGCGTGAACCCGAGCTCGCGGATCCGCGCTTCGACCACCGCGACCTCGTCCCGGGTCGCGCCGGCCTTCATGACTATGAGCATGGGCTAGTTTACGCCTGCACCGCTCACCGGCGGAAGGGGGCGGTCCCCCTTCGCGCCGGCGCGGATCCGAACTAGGTCTTCCTCTTACCGCCCTTGTGGCCGCCACCGGACTTCTTAGCCAGCTCCTCCTCGGTGATCTTCTTGAAGGTCTCGAAGGGGTAGGCGCCGTTGATCTTGCGGCCGTTGATGAACACCGCCGGCGTACCGTTGACGCCGACCGCCTGGCCTTCCTTGGTCTCGGCCTCGATCACGCTCTTGTACTTGCTGCTGTCGAGGTCAGCCTTGAACTTGGCCATGTCGAGGCCGATCTCCTGCGCGTACTTGTCCAGGTTCGGCCGATCGAGCGCGGTGTTGTTCTCGAAGAGCTTGTCGTGCATCTCCCAGAACTTGCCCTGGGCCGCCGCGGCCATCGCCGCCTCGGCCGCCGGCTCCGCGTTGTTGTGGAACGGAAGTGGGTAGTTCTTCCACACCGCGCGGACCTTCCCGCCGTATTCCTTCTCGATCTGCGCGATCGTCGGCTCGACGCGCTTGCAGAACGGGCACTGGAAGTCGGAGAAGATCACCATGGTCAGCGGCGCGTTCTTCGGGCCGCGCGCCTGCGAGTTGCCCGCCTCGACCTTGTAGATCGTCTGGTCCTGATCGGGCGTCTTCTCGGCCTCGGGCTGCTGTCCCGCGGGAGCGGCGGCGACCTCGGTCTTCGCGTCGCGCATGATGACATCGTAGACCTTGGCCTTGGGCGTCCCCTTGGCCACCAGCGCATCGGCGATCTTGAGCTCGTCGTCGATCTTGGCCTTGAAGGCCTCGAACGGCTGCGCGCCCGACAGGAACTTGCCGTTGATGAAGAACGCCGGCGTGCCGCGCGCGCCGATCTTGCCACCGGCGGTCGCGTCAGCCTCGATGTCCGACTTGCCCTTCTGTGCCTCCACCGCCGCCTTGAACTTGCCCATGTTCAGGCCCAGCTCCTGCGCGTACTTCTCGTAGGTGGCGCGGTCCATGCTCGCCTGGTTGGCGAAGATCTTGTCGTGCATCTCCCAGAACTTGCCCTGCTCGCCCGCGGCGCGCGCCGCGATCGCCGCCGGCATCGCGTTCGGGTGGAACGGCAGCGGCAGGTCGCGCCACACGACGCGGACCTTGCCCTTGTACTCGTCCATGACCTTGGAGATGGTCGGCTCGACGCGCGAGCAGAACGGGCACTGGAAGTCGGAGAACTGCACGATCGTGACCAGCGCGTCCTTGGCGCCCTTGACCGGCGCGCCCTTGACCTCGGCGCGGTAGACCGCGTTGGCGTCGGGCTCACCCTGGCGCGGCGGCGGCGGGGGCGGTGGCGCGGCCTTGGCGAGACCCTCCTTGGTCATCTCGGCGTAGAGCTGCCCGCGCGGCGTGCCGTCCTTGAGCTTCTGGTCGGCCTTCTTGATCTCGTCGTCGATGGCGCTCTTGAACGCCTCCAGCGGCTGCGCACCGCGGAAGTTGTGCCCGTTGATGAAGAAGTTGGGCGTGCCGCGCGCGCCGAAGTTGGCGGCGTCGTCCATGTCCTTCTTGATGCGGTCCTTGTACTTCTCGCCGTCGAGCGCCGACTTGAACTTGCCCATGTCGAGCCCGAGCTCCTGCGCATACTTGTCGAGGTTCGGCCGATCGAGCGCGCCCTGGTTCGCGAACAGCTTGTCGTGCATCTGCCAGAACTTCCCCTGGTCACGCGCCGCCTCGGCCGCCTCGGCCGCGATCATGGCGTTGTTGTGGAAGGGGAGCGGGTTGTGGCGGAACGCGAGCTCCACGTCGTTGCCGTAGTCCTTGAGCACGGTCTCCAGCGTCGGCGTGACGCGGCCGCAGTAGGGGCACTGGAAGTCGGAGAACTCGATGATCGTGACCTTGGGCTGGTGGCTGCCGCGGGTCGGGGCGTCGCCGATCGCGACCTTGTACACCTCGGGACCGGCGCCCGGGCCCTTGGCGGCCTGAGCGGGCGCCGCCGGCGACGGCGCGGTCTTGGCGGCCGCCATGAACGTCGCGTAGAGCTGACTCAACGGCACGCCGCGCGCCAGCAGCTTGTCCGCGCGCGCGTTCTCGTCGTCGATCACCTTCTTGAAGTCGTCGTACGGCACGGCGCCCTGGATCGGCCGGCCGTTGATGAAGAAGTTCGGCGTCCCCTGCACGCCGATCTGCCGGCCGAGCGCCATGTCGGCGTCGATGCGGCTCTTGTGCGCCGACGAGTCGAGCGCCGACTTGAACTTGCCCATGTCCAGGCCCAGCTCACCGGCGTACTTCTCCAGGTCGGGCCGCTTGATGTTCTGCTGGTTGACGAAGAGCTTGTCGTGCATCTCCCAGAACTTGCCCTGGTCCTGTGCGGCCAGCGCAGCCTCGGCCGCGAGCGGCGCATCCGGGTGGAAGGGGAGCGGGTTGTGACGGAAGAACATCCGAACCTGGGTCGGATAGTCCTTCATGATCTTGTCGAGCGTCGGGACCACGCGGCTGCAGAACGGACACTGGAAGTCCGAGAAGGCCACGATGGTGACCTTCGCGTTCTCCGGGCCGCGCACCGGACCCTCGATGGGAACGCGGAAGCGTTCGACGTCGCCGACGGCCGGGTCGGCGGCGCCGCCCTTGGCGGCCGTGACCTCGGCTGATTTTTCTTTGCCGCTGCTGCTGTCCTTGTTCGCGATCTTGGCGAGGCCGTAAGACCCGCCTGCGACCACGAGCAACAATACGATGACCGTGCCTTTGTTCATGGGGGGACTCCTGATTGCGTGTGGATGAGAAAACGAAAATCGATACCCGTACCCGTGACGGGCCTGTTGTCGTCGAGACGACCTCGAGCCTCGGGCGTTAGGCCTCGGACTTCGGGGAGAAACGCGTTGGAGGTCGGAGGCCCGAGGCCCTTTCCTGGGCGTCAGGCCCGGGGGGGTCTCTCGAGCGGCCGAATTCCGCGCGTCCTGAGCGCGGCGGGCGAATCCAAGCTGAAGCGCGACGAAGCGAAGATGTGCAGGCCGGGCACCGCGTACAGCGCCAGCGGCTGGACCGGAGCCGGGCTGCGGAGGCCGTCGTGACCCTCGAACGGCACACCCGCGCAGGCGGCGCGCATTCCGGCCGGGCCGTGGTCGCGGCGCGCCGGGCGCAAGCTGCCCGGCAAGCGCTCGCTGTCGGGGTCGCGCGAGGCGCGGTAAGAAGCGTCGCGCGGCGTGCCATCGCATTCGCCTGCCCCGCCGTCGGCGGCGGGCGGCGTCGGGCAGTCGATCACGGCTTCGGTCGCGTATTGTCGGTCTTCGGCGTCGGGCGTATCCGCGGCCAGGCGCGGCGTCTCGTCACATGACGCCGCGGGGCCAAGGTCAGAGTCACAGGTGAAGACCGGAGCCGATGAGCTCGGAAACGCCGCCGGGACGGCGACGACGAGAGACATGACGAGACCGAGCATGGGCTAAAACCGGCGGAAGCCTAGCCCAGGCTGAACGCCCCAGCAAGCGCCCCTATTCCCGCCGCTCTGCGGCCGCCGTCACGCAAATTGGGTTTCGGCAGCAAGGAGGGTGTTGAAGCTGCCCTGGGAACTGCGTAAGGTTTAGCCACGATTGGGTTTCGCCCCCCATGAGCAAAGGCGTCGCTGGTCAGGTAGGCTCGAGCGAGTCCAGTGGCGGGTCTGCCGCTGTGGCTGATCGTGTGTCCGGGTCGGTCGAGGTACACGAATCTCCCGACGGCTCTGGCTCGAGAAGGCAGCGCCGGCGCCGGCGCCGACATCACCACCATCACCACCAAAATCTGCAGAAGCGCTCGGGCAAGGGGGTCGAGTTTGCGTTCGTCACGCTGGTGGCGATCGCGATCCTGTTCTGGATCCTCTACACGCTGCTGCCGCGCGCGGAGAAACACAGGAGCAACAACGGCGAGGAATCGCATCTGGCGCCCCCGATCGGGATCTCCATGGTCTCGCTGACCGGATGAAGGATCCGCTGGTCCGGTTCGGCGTCGCGATCGAAGGCTCGTTGCTCGGTCAGCTGGACGCGCTCGCGGCGGAGCGCGGCTGCACGCGATCGGAGCTCCTGAGAGACCTGGCGCGCGGCGCCGTCGGGCGCGCCAAGGTGCCGAAGGGGGTCGAGGCCGTGGGCGCGCTGACGCTGGTCTACGATCATCATGTGCGCGATCTCAGCCGCCGGTTGACCGACCTGCAGCACGAGCTGGGCGACGGCGTGCGGTCGGCGCTGCATGTGCACCTCTCCCACGACCTGTGCCTGGAGGTGGTGGTGATGCGCGGCTTCTCCGATCAGCTGCAGGCGATCGCGGACCGGATCCTGGCGATGCGAGGCGTGAAGCAGGGCGGCATCGAGATCATCGCGGGCCTGCCCGCTTCGCAGCCGCGAGCCAGACACGCGCACCCGCACGAACACGATCACGACCACGACCACGAGCCCGCGCGTTCCCGCGCGCCGAGCCGCCGCTCCGGTACGCAACGCACCCGACGCCCCTGACGTCCGCGCGCTGCGCTCCGACGTTTCGTGTGGCACGGTTCGCCACGGCTGTGTTATGGGGGCACGATTTCAATAAATCATGCTACCGGCGCAATCGACATCCAGGCGCGCGGCGACCCGGGCACTTCTTGTTTTCGGTGTCCTGTTTTCGAGCGCTTTCATCTGCGCACCGGCGGGCGCGCAGGCACCCGCACCCACCTTCGAGCCGACTCCGCCGCCGCCACCTGAGTCAATCACACCGCCGTCGCTGCGCGAGCACCGTGAGGCGCCGTTCCCACCCGCGGCGCTCGACGAGGGGGTCGAGGGCGATGTCGGGCTCGAGCTGGATCTCGACGCCGGCGGCAACGTCGTCGGTGTCCGCGTGACGCGGCCCGCGGGGCACGGCTTCGATGAGGCGGCGGCGGAGGCGGCACGGCGTTTCACGTTCGATCCCGCCAGGCGGCGCGGCGTCGCGGTGCCGTCGACGGTGCAGTTCACCTACGAGTTCCACCTGCCGCCGCCACCGCCACTGCCGCCGCCACCGCCCCCGCCGGCTGCGGCGCCGGCGCCCGCTCCGGCGCCGCCGCCCGCGCGCGAGGCCGTGCAGACCGGTCCCGATCAATCGACGCTGGTGCTCGGATCGAGGCCGATCAGCGCCGCGTCGTCCTTCTCGCTGCAGGACCGCGATTTTCAGCTGCGGCCGATTGGCAGCGTGCAGGACATCCTGCGCGTGACACCCGGGCTGGTGACGGTGCAGCACTCGGGCGGCGGCAAGGCCAACCAGTACTTCCTGCGCGGCTTCGACGCTGACCACGGCACCGACCTGGCGCTGTCGATTGACGGCGTGCCGATCAACCTCGTGTCGCACGCCCACGGCCAGGGCTTCGCCGACACCAACTTCATCATCCCCGAGGTCGTCGAGCGCGTCGAGATCACCAAGGGCCCTTACTTCGCGAGCCAGGGCGACTTCGCGACGGCGGGCGCGGTGAACATGGTGTCGCGCGACGACTTCGAGCACAGCTCGGCGGGGGCGGGCCTCGTCGGCTCGCCCGGGCACGGTCAGGCCGGCTACCGCGCCCTGGCGATCGCCAGCCCCAAATTCAATTGGACGTCCAATTCGACGTCCAATTCGACGTCCGATTCGATGCCCCTCAAGGCAACCTTCGCCGCCGAGATCGGCCGCACCAACGGCCCGTTCGACAACCCCGACGGCTGGGACCGCTACAAGCTGTTCAACAAGCTCGCGTGGAGCCCGACGCCGAGCGCCAGCGTCAGCCTCACCGAGATGAGCTACGCCGGCAACTGGCACGGCTCGGGGCAGCTCCCGGCGCGCGCGGTCGACCAGGGGCTGGTCTCGCGCTTCGGATCGCTCGACCCCGACGAGGGCGGCAACACCGCGCGCCACCAGATCGCGCTCGCGTACCGCCTGCGTCCGACGGAGAAC
>Ga0265338_10002988_pt1 | contig 24499 bp, 24 predicted proteins | sample 42126metaG_FD_193579 | JGI IMG/M metagenome (GOLD analysis project Ga0265338, IMG submission 193579) | Rhizosphere microbial communities from Carex aquatilis grown in University of Washington, Seatle, WA, United States - 4-21-26 metaG | ecosystem: Host-associated > Plants > Roots > Rhizosphere... | reverse complement strand
CACAAGCTGAATTCTGTCATTCCGAGCCGGGTCAGTCCCGGTGAGGAACCTGCCGTTTCTGCAACTGACACGGTTTAATCCAATCGGCACAGGTAAGTAGAGCATCGGCCCTCTACTCCGTGTCCTCTGTGGTTAAATTGAGAATCTCCCCATGACCGATCGCCTCTACTACCACGACTCCTTCCTCTACGACTTCGACGCCGAAGTAAGCGAACTCCACGATACGCCGCGCCCAGCGCTCATTCTCGACCGCACCGCTTTCTATCCCACCAGCGGTGGACAGGTCTTCGACACCGGCTGGATCACTATCAACGCCGACACAAAACTACGCGTCACCGAAGTAGGGGACGCCGAGGACGGCCGCGTGGTCCACTACCTCGAAGCTCCGGTGAAAGATGTAAAGCCCGGAGCGCTCATCCACGGCCAAATCGACGCCACCCGCCGTCGCGACCACATGCAGCAACACACTGGACAGCACGTGCTCTCCGCGGCCTTTGTGCGCCTACATAACCTGCCCACGGTTTCGTTTCACATGGCCGAGGACTACTGCTCCATCGATCTGGACACGCCGACGCTGACCAAAGAGCAAGTGGAAACCGCCGAGCGCCTCGCCAACGAGATCATCCTCGAGAATCGCCCAGTCGACATCCGCTTCGTAACCCGCGACGAGGCAGGGAAGCTCGGCCTGCGCAAACTTCCACCTGCCGAGCGCGACCAACTCCGCATCATCGACATCCACGATTTCGATCTCAGCGCCTGCGGCGGCACGCACGTGCGCCAGACCGGGCAGATCGGCTGCGTCTTACTCCGGAAGGTGGAGAAAGTCCGCCAGGGATGGCGCGTCGAGTTCGTCGCCGGACAGCGCGCCGTAGCGACCGCACGGCGCGATTTCACTACCCTCACCGAGACGGCCGGCCTTTTCTCGGCGCACATCTACGATGTGCCGCAGCAGGCCCGCAAGTCGCTCGACGAGATCCGGTCACTGCGCAAGCAGCGCGAACAAGCGCAGGAAGATCTAGCCACAGCGCAGGCCGCCGCGCTCCTCGCCGAGACTCCCGAAAGCGGCGGACGCAAGCTGATTGTTCGCACGCTGTCGGACCGCGATCTGAACTTTGTGAAGTTGCTTGCCCAGAAACTGACTCGCCTTTCTTCCAATGCAGTCGCGTTGCTGGCGACGACGTCGCCGCAACCCTCGCTGGTTTTTGCCCAGTCCGCAGGTCAGCTCTTCGACATGGGCGCGCTCATGAAAGAGACGATGGCGACTCTTGGCGGACGCGGCGGAGGCAGCAAAGATATGGCGCAGGGCGGGGTGGGAAACAGCGAAGGAATCGCCGCCGCGCTCGACGGCATCGCTCAGAGGCTTTCCAATGATTTAGAGAAGCGAGCGATTTAGAAAAGCAGAGGTGAGGAGCGGCAACACGCTCCTCACCTGACATGCGAAGTTACGCGGTCTTCTGCATCTTCTGCATGGCTTCATCCATGCCATGCTTCATTTCATCCATCGACAGGTCTTTGGTGTGGGTGGCAATCGACCACTTGTGGCCGAAGGGGTCTTTCAGCTTGCCGTACCTGTCACCCCAGAACTGGTCGGTGACGGGCATTTCGACCTGAGCGCCGGCCTTGACCGCGCGATCGAAGGCGGCATCGACGCCGTCAACGTAGATGTGAAGCCCCATGCCCGCGCCGCCGCTGGATTGCGGCGAGAGCGCGCCAAACTCAGGGTATTCGTCGCCGAGCATGATGATGGAATCACCAATCATCAATTCGGCGTGCATCACTTTGCCGTCCGGGCCCTTCATCACCCCTCTCTCAGTTGCGCCGAATGCCTGTTTGTAGAATTCGATGGCGCGGACCGCGTCGCGAACCGTGAGATAGGGTGTGAGCGTATGGTAGCCGTCGGGAATAGGTTTTACGGACATGAAAGGCCTCCTGGGCTGGAATTTGCGGCGATCAGTTTACAACAAAATCCATGGCGAGGCTGTCAAAGCAGTGTTACTAGCGCAACAATTCTGATCTCTTCAGGCGCGGGAAGGGTATTTCTTCAGGGTCCGATTTCCTTGTCGGACGAGTGTTATGTTTCGCGCTCGGCCACGCATGGTCCCGAGCACGATGGTCCCAATCAAGATGGTCCCGATCAAGAGGATCGAACGAGGTTGTTCGTAGTTTTCTCGCTCTTAAGGAAGCGCCCATCGCTAGAAGAACCGCGTCACGCCTTCTTCCATTACCACGACGCGGTCTGCTATGCCGGCGGCTCGGGATTCCTGTTCCAGCAATTGCAACGGTTCCTCGACCGGTTCGTGGGACAGGCGGAAGGTGCCATAGTGCATGGGAACCATCCAGCGCGACTTCAGATCCAGAAAGGCGCGAGTAGCGTCGGCAGGGTTCGCGTGAACGTTGCGGAACTGCGGCGGATTGTAGGCCCCGATGGGCAACAGCGCGAGTTCGGGCGCGAGGCGGCTTCCGATCTCCTTGAAGCCTGCGAAATAGGCGGTGTCGCCGGCGTGATACACGGAGTGCTTCCCGGCTTTCAGCACAAATCCGCCATAGCCGCGGTGCGCGTCTTTCAGGATGCGCGCTCCCCAGTGCCGCGACGGAACATGTGTGATCGAGAGATTTCCCTGGCGCGAACTTTTCCACCAATCGAGTTCGATAATTTCCGAAAAGCCGAGATCAGACACCAGATCGGAAACGTGGGTCGGAACGATAATGGCGGGCGCCGTGCCGCGGGTCCGCAGATTGTTCTGTACGATGGCGCGCAATGACGCGCGATGGAGATGATCGAAGTGGGCGTGTGACACCAGGACAAGATCGATCGGCGGTAAATCCGCAACCCGCAGGCCGGGGCGCCGCAGGCGCTTCAGCACGAAGAGCCAGCGCGCAAAGTTGGGATCGATCATGACGTTTCTTCCCCCGATTTGCAGGAAGAAACTGGCATGGCCGATGAAGGTGACACCGAGTTCCCCGTTCGCGACGAGCAGTGGCTTGTGCGTTTGCCCGCAACGTGGAGTCACCGCGGAGTGCCGCACCAAACGTCCGAACTGGGTGGCGCGCTTGCGAAGAGCCGGATTGCGAAGAGTTTGCTTAATCATCCTGCTACAGAGCCCAAGGTTCGACCGGACTGCACCCTCACCTCAATACTAGTCCTGATTGTCGTGCCTTTGAGTAAACAAAAGTACACGCCACCTGGTATTTCCCCGATCACAAATGTTAGATGAGAGGCGCCGGTGTCAGGCTGCTTTTTTCGCTGTCGATCAGTACGGCGGTAACATCGGAGCAGGGCGGGCGGAGAAGAATACAGCCACGGCAAATGATCGGTGGTGCCCCGTTTGCGGGGGCGCGTCAAGCCGTTGCTTGACCGCAATCGCACCCGTCATATCTAATCCGAAAACGTTCCTTTTTTGTATTGTTTGAGGACGAAGGAGAAGGTCCGCATGCGAGTTGCGTTTCTGGGGTTGGGGATTATGGGCCACGCGATGGCGACGAATCTGGTCAAGGCGGGGCACGAAGTCACGGTATGGAACCGCACTCCGGGCAAACTGGTGGAAGGCGCGGCAGTCGCTCCCACACCCGTGGCAGCGGCACAGGGCGCGGAGGTCGTGTGGCTGTGCGTGTCTGACACTGACGCCGTGCATGATGTGATTTTCGGCGCGGAGGGTGCAGAGCCCGTGCTGACAGAGGGCATGATCATCGCCGACTCCAGCACCATCTCTCCCTCTGCGACCGTGAGGTTCGCGGCGCGTGTTGGCGCGAAAGGTGTCGCCTGGGTGGACGCGCCGATGACGGGATCGAAGATTGGAGCGCGTGACGGCACGCTCGTGTTCATCGTGGGCGGAGACGAGGCGCCCGTGGAACGGCTCAAGCCACTTTTTGCAGCGATGGGAAAGAAAATCTTCCGTATGGGTGAGACGAGCAAAGGGCAAGCTACGAAGCTCGCGATGAACCTGCAGATCGCGCTGATTTTCGAAGGCTTCGCCGAAGCCTTGACCCTGGCAACGAAACTCGGCGTCGACACGCGGCAGTTGCTGTCGCTGATCGAGGCCACCATGGTGCGGTCGGGTGTTGTTGACTACAAAGGACCGTTCATCCTGCAGCGCGATTTCACACCAAATTTCCCTTTGCGGTTAATGCATAAAGACATTCGGCTGACCCTGGAAGCTGCAAAAGAAGCCCGCGTGAAGCTGCCTGCGCTCGAAACCGTCGAGGAGATCTACGAGATGGCCACCGAAGATGGTCACAAGGATCTCGACTACGCCGCGACTCTAACCCTGCTCGAAAAGTGGGCGGGAGTGCAGGTGAAGGGCGAGGCCGCATAGAGTACTTCCAATGCCGAAAAAGAAAGGTGCCCGGAAGTCGAAGGCCCGCCCGAAGGCGAAAGCCCGTGCAAGACCGAGAACCAAGGCTCGAACCAGGGCCAAATTAGTTGATGCCGCCGAGTCTGAATTCACCGCCACCTTCAATGGTCTGAAGAAGGTCATTTCCGCTTTCGTGCCCGAGTTGTGGGTAAGTGCCGACGAGCCCCGCAAATACTACATGGTCACCAAGTCCCACAGTTGGAGGGGTGGACCCATGTTCTTCGGTGCAGTCATCATGGGCAAGGCCTACGTGAGCTATCACCTCATGGCGCTCTATGCTTGCCCCGAGCTGGTCAAAATGATCTCTCCCGACCTCCAGAAACGCATGCAGGGAAAATCCTGTTTCAACTTCCGCGCCCCGGATGACACGCTATTTGCCGAGCTTGGCGAACTGACTCGTGCCGGACTCGAAAAGTACCGGGCTAAGAACTGGCTCTAATCAGGCGTGGCAGTTCCCAAGTTGTTACCGCCGTAATCCCCGCAAATTCGCTATTACACAAGTATTACAGTCGATCTCCCCTCCCCTTGGTACGTTAGCAAAGGGCTGATCGAACTCACTCAACCACGAAATGGGGACCCTTCTTGGATATTGAACTGCAAGATCTGGAAAGACCACAAGCGGCAAAAAATGAAGTGAACTGGGTAACCGCGGCTTTCATGGCGGCGTTCCATGTCGGGGCTGTGGCCGCGCTTTTCTTCTTCACGTGGAAGGCGCTATTTGTCGCGATGTTCCTGTGGTGGGTTTCAGGCAGCCTCGGAATCGGAATGAGCTATCACCGACTGCTGACGCACCGCGGCTTCAAGACTCCGAAGTGGGTTGAATATTTTCTGACTGTCTGCGCCACGCTCGCGCTCGAAGGCGGGCCGATTTTCTGGGTGGCGACACACCGCATTCATCATCAGTATTCGGACCTGGAAGGCGATCCGCATTCTCCCATCGATGGCAAATGGTGGGCGCACATGGGCTGGATCCTGATGGGCAAGTCGATGCACCACGACACGACCACGCTCGCCCGCTACGTTCCCGACCTCGCCAAAGACAAGTTCCACGTCTGGATTACGAAATATCACTACGTTCCCATGATCGTGCTGGGCGTAATTCTGTTTGCGCTCGGTGGACTGCCATTCCTGATGTGGGGCATCTTCCTGCGCACGGTGGTTGGACTTCACGCCACCTGGCTGGTGAATTCGGCGACGCACTCCTGGGGCACGCGGCGTTTCGCGACCCGCGATCTTTCCACCAACAGTTGGTGGGTAGCCCTGCTGACCTTCGGCGAGGGCTGGCACAACAATCATCATGCCCATCCAACCGCCGCGCAGCACGGGTTTCGGTGGTATGAAGTGGACATGAACTGGTATGGCATTTGGGCTCTGAAGACGCTTGGCCTGGCTTGGGACATCAAGCGCGTCAAGTTGGCGGACCTGGAAAAGGGCTTGGTCCCCACTCCCAATGGACACTTGATCACCGCGGCTGTCCCTGAGAGCGCAGTGGCGGGAGACTAGTTCCTCGATATTCCCTCTGCAGAAAAATCAGCCTCGGCTTCGGCCGGGGCGTTCTCTTGCCCTCGTGTTTTCCAATGTGATCCGCTGGCTCTTTCGCTTTTCGCGGCAGATGCCGCCGAAGCTGTAAAATCGGCCTGACGAGCCATGCGCATCTCGAGCCGCCGCGGAACCATCGCATTCTTCCTTTGTCTGGGCATTGGCCTGGTCGCGCTCGCGGTCGCCCTCAACGTCGGATGGATCATCCTCAACTGGCGTGAGGGAGTGCTCCTGGTTTTCGGCATCATCTTTTTTGCCCTTATCATCGCCGGGATGGTCGTCAACACGATTTTTCTCGTGCGCGAACTCCGCCGCAGCGAGCAGCACGATAGCTTCATCAACGCCGTCACCCACGAACTGAAGACACCGGTGGCTTCGATCCGGCTGCATCTGGAAACGCTGCAGCGCCGCGAACTGCCAGAACAGCAGAAACAGGAGTTCTACCGGCTGATGCTGAGCGATACGGACCGGCTCACCGAAACGGTGGAGCAGGTGCTGCGCGCAGGAAGAGCTGGCGACAAGAAGACTGGACGGGAGAAATCCGAAGTCGATTTCCGGCAACTCGTTCACGAGTGCGTGGATGCGACCCGCGCCCGTCATCATTTGCAGGCGGAAGCTATCCATTATGAAGAGGCGGCCAACAACGGCAATGGGCTTCGCGTGCGAGGCAGCGCTGAAGACCTGCGTACCGCCGTTTTCAATGTGCTCGACAATGCGGTGAAGTACTCCGGTGAAAACGTCGACGTTCGCGTCCGTCTGGAAACACCGGACCAGAAGCGAGTCGTGCTCCGGGTTCAGGACCAGGGAGTGGGGATTCCTGCCGATGATCTAAAGGCCGTGTTCAAGCGCTTCTATCGCGTGACCCACCGTTCGCTCGCGCATGTGAAGGGAACGGGACTGGGACTCTTTATCGTGAAGGCGATCGCACAAAAGCATGGAGGCAAGGTGTTTGCGGAGAGTCAAGGCGAAGGGCAGGGCACGACGATCGTCCTCGAACTGCCAAGGTGGGCGGCATGAGCCGTGTTCTGGTCGTCGAAGACGAGGCCCATCTTGCGCAGGGTCTGCGCTTTAATCTTGAGGCCGAGGGATACGCGGCCGAAGTAGTCGGCGACGGTGAAGCGGCCACCGAACGACTGCTGGCAAAGAAAGAGAATTTCGACGCTGTCGTGCTCGACATCATGCTTCCGGGCAAAGATGGGTTCAGCGTGGTCTCGGAGCTGCGCGCCGCCCACAACTATGTTCCTGTGCTGATGCTGACCGCGCGGGGGCGTCCTGAGGATGTGTTGAAAGGCTTTGCGTCGGGTGCGGACGATTATCTTGCGAAACCCTTTGACCTGTCGATCTTGCTGGCGCGCTTGCAGGGATTGCTGCGGCGCAGCCAGTGGATGCGCGGCGGACCGGGAGCAGGAAAGCTGGCGCCGAACGAGGCCCAGACTAACGATGGGGGCCTCGGCGACTTCGGGACATTTTCATTTGGCGGAATGACGATCGACTTCGGTGCGCTCGAACTGAGGTCCGGAGCCAACACGATTCATCTAACGCTGATGGAGTCGGAACTGCTGCGGCACCTGGTCCAAAACGACGGACGCATCGTTTCTCGAAAGCAGATCCTAGAAGAAGTCTGGGGACTGCACGAAGACACCGACACGCGCGCGATTGATAACTTCGTGGTGCGGCTGCGCCGGTATATCGAGGATGATCCCGGCAATCCCCGGCATTTGCTCACGGTGCGTGGCGTGGGGTATCGGTTTCTAGCAGAGCCGGAAACGAAGTGAACAGCTTTGTTTAACGGATGCTGTCGAGAAGGCGGCGAACCGAGACCCTTTTTCTGGTACGAATTGGTTCAGGAATTCAATCAGCGGATTCATGTTCTCTTGCCGTAACTACGCGCGGCACAACTCCGCAACCAGTGTTTCTCGGCGCTGCTGCGCGATCCCGTCGATGCGGCTCAAAACCATAACGTAGAGCGGAATTGAAACTGTAGAGAGCACCAGAAATAGCAGGGCTGCGATCCACAGGTTCTTGTAGAAGCGTGCTATGAAGAAAGCGGCAGTGCCCACTGCGACGATCACAACCTGCATTCCCAGGCTTGCTAAAACCGTCGTTTGCGAAACGTTCTGCCGTCCGAAAGTCGCAAAGTCGCGCTTCTTTGGCGAATAGATAGACAGCAAATTTCCGGCCGTGAAATTCAACGGGGCGGCGAATAGTATTCCCGCCAGAGTTGCGACTGACACTGCCGCTCGTGGGACTCCGTAGAAGTAGCTGACGGCGATCCATGCCAACAACGTGTTGGCGACGATGATGCTGGCGTGCGTGAGATTCTTCCCCAGGATAATCTGCCGGAAACTGATCGGAGCCGCGTAGAAGAGTTGGATCCCCGCGCCATCGCCACCGAAGCTGTTGTAGGCGAGGTTCGTGAGCACCAGCAACGCGTAAGCCGCCGCGCCGGGAAACGCCATGTCGGGAGCGCGATTCAGAAAGTTCGTGTGCCGCATCGGATTCATCGGTCCCAGGCGAAATATCACCAGCATGAAAATCGGCATGATTAATGTGAGCAGCATGGGGCCGCTGCGCGCGAGATAGCGAACCTCTTTTTCGAATACCGCCGCAACCGGTGCCGAAAATCCCGGCAGCTCCCAACCCACTTGCAGCCCTTGTACCTGTTGAATCGCGGGTCGTGCGGCGGCTTCGCTCAGATTCTCGCCACGGAACTGTGCACGCAGGCGCAGATGCAATAGGCATCCCACCGCCAGCGTTAGCACTCCGAGGAACAGCAGCGATGTAAACCCAGCTACGATCTTTGCGTGGGACATCTGCGCAATGGCGTTCGATGCGAGGCCGGGGGGCAACACAGCCTGCACTCGAGCCGCGATCTCCGTTGCTCGTCCGAACTCGGGATGCGGATTGTTTCCGAAACGCTCCATCATCGGACCAATCAATTGAAAGCTGAGCATGAAAAGGATGAAGACCACGCCCAGGATTTCGCGCGTGCGTCTTTGCGCCAGCCAGCGCTCGAGCCACGCGAAAACCGTCTGCATCAGCACCAGATTGAAGAGCGCGAAGATCAGCACCACCAGCAGGGTCCAGGGGAATAGCAGAGGGCGCGCGATGCTGACGCCGAGAAGGATCCCCAGGAGACCAAGGCTGCCGAGGGCGCTGGCAGGATCAAAGGATCCGTACGCTAAGCGGATCAGAAAATATGAACGGTAGGTGAGAGGAAAGCGCAGCAAGTCGGAGGAGTCGGGATTGTTAGTGAACGCGGTCGCCATCACCGGGAAGACTTGCCAGAAGAAAAGAATGGGCCACAACAGGACCGCGAGAAACTCCAGCTTATCCTGAGAAGCAAAATAGAAGCCGAAGCCGATTCCGAAGGCAAAGCCTCCCAGTCCGCCCAAGGCAAAGGCAGTAGTTACGATGATGCGCGAAGCCAGCTCCATCTTTCCGCGCCTGCTGCGCAGTCCATTGACGAACATGCGCCAGCGCAGGTTGGCGATGGCGGTGAGTTGGCCGCGGCGGTGAACCGTAGGACTCATTTCTCAGCAATTCCTATCCCAGCCATGAAAGTTCTTGCTCGGCGGGCCGCGTTCCGCCAACCACGCGCAGGAATATCTGCTCCAGCGTGAGCTTCTCACCCGATGGCCTCGCGCCATCGCCCGATCCGGCGGACGTTTGCGCCTCAACTCCTGCACGCAATTCTTCGAGCGATCCCTGGGCTACGAGCTTGCCCTTGTGAATGATCGCCACGTGACTGCACAGGCGCTCGACGATCTCGAGCACGTGCGACGTGAGAAAAATTGTCGCGCCGCGGGCGATCATGCCTTGCAGCATGGACTTCAGGGTGCCGGCGGCAATTGCGTCCACGCCCTCGAATGGCTCGTCAAGGAATAGGACTTTCGGCCCGTGAATTACGGCCGCTGCCATCGCGAGTTTCTTTTGCATGCCATGAGAGTAGTCGGTAACGAGTTTCTTAGGCTGGTCAGCCAACTGCATGAATTCCAGCAACTCAACGGCGCGCTTGGCCGCAGTCTCGCGATCCAGGCCGTACATTCTTCCTGCGAAGCTAAGGAACTCCGCGCCGGTAAGACGTCCGAACAGCGCCATACCCTCGGGAACCACACCGATCTGGCGCTTCACTTCCACCGGATGGGCCGCGAGATCGAGGCCGAGAATTTCGATGCGGCCGGAACTTGGCGCGAGCAGTCCGGTGAGCATCTTGATGGTGGTGGATTTTCCCGCGCCGTTCGGCCCCAGAAAGCCGAAAAACTGTCCAGGTGCGACGCTCAAGTCGACGCCATCGACAGCAATGAGGTCTCCAAAGCGGCGGGACAACCCCAGAGTAGAGATGGTGGGTGCGAGGTCCATCAAGCATCCGAATCTAGCACACCCACCGGATTTCCGCCGCCCTACTGTTTTTCTTTTGCGGGCGCTTCCTTTTTCTCAGGCTGCTTCTTCTGAGCATCCTCGGTCCACGGTGGAACGATTCCCACGACGCGGGCGTAGGCAATCGATTGCCCCAGATGCTCGGCGGCGTGGCGAACAATGAAGAGCAGGATACCGCGCTCCGTATTTTTGCCGCCGAACCAGTCCATGCTCTTTTCCAGATCGGTGTCAGGCATGGCCGTGATCGCCTTCTTCGCGTGGGCAAACGAATCTTTCAACGCGGCGACGACCTTGGCTTTGTCGGTGGTGGATTTATCGAAACCCTTCAGATCGAGTCCCGCGGGCGGAGGTGCTCCCACGAGTTTGTACAGATTGTAGTTGGCCGCGCTGACGTGCAGAAAGACTTCAGCGATCGATCGCACATCGGCCGCGGGTCGCCATGTGTACTTGTCAGCAGGAATCGCCTCCGCGAGGCGCGTGAATTTGTCCTCTTGAACGATGACTTCGGCCAATACTTCCGACCGGTATCCGCTGACTCCGGGCGTGCCATCTTTATAGGGATTTGCCTGCGCTGCGACGCGATCTGCGCCAGCCACAAGCATCAGAAAACAGAAAGCCGAGAGAATTCGTTGCATGGAGAAGCTCCTTTGTGTTTGATCAGTCTAGCGATCGGAAAGACGCTGTCTAGAACGAAAGCAACTTATCGCCAACGTCACCGGAAACGAGTCGTGCGCCAGAGAGCGATTCCGCAAGTGGCTAACAGCGAGAGCATCGCGAGAGCGAGAACAATTCCCCATCCCAATCCGATTTCCATCTGTGGAAGCTTCGCCATCATTGCCAGGACCGCGAACAGCGCGGTCGTGCCCAGAATCAGCAGCCAGTCGATCATCGTTCTGCCTGCGGACGTGGCGGCGCGACCCTGCATCTCGCGGCCTTCCATACCGGCTTGAACGTATTCGCCTTCCACCCCGTAGCGTTTGCCCTCGCGGTCGGCTGCGTCCTGCCAGGAAGAGTGTTCGCGTGCGGTCGCCGACGACAATGCAATCGCCACCGCTCCCAGCGCCATCAGGATCGATCCTCCCGCGACCTGCGCGTAGACTGTGTGGCCTGCGCCGCGCAACTCGTGGAAGACGAGAATTCCCCAGAGCAATCCCCAAAGCTGATTGGTGTTGGAGAGCGGAATGCCACGGCTGATGCCGACATACTTGGTGGCGTATTGCTGAAACAGGTCGCCGATGACCCAGACGAAGCCTCCCAGCATCAGCCAGAAGAGAACCGCGCGAGCGCTGACCAGTTCGTGCCAGAGTGGAGTTGCTCCCCGGTAGCCGACCGCGAGCAGCGTCATGGTGGCGAGTTCGCCGACGGTGAAGAACGTGATGAAGGAGAGCGGATTCATCCCGGTCAGGTATGCCTTGCGGTAGGGGATGTACATCGTTCCCCAGAGAATTCCAGCGCCGAGAGCGGCGAAGATTCCGAGCGCAGCTTTGCCTGGTGCTGCCTGATGCGAGGACGCGATGGCGAGTAGTGTCGCTCCTCCGAACATACAGATTGCTCCGCCGATTACGCCGAGCCAGCGCTTCCATCCGGCGTAGTGCAATTCGTTGAAGAGCAGGAATCCCCAGAAAATGCCGAGCAGGCTGTTCGTGTTCCACAGAGGAAAAGCGATGCTGAGGCCAACGTTGCGAATCGCGTAGATGGTAAGCGTATTGGCGACGGCCCACATGCATCCGGCGAGGACGGCCCAGACAATGAGATGCGGCGCCTGGCGAACGTCGTTGCGGACGTGCGCGGTGCCGCGAATGAATGCCGGGACGCTCCAGCGCGCGAGGAAAACTCCGAGCACCATGATGAGAGAGACCGTGATCGGAGATATGTCGGGATTGACGAGCTTGATGGGAGCTTCCGCGCCTCCGAGCCAGGCTCCGGCAGCGAATCCGCAGAAGATGCCTAACGATTGAAGGGTCCGCAGGCGAGTGGCGTGAACCGGTGTCTGCACCGGCGGCGTGATCGCATTCGCCGCGGGCATCAGCTGAGTTTATCCAGAAGGATGAGACCGCCTAAGAGCACACAGAGCGGAATCCAGAAATGAACGTCGGTGGTGACTCTGAGAAACAGGTTGCGAGGAGCGCGGTCAGTCGGGTTGGGCGTCGTCATGTCAGGCAGCGTCAATCTGGAGTGTCATCTTAGGGATAGATGAGAGGCGAGTCAACGCAGCCTCGGTCGAAGAACAGATCCCTCTGGCCAACGAGCACAATGCCATTTCCACAGCGCACATGTGACATCTAACCTTGCCTCTCCCCAGCCAAATCAGTGATCATCGTCGAGGCCGTGACGGTGCCCAGAAGATCACGTCGGTCCCGTTCTGAGAATGTGCTCCCGAGAAATCACCCCTAAGTTCTTGGAGATCAAGATTTTGCCCGCAAGTGATTGAGCCCCATAGATTATTTCTCGATTTTCCGCTAACTCCGTGATTCCAATAGACCCGGGGGGAGGGGGGTACCCCGATCCTCCAACCCCGTTCACGGTTAACACTTCTGCTGGACGGGGCGTCTATGATCTGGTGGGGACTGTGGGCTCATGGCCTCAAGGCCACAGGAAAAATTGCAGTTCGCGCAGATTGTGGAGCGTCAGCCTGTGAGGGAGCAGACTGCCTCCGAGGTTTTCGAAGATACGAACTTGGTAGTCGCGGCGCGCGATGGCGACCGCGAGGCCTTTGGGCGTCTCTACGATCGGTATGCGCGGATGGTCCACGGGGTGCTACTCGCGAAGATTCCCGTCAGCGACGTGGATGACCTGGTGCAGGATGTTTTCATCCTGGCGTTGCGGCGCCTTTCAAGCTTGCGGGAGCCGGGGAGTTTCGGAGCGTGGCTGGCGGCGATCGCGCGCAATCGCGCCGCCGACTACCACCGGCGCGCGATACCGGAAGATCCGATGGAGGATGAGACGCTCGATCAAGGTGAGAGCGGAAAGGGAAGTGAGCGTCATCGCGAACATCAAAGCGAAAATCAGGAAGGGCGAGCTGCTCTCGACATGCTGCGCACCTTGCCCGATGTTTACAGAGAGACGTTGATCCTGCGGTTGGTGGAGGGGATGACGGGCCCTGAGATCGCGGCGCGTACCGGCATGACGCACGGCTCGGTGAGGGTCAACTTGCATCGGGGGATGCAGCAACTGCGCGCGAAACTGAGCTTGCTCTCCGGGCGCAAAGGGACAGAAGAGGGTAAGGCCTAGTTTATGGATTCCGAAAACAACAAGACGAAGAACGATCTTCCGGCTGATCTGCTGGCCGAACTCGGGGGAAAGAGCGACGAGTATTTGTGGGACGGATCGGGAGAGCCCGATCCCGATGTCCAGAGGATGGAGACGCTGCTCGGGAAGTTTCGTCATGATCGTCCGGCGCCGGTATTTCCGGTGATTCATTCGAGACGCCGATGGAATGTTTCTGGTTGGCGGATTGGGCTGCTTCCGGCTCTGGCGAGCGCGGCTGCGGTGGTGCTCGTGGTGGTTGGAATCTTTCTCCTGTACGGAAGGAAGTCAGCGCCCGTAACCGCGATGATTGGTTGGGATGTGTCGGGAGTGGCTGGAACGCCTCGGATCGGGCCGGAGACGCTAAGTGGGAAACAAAACAGCCGTTTGGGAATCGGACAACTGCTGGAGACCGATCACCAGTCGCGCGTGACACTGCGGGCGGAAGACGTCGGCCAGATCGAGGTGGAACCGAATACCCGCTTGCGCCTGCTGACGATGGGTGCGGGTTCGAAGCGCATCGCTCTGGATCGCGGCACGATTCATACATTCATCTGGGCTCCTCCCGGACAATTCGTGGTGGACACCCCATCGGCGATGACAGTCGATCTCGGCTGTGCTTACACGCTGGACGTGGACGATTCCGGCGCGGGTCGCGTGCGGACATCCATGGGATGGGTCGGGTTCAAGCTGAATGGTCGCGAAGCGTTCATCCCGGCCGGCGCTGCGTGCGCGACCAAGCCAAGGATCGGACCCGGTACGCCGTATTTCGAAGATGCGTCTGCGGATTTCCGGGCTGCGCTCACGAGATTTGATTTCGAGGACACCACGCCTGCGCAGCGCGCCGAGGATCTTGCGTTTGTACTGGGCGCATCTCGCACCCGCGACGCGCTTACGCTCTGGCATTTGCTGACGCGGGTCGATCAGGCGCAGCGCGGACTGGTCTACGATCGTCTGAAAATGCTTGCGCCTCCTCCTGCGGGCATCACGAAAGAAGGAATCCTGCGTCTCGATCAGCCGATGCTTGACCTGTGGTGGAATGCGCTCGGGTTCGACGACATCTCGGTGTGGCGACACTGGGAGCGATCGTGGTCTGGAACGGCCGCTCCCGCGGGCGAGAAGCGAAACTGAAGTCGCGTGTCGTGCATCGTTGTCCGGATTGCCGTGTCCGGATTGCCGTTAACACTCCAAACTCCGCTGGCGTCTCTTCACGTGTGGGTGAAAACAAAAAGGAGAGTCAGAATATGAAATCACGTGCATTTCCACGCATGGGGATCAGCATTGCGGTAATTCTGGTCGGGCTCACAACCGCTGCGTACGCGGGCCCGCCGCTCATCTGTCATGCGATTGTAATCGGACCAGCGAAGACGCTTCCGTGGGTCGACTTGAACTATCACAAGGGTGATGGAAGCTACGACCTGAAGAACCTTCCCGGCGACACGCTGGCAATCCTGGATTCGAAAGCTCCGGTGCTGGTGCGAATGGAGACGCTCCGGCGGGCGACGATCTACGCTCGCCAGGATCCGCAGGTCGCCAAAGAGCTGCTGGTTCGACTTCGAGCGCGTGCGGGCAATCCCGAGGCAGCCGGTGTGTTCGACTCGCTCGCATGGTTTGACGTGGGTTATCTCGTCGAGACATACCAGCAGTGGTTTGGAAAAGGGGAATCGAACCCGGCTGCGGGGGTTGACGGATACGCGTTAGTAAAGAAGGCCATCCGCTTGCGCGGCCCGGATCCAGAGATGGAATTCGCGGCCGCGATGATCAGCCTCATGACTGGTCCGCAGGACGAATTCCGCGAACATGCTCACCGGGCCGCGGCAGGGGCGAAGAGCGATTCGTTACTGGCTGAAAATCTGTCAAACGCTCCCGGAGGAGAGTTCAAGAATTGAAATTGAGGCTTCCTCAATAGAAAAAGCGTTCGGCCGAGTGGCCGAACGCTTTTTCGTAGTTGCCTGGCTCTGCGGTCTAGAACAGGTTCCAGAGGAACTGGTTGTAGACCTCGTGGTGGAACTGGACTTCCTGTGCTTTCACGAATGTTCCGAGAGCGCGGGGACAACGATCGGCCGATGCCTGCTTCAGGTCGGCGTAGCGGCCCTTTACGTCTTCTCCGAGCAACGTTGTAGTCCACTCCGCTTTACGGAAGTTGGCGAGCGCATCGTAGATGTTGTCGGGGAGGTAGCGCTCGGCTTGCCGCAGGTTCTTGATCTTCGCGGTCTCACCGTCGAGGCCAGTCTTGAAGATTGAGAGCATGACCATATAGGGGTTCGCGTCCGGAGCCACCGAGCGAACTTCGACGCGCATGCTCTTTTCGTTGCCGATCGGAATGCGCACCATGGAGCCGCGGTCGGTGGGAGAAGCCTTGATCTGATTGGGCGCCTCAAAATGGGGGTCGAGACGGCGATAGGAATTCACGCTCGGATTCAGCAGAAGGCAAATGTCGTTGCCGTGCGTGAGAATGCGATCGGTAAAGGACCATCCCATCTTGCTGAGCTTCTCTTCGCCCTTCGCGTCCCAGAACAAGTTCTTGCCGTCTTCGCTGATGGAAACGTTGGTGTGCATGCCGCTGCCGTTGACGCCCACGACCGGCTTCGGCAGGAATGAGGCGGTCAAGCCCATGTTGGTCGCGACCTGGCGGCAGATCAGTTTGTAGAGCTGAATCTGATCGGCGGCCTGCACGACTTCACCGTAGCCGTAGTTGATTTCAAACTGCGAGGGCGCGACCTCGGGATGGTCTTTCTCGTTCTGGAAGCCCATTGCGCGCTGCACTTCGGCGCTGGTGTCGATAAAGCTGCGGAGCGGGTCGCCGGGCAGGGAGTGATAATAGCCGCCGGTGTTGACGTATTCGAACTTGCCACCAGCCTCGTGGTAGTGACGCTCGGCGTCGGAGCCCTTGAACAAGAAACCTTCAATTTCGTTGGCGGCGTTCAGAGTGTATTTTTTCTTGGTATAGAGTTCGTTGGCGTAGGCCTTGAGCACGCCGCGAATGTCGGCGGTGTACTGACTGCCTCCCTTGTCGATGACTTCACCGAACACCAGCACCTTGCCGGAGCCGAAGACGTCGGCCGGCGCCCAGTAGAATGCGCCCCAGTCGATGCCCAGGCGCAGATCGCTCTCGCGCTGCGCGGTGAAGCCACGGATCGAGGAGCCGTCGAAAGTAAGGTTGTCCCAGCTTTTGAGCAGGAACTTTTTGTCGTAGTCGAGCATATGCAGGCGGCCTTCGAGATCGCTGAAGAGCACGGTGACCGCCTTGATTCGCTTTTCGTCGGTCAGATACTTCAGGCGTTCTTCGCGGATCTTGTCGGTTGAGACCCGGTTCCTGCGCTGCTCCTTCGCCTTGAGGTTGAGTTCTTCGAGTTCGTCGTACGAGAGTGCCAGGAAATTGCGCAGTTCGTTAGGCATGGATGTCCTTCAGTCTCCTTCAATGTAGAAGCTATGATTTTGTGCAAAACCACATCACGGATACGGGACTACCGGAACAAGAGAGTTGAAATGGCTGGTTTCAACCGCCGACTTTGGAACAGGAAGGATAGCGCGAGAGCCGAACCTCGGCCAATCGAAAAAGCTAATGCAAAGTATAAAAGAGATTTATTCGGGATTTACTGGCGATGCGCCGAAGCGCCCGCCAGTTCACGCAAAGTGGTGAGAAAGCCAGCAGCGGTCCGGGGGTCAGCGAGCGCGTCGAGCGCGACCGTGGCAGAGAACTGCGGAGACTCGGGCCGGAAGCGAACTTGCAGAACGTCCTGCTGGCGGACTGTCATTAAGGCGTTGAGTTCGAGAGTGGGATCCTGCTTCCAGTGCGTGCGCGTGGTGAGAATGACGGGACCAGGTTCATAGACGTCCCATTCGCGGTCCTTGCCGTTGGGGCGGCGGGCCGATACTCCGCGGCTGCGGGCGCTCCAGCGATGCCGCACGACTTCGAGGTGGAAGACTGGCGAACCACCGAGGTCGGCTTCAAAGGTAAGGGTTTCTTTTTGTTTGCGCCAACAGCTCAGTGCCCACTGAACGGGCAAGGGTCGCGGCCGGAACCGCATGGTGACGTGGGCGTTTTCAAAGGCGCGCGCGGGAAACTGTATGCGGGCATGAAGGCGAGAAGTGCTCACCCACTGCGAGTCAAGGATGCGTCCTTTGCCGGCGCAGGCGGCTTGCACCCAGCGCAGAGCCTCCGCGCCTTTGCGGCGGTTGTAGGCGGCAAATAGGAGATACCACAGCCCCAGAGCCGCAACTGCCGCGACGACGGAAATGGCAAGAACAAGAAGGCGCCCCACAACGCTTCCTCTGATGACGATGGTACGTCTGAGGTTGCGGTCACTGCAAGGGGGGCAACTAGATAAAGGAGCAGGGAAAGCTGTGGAAAACTGGCAAAGAGCTGCTGGCGCAGGGTTTTCCAGCCCATTGCAGGACGGGAGGCTGCGGCCACCGCTACAATGTCGCCGTGCCCTTCGTCATCCGCGATTTCAAGCCTGAGGACTTCGAAACGCTCTGGCAAATGGACCAGGAGTGCTTCCCGCCGGGGATCTCCTATTCGCGGCAAGAGCTGAAGGTCTACATGCGACGGCGAGGCTCCTTCACATTGCTTGCGGCCAACACCGACAGTGGGCGAGTAGCGGGATTCATTGTTGTACACGGCGGTGCGACCGGACACGTCATCACCATCGATGTTGCCCCTGGAGCGCGCCGTGCGGGTGTGGGATCATTGCTGCTGCGAGCTGCCGAAGATCGTCTGCGGGCGGGTGGCTCCGGTGCCGTGGGCCTCGAAACCGCTGTGGACAATGTCTCGGCGCTGTCGTTCTACAAGCGCCACGGCTATGCTGTCATCAGCACGTGGCCTCGTTATTATTCCAATGGCGTTGATGCACTGGTGATGAAGAAGGAACTGGCTTGACCGCCGGTGAGGCATTTGCACTGTGCTGCCTTCTCCAGATACCTTGCATGGGTTCAGGAAGAGCATGATGAAAGTTGCGATTCAAGGGGAACGCGGGTCTTTCAGCCATGAAGCGGCGGGGCGCATGCTGCCGCGCTGCACGGTGGTCCCATGTGCGCGATCCGCGGAAGTCTTCGATCGGGTCGAGCGGGGATCGGTCGGCGCTGCGGTCATCCCGATCGAGAACACGCTGGCTGGAACGGTCGCGGAGCATGCCGATCTTCTGGTTACGCGAAACGTGTTTATTCAGGCGGAATACCTGCTACGCATCGTGCACAACGTTATCGCGGCACCGGGAGTAAAGCTGGCAGGGTTGCGGCGCGTGCTCTCGCACCCGGTGGCGCTTGACCAGTGCCGCGATTTTTTTCAGCGGCATCCGCAGATCGAGTCGGTGCCGTTTTACGATACGGCTGGAAGCGTGAAGCACGTCATCGCTAACAAGCTGAAAGACGCGGCGGGCATCGCCGGGCGGCAAGCCGCGCGGGAATACTCGGGGAGCATTCTTCAGGCTGGCATCGAAGACGACAAGCGGAATTTCACCCGCTTCTTTCTTATTCGGAAGGTCGGCAAGTCTGTCCAAAAGAAGAGGGGAAGCCCCGACCCTCTTCATCCAGACCATCACCATTTGATTCCTCGGGGAGCGAACAAGACGTCCATTGCATTCCAAGTGAAGAATATGCCCGGAGCGCTCTTCAAGTCACTCAGCGTGTTCGCGCTGCGGGACATCAGCTTGAGCAAGATTGAATCGCGGCCCAGGCGCGGGCGACCGTGGGAGTATGTCTTTTACGTCGATTTTTTGCGAGGCGACGATGAACCCGCACGCAATGCGCTTCGCCATTTGGGCGAGGTAGCCGAGTTCGTCAAAGTCCTGGGGATTTATCCGGCAGCTTGAACGGTGCAACCCCTTTCCGGCGGGCGCACGTCAAACAGTCTTAGTTCAGGAAGTTAAGGAGACGACTCATGCGTGATGCGCGATCTTCCCGCCGCGATTTTCTTCGGCAATCCTCCATCGCTGGTGCTGGAGTCCTGGTTCCTGTACTCGGAGCGGCACAGCAGAAAGTTGCTCCCGACCAAGGCAAACCGAAGGGTGATGAAGGGATCTCTCCCGCCGAAGATCTCATGCGCGAACATGGGTTGCTCAACCGTATCCTTCTCATCTATGACGATCATTTGAGGATGCTTGCGGCGAAGCGTCCCTTCGACGGGTCAATCCTCGCCAGTGCGGCGGACATTGTTCGACATTTCGTAGAGGAGTACCACGAGAAACTCGAGGAGCAGTTTCTCTTCCCGCGATTTCGCAAGGCGGGAAAGCTGGTCAGCCTGGTCGATACACTGCAGGCGCAGCACAAGGCGGGACGCGAATTGACTGCCCAGATCCGGGAGTTGGCGGGCCTTGGCACGTTCAAATACGTCTCCGATAGCGACAAACTCGCAGATGCCTTGCGCGCCTTTCTGCGCATGTATCGCCCGCATGAGGCTCGCGAGGATACCGTACTTTTCCCGGCGTTCCGCAGTATCGTCTCGGCGCACGAGTATGACGCGCTCGGCGACGACTTCGAAAAGAAGGAAGACGAGCTATTTGGGGACGAGGGCTTCTTCAAGGTCGTCGATCAGGTCGCACAACTCGAGAAGAAGCTTGGCATCTATGAGTTAGCTCAGTTCACTCCAAGGTAAGACCTGTGGTTTGCCGTCACACCTCCTTGTGACGAGGCACACAGTCGGTCGCAGCGCATTCTCCTAGACTTAACAATGGTGACCGCAGAACGCCGTCTTCTGGGCACCACGGAATTATTCTAATTAGGAGGAATTATGCGTTCGTTGAAAGTCATGGGTATCTTGCTGTGCGTGCTGGCACTGGGCCTTGTGGCCGTAGCCGCAAACAACAATATGGGCATTAAGGACGTGGGCCAGGTCTCGTTCCTAGCTCCGGTTCGGATTGGAACCACACTGTTGCCAGCGGGAGACTATGAAGTTCGTCACACGATGGAAGGGCAGGATCATGTGATGGTGTTCAAGAATATGCGGGGCAAGGCTCCCGAGTTGAAAGTGAAGTGCATGCTGGTCCAGTTGGAGAAGAAGTCGGATCAGACAAGGACCGTGTATCAGATGAACGCTGCCAACGAGAGAGTGCTGCAGGAGCTAGTCTTCCGCGGCGACACAGCGAAGCACGTTTTCTAGAGATTTCATTCAGTCTTCGATTCAGGGGACCGCGACCTGGAGAACACTCCGGCGAAGGGTCCCCTGTTCCTTCAAATAAGACGGCCAATTCGGAGAGGCAGACGCATATCCCAATTTAGTGCTTGGCAAGGATGTACCCTCCGCGTTAGCCTCTGCACCTTAGGCACGATGCTACGCCAGCCGATAAGGGAATAGAATTCAAGCTCTTGCGGGAATCCTCAGGGGAGTGGCCTGAAACCTTTCTCGGAGGAGTATCATCTAAACTTGAGCGAGTTACACTCAAGGAGAAATATGAGCCAGCAGACGCCGATCGAACACGCTCCTAAGAGCAAGGAAACAAACGATCAAAAGGCGCTTCCGGTGCTCCCGGTAAGGGACACTGTTCTGTTCCCGCACGCCGTTTTGCCCCTGACCGTGGGGAGGGAAAGCTCGGTTCAACTCATCAATTCGCTCGGCGAAGACAAGACCATCATTGTGGTGGCGCAGCGCGAAGCTCGAGTTGATTCCCCGCAGCCGAGTGATTTGTATACGGTGGGGACGTCGGCGGTGGTCCACAAAGTCGTCAAGATGCCTAACCAGAGCCTGTTTGTATTTGCCGAAGGCCTGGAGCGGGTGCGCCTCGGCGAGTTCACGCAGTTAACGCCATTCATGCGTGCGCACCATGTGGTGGTGCCCGAGGGCACGGCGCCCATCGCAACCTCTGAAATTGAAGCTCTGCAGCGCAACGTGTTGACGCTGTTCCAGCAGATTGTCGCGGGTTCGCCCACGCTGTCGGATGAACTTTCGACCGTGGCGATGAACATCGATGAGCCGGGACGGCTGGTGGATTTCATCGCCTCATCGCTGCCGTCGTTGTCAACACCCGACAAACAGGACACGCTGGAGACGCTGGAAGTCCATGTGCGTCTGGAGAAAATCAACCAGCACCTCGCCAAGGAACTGGAAGTCCAGCAACTGCGCAACAAGATTCAGAGCGAAGTGCAGGATCGCGTGCAGCAGACGCAGCGTGAGTACTACCTGCGCGAGCAGATGAAGGCGATTCAGAAGGAGCTGGGCGAGCAGGACGAAGGCCAGCGCGACGTCGAAGACCTGAAGAAGAAGATCGAAGAAGCGGGCATGCCCGAGGAAGTCAAGAAAGAAGCGCTCAAGGAATTGGGCCGGCTGTCGCGCATGTCACCGATGGCCGCCGACTATTCACTGACGCGCAATTACATCGAGTGGCTGGCTGTACTACCGTGGGCGAAGACGTCAGGGCAGGAAATTGAGATTCCCAAGGCGAAGGAGATCCTCGACGCAGATCACTACGATCTCGAGAAGGTTAAGGACCGCATTCTCGATTATCTTTCTGTGCGCCGGCTGAAGCCGAACATGAAGGGGCCGATCCTCTGCTTTGTGGGACCTCCCGGCGTGGGCAAAACTTCGCTCGGGAAATCAATTGCGCGCGCGCTGGGCCGCAAGTTCGTACGGCTCTCGCTGGGTGGAGTGCACGATGAAGCGGAAATCCGCGGCCATCGGCGTACCTACATCGGCGCATTGCCCGGACAGATCATTCAGGGCATTCGACGCGCGGAGACAAAAGATCCGGTTTTCATGCTGGACGAAATTGACAAGGTCGGGCGGGATTTTCGCGGCGATCCAGCGTCGGCGTTGCTCGAGGCGCTTGATCCCGAGCAGAATTCGACGTTCCGCGATAACTATCTCGACGTGACGTTCGATCTGTCGAAGGTGCTGTTCATTACAACAGCCAACATGCTCGATCCGGTGGCCGAGCCTTTGCGCGACCGCATGGAAATTATCGAACTGCAGGGCTATACGGAAGAAGAGAAGGTGCACATCGCCTTCCGCTACCTGGTTCCGCGTCAGATTGAGGAGAACGGAATCACGGCCGAGCAGATCGAGTTCCCGGAAGAGGCGGTACGCAACGTCATTCGTCACTATACGCGGGAAGCGGGCGTACGCAGCCTCGAACGCACCATTGGCACCATCTGCCGCAAGCAGGCGCGGCGCATGGCCGAAGGCAAGACCGAAAAGCTGGTGGTCACCAAGGAGATCATTCAGGAGTTCCTCGGCGGTATCAAGATTCGCAGCGAAGGCGAGATTGCCGAGCGCACTGAGCGCCCCGGCGTTGCAGTGGGCTTGGCATGGACTCCGTCAGGCGGCGACGTGCTCTTTGTCGAAGCCAATGCCATGAAGGGCAAGGGCGGATTCACCATGACCGGACAGATCGGCCAAGTGATGCAGGAATCGATGCAGGCCGCTCTGACGTGGGTACGCTCCAATGCGGACCGGCTGGGCGTTGCGGAAGACTTCTTCGCCAATCACGACCTGCACATCCATGTGCCCGCAGGCGCGATTCCGAAGGATGGTCCTTCGGCCGGCGTGACCATGGCTACGGCACTGGTCTCGTTGCTGACGAAGCGCCGCATTACGCCGTTGCTTGCGATGACCGGCGAGATCACGTTGAGCGGCAATGTGCTTCCGGTTGGTGGCATCAAGGAGAAAGTGCTCGCGGCCAAACGCGCCGGAGTGACCGACGTCATTCTGCCCGCGGAGAACAAGATGAACGTGCAGGAAGACTTGACTCCGGAGCAGCTGGAAAATCTGACGGTGCACTACGTCAAGACGATCGACGAAGCGCTGAAGGTTTCTCTGCCAGCGGTTGCCGAGGGTCCGGCCGCCAAGATACTGTCGACTCCACCTAAGGACCCGAAGCAGGACTACAACCCGACGCAGCCGGTGAAAGAGCCGGACGCGGCACACGAGAAAGTTCTGACGCAGGCCTGATTGGCGGCGTTCGGGCGTGCTCTAGATCCCCATCCTCCGTTCTTGCGGAGGGTGGGGATTTCAATTTTGTGTCCAGATAACCGAACGCGGCTGGAATTTTGTCCCGACTCTATGGGAACTGGGATCGCGGTGGCGATCCTGTGATTCGCGATACACTAGCGGTCACAGTGATGCGCGTTCGCGTACTTTTTTTTGGAATGCTCGTAGATGTGCTTGGCAAATCGGCTGACGCTCTGGATTTGCCGGACGGCGCCTCGGTCCGGGATGTCCTCGCCCACTACGAATTGCGTGCCCCGCGCCTGAGGGAATCTCTGCCGTCGCTGGCTATTGCCGTGAATCAGGAGTATGCCGGCCCTGACGCAAAACTGAAGCCGAACGACGAAGTTGCCTTGCTGCCGCCTGTCAGCGGGGGCGCCCCCAATGCCTGGACAAACCCGCGCCATGCCATGATCGTTCGCAGTGCGATCGACGTATCGCGAATTCTGGGGGAACTGAAGCGCGGCGAAGACGGCGCTGCTCTCGTCTTTGAGGGCGTGGTTCGCAACCAGACGCGGGGCCGCAAGACGCTCTATCTCGACTACGAGGCCTATGAAGAGATGGCGGGGTCGCAGATGGAATCGCTGGCCAGCCAGGCGCTACAGCAGTTCCAGATCCGCGATGTCGCCATCGTCCACCGCCTGGGACGTCTCGAGATTGGCGAGACCAGCGTCCTGATCGCGGTAGCTTCGGCCCATCGCGCAGCTGCCTTCGACGCCTGCCGTTGGCTGATTGACACCCTGAAACGCACGGTTCCCATCTGGAAGAAGGAATACTTCGAAGACGGCGCCGTTTGGGCCGATGGCGAGCCCTTTCCTGCGGAAATACCCCGAGCAAATTCTTTAGGCAAAGGCAGCCCGTCATCCGGACCGGCATCTAAGTGAAACGACAGGCGTCGGGCATCGGGCGTCGGACCTCGGATGTCAGACCTCGGACGTCGGACCTCGGACGTCGGACCTCAGGGTTGGACATTCAGAGCCGGTGCGGGACCTGATCGGCACTCCGTTGGAGCGATTGATTTTGAGTTGTTGCGAAGCGGCTTCGAGGCGGACGGCCCGAGGTC
>Ga0265338_10002987_pt1 | contig 24501 bp, 16 predicted proteins | sample 42126metaG_FD_193579 | JGI IMG/M metagenome (GOLD analysis project Ga0265338, IMG submission 193579) | Rhizosphere microbial communities from Carex aquatilis grown in University of Washington, Seatle, WA, United States - 4-21-26 metaG | ecosystem: Host-associated > Plants > Roots > Rhizosphere... | reverse complement strand
GAGATCATTTTCATATCGCAAAATCAACTCAGCCCGTCCGTTTCAACGACCGCAACGCCCGCACCAGCGCGTCCACTTCCTCGCGCGTATTGTAAAACGCGAGCGATGGACGCACGGTCGTTTCGAGCCCAAAATGCCGCTGCGCCGGTTGTGCGCAGTGATGTCCGGCGCGAACGGCGATTCCACGGTTGTCCAGGTGCTTCGCGATGCTTTCGTTTGAAGTTCCTGGAATCACAAACGAAAGGACGCTCGCCTTGTTGGGGGCCGTGCCGATCGGGCGCAGACCGGGAATCGTCGCCAGCGCTTGAGTCGCATATTCGAGGAGCGCGTGTTCGTAAGCCGCGATGGCGGGAATTCCGATTTTGAGCAGATAATCAATCGCCGCCCCAAGCCCAACCACCCCGGCGATGTCCGGAGTGCCGGCCTCAAATTTTTCCGGCGCATTCTTGTAAACCGTTTTTTCGAACCGCACATCCTGGATCATGTGCCCGCCTCCCTGCCACGGCGGCATGGCTTCCAGCAACGGGGCTTTGCCATAAAGAACACCAATGCCGGTCGGGCCAAAAATCTTGTGACCCGAAAAGGTGTAAAAATCCGCATCGAGGGCGGTGACGTTGACGGGCAAATGGGGTGTGGACTGAGCGCCGTCGACATGCACCGGAACGCCGCGCGCATGAGCGAGACTGATGATCTGTTCGACTGGGTTGATCGTGCCAAGCGAGTTGGAAACATGGGCGACCGAAACGAGCTTCGTCCGGGAACCAAGCAGCCTCGCGTATTCTTCGAGGATCAATTCTCCGCGGTCGTCGATCGGCACGACGCGGATAATGGCGCCCACCTGTTCGGCAAGCAATTGCCAGGGCACGATATTGGCGTGATGCTCCAGTTCGGTGAGAATGATTTCATCGCCCGAGCCTATATTTTTGCGTCCGTAACTTTGAGCCACAAGGTTGATGGCTTCAGTGGTGCCGCGAACGAAAACAATTTCGTCCGCCGTGGCGGCGCCGAGGAATTGCCGCACTTTTTCGCGCCCGGCTTCAAATAATTCGGTCGCGCGCGATGACAGGGCGTGCGCCGCGCGATGAATGTTTGAGTTGTCACGGCGGTAAAATGCGGAGGTGGCATCGATGACGCTTTGCGGTTTGTGCGTCGTAGCCGCGTTATCGAACCAAACCAATGGTTTTCCGTTGACGAGTTGATGGAGCGCGGGAAAATCGCGACGCACGCCGTCGAGGTCAAACTTCGGAATCGGCGTGTCCATCTGCGGATAGGACGTGATTGCCAGCGGTGATTTGCCGGATCGATGGGCGCCGCGCAAAAAATAAAAATCCGGGACGCCGGCCGATTCAGCCTGCGACAGGTTGGGAAACGGATTTGTGCTGGATGGCTTTTCTTCCGCCTTCCGACTCTGCAACAGGTGCGTGCCGTTGCAGCGTGGTTCGCCAAAGGCATAGCTGCCATCCAACTCGGGAGCATGGCCTCCGGACAGTGTTTCATCCGGCGCATCCAATTTTGGGGCCGCAGGTTGGACGCTCGGGTGGACAGGCGGTATTACAGATTGCGTCCCCGGTGCAGAAGGAACCGGCAGGCTCGGCGCCACCAGCAATTCCCGCCGGTCAGCCAGCGCCACTGCGGGAGGTTGCGCGTCAGCACCAAATTTCGAATACGCTTCCGCCACTAGTCTGGCAACGAGACCGGCATGGACGGATTCGTCTTCCGCTGATGCCGTCGCGAGACCGTTATCGCTATTTCCAGTTGTACTCATGGTAATGGTCAACCGCGACGTTATCCAAACGAGCGATGGCATCGCTGGTCAGCACGCTGGCGGAGAAGTAGCGCGTCACCAGATGCGACGCGATGGAGTTTTCGTTCGTGCCCATGTAGCGGACGGACAGGCCGGGTTCAACTTCACCAGTGACGCCGGTTTTTTGGAGGCCGACTACGCCTTGCTCCGACTCGCCAACGCGCAGGAGCAAAATGGTCGTCAAATTCTTTGAACTCACTTCCAGCTTGTTGCTGGGAATCAACGGCACACCGCGCCAGGTGATAAAGGGCGTTCCAAACAGATGAACGGTTGGCGGTGGAACCCCCCGGCGAGTGGCTTCCCGCCCAAAACCGGCGATGGCTTTAGGATGCGCGAGAAAGAACGCGGGCTTCTTCCACACCAGCGTGAGCAGTTCATCCAGGTCATCGGGAGTTGGAGGGCCTTTGCGGGTGTTGATCGTTTGCGAGGACGCGACTTCCTTGAGCAATCCGAAGTCAGGATGATTGAGAAGTTCCCACTCCTCTTTCTCTTTGACCGCTTCAACCGTGAGCCTGATTTGCTCGCGCAACTGATCTATTTTGTTGCTGTAAAGATCGGTCACGCGCGTGTGGGTGTGAAGCACGGTCTGAATCGTGCTTAAGTGATACTCGCGCGGGTTTTCGTCGTAATCCACGAATGTCTTTGGCAATTTTGGCTCGCCGCTGTCTACCGTCAGAAGGTCCACTTTGATTTCGCCGTGCTCGTTCGCGGGTTTTCCCTTGGCCGCTTTGGCAACACGATTCACGCGGTAGACACCGCCATCGACATCCACCCAGGGAAGCAATTTGTGCAGCCAGCGGGGGGTTATTTCGGCGAACTGCGGGACGGTAACAGTTGCGGTAGCGAGGTTGCGTGCTGCGGTGGCGCTCAAGCTCAAGGAGGACGAATTAGGATTATTACTCATGGTTTAGTGTTCAATATGCGAAGATAGTGAGTTTAAAAGACAGGCACGAACGCGTGACGAACGAGGCGAGTGTGAAAAAGTAAAACGAGGAATCGCTTACTCTTTCTGGCAATACCAGACTGCAAGTTGTGATCGACATGAATCATGTTTCGTCTTCATGCGAACCTCCAGTTGTCTGGTCAGCCAGCTGTAATTTGGTCAAATGACCGGTCTTTTATGGGCTCGGGGCAACCTTGGGGTAGGAATGCCGTGATTCAACCGTGAATCGGGAGGCATCTTACAAGGCAGCCCGCCGGTGTCAACTTGTTCGTTGGGGAACGCGAGAACGCGACTCATGTGCAGCACTCGGACGACTCGCGGGGACTCCGTCACGACGGCGCATTCTTTTAATCTGCCATACCGCCTGCCGCATGAAAATCGATCGTGGAGGCGTTTTGCATTTTCGCGGCGACGGCAGAGCGCGACCGTTCTTTCGGTCTTTGTGGTCGAAGGCTCTGAGGCAGGCGCCACTTTCGGGTGGTGTCAAGCTGGACAACTTTGGAATCATGGATGGCGATTTCTACAGAACCGTGACTCATGGATTCGACGCGCTGTCGGATCATCTGTAGCCAATCGTTGTCCTGGTGGGGTTTATCTATATTCATTTGATGTTTAATGGGTTGCTGGTTAGTCGGGTCGATAATCACGATGACACGACTGACAATTGACTGCCCGGTTGTACTGAGGCAACGCGTCGGGCTTCCGGTCCTTGAGTGCAATGGCGGCGTTAAGGAGTGTTGTGGTTTTCTGTTTCCACACCGCCACGTCGCCCTGAGGCGGATCATTGAGCGGGAGTGCGGATAAATACTCCACCAGTTTGTCGTAATCAGCCGACGCGGCCTTGCCCTGAACGATTTTCTTGCTCGTGGAATCCTCCCCCTTGAAAACCGCTTTCATGATTTCTTCGACCGTATATTTCGGTGATTTATCGGCCCCACGAACGATCGCCGCCGTACTAACAAAGACGATCAAGATCACCCGCGAGTTGCTCCAACGAAACATTCTCCTGCTCATTTTCATTGCTCGCTCCGCTTGGCGGCCAGGCTATTATAAACAGCTTCCAACCACCGACCTCCATTCCGCCACTGCTTATATTTCTCCAAAAAAGAGGGATTATTTTTAATCTGGTCCGGCGTCTTTCCGTCAGTAATATCCTTTTGAACGACCGCAATGCTTTCAGCTACGAAGTCACGAAACCGCTTTAGATCGTCAACCGTTCCAACCGTGCCATGGCCGGGGATGATCCTGGCATCGTCCGGCAGCCACGTGAGCACGGAATCGATGTTCTTCAAATAGCCTTTAATATCTCCCCCGTTGGCCACGTCCACGTAGGGAAAACGCCCGTTCACATATTGATCACCCAAATGGAGGACTTTGGAACTGGAGAAGTAAACCGCCGCATCGCCATCCGTGTGGCCCGGCCCGAAAGCGATGATGCGAATTTGCTCTCCGTTAAAATACAACGCGGTATCGTGGGCGAAAGTAATCGCCGGCAGTGCTTCGGAAACGACATTAGTCTGGGCCGCCAAACGTGAGCGCAAATTTTCCGAGGCGATGATCTTCGCTTTCTTCCCGAAATAAGCATTGCCGCCGATATGATCTCCGTGAACATGGGTGTTAATGACGTACTCCAATTTTTTAGGGCTTAGTGGAGCAATCGCCGCGTCAATTTTCTCAGCCAGCGGTAAAAATTCATCATCCACGATCAAGATGCCATCCGACCCGGCCGAAACACCAATATTCCCGCCCGAACCTTCCAGCAAATGGACCGGCCCGGCGATGGGCGTATCCTTGATATCGACTTTCGAGAAATCCTGGCGGCCTTGGGCAAAACTTGAAACCGTGGCCGCGAGAATCAGCACGCTGATTGACCGCGATAAAACATGACTGGCGGAATTCCTGCGGGTTGGCGACGGGAGTGGAGAGACGATTTTCATTTTGTGAGAATAGTTGGTTCTCTTTTCTTCAGAGGAATCGGATGTGGCAACGGCATCCCCGGGGTGCCGCACCTGAAGCTGGCTTTTTTTGCTATTTCCCCTCGGCAGCGCGCTTGGCTCCCCAATCGCGAGATTGTAGTTCTCCGTTGCGGTTCACGGACTCGATCTTGCCGGTGATTTTGTCAGCCGATATCGAACCCGAATATTTGTTGGTGTTCGAATTTCCGTTGTACGAACGGACCAGGTTGAACGAGATTTTGTCCCCTTCCACCTTGCCGTCGGAGATCGGGTTTTCCAGCGCCTGGCCGTCGGGTCCGGGCACGGAGATTTTTCCGGTCAATTTGGAATCTTCGACTTTCAAGGTAAGAGTGCTCACCCGTTCCGGGCCGCCATTGCGTCCGGGACTTGTCCACGTCCAGGCGCCAGTAGCATCCCCTGCCCGCGCGCCCGCCGCCAAAAGAAAAGCCGCTGCCGCGCAGCCGAGCAGGATTGTATTGCCGTAATGTTTAATTTTCATTTTTGATATAGTGTTTGTGATTCCGGGAATGAAGATGATTGCGACAGGTTATTGCTCCGTCGGCTGGCCCGCCTTTTTCCATGCGGCAAACCCCCCGTCGAGCGCGACGGCATGTTCAAAACCATTGGCCTCGAAATATTCCAAGGCACGGATCGTGCGATAGTGGCCAACGGCGCTGTTCACGATGTACCATTTTGTTTTATCCGTAATGGTCGCGAGCACGTCCTTGTAGCTCGCGTCGTCCGTCAGATTATAATTTTTTGCGTGGGGCAAATGACCCGCGGAGAATTCTTTTGGCGATCGAGCGTCGATGATGATCGCCTCCGGATGGGCGGCGAGGAATTTAACGGCGTCCTCGACCGAAATCTCCTTGTAATGAGTTTCGTTGACGATCTTATGGCCGTTCTCGTCGTAGCCAGGTTTGGGAGCAACCACCGCGACTGCCGCGGCTTCAGTCTGGTCGCCCGCATTTTTAGCCAGCCAATCACGGGACTGCGATTCCCCGTTGCGAACCGTCTCGATCTTGCCGGTGATCTGGTCGTTTGAAACCGTTCCACTGTATGATGTGGTCGTCGAATTTCCGTTCAATTCACGGACCACCTCGAAAGAAATTTTGTCTCCCTCCACTTTGCCGTTGGTAATGGGAGCGTCAGTTGGTTTCCCATCGCGTCCGGGAGACGAGATTTTTCCGGTTAAGGTGGAACCGTCTGTTTTAACGGAAAGAACGGACTGCCGCTCCGCGCCGCCATTGCGCCCGGGTGTGGTCCAGATCCAGTTGCCGTTGGCATTCGCCGCTCGCGCGGCGGTTCCAATAAACAGGAAGGCGGCGGCCAGGTAATTCAATACGATTTGTTTTTTCATGTTCGATATTCCTATAAGTAATTTTTGTTGTTTGTCCGAAAAGGCCTGTAAGGGTCAGCTGAGTATGTCGGTTTGGACCTCGCCGTAGACGTCGGTCAGGCGGAAGTCGCGACCGCCGTAGCGGTAGGTTAATTTTTCGTGATCGAGGCCGAAGATGTGCAGCAACGTGGCATGCAGATCGTGATAATCCATTCGTCCCTCGACCGCGCTGATGCCGTATTCGTCGGTGGCGCCGTACGAGAAACCAGGTTTCACACCGCCGCCAGCCATCCACATCGTCCAGCCTTTAGTGCTATGATCTCGCCCATCCGGCTTCGGACTATCCGGCGTGCGTCCGAATTCCCCGCCCCACAAAACCAGAGTATCTTCAAGCAACCCACGTTGCTTTAGATCTGTCAGCAGCGCTGCGATGGGTTGGTCCACCGCGCGAGTGCTTTTCTTTAAACCGGTATAGAGCTGGCCATGGTGGTCCCAATCGTCATAGCAGACTTCAATGAAGCGGACTCCCGCCTCGGCAAAACGTCGCGCAAGCAAACATTGACGCCCGAAATCATCGGTCTCGTCTTTGTTGATTCCATAGAGATCCAGTGTGGCCTGGGATTCTTTCGAAATGTCGGTGACTTCGGGCACCTCCGCCTGCATCTTAAACGCGAGTTCGTACGACTGAATCACGCCCTCGACCTGGTGGTCCAGCGTGCCCTTTTTAAGCAGGTCATGGTTCAACTCCTGGACGAAATCCAGTTCTGTCCGCTGGCTGCGGGCGGTAAGATTCGCGTTTTTGATATTATTTACGCCGCAATTTTTGATGTCCGTTTTGGATTCTCCGATGCGCGTCGCCGAGAACACGGAAGGCAGAAACCCGGATTCATAGGATTGTCCGCCGCCAATGGAGAGCGCCGGCTTGATCGTGACGAAGCCTGGCAAATTCTGGTTTTCGGTCCCTAACCCATAGAGCAGCCAGGAACCCATCGACGGGCGCACGAAAACCGGGCTGCCGGTATGCAACGCGGGCCAGGCCTGCGGGTGCAGAGCCGGAGCGTTCGTCCACATGCCGTGCAGAAAGCACAATTCATCCGCATGAGTGGCCACATTGGGAAACAACTCGGAAATCCATTTGCCGCTCTGGCCGTATTGTTTGAATTTGAAGGGCGAGCCGAGATATTGGCGGTCTTCGTTGTCGTGCGATTGCTTGCCGTCGTCCGCCTGTAGCTTGGCTTTGTAGTCGAAGGTATCCACGTGCGACGGCGCGCCTTCCATCCCGAGGAAAATGATTCGCTTCGCCCGGGCGGGAAAATGCGGCTTTTTCGGAAGGAGCAGATTCAATTCGCCCCCGCCCGGCGGCGCATCCGCCGCGGTCCCGAGTACTCCTGTGCCTTTTTCCAACAATGCCGCTTTCGCAGCCAGTCCGGCGAATGCCATGTAGCCAAAGCCGGTCGTGAAGGTTTTGAGCATCTGGCGGCGGGTGTAAACCCCGGGAATGACGCCATCGCAACGTTGTGGCAGACGATTTTGATTATTCATAGGATTGGTCTTTCTTTATCTGCAATTATTGGAGGTAACGGAATTCCGCGCTGGCGAATAGCGCCTGCGCGAACAGCGCCAGAGCACCTTCCTCTGCGGTGGCTGGTTTTTCCGGAAGTGCTTGATGAAAAACTTTAGGCTGAGCGATACCCGGCGCCAGCTTGCCGACGACCGTGTCACTGGCTGACCCAGGCCCTTTGAAGGTGCGCGGACCACGAAAACCACGGAAGCCGCCAACATTTCCACCCGCATCCGGCACGGAATTAGTCGAATCCGCCACCAGCATGGTTGTTAGAGCGACCGCGTTCGTCGAAACATCGCCCGCCAGAGACACATTCGGGGCTTCGGCAACCAAGGTCACAGTGGCAGGGCGGACCTCGGGGGCGGCGGCCGGAGCGGGAACTTCGGGCTCGGGAGTGGACGTGCGGGAAACCAGCTCTTCGGGCGCTGCCGAGGCGAGTAAATGGGCCCCGTTTTTGATGAACTTGCCGGCCCGTTTCACCTCCTCTGAACTCGGTTCGCGCTGGTAAACGGCCAGATAAGCCCGCTCTATACGTTGTTTGTCAGAAAGCTTTTTGTTCTGTTCCAATTCACGCGCGATATGCAGAGCCTCGTCCTGCACAAACGCATTGTTCATCAAGAAGAGCGCCTGGCTGGGCGAAGTCGTCTCTTCGCGTTTGGCTCCCACGAGGTTGGGATTCGGCAAATCAAACAGCGATAGCGATTCCGGGACCATATCGCGCGGCACCGGCAGGTAGACACTCCGTTTATAATAGTGCTGAGGCAGATCGCTTTCCCAAATATTGACCCCATAATAACCGTCGCCAAATTCGGCGGTCACTGCGTAGTGTGGCGGTTCCACATCCAAACGCCCGCTGGCTGCCAAAATGGAATCGCGCAATTGTTCCGCCTTGAGGCGACGCGGCTCGGCACGCCACAATAACGTGTTGGCGGGATCTGCTTCTTCCGCCTTCACATACACGTCACTACTCAACTGATACACCCGGGTCAGCACCAGCGAGCGAACCAATTGCTTCACCGACCAATGCTCATCGGCAACAAATTTTACCGCCAGATAATCCAACAACTCAGGATGCGTCGGACGGGAGCCCAAATGCCCGAAGTTGTCCGGCGTGGCGACAATGCCTTCACCAAACAGATGCTGCCAGACGCGATTCACCACGACCCGCGCGGTCAACGGATTTTCCGGGTCGGTAATCCATTGGGCCAGTTGCAGACGACCACTGGCATTCGTGGGGATCAACGGCTGCTGGGTTAAGGCCACGATGCGGAGAAAACCGCGCGGCACGACGGCATCCGTCGGCTTGGCCAGGTCCCCGCGATAATAGACTGGCAGATCCTGCGGCTCGTCATAGTCGCGCACGCCCATCGCGTAGGTGTTGTGCGCTGGAACACGCTCAATCTGGTTGGTCGTGAAATTTCGTCCGGCGCCGCGCCCGGCCAATCCGCCCCGGCGACCCCCGGCGATTCCATTGGTGCCGCGTGCGAGATTGTTTGTCCGAGGAGAAACTGCAAAATTCCGGTTCGTATTCACGAACATATTGGGAGTCGGTTCACCGGTCGAAAGAACCGCCAGTTCCGGCGCGCCATCCAGTGAAAGCAACGAGGTAGGCCGGCGATTGCCCCGCCCACCGACCGTGCCGTAAAGCGTCTCCGTGCTGGAGAAAATGCCGGCCAGCGCGTGGTAGTCCTTTTGAGGAATCGGGTCGAATTTGTGGTCGTGGCATTGGGCACAACCAACGGTCAGACCCATAAACCCTCTCGACGTCGCATCAACCTGGTCGTTCACGACCTGCCACTTAGAATATTTGACACGGGACTCATTCAGCCCTTTCGGCCCAATCGCGAGGAAGCCGGTTGCGGTCAGCTTCTCATCCCGATCCTGCTGATCTTGATAAGGCAACTGGTCGCCTGCAATCTGCTCCTCGATGAATCGATTATAAGGCTTGTCGTTGTTGAACGCGTCGATGACATAATCGCGATAACGCCAGGCGTAAGGATAATTTAGGTTTCGGTCGAGTCCGGTCGATTCGCCGTAGCGGGCGACATCAAGCCAGTAACGGCCCCACTGCTCGCCAAACCGCGGAGAAGCCAGCAACCCGTCCACGATGCGCTCCAGCGCGCCGGGGGATTTGTCTTTGACGAAAGCCTCAATCTGCTCGCGCGTGGGCGGCAGGCCAATGATGTCATAATACACGCGGCGGATGAGCGTGCGTTTGTCCGCATCGCCGACCGGCTTAAGGCCCTTTTCTTCAAGCTTCGCGAGTACGAAGCGATCAATGTCCGTCTTCGGCCATGCCTCGTCTTTGACTTTAGGCGGCGCGACAGCTTTGGGTTTTTGAAAAGCCCAATACTCGCGTTCCTTGTCCCAGTCATAGACTTTTTCCGGTTTGGCGGGCTGAGCGTTGACAATTTTTGAGGAATCGCGCGGGTCGGCTGCACCATCCTGGACCCATTTCTCAAAGTTGGCGATGACTTCATCCGGCAGGATGCCGCCGCGCGAATCGGGGGGCATGCGCAATTGGCCGACCTGGCGAATGGCGTTGATGAGGATGCTTTCGTCAGGCTTGCCGGGAACCACTGCGGGGCCGCGATCGCCACCCGCGCGAATGCCCTCCCGCGTGTCGAGCGTCAACTCGCCTTTGCTTTTTCCTTTTTCCTCCGAATGGCATTCGTAGCAATGCTCGACCAGCACGGGCCGGATGTTCTTCTCAAAGAACTCCAGCTTTTCGGGCGTGATTGATTTGTGAGCTACCTGCGCGTTGGCGGCGATGGACGCGCACGCCAGCGAAAACGTCAACAGGCGCGCAACGGATTGAGCTTTGATTGGATATTTCATTTTGGGGAGCCTGAGTTCAGTGTTCATGGATGGTGCAGCCGGAAGTATCTACTTCCACCGCCGTTGATGGCCTGCGTGACAACATTGAAGCCATTGACCGTTCCTGGTGCGACCGGATTGGAGAACCAAATCCCGGACGAGAGGTTCGTGGTGTATTCCAGATAATAGCCGTCCGCGCTGACCGGCCAGGTCAGGTTGAGGCCGCCCGCACCTGCGGTGGCGCCGAGCGTGGTCGGGCCGGCGACGGTATTTGTGATCGTCGTAAAGCCGGTGATAGCGGGACTTGTTTGACTAAAGGAATACAACTGGGAAATGCGGTTGGCGGACAAAGTGCCATTGAGGACCGCAAATTCATCGATGACTCCGTGGAACGGATCCGCCCAATTGCCCGACACCTGGTGTTCAATGGTATAAGCAGCGCCATAAACCGTAGTGAAAAAGGAATGGCCGAACGCCGGCGGATTATTCGGATGCTTGTAGATTTCTCCGACCCCCGTCACCGTGCCGACGAGCGTGCCGTTGATATAAAGGCGCAGTTGGCCGGAGAAAGTTGCGTTTCCGTCGACCACACCGACGACGTGATAAACTTGTCCGGCGACAATTGGGTACGTGATATACTTCGCGGTATTGGTAGCGTTGCCGCCCCACGGAGCACCGGGACCGTCACTGCTGGTGTTGTTGGCTTTGAAGACCAGGAGAGCCTGAGTCGGAGTGTTCGTATCCTGAGTGCCATAAAGATAGAACACAACGTATCCATGCCCGTAGATTGCCGGCGCTTCGGTGTTAGTCCCGTTGATGCGCGGCAGTCTGTCCGCTTTGAACGAGAATATGTGACTGATTTTGCTCCACGGCCCCAGAATGGCAGTGAGGTCTTTTCCATTCGGCAGATCGACACTGCCGTTGGTTGTGTTGCCGCTGTTGAATTGGAACGCGGTTCCGTTCGGCACATTCGGCACCAAACCGGGCACGCCCGGAGTTGTGCCATGCACTCCGTCGTCATCGTTGATTGTTCCAAGGAGGCTGAGCGGGTCGGTATCGAACTTACTGGCAAGTGTATTGAGCGTTGTGCCGTTCGTCTCATCAAAGGTCCAGTAGCGCACCGGACTTTCAGCCAAAACTTCGTCGCGATAGCTGATGCCGGAAACGAACTGCGCCGCGATCGTGAGCGAGTTTGGAACATGGGAGAGGTCTTTAAGATCCGCAATTTGAATCTCGTTCGTCTGGCCATTGACTTGCGGTGAAGTGGCCAGAGTCACCTGTAGATGGTTCGACGAAATGTATGCGCCCTGTAAAGTCAGCCCCGTTTGAGCAGACGTGAGAAGGTCGTAGGTTGAAAGATCGGTCGCTACGACCGGATCCACCGGTTTGTTGAATGTCAGGATGATTTCATTGAGTGTTCCAGCGAGAGCGCGCAGGCCCACCAGCTGCGGAGCGGCGGTATCTGGCAAAACAGTGAGCGTCGCCGGCGGACTACTGGTCACTGCGCTGAATTCGTTGCTCACCACCACGCTGTAATTCCCTCCGGAATTCCACAAAGCCGTGAAGGAGAGCACGCTGTTGGTCTGTCCGATCCAGGCGACGCCATTTGACCGCCATTGATACACATAAGGAGTCTGCCCGGTGGCGTTGACCGCGAACGTCGCGGTTTGATTCTCTGTCACCACCAGGTTCGTAGGGCTGGCGGACAGGCCAACTGGCCCGCCCGAAACGAACGTGAATGCGATGTTCGTGGTAGCCACCGTGTTGGTGGCGGCCAGAATGTCAGCCACTCCGGAGACCGTGAGGTTGTAACTGTCTCCAACAATGAAATTGAATGCGCCACTGAGGCTGACGGTTCTGAGATCTCCGCCCAATTGCGCCGAGGAAATGGGCAAGGTCAGATTGCCGCTGGTCTTCAGTACATAGTTGGCCAGATTGTTCGCAGTGGAAGCGGAGACTGGTTGGTTGAAAACGACGTTCAGCCGGTTCGGGTTTCCGCGAGGGTCGACGCTTGAGACGAGGGTGGGAGGCACTGTTCCAATCGTCGTGGTCCCAAGTCCCGCGTTGTAGTGTGCGACAATCCGGTTCGTGGATAGAACCGAATTGTAGGTGGAAATCTCGTCAATCACGCCGTCATATGCGCCCCAAACGCCGTTGATATTCAGATGAGAGCGGGCGTTACCCTGTGCGATTTCAACATCGCCATTGTGGTTATACATCTGCCCCACCCCATTTGTAATCTGGGAGACCAACTGGCTGTTCAGGTAAAGCCTCAATCCTCCATTCGTACCATTGGGGTCTCCGTCGAAGACGGCCACGACATGGTAGGTCACGCCCGTGCTGACCGGATACGCAACATAAGTCGCCGGATTATTCAGCAGGCCGAACGGAGCGCCTGGGCCATCCGGGGTCGAGTTGTACGCGTGGAACACCAGAAATGCCTGCGACGGATTCGGAACCCCGTTGCTGTTCCACAGATACAGCGCAACGCTGCGCTGATTGCCGCCTTCTTCCCACAAGCCCGCGAGGCTATGCGTCTGCGACTGCACCGAGGTGTCACCCGGCTGCGGGCCGTTGGGAAAACTGTTCGCGTTGAACCACAACTCGTACGATTTCTTCGGCCAGGGGCCGCGAAAATCATTAATATCGCCACCGTTGGGAACCAAAATCCAATTCGTGTTTGCCGCAACGAATTGCACCGCAAACTCATTGCTGGCGGCGGAAGGAACCAGCGGCGGCACGCCCAGGACGGGAAGATTATTGTAAGTTCCATTCGTGTTGATGACATCGCCGATGGCGGTTTGCGTGTAAGCGACGGTTCCATTGGTTTCGTCCAATTTGAAATAACGCGCCGGCTGATCGGCGAGGATTTCATCCGCATAGGTCAACGAAGAAACAAACGTCAGATTAGTGTTCAGCACATTGGCAGCGGCAGTCGTGTCCTTCAATCCTGTGATCGTCAGCGGGTAAGTGACACCGACGCGCTGTTGCGTGGTGTTCAAAACCACCGATTTGCCGTCCGCGCTCAGAGAAGCTGCGTTGACGACAAAATACGGCGAAGAATAGGTTGAGGTCGCCGTCGCGGTCGCGGGATCGAGCGGTTTATTAAATCCAAGCAGCACCTCGTTGACACCACCCGCAATGCCTCTTATCGACTGGACTGTCGCGGGAGATACATCCGGTTGAATGAAGACGCTATTCGTCGAGCTGACGATGCCGCTAAAGGCATTGCTTACCGTCAGGAAAAAGGTTCCGCCGGAACCAATCGCCGCCGTGAATGTCAGGATGCGTCCCGTCGCTCCAGGAATTGGCGCGCCATTCTTATACCACTGGTAGGCGAACGGTCCGGCCCCGGTCGGCACCGCAATGAGATTCACCGTTGTATTCTCGAAGAATGTTCCTCCCAAAACGCTGTTGGTGGCGAGTCCGACATTTCCAACGTCCCCTTCCCCATAGTTAATATAGAGATCATCAATCCAATGTGTTTCGTACCAGCCGCGAGTCGCCGCGCCAAAATTGACCACGGCGCTGTTGATGCCCACCCAGGGAGTCGGATAGTTGGTCAGCAAAACGACATCGTCGTAAGCCAGGTCCAGCGTGCCGTCGCGATGGACATTAATGTCCACCGGCGTCCAATGTCCGTCGGAACTGGTGATCGAAGGGATTCCGTTGCTCGGTGTTCCACCCGCCCCTGCGAGAATGTTCGTGAGCACCTGGTTGTTCAGCGAGACGCCAATTTCCGGCGGTTGATTACCGCTGCCATGGGCGTTGAAATAGACGGTGAATTGCGCGCCCGGAGTCACTGGCGAGTAACCGAATTGCGGGTTGCTGAATGTCCCCAAAGGCAGCACCGGAGCAATGTTCACGCTAAAACCGTCGCCCCACGGCTGATCGGTGATGACTGATGCCCCGGCATCGGCGATCCGCGTCTTGAATTTGATATGGACCTGGTCAATGTCGTGACGGGTCGTGAACAAAGCGGCGCCATTCTTCGTGCGAGCGGCATCGGTCAAACTAAGATAACTGCTGCCCGACGGCGCGCCGACTGAAGCATTTGTCTCAATCACTGCGTTGCCAAACAGCCGGACATCGGACGGAAGGCCAGAATCGAAGTTGTAAATCGTGCCCAGCGGAGCCGTCAGCGTAAAGGACACCGAGGAAGGATTCGGCGAAATCACATTGCCAGCGATGGTCTGGTCTTTCACGTTCTGCACGCGCAGCAAATAGCTGCTCGCGGCGGAAAAGTTAAATTGCCCGGAAAGAAACACCGTCAGTTGATCGGCGGAAAGGGTTGCGTTGGTGATCGTCAGATTGCCGCCAAGAATATTGCTGACGGAATAATTCGAAAGATTGGTGGCAGTAATTGGATCGACGACTTTGCTGTAAACGATCTCAACGAGATTCGGATTGCCGGCGGTATCGACGGTCACAATGGTCGGCGGCGTCGTGTCCGGGATGACGGTAACCGTCGCCACGGAACTCGTCAGGCTGCCGAAGGCGTTGGTGACGATGGCCTCGATATGTACGCCGTTGTATGCGGCCGGAACGTGCTGGATGTCGAAGTAAGACAAGTTTTGGCCGGGTGCCACCACGCCATTTGTTTTCCAAATGAAGGTTGTGGGCTGTTGAGCGAGGATATCCAAAGGCAATAAAAGTTCGGCCCCCTCGTTCAGTGAAACCGCGTTGGTAATATTGCCATTGAGATAGCCGCCAGGCGATGCGCCGGAAGCGACATTAAAAGCCGGAGGCAACCCGCGAAAACTCACCTGGGTGTAGTAATTGTCTTCGTACTGTGCCAAATGCAGCGCCGGAATGATTTCCTGCACGCCATCGGGTCTCTGCCAACCCACCTGAATGTATCCGGTCCCCGCTCCGTGCTGATGCAACACCTGAAAATAATATTTCTGGCCCTGTACCAGATTGATGGGCGCGGAGAGCCGGGTTTCCAACCGGTTCCCGGAAAAAAGCACTTCACCCGTTCCCGGCTCATAGGCAATCAAGACAGCGTTCGAAGGATTATAAGAGGCGACGCTGTTGGTATTAAGCCACAACTCCGAATTGTCTCCGCTGGCAACACAAAACAGATAAGCCCCGGTGGCCGGAGCTTCAATATAGCCTTGAATTTGCGAGCCGTAATCCTGGCCCGTATTGTCCTTCCCTTGCAGGCCGGGCACCACCGGAGTGGTCGTGAACGCCGAGCGAAAATCGTCCAGTTGTTCGCCGTAATCGGGACCAAACGGAAAATAAGGAGAACCAGTCAACGTAGAAACGCTCTGGCGGTAAGCTGCCGGCAGCGACGACGGAGAACTTCCATCATCACCATCAAAAATGACGCGCCAAACCGAACCCGCCCGGGCGGATTGCGCAGTAATAATGATCGCCAGCAGGACTTGGAAAAAGCGGTAAAAAAGTGTCTTTTTCATGAACAACACAGGTGATTGAATTTCAAAGACCGACTACTCAGCCTGAAGCCACGCCGGTAAAACATAACCGCCAGAGCTTTGCCAGTTCGGGTCCCATTGGCGATGCCACTTCAGGGTCCAAAGCTCCCGAACCTTAATTGAACCGGCCGATCCATCGAAATACACCAACTGCGTCCGCTTGCCGCCGCCATGCCGGGGGACAGTGAAATGCTCCATCTCGCGGTTCGCATTTCCGGAAGAAATACCGGGTTGGGCCGCCGCCTGAAAACCATCGCGTCCGCCGTCATACCAGGGCCCGCCTCCGCGCCACATGCTGTCAAGCATCAAGGGGGTCGACGTAGGCGTCGTGGAACCGGTGAGTTTCCGCCAATGATATTCTTTCGGCCGGCCCTGGATATCGACGGAAGCATTGTAAATCCATAAATTCGCCCCGTAACTTCCCGGCTCGCCGTTCTCGTATATACCCTGCGTTCCACCCGCAAACACGGGCATCTGATAGGCAGTCCTGAGGCCGCCGAACGTCTGGTTCAAATCGGTGTTCGTCTGCGAAGCAACCGGGCAAGTCAGGATATCCTTGCACTGTTTCTGAAGCGCGTTATACCAGGCCGCCCGGGCATTTTGATCGATTGAGCCGTCGGGATTCTGGCCAGTCGGAAATTTATCCTCGTTGTCAGAAGTGTACAGAGTCCATTGAACTCCCCACTGATGGAGGTTGGAAGTGCAACTAATAGACCTGGCCTTGTCTTTGGCTTTTGCCAACGCGGGCAGCAACATGGCCGCGAGAATCGCAATGATGGCGATGACCACCAGCAATTCAATCAACGTAAAACCGTCAGTGCCATTGGAACCATTCGCTAACGGAAACAGTCGACCACGACCGCAACCAACAATCCTGCCCAACATCGCGTTCGGCCTAAAAATATTTGCCTTCTGTACTACATTATTCGCTTGTGTCATTTTCATACAATTTTCAGTTCAATAGAAAAATGAGAGCACACCACCGGAGCCCGCAAAATCAGCGGGGTGGGATATTCGCGCGGGCGAAAATCCCTGATGGCTAGCGAGGACGGTTTCCAGCGCTAGGCGACTGGATCGGTCAGAATGCAGTCGCTCTGGCTATCATTTATGTTCATGGTTGATTGAACCTCCAGAAGGACTGGTCAGCTCTTTGAGTTCTCCCTGTAGAAGGGTGGAGCTGGTTCCGAATTTCAAGGCGCTCGGAAACTCGCCACTAGTAACAACGACTAGTATGGTCGTAATTTATCTTATCTTGCTGTGCTGTCAACAAGATTTTTCGTATTATTTAAAATAATTAAGATAAAATCACAAGAGGGCGCAACCAATTCATTTCAACCGCTTTACACAGACGCCCGGACTGGAGAAAAACAGCAGCGGCACTCTGATGGAACGGCTGAATTCCCTGAAATTCAACATCCGGCTCCATTTCCAGTGCTTTCAAATGGGATGTTCTTTGAGATTCTTACTTATCGTGTCGAATGCAGCGCCGATCGTGCGTCATAAAATCGGCGTGATATGATTCGCCAGGTAACTTGGCGAAGCCCGCGACGCAATTCTTCGCAAACTGAGCGCTCAATCGGACTTGTCCCTGAATCCAGGTGACTGAAAACCCTAATAATGGTAGGGGTTTTTGAACAGATAGGCTGCGAATGTCGTGAGGTTTGTCCCCATTCAACACGTGGCAATAGGGGGTTAAAAAAACACAACTTATGGTTAGCGCGTTTTCGTTGCGGATTTATTGTTGCATTAACGACTAATTAAGTCGTCGTTTACTAGGTTGGTCGTTTTTTAACGACAGCGTTCCAAGTCAGCGGAATAACCGGATAACTGGAGTTCTCTAACTCCTACCAGACCACTGGAAGGTTAATAATCAGCAATGAAACCTTTAATGTGGCTTCTGACCAGGCATCTGGAGGTTGCATGAAAAAACGAAAGTTAATTTATCATGGAACCAGTTCAGTTATTCGCGACGCGCAGAACGAAATTCGGAACGGTGAGCAGTGAAGGCCGGCCGTTTCGCCTCAACAAATCCACATCAAATTGGATCATCGCCCTGGGCCTGGTGCTTTCTTTGGCGCCGCTGACGGCAGCGCAAGCAGATGACACCAATGATCTAAAGAGCGAGGTCCAAAGCCTGCGCGATGAGTTGAAAAGCCTTCGGCAGGAACTAAAGGAGACCAAGGCGGAGATCGCTGCTAGAACACTCAATGCTTCAAGCGCCGCCAACTCGACCAACAACGAACCGTCAATTCAGCAATCAGACCTGGACGCCTTGAAGGACGTCTTGAACGAACAGATCCTTCGGGACGTCGGCACCAAGGGATCGAGCGCGGCTAACGGCGCGCATTTGGTCAGTGTCACCGGTGGCGGGATCGCGCGATTCGCCGACACCCTGTCCAAATCGCTCAATTTTTCCATTCCCAGCGCTACCCTAGGTTTCACCGGAGCGCTCCGGGACGACCCGGGTTCGGACGGCAACGTCACTTATAATGTCAGTGTGCTGGGGTCCACCGGCACTGGCAGCGCGAGTTCGGTGGCGTTGTCGGATATTTATCTGCAATGGGATCTCAAGACGGCCAAGCTGGAATTGGAACCGGCTTACACCTTGTCGTTGCGCGCGGGACAACAGTTGGTTCCTTACGGGCTGGATAACATCAATGGTGAACTGGCCCGCCCGACCATTTATACGGCGCAGTATCTATCAGGAATTCCAGGGACTTTCGGCCGTGACATCGGCGTCATTGCGCAAGGTGGATTTCTCAATCATAACGATCCAACCGGTGGCGCAACGCTCAATCCCTTGTCTGGCAATACCGCTGCCAGCGCTGTCAACCCGGTGATCGGCTATACCGTAGGCATCTTTAATGGCGCCGGAGCCAATACGGTCGTGGCCTCAAACAATTCAGTGGCGTTCGTAGGCAAACTGGTCATCACACCCTTCCCGGAATACTTCTCAAACTTCAGAAACCTTTCGTTTGGGCTGGATTATTATGAAGGCAACCTGGGACCCAAAAGCGGCGCGCGTCCAACGAAGCGACGTTTCGGTCCCGAATTTCAGTGGTTGCGCAAGCCGTTCCTGTTGACTTTTGAATACGTGCATAGCGAGGACGGTTTCGATGGCGTGACCTATAATCCCGCAACTGCACCCAACGGCCACCGAACCAGCGACAGCTATGTGGGGACCTTGTTCTGGACTCCTCGCACCCTGCCGGATTTCCAGCCCTGGGTGCGGTTTGACTATTTCGCTCCATCCTGGGTTACCACAGCAACTCCCGCGTCCCTTAACTGGAACGCCAGTAACGCTAAACGCATTTATTCGATTGGATTCAACTACTTCATCTATCAGGTCGAGCCCGTTACCCGCAGGGTCTATGTGACTACCCAGACCGAACGGGTGATCAAGCTTCAATTGGCCTACGATTACATTGATTACATTCACCACGAATACGGCGGCAATCATCGATTTACCGGCCAGGCCGTATTCAGCTTTTAACCGACCTCAACCCATAAAAATACATCAGGAAAGAAAGGACACATCATGTCAGAACTCAACATAGTAGATAAGAAAATCCGAATCCAAGGTCACGGGATAAAGATCACCCCCAAGCTCAAGGCCCAAATCGCCGAGGAGGGATACTATCCCATCGCACTGACCTGGCTCACCGACGACATCACCGGCCCGTTTTCGTTCACCGGTTACGGAGACCAATCTCCCTTTGAATTGCGTGACATTGGCGGCAAATACGCAGTGTTTGAAAACGGAAAATATTTCGTGGATGCGACCTTTTACAAAAAGCCGGACTTCTTCAATCGGCTCCATTCGGCCAAAGGTTTGGATCCGAAGACGGACACGGTTTTCATTGACGAAGGCATGTCCGGGATCATCACGCCGTGCGGCACCTCCAAGGACCGCGATGAGGGGGATATTTTCAAGGTTACCAGCGGAAGATTCCCTTATGTCATCGTGGCCTGCTACAACGGTCTGGTGATCTGGCCAGCCTGGGGCTGCCTTTACACCAAGACGCAAACCCAGTGCAAGTTCTGCTGCATTCCGGGCGATTACAACGAGCACAAGCTCCTGCATACCGATCCGGATTACTGGAATAACCTGGGGGAGACGTTCGCGGCTGCCGTGGAGGAAATCGGTCCGGAAATTAACAACGTTTCCTTGACGGTGGATTCCGGAACGCTGCCGGGGCGCGACAAGGGAGCGAGCGTGTATATCAAAGTGCTTGAAACCATCAAGCAAAAGCTCGGCTACCTCCCGAATCTCCTTTATCGCCGTGCCGTGATCGAGCCGCCTTTGGATGAATCGTGGCTGAAGAAGTTGGCGGAGGCGGGATACACGGACATTCAAATGGATGCGGATGTCTATGACGAGCAGGAGCGGCGCCACGTGATGCCGAATGCCAAGGGCAAGCGGCCGATTGCGGACTACATCAAAGCGTTCAAGAAGGCCAAGGAGCTCTTCCCGGGCGAAGTGGCGACGCAACTGGTGGCCGGTATTCAGAGCGACGAAAATCTGCTCAAGGGCGTCGAGCATTTTGCCAGGGAGGGTGTGCCGACTCTGGTCACGCCGTTCCTGCCCTTCGGTCATGGTCGGGCATGGCGCGCCACCGGGGAAGTGGATGTGCCCAGCGCCGACCGGATGAAGCGAATCTATGATCGGGCCGCGACCATTTTGACGAAGTACAACGTGCCGCCGCCTCAATTCCGTGGCGGAGTCAGTTCCTTGGCCGAGACCATGGGCCGGAGGCTGAAGCGCGTCAAAGCGTTGACCCATCCGCGCGATCTTCGTGGGACGCCGGTGGCCGAGGCGGCTTAACCAGGTTCCCCTCAACCGCGAACCAAACAAATTAATGAGTTATGAAAAATAGATATGTCTATTTGGCGGCGGCCACACTTGTGTTGGCCGCCGGTAGCCCAACATTCGCCACTGACGCGGTGATTCACACCACAGCCGTTGCTCCGGTCCAACACCGTGGTGAACGTGTGGCCAAGCTGCCGTTGTTGGAATGGACGGTGGTGGCGGCGCAAAAGGGATGGTTGAAGGAAGAATTCTCCAAATGCGGCGCAACGACCGAGTTAGTGGACACCGCGCGGATGGGGAACACGGGTGTCGAAGCCGCCCTGTTGGATCGTGGCGACCTGCACTTCGCGCTACGCATGCAATATCCTTCCTTGCAACACAAGCTCAACGGGCTGGATTGCGTAATCGTCTGGCAATCTGGCGACCGGCCGGTGCGCCAAAATGTCATCGTTGTCTTGAAGGATTCGCCGATCAACAGCATCGAGGACTTGAAAGGGAAGCACCTGTCTTCCACCCGGATCAGTTGCCCCTACTTTTCAGCGTTTGAGATCTTGAAGAATCACGGTCTCGAATTGGACAACGACTACCAACGCGGGGATGTGCGCTTTGTCAACTCCATCTCAACCGCGGGACAGGTCTCCGGGTTTCTGGCGGGAAAGTTTGAGGCCCTCTCCATTCATCCAGGAGCCAACGCTTACACCCCCCTTGAAACGCAGGGACTGGTCAAGGAAGTTTCCGCCTCCCTCGAAGGTGGCTATTATGTGACCGGGGGCGGACGAACCTCTTATTTCGCGCCGCGCGATTGGGCCAATCAAAACCCCGATCTCATCAAAGCGTTCCTCGCGGCTTATGCCAGGACCCGGCGCTGGATTTTGGATAATCCGGATGACGCCGCCAACATCATTGCTCGTGAGTTGCGCGAACCCAAGCATGTGGCGTTGTATGACATCAAAGATATTTCATCCTACGCAGTCACCGCCGGCCAACCTTCCTACGATGATGCCGTCAACGCCATCGAACGTTTCCAAAAATGGGCGATTGATAATGGAGACGACTTTCTCAAGAAGAAATCTTTGAACAATCAGCAGACGAGAGCGTTCGTGGACAAACGGTTCTTTGAAGGCGGTGAATACTTTGTCTACACCGGCAACAAATCGCCCGGCTCGCAAGCAGGCAATTCGCGGCCGGCACCCGGTGTCGCCCAGCAACTCGTTCAGGCAAACACGAAGTAATCATCATGAACCTGGAAAACACTCTGCCGTTGGCTGACGCCAAAGAGCTCCGGCCATTGAACCCCGCCGACCACCGTTCCGTTCGTCGGCCGGTGGGCGGGATGCTGGGAACGTGGGTGAGGACGCAACGAGGGAAATGGCTCGGGCTGGTTCTGCCCGTGACGATTCTATCGGTCTGGGAATTGGTGACCCGGTTTGGGCTGGTCAAGCCGCTGTTTGTGCCTGCTCCCGAAGCCGTCGGTGCCGCGTTTTATGATATGCTGGCCCATGAAGGCTTGCTGGGGGATTTCTGGACGAGCGCTTCGGTGGTGGCGCAGGGTTTCCTGATCGGCGCAACCGGTGGGTTGCTGGTTGGATTCGCGGCGGGGCTCTCGAAAACCGTGGAGCAGGTGCTGGGGTCGGTGCTCGACAGCATCCGGCAAGTCCCGGCACTCGCGTGGTTTCCGCTAATTGCTTTATGGGTGGGAATCGGCACCCCGGCCAAGATTGTCATTATTGCCAAGACGGTTTTCTTCCCGGTGTTCCTGAACACACTGCAGGGCATCCGCGCCGTGCCGCGTGAATACATCGAGGTAGGCCAGGTGTTCAATTACAGCAAAGCATCGCTGTTGCGCCGGATAATTTTGCCGGCCGCCTCGCCCAGCATTTTCGTCGGGCTGCGCTACGGCGCGGGCCTGGCCTGGGCTTTTATTATCGCGGCGGAAATGCTCGGCGGGCGCTACGGCCTGGGTTACCTGCTGACACGTTCACAGGAACTGCTGCTCACCGATCAACTTTTCGTTGTCATCATTGTCATCGGCCTCGTCGGCTTTTCGGTGGATGTGGTGTTTCGCGTGGCTGAACGGCACGTGCTGCGATGGAAAAAAGGATTTGAAGGGTGACGGGGGCAACAAAGCAATAGTCAAACAAATCAACAACGACAAAACAAATGAGTCAGGAACTTAAACAACAAATCACGGAATATATTTCACAAACCCGTTGGGCCATCCTCGCCTCGGTTCGCGAGGACAAAGCGCCCGTCCTGCGCGCCATGGGCAGCTTTGCGCCAGACGGTGTGGACATCTACTTCTCCACGCCCAAAGCCGCGGCCAAGGTCAAGCAGATCGAAAAAAATCAATGGGTGAATTTTTTCTTCCAGCACGAAGGCCAGGAACTGCCCACTTTCAAGAATGTCGCGGTGATCGGGAAAGCCAGCGAGGTCAAGGAGGCGGCTGAGTTGAAAAAAGCCATCGATTTACTCAGCGCCCGCAACCCGCGCTTCAAGGAGCGCGCTGACAAGGGTGAGTTGAAGGACACGGCGATTTTCAAGATCAAATCGAAGGAAATAAAATACCTGGATTTCGCCAAGGGGTTTGGCAAGGAGGGAATTCAGGAACTGGCATTGTGACCCGCCCATTCGTCCCGCTAAATCATTAACGAGAATTCCTATGAGCAAACGAAAAACAAATTCGACCGAAGTTGTCTACACCATCTGTCCGGTGTTGGTGGCCTCGCATGTGGCGGTTCACAAAGGCTGGCTGCAAGCCGAGTTAGAGAGAGCCAAAGCATCGCTGAAGTATCTCTGGTCCTTGCCACACGAAAAATGGCTGGCGCATTTTACCCATGCCCGTTCCGATTTCTTCCGCGACGGCGGCAATATTCCGGCGATCTGGGCCAGGTCGGAGGGCCAGAAAACCAAGCTGATCGGCCTCACCTTTTCCGGTGACGGCGGACAAATCCTGGTCCGGCGTGATTCGGACTTTCACCGCATTCAGGATTTGAAAGGACGGAAGATCGGCTTGTTCAAACGATTGAATCCCGACCGTGTGGATTTCTGGCGCGCCACAGCCGAACGGGGAATTCTGCTGGCTTTGAAGTTGCACGGATTGAAGAACGGCGATGTCAAAATCGTGGACCTGCCCGTAGCAGGTCCAGATTATCCATCGAAGCTGCCGGCAAACAGCCCGGCAGAATTATGGTGGAGCAAGGAATCTGAAATCGCCAAAACCGCCAATGTCTATGATACCGAAATCAAGGCCTTGCTGGACGGCAGAGTGGATGCCATTTATGCCAATCGCGGACGAGCCAAGAATTTTCAGGCCCAGGGCAACGTCAAGTCCATTGAAGATCTGTCGCAATATCCTGACTGGACGTTGCAAGTGGCGAACACTCCCTACACGATTACCGTCAGTGAGGATTTGGCCCGCGAGCATCCCGAAGTTGTGGTTGCTTATTTAAAATCGGTCATCAAGGCGGGGAAGTGGATCAAGGAAAACCAAGTTGAAGCAGCGCAGATTTTCGGCAAGGTCATCGCCCCGTGGGTGGGCAAATCATTAGCCTGCCAGATTGCCCGATACGATTTTGTGCCGAACCTTTCAAAACAGAATCTCGCCGGAATCGAGGTGGAAAAGGAATTCCTGCTGAAACGAGGCTACATCAGCAATGACTTCAACGTTCGAGAATGGGCCGACGCGAGTTTCCTGGAACAAGCCCTCGGCGGGAAATCGAAAGTAACTCCAGCCTGGTAAAGCGAAGTACGCCGCTCCAGCCCTAAAGCAGCATGACTTTGACCGCGAAATTGAACCAACAAACGATTAGACAGACGATTTGAGCACCG
>Ga0265338_10002986_pt1 | contig 24502 bp, 17 predicted proteins | sample 42126metaG_FD_193579 | JGI IMG/M metagenome (GOLD analysis project Ga0265338, IMG submission 193579) | Rhizosphere microbial communities from Carex aquatilis grown in University of Washington, Seatle, WA, United States - 4-21-26 metaG | ecosystem: Host-associated > Plants > Roots > Rhizosphere... | reverse complement strand
TTCGGCCTGCTGACGGCGGCGCCGGCCGGGACGCCGTTCCCGGCGGCCGGCCCGGCGGTCACGGCCGGCTGCGGCGAGCTGACGGCCGGCCACGGAGTCCGGCTGCGCTGGCCGGACGGCGAGGAGACAACGGTAATCGACGGCCCGGTAACCGGCCTCGGTCAAGCATCGGCCGCGCCGTGAGGTTCGGTGGGGCTGGGGCGGCGCCAGGGTCGGTGCCGCCGGGTCCAGTTGGGAGAGATGATGAGTAACTTGCGGATGGCGGCAGTGGCGGCGCCGTTCGGGCGGGACCTGGAGGATGACTTCCACCAGATCGCCGCCCTGGTCGACCAGGCCAGGCAGCGCGACGTGCGGCTGCTGGCGCTGCCCGAGGCCTGCCTCGGCGGCTACCTCACCAGTCTGGACGGGCCCGGCTCGGACGATGCTGGCGGACAAGGGGGCCCGCCGCCCCTGCGGGTGGACGGCCCCGAGGTCAAGCGGCTGGCCGCGCTGGCCGGAGACATGGTGCTGACGGCCGGCTACTGCGAGCTGGCCGAGGACTCGGGCGGCCGCACCCGGTTGTTCAACAGCGTGGTCTGCGTGACCGGCGACGGGGTGCTCGGCAACCACCGGAAGGTGCACCAGCCCCTCGGCGAGGGGGCCAGCTACGACCGGGGCGACGGGTTCGCGCCGTTCGACACGCCGGTCGGACGGCTGGGCATGATGATCTGCTACGACAAGGCGTTCCCGGAGTCGGCCCGGGCGCTGGCCCTAGCCGGGGCGGAGATCGTCACCTGCGTGTCAGCCTGGCCAACCAGCCGCACCAACGCCTCCGCCGACCTGTCGGCCGACCGCTGGACGCTCAGGTTCAACCTGTTCGACCAGGCCCGGGCGCTGGAGAACCAGATCGTGTGGCTGTCGGCCAACCAGGCGGGCACGTTCGGGTCGCTGCGCTTCGTGGCCAGCGCCAAGGTGGTCGGGCCGGGCGGCGAGGTGCTGGCGACCACCGGCACCGAGGCCGGGATGGCGGTGGCCGACGTGGACGTCGCGGCCGAGCTGGCGGCGGCCCGCCGGTCCATGGCGCACTTGCGCAGCCGTCGCCCAGAAACCTATTCCCTTGCATAATGCAGTGACATGTCCGCGTCGCCGGACCTGCGCAGCTGCGTTGGAAGGGACCCAGCATGACGGTAGTCGCCGCGGCGGCCGCGCACTTCGGACGGGACCTCGACTTCTGCCTGCAGCGCATCGCCACCCTGATCGAGCATTCGCGGCAGGCGGGCGCGGCGCTGCTGGTACTGCCGGACGCGGCCCTCGGCGGGTACCTGGCCGACATCAGGTCGCCCGACCCGGCCGCTCTGCCGCCCGCACTGGAGGCGGACAGCGAGTACCTGCGCAAGGTGTGCGCGCTGGCGGCCGAGATGACGGTCTGCCTGGGCTACTGCGAGGCGGGCACGCCCCGGCCGTACAACGCGGCGGTCTGCGTCACCGGCGACGGGGTGCTGGGCCGGCACCGCAAGGTGCACCAGCCGCCGGGCGAGACCGCGGTGTACGCGGCCGGCCAGTCGTTCGCCGCCTTCGACACCCCGGCCGGACGAGTCGGCATGCTGATCGACTACGACAAGACCTTCCCCGAGTCGGCCCGGTCGCTGGCGATGGACGGGGCGGAGATCGTCGCCTGCCTGTCCGCCTGGCCGACTTCGATCACCAACCGCGCGCCGCGGATGGCGCAGGACCGGCAGGCCCGCCTGTTCGACCTGTACGACCAGGCCCGGGCGGCGGAGAACCAGGTGGTGCTGGCCTCGTCGAACCAGACCGGGGCGCTCGGCGGGATGCGGTTCCTCGGCCAGGCCAAGATCGTCGGCCCGGGCGGCGACATCCTCGCCCGCACCTGGTCCAAGGCCGGCCTGGCGGTCGCCGAGGTGGACGTGGCCGAGGAGATCTCCCGGGCCCGGCGGGTGCAGCACCACCTGTCGGAGCGCAGGCCCGGTGCTTATAGATAGGGTGCTTACCGGTGAGGGGGCTTACCGGTGAGGATCGCCTTGCTCACCTACTCCACCAAGCCGCGCGGCGGGGTGGTGCACACGCTCGCGCTGGCCGAGGCGCTCGCAGCCCGCGGCGAGGACGTCACCGTGTGGACGCTGGGCCGGGGCGGCGACGACGGCTTCTACCGGCCGGTCGATCCCTCGGTCGGCCTGCGGGTGGTGCCGTTCCCTGACGGAGGCCCGTCCGAGGGCGTCGGCCCGCGTATCCTGCGCTCGATCGCGGCGCTGCGGGAGGCGTTCCCGGCCGGCCGCTACGACATCGTGCACGCGCAGGACTGCATCAGCGCCAACGCGGTGCCGCGGTGCCTGCGGACGGTGCACCACGTCGACCACTTCAGCACGCCCGAGCTAGCCGCGTGCCATGAGCGGGCCATCACGCAACCGTTCGGGATCATCTGTGTTTCCCGGGCCGTCGCCGACGAGCTGGCCGCGGGCTGGGGCATCCGCGCCGCGGTCATCCCCAACGGGGTGGACAGCGCCCGGTTCGCGGCCGCGGCCGGGCCGGAGCCGGCCGCGGCGGCGGCGCGGCGGCAGTGGCGGGCGCGGTTCGGGCGCTACGTGATCGCGGTGGGCGGCATCGAGCCCAGGAAGGGGTCGCTCGACCTGCTCGAGGCGTACGCCCGGCTGCGCCGGGCTGAACTAGCCGGCGGGGGGCCCGACGTGCGGCTGGTGATCGCCGGCGGCGAGACCCTGTTCGACTACCGCGACTACCGGGACGCCTGGAACAAGCGTTGCGCCGAGTTGTTCGGCGCGGTCCCCGAGGCTGGGCATGAGGCTGGGCATGAAACGCGGCATGAGGCTGGGCGGGACGGAGCCGGGGCTGTGCCCGCGGTGCTCGGGCCGGTCGCCGAGGAGGAGCTGCCGTCCCTGGTCGCCGGGGCGGCGGCGTTCTGCTTCCCGTCCGTGCGCGAGGGGTTCGGGCTGGCCGCGCTGGAGGCCCTCGCGGCCGGGGTGCCGGTGGTGACCCGGTCGCTGCCGGTGCTGCGCGAGGTGTTCGGCGGGGCGGCCCGGTTCGCGGACGACCCGGACGGCTTCGCCGCCGCCCTCGGCGCGGCACTGGCCGCGCCGGGCGAGCTGCGGGCGGCGGGCCAGGCGCTGGCGGCCGGGTACACCTGGGCGGCCGCCGCCGACGCGCACCTGGCCGTGTACGCGGACTACGCCGGCCGCGCCTGGTTAACCGGGGGGCTGGTTAACCGGGGGGCTGGTTAACCGGGGGGCTGGTTAACCGGGGGAGGCCGGGCGGGCCGGGCGGGCCGGCGGCGGGTGAGGGGCTGGCCGGGTCGGTGGCGGGCGGGCGGTTGGCGGTGATCCACTCGTCGATGCGCTGCCACCAGTCGTAGAGCCAGGTGAGCTGGGCCTCGCGGTCGGACGGGGCGGGGACGCGGGCGGCCGGGACGCGCCACCAGCGGGCTATCACGGTCATCTCGGAGTGCAGGCGGCGCCATACGTCGCGCACGCTGACAAGCTCGTCGAGGCCGGTGTGGGCGACGAAGATGACGTCCGCGCCAGGGCAGGCGGCGATCGCGGCGAGGGCGCCGCCGCCGTGCGGGGGCAGCACGTTGGGCATCGCCGCCGCCCGCTCGGCCAGGTCGGGGCGGCCGCCCCGGCGCAGCCGGTCGATGGCCCGCTGCCAGCGGTACGGCGTCCAGTTGCCCCCTTCGGGGAAGACCACCAGGGCGCTGCCGCCGGCCATGCCCGCCGCCAGCCGCCGGACCTGCTCGGTCCGCTGGCTGGCGGCGGCCGCCCCGTGGGCGGCCCGGCGCAGGAACGCGTTCGGCAGCCGGTTGGCGGCGATGTCCGTGGTCGGGTCCAGTTGCAAGGTGGCCTTCATGACCACCCGCGGGCGGCGCTGGCACTCGCTCAGCAGGTAGCGGATGAGCAGCAGCGAGTCGCCCGGGCCGGCGTGCCGGCTGAGCACGATCAGCGGGCGGTCACCCGGCGGCACCGGCTCCGGCTGGCCGGAGACCGTCACCGTCAGCCCGCCGACCCGGACCGCCGTCCGGTACACCAGGTCGAGGAACCAGGCCAGCACCGCGTAGTGGCGCGACTGGTACGGCTAGGTCTCCAGCCGCCCGCCGAACCCGCTGGCCAGCCACAGGCCGAGGAACACGGTCAGCGCGGCGGTCTCGCCCATCGACCAGACCAGCCCGAGGATGATCACCCGCAGCAGCCGGGAGCGGCGTACCGGGCCCGGCCGGTCCCGCCTGACCAGGTTGTAGGCGGCCGACAGCAGCGCCACCGGCGGGGTCAGGGCGGCCAGGGCGACGCCGATCACCACGACCAGCGGCACCAGCAGCAGCCGGCGGACCGGCGCGGGCGGCAGCATCAGCGGTGCCCGGCCAGCTGGGCCAGGTAGCTGGCGGACGCCGCGTACGCGCGCTCGATGCTGTTACTTACCTGATTCCGCCCCCGGTAACGGAACTGGCGCAGCCCCGGCGCGGGCTGCTCGCCGCCGCTCGGCAGCACGTGCACCTCGACCCCGGCCGGCAGCGCCGCCATCTCCTCGTGGAAGCGGTGCCTGCGGGCGATCTCGAACGCGACCAGGCCCACCTCCCAGGGCCGGGCCGGCACCGGGAGCGGGCTCTCGATCCGGCCGACGTGCAGCACGTAGACGACGGTGGCGCCGAGCGCGACTGCCCGGCCGACCGGTATGGAGTGGACCAGGCCGCCGTCGAAGTAGTGCGCGCCGTCAATCTCGACCGGCGGCAGCAGCCCGGGGACCGCGCAGGACGCGAGCACCGCGGGGACCAGCGGGCCGGAGGCGAACCAGCGGGCGGTCGCCTCCTCGATGCTGGCGGCGACGCAGTGGAAGGGCAGCCGCAGGTCGGCGAACGTCTCGGCCGGCAGCGTGTCGGCCAGCAGCTTGCGCAGCGGGTCGATCGCGTGCAGGTGGGTGCCGGACCGGGCCAGCCGGACCGCCCGGCCGACGACGGTCTCGCTGAACACCAGGCCGAGCGACTCACCGCGCCACAGGCTGGTCAGCCGCTGCGCGGCGGTGTCCGGGTCGGCCGCGATGAAGGCGCCGTTGACGGCGCCGATCGAGGTGCCGACCACCACGTCGGGCACGATGCCCGCCTCCGACAGCGCCCGCAGCATGCCTACCTCGTGCGCGCCGAGCAGGCCGCCCCCGCCGAGAACGAATGCAATGGTCATCTCCGGCAGCCTAACCCGGTCCGCGCCACCCCGGCGATGAGCACCGCGTCCCGCGGTCGGCGGACCCGGGCGACAGACGGCCCGTTCGGGTTGAAACCGGCTAGGTGACGTATCGTACACGGGAGGCAGCAAAGCGTCGGCTACCCCGACTGGGCGGCGACGCTCAATGACGGAAGCCACAGCCGCATAGACGAATGTAAGAACATGTAACGTTGGCGGTGAGGCGGGGGCTTATGTCCTGCTCACCGGACTTTCTTAAATTTTGGAGAGGTTTCGCCCCATTCGACTGCTCCGTCCTGCTACGGTGACAGTCCTTAAGCACAATGAATTAAAGGTTAGGTTGGTCACGCCGGGGAGTCTCGGCTACCGTCAGACAGCGGCGTCGGCGAGCTTTTAGTAGCTTCGCAAACTCTGAGGCGGCCGGTCGACGTTCCCGCGTGCCTGTCTTTAGGTGAGGCGCTATGGCGGCCATCCGGCGTCCCGTTCGCTCCCGGTCAATCCGGGTCCTGCTCATCGGCATGTTCGCTGTGCCCCTAGTGTCACTGCTGGTGATGTGGCTGATCGCGAGCCTGCTCACCATCCCCAAGGCGCTCGACGCCCAGGGTTACCGGGACAACAACAAGGCATCAAACAGCCAAGCGGTCACGACCATCTCGTTCGAGATTCCGACCGAGCGGCTGCAGACGTACCTCTGGCTGCTCAGCGGGCGCAAGGCGAGCAAGGCGGCCCTGCTCAAGACCAGGGCGATCGTCTCGGCGGTGCTCCCGGCCGCGATCGCGGACTTCCGGTCCAACGACAACCACCTCAACGCGATCGCCTCGGCCGAGGAAAACCAGCTGATTGCCCAGACCGAGCGGCTGCCGAGCATCCGCAAGGAGGTCGACTCCGGCGCGCTGACCGCGTCGCAGGCGTTCGCCGAGTACGACACGGTCGTCGACGCCCAGTACTCGGCCTATTACTCCTCGATCAACCAGCGCGGCTCGGTCCTGGTCGCCGAGTCGATCGGCGCGGTCGACTCGGCCTACGTGCTGGAGGCGGCGAGCCGGGAAGCAGCGCTGGCGGACGGCGCCTTCGCGTACGAAAAGGGCCGGATGAGCCCGTCCGAGCACGAGCTGTTCGTCGCCAGCGCCACTAACCGCCAGCAGCAGCTGGCTCAGTCCCTGGCCACGCTGCCCGCGGCGATCCGCAACAACTACCTGGCCGTCATCGCGCAGCCGAACACCAAGCAGTTCGCCGCGCTGGAAGCGCAGATCGCCGCCGCCGGCGACAACCAGCCGCTGCCGGTTAACGGCGCGACCTGGCAGAAGGTCTCGACCACTTACCTGACTACGCTGGAGACGACCGAAGGCGCCAACGGCGCCGTGCTGAATGGGCTCAGCTCGTCGGCCAGCAACAGCCTGTTCACCCAGGCCTTCTTGGCGGCCGGCGTCGGCCTGCTGGCGGTCGCCCTGTCGATCGTGCTGCTGCTGTGGTTCGGCCGCCGGGTCACCCGCGACCTGACCAACCTGCACGACAGCGTGCGCGAGATGGCCGACGAGCGGCTGCCGCGGGTGGTCGCGCGGCTACGGGCGGGCGACGACGTGGACGTGGCGGCGGAGACCCCGGCCGTGGTCACCAGCGGCATCGAGGAGATCAACCAGATCGACCGGTCGTTCGGCATCGTGCAGCGAGCGGCGGTCGCCGCCGCGGTGGACCAGGCCCAGCTGCGCAAGGGGGTCAACCAGGTCTTCCTGAACATCTCCATGCGCAACCAGTCGCTGCTGCACCGCCAGCTGAGCATGCTCGACTCGATGGAGCGGCGGACCAGCGACGCCGGCGCGCTGGCCGACCTGTTCCGCCTCGACCACCTCACCACCCGCATGCGCCGTCACGCCGAGGGCCTGATCATCCTGTCCGGCTCTACCCCCGGCCGCGCCTGGCGCGACCCGGTGCCGGTGGTCGACGTGCTACGGGCGGCGGTGGCCGAGGTCGAGGACTACGTACGGGTGGACGTGACCAGCGAGTCGCGTGACCTGGTGGCGGGCAACGCCGTCAACGACATCATCCACCTGATCGCCGAGCTGGTCGAGAACGCCACCGTGTTCTCACCGCCCAACACCAGGATCGAGGTCAGGGCGGACCGGGCCGGGACCGGCCTGGTAGCCGAGATCGAAGACCGCGGCCTCGGGCTGAGCCTGGAGGAACTGGCCGACATCAACCGGCGGCTGGCCAACCCGCCCGAGTTCGACCTGGCCAACAGCGAGCAGCTCGGCCTGTTCGTGGTCAGCCGGCTGGCCGTAAGGCACTCGATCCGGGTGTCGCTGCGGCAGTCGGTCTACGGCGGCACCACCGCGATCCTGGTCATGCCGTTCGGCGTGATCGTGCGCGAAGGGGAAGAGCGCGTGCCCGCGGGCAGCCGGACAGCCAATGGCAGCGCCGCCCCGGCCGCCCCGGGCGACCTGCCGCCGGGGGGCCCGGATGACGGGCCGGCCGGCCTGGCCAGCGACTTCGGCATCACCGGACGGCACCGGCTGCCCTCGGCGGCCACCGGGCGGCGGGCCGACAACGGGATGGGCGACTCCGACGAGGAGCAGGACCTGCCCGCGCCGCCGCGCTGGGCGCCCCGGCCGGCCTGGGACGTCACCGCGCCGCAGCCCGGCCGGCAGCCGGGCCTGCCGGCGGCCGGCCCGCCGACCGCGCCGTCGGCTCCGGTACCACCCACCGGGCGGCCGCCGTGGGAGCGGGACGCGGTCACGCCCTGGCCGGACGCGTTCAGCCGGAGCACGGCGATGCCGGCTCCGTCGGCACAGCAGTCGGCACCAGGCCGGCCGGGCGGGAACATGCCCGGCGGGAACATGCTGGCCGCGCCCGCCGCGGGTATGCGCGTCCCCCAGGCGGCCCCGCCTGCCCCGGCCCCGGGTGGCAGCCACCTGGGCATGCCGGTCCGCGTCCCGCAGACGAACATGGCTCCGCAGCTGCGGTCACGCGGCGGCGGCGAGCAGCAGGCGGCAGCCAGCCCGCCGCCTGCGGTCGACGACCGGACGCCAGAGGCGACCCGCAGCATGATGATCATGATGCAGCAGGGCTGGGAACGTGGACGAGCCGATGACATGGATGATCCGGCAGGCGACCCGGATCATGGAACACAGCGATAAGCGAGGCTGAAGTAATGGCGCAGACGGACACCACCGGACAGCTCAGCTGGCTGCTCGACAACCTGGTCAGCCAGGTCGAGCACGTACAGCAGGCACTCATCCTGTCCCGTGACGGCCTGGTTGTGGCCGCCTCGCGAGGGCTCGCCCGCGAGGACAGCGATCACCTTTCCGCCCTCGCGGCAGGCGTGCAGAGCCTGGCCAGGGGAACCGGGCGGCACTTCAACGGCGGCGACGTGCGGCAGACCATCATCGAGATGGACCGCGCGTTCCTCTTCATCATCGCCGCGGGCCGGGGCACCTGCCTGGCCGTGCTCACCTCCGCCGACCCGAACGTGGGCCTGATCGCCTACGAGATGGCGATGCTGGTCCGCCGGATGGGCAAGTACCTGGCGGCCGAGCCTAGGTTTCCTGATCATGAGATAGCGGCGGAATGAGCCCGCGCGACGGCCAGGGGTACAACGGATACGGAAATAACGGCCACGGCCCCAACGGGCACGGGCACAACCCACAGGGACGCGATCCTTACGGGCACGACGCTCACCCGCGCGAGGGGCACGGGGAGCGCTGGTTCGACGCCGAGGCCGGGCCGGTGGTGCGGCCCTACGCGGTAACCAAGGGGCGGACCCAGGCCACCGGCACGTTCGGCCTGATCGATGTAGTGGCGGCCACCGACGGGTGGCCGTCCGCTCACTTCCGGCCGGGGCCGGAACACCGGCGAATCCTCTCGCTGTGCCGTCGGCCGGTGCCCGTGGTCGACCTGACGTCTGAGATTAACCTGCCGGTCGGGGTGGTACGCATACTGCTCAGCGACCTGGCAACCGAGGGAATGCTGCGGATCGTCTCCGCGCAGAGGCAACCAGTAGCCGACCAACGCCTGCTGAGAATGGTGCTTGATGGACTTGAATCACTTTGACCTCCAGGCGGGCGTGCCGGCGACCGCCAAGATCCTGGTGGCCGGCGGCTTCGGGGTGGGCAAGACCACCCTGGTGGGGGCGATCAGCGAGATCCGTCCGCTGCGCACCGAGGAGCCGCTGAGCAACCGCGGTGTCGGCATCGACGACACCGCCGGGGTGGACGCGAAGACCACCACTACGGTGGCGATGGACTTCGGCCGGATCAGCTTCGCCTCGCAGCTAGTGCTGTACCTGTTCGGCACGCCCGGGCAGGAACGGTTCTGGTTCATGTGGGATGACCTGTCGGTCGGCGCGATCGGCGCGGTGATCATCGCCGACACCCGGCGGATCGCGGACTGCTTCGCCTCGATCGACTACTTCGAGCGGGCGGGCACGCCGTTCGTCATCGCGGTCAACGTATTTGACAGTGCGCCTCAGTTCGACAGCGAGGACATCAGGATCGCGCTGACCCTGAACCCCGAGGTGCCGATCGTGCTGTGCGACGCCCGCAGCCGCGAGTCGGTCAAGAAGGTGCTGATCAGCCTGGTCCGGTACGTGATGACGAGCCGCAGCCCGGCCAACATGTCCTGAGCGGTAACGCGGCGGGGGTGATGCCGAGGCGCATCCGTTCGGCGGCCAGGATGCGGCGCTCGGCTTCGGCCTGGCTGGCCACCCCCGCCACCGCGGTCAGGTCGGAGATGTCGATCGCGTCCGGGATGGCGTCGGCCAGGTCGGAGCGGCGGGCGTACTCGTCGAACTCGGCCCGCTTGGCCGCCGTCAGCTCAAGCATCCGCTGGTCGACGGTGTGCTCGGCCAGCAGCCGGTGCACGTCCACCCGGCGCACCTGGCCCATCCGGTGGGCGCGGGCGATCGCCTGCTCCTCGATGGCCGGGTTCCACTGCGGCTCGCACAGCACCACCACCGAGGCGGCCTGGATGTTCAGGCCGACCCCGCCCGCCTGGATCTGGCAGACCAGCACGGCCGGGCCACGCCGCTGGGTGAACTCGTCGACCAGCCCCTGCCGGTCCGGCGGCGGCACGTCGCCGGTCACCGGGCCGATCGCCCCGTCACCGAGTGCACTGTCGCCGAGCGCGGTCATGATCGTGGCCAGCACGCCGCGGAAGAAGGAGAAGATGACCACCTTGCGGCCGTCCTCGGTTGCCTCCGCGACGATGTCGGCCAGCCGGTCCAGCTTGGCCGGCCAGTCCGGGGTGCCGTCGTCGTCCCGGCCGGTGGCGAACGCGGCCCGGCGCATCTTCATCATGCTGCCCTCGGCTACCGCGTCCCGGTAGGCGGCCAGGGCGGGCCCGTCGAGCGGCACCCAGTCGCTGGTCTCCAGCCGCGGCGGCAGCTCGTTGAGCACGTCGTCCTGGTTGCGCCGGAGGTAGACCGGGGCCACCGCGCGGCGGAACACGGTGCCGCCGAGCATCCCGTCGGCGTCGCTGACCGTCTCGGCCACCTCCGGGCGCAGGTGGCCGACCAGGGCGCGGAACTCCTCGACCCGGTTCTCCATCGGGGTGCCGGTCAGGAACAGCACCCGCCGGGTGGCCCGCGCCCAGTTGCGCACCGCCTGGCTGCGCAGCGTCCGCGGGTTCTTCGCGTAGTGCGCCTCGTCCACCGTCAGCATGGTCAGCGCGGTCGGCATGAGGACGTCCGGGGCCGGCATCGACCGCAGCGACTCGTAGGTGGTCACCGCGACGCCGCCCTGGGCCAGCCAGGCCTGGCTGGCCTCCGCCCGGTCGTCGCCGTGCAGCCGGTGCGCCGCCAGGTCGGTGTGCGCGGCGATCTCCCTGATCCAGTTGACCAGCACGCTGGCCGGGCAGACGACCAGGAAGTGAGTCGCACCGCCCGCACTGGTCGCGGCGAGGTGCGCCATCGCCGCCAGGGCCTGCACGGTCTTGCCGAGGCCCATCTCGTCGCCGATGATCACCCGCTGCTGCGCGAGCGCGAACCTCGCGCCGAACGCCTGGTACCCGCGCAGCGACGCGTTGACCAGGGACAGGTCAAGCGGCTGCGCGTGCACCCGCTCGGCCACGTCGGCGGGCAGGAAGCCCTGGGCCGACTCCTGGTCCGGGCCGAGCCCGGCCACGTCGTCAAGCAGCCCGTTGTAGGCGACCGGGCGGGCCAGGTAGTCCTGCCACAGCTCGACCGTGCCCGGAGCCGCGGCGGGCAGGGCGCCGGGTCCGAGCCGGGCTTCAGCGTCGGCCGCCGCGGGCGAGCGCAGCGCTGCCGCCAGCCGGGCCAGCCCCGCGCGGACCGCCTGGCGGCGGCGCGGCCCGGCCAGCAGCATCCGCAGCCGGCTGCCGCCCGGCCGGGCCAGCGCCAGGGCGGCGTCAAGCTCGGCCCGCAGCGGCACCGGGTCGGGCGCGCGCGGCGGCAGCCGGCCGCGTGCCTGCTCGTAGGCGCGCAGCGCGGCCAGCAGCTGCGCCTGCGGTATCGTCCGCCGGTCCGGGTCGATCCGCGCGGTCACCGTGCCCGCTAGCGCGGTCTCGATCTGGCGGGCGGCCGCGACCACCTGGGCGGCCGTCTGCGGGCCGACGCCGGGCACGGTGTCCAGCGCCGACGGGCCCGCGGTGAGGACCGACCCGACGGTGCGGAAGCCGGCCTTCTCCAGCGCGGAGAGCATCAGCCGGCCGCGGGTGACCTCCTTGATCCGGTCGATCGGCATGGACGCCAGCTCATCGCGGGCGGCCTGCGCCTGCAGCCACTGGTAGGTGCGCTTGGCGTCCGCCCGCCGCTCCCCCGGCGCGGCCGACGCCGCCGCGATCACCCCGCTCAGCTCGGCCGCGCGGCGCAGCAGCGCCCGGGCGGCGGCCGAGCCGGGCGGCGGCTGCTCGGCGGTGTCCGCGCCGGCACCGGTGTCGGTGTCGGCGGGCTGGCCGGCTGTGGTCACCGGTTTTTACCGGGTGACCCGGGCAACGGCGGCCATCACGTAGCCGGCCCGCGGCGGCAGGACGGCCGGCTCTTCCCACGACGGGCGCCACTGCCGGGCGTCGACCACGCCCGGTGGCACCAGCTCAAGCGGGCCGACGAAGCCGGCCAGGTCCTGCGGCGAGTGGTTGTAGACCGCCGCGACGTTCTTGGAGTACTGGCCGTAGCCCTCCCGCGCTTCGCTGCTCTCGGCCCGCGCGACCGAGACAACCAGGTAGCTGCCGTCGGCGAGGGCGGCGGTGTACCGTGCCACCAGGTCGCGCGCCTCATCGGGGGAGCTGAAGTGCAGCAGGGCGCCGAGGATGAGGCAGGCCGGCCGGGCCAGGTCGATGGTCTGCGCTACCCCGTCGAGGACCGGCCCCGGCTGGCGGACGTCCGCCGCCAGCACCGCGATGCCGGGGTTGCCCTTCGCCACCAGCGCGCCGAGGTGACCGGTGACCACCGGGTCGTTGTCCACGTAGGCCACCGTCGCCCCGGGGAGGACGGCGCGGGCCGACTCGTGCGTGTTCGGCACCGTCGGCATGCCGCAGCCGAGGTCGATGAACTGGTCGATGCCCTGGCCGGCCGCCCAGGTGACCGCGCGCGCCAGGAACTGGCGGTTCTCCCTGGCCATGACCGGGATCAGCGGGTTGTAGGAGAGCGTCTGCTCCGCCTGCGCGCGGTCGGCGGCGAAGTTGTCCTTGCCGCCGAGGAAGTAGTCGTATACCCGGGCGATGCTCGGGACAGACGGGTCGAACTGCGCCACGACTCGAATCTTAGGGGCTTTACGGGGTGCCTTGATCAGTTCTGGACAGATCTGTGATCAACCCGGTTTACCCGGTAACCGGCGTGAACTCGAGGTGCAGCCCGTGCAGCGCGCGCAGCAGCCAGGTCGGCTCGTATTCGAAGTGCCGGTCCGCGGCCGGTCCGTGGTGTGCCTCGGACAGGCGGATGTCGCGGGTTCTGGCCAGGATCCGCTCGATGCTGATCCGGCCTTCCGACCGGGCCAGCGGCCCGCCCGGGCACGAGTGGATGCCGCGCCCGAACGCCAGGTGCTCGCGGCTGTTGGGCCGGTCGGCGCGGAACTCGTCCGGGCACTCGAACTGCTTCGGATCCCGGTTGGCCGCGCCCAGCAGCATCGCTACCGGGGTCCCCGCCGGCAGGGTGGCCCCGGCCAGGCTGGTGGTCCGCTTGACCAGCCGGAAGTCGGTCTTGATGGGGCTTTCTATCCGCAGGCACTCCTCGACGAAGTTTGGCACCAGCGCGGGCTGGGCGCGCAGCCGGTCCTGCAGCTCCGGGTACTCCGCCAGGTAGACCAGCGCGGTGCTGAGCAGGCGGGCCGTCGTCTCCCCGCCCGAGGCGAACAGGATCGCGGCCTGGTGGGCAACCGCCATGACCTCGGGGGTGGAGCCGTCGGGATACGTCGCCTGCGCGAGCTGGGTCAGCACGTCGTCGAGCGGGGCCACCCGGCGCTCTTCGACGTAGCCCGCGAACCAGTCGTAGAGCCACGACAGCGAGTTCATCTCTTCCGGCGCGGGCGCTTGCGCGGGCGGGTCGTCGGCGGCCAGGTTCTGCGCGATCTTGTTCGGCACCAGGCCGAAGCCGTCACGGAAACGGCGATGGTCCGCTTCGGGAACCCCCAGCAGGTCGGCGATCACCAGCATGGAGTAGGGCTGCGCGTAGGCGCTGACGAACTCGCATTCGCCGCTGTCGACGAACTCATCGAGCTGCTGGTCGGCCAGGCGCCAGATGGACGACTCGTTCTCCTTCAGCCGCTTGGGCGTCATCAGGCCCATGAGCAGCCCGCGCTCGCGGGTGTGCAGGGGCGGGTCCATCGTGACGATGTGGTCGTTCTGCGGGATGAACTCCCGGTTCTGCTCGATGACCTCGGTCACGTCGTCGCCCTCGAGGGCGACCGGGAAGCGGAGGAAGGGCCCGGCGACGACGTTGCAGGCCGAGAACGAGTCGTTGTCGCGGTAGATCCGGGCCGCCTCGAGGTAGCCGGTGACGGCGACCACCTCATGGTGGCCGGTCGGCTGGACCGGGCAGCGGGCGCGCAGCTCCTCGTAGTAGGGGTAAGGGTCGTTCGCCACCGAGTCGTCGGTGAAGAAGTCGACCGATTCGAAGCTGTCCATGAGCCCTCCCCTGAACCCGGAGGCGCGCGCGCCGACGCTCGTCTAGGCTTTAACTCGGTACTGAGTACCGAGTTAAAGCCAACATAACGGCCCCTGGCATTGGGATCAAGGGACCGGAGCATCGGGATCAAGGGACCGGAGGGAGGCATCGACGGTGGCAGCCGAACCGGTTACGCAGGCGCACCGGCGTGGCCCGCGGCCGCGCACCAACGCCCGCGAGATCGCCTCGGTCGGCCTCCGCCTGTTCGCCGAGCATGGGTTCGCCGAGACCACGATCGATCAGATCGCGGCCGCGGCCGGGGTCAGCCGGACGACGTTCTTCCGCTACTTCGGCTCGAAGTCGGACGTCCTGTGGACCGAGTTCGACGCGGAAGCCGACTCGCTGCGCGCCCACCTGGCGGCCGCGCCGGCCGGCCTGCCCAGCATGGAGGCCGTCCGACAGGCGGTGCTCGCGGTCTACGCCCGGCCGGGCAGCATCCCCGGGCTGCGCGCCCGCTGGCGGCTCATCAGCGCGGCGCCCGAACTGGCGGCAAGCGCGGCCGCGCACTACGACGGGTGGGTCCGGGCGATCAGCGACTTCATCGCCCGCCGGACCGGGGCACCAGCCAGCGCGGTCGTGCCCACCGCGGCGGGACGGGCCACCCTCGCGGTCTGCACCACCGCCTACGAGAAGTGGTCGCGCGATCCCGGGGCCAACTTCATCGCCTACCTGGACGAGGCACTGCGCGCCCTGGCGGCCGGCTTCGCCGACCGGTAAGCGTCAGGGGGCACTGTGGGCGGTCCGGTACAGGTCGGTGACCAGGCGGCTAGCGATCGATTCCTCGTACACGATGATGCCCTGGTCGGTCATCGCGGCGCCCAGTGCCCGGTCCCACGGGGTGGGCTGCGGGGTGCCGGCCAGGCCGGCCGACCCGGCCCCCTGGCCGACGGCGCGCTCGTAGTCGGCCGCGCCGAAGCGCCACGGGCGCGCGCCGTGCCGGGTGATGACGGCGGCGGCGATGGCCACGCCGGGCCAGTCGAAGTCTCCGTGGAAGCCGAGGGTGCCGCCGGCCCCGGTGATCACCTCGGCCAGCCGGTGGAACGCGGTCGACGGCTGGCCCTCGGTGCACAGCAGCGGCCGCGCGTCCGGCCCGAGCTCGGCGGCGGCGCGGCGCAGCACGACCGGGTTCTCGCAGACGTGCACCAGCGGCGGCGGCCCCGCCGTCACCGGCAGCGTCACCGGCATAGTGACCAGCTGGTGCAGGGTGGCGTAGAACGGGGTGCCGTGCGCCCGGGCCGAGGTCAGCCACTCGCCGAGGCCCTCGCCGCGCGCGGCCAGGTTCAGCACCAGCACCCGGCTGGCCAGGTCGTCGACGATAATCCCGCTGCGGTCCCACAGGTCGCGGCGGTCTTCTGTCGTCTTCGGGCGGCCCGCGCCGAGCCGGAAGGCGAGCGCCCGGAGCACCAGCCCGGCCAGCGCGGTGCCGTGACCCAGCGCCCGGGTGTCGCCGGTGATCGTGGCCGCCAGCTCGGCCAGCTGCACCGGCGCCGCCTTCAGGTCGATCCGCCGCTCCACCCACTCAATCACCCGCGTCGCCTGCTCCAGCCGGTCCGTCTCACCCGCGTTGACCAGCCGGGTCAGCGTCCCGTCGGCCGCCAGCTCGGCCAGCCAGGCCTGGAACCAGCCACGCTGGCTGAGGTAAGACTTTTCGGCCGAACGGATGGCGGTGTCACGTCCGCCGGTCAGCCGCTGCCGCTCGGCCGGGCGGTCCCGCAGCGGCGGTCCGATCTGGCTCAGCAGCCTGGTCAGGTTGTGCCCGGTGGCGGTGCGGACAGCCTGGTCGAGGTCGGTCAGGTTGACGGCGAGCAGGGTGACCCCTTCGGCCCGGTACTGGCCGGTAATGCTGATGATGGCGCGGCGCTCCCGGTCGTCCGGGGTCTTGACGGTGACCGTGCGGGTGAGGTCGCCGCCGGTTCTCTCGAGCGAGCTGCGGGCCGCGTCGAGCAGCCGCCGGTACTCGGGGCCGGTGAACCGGACGTCCCTGGCCGGCGGGCTGGTGCCCGGCTCGGCCCGGCCGGCGTCCCGGCGGGCTGGCGGGCTGGCGGGCTGGCCTGCCGCGCTGGCGCCCTGGCCTGCCGCGGTGGCGGCCGAGCCTGGCGTGCTGGCGTCCCCGCCCACTGCGCTGTCGCGGTCAGCCGGCCGCGCGGCGGCGTCCTCTGGCGGCATCCGGTCGGGCCTCTTCTCGGCGATGGTGGTGACTGTGCTCACTACTGAATCAGATGCGACCCCTTCCAGCACGGAGCGCGGCCGCCTCGCCACGCTGTGTCTTGGTTGTCCGACTGGCGGGTGAACCTTCCGGCCAGCCGGGAGGCCGCCGTCGGCGAGACGCACGTGACTGGCCTGGCGCGGCGGAGTTTTTGTAACTCTCGCGCATCGGTGGATAACCAAGCGTAGTGTTCGCAAGGATGGCATAGATGGCCTTCTTGGTCCTGCTGGCGAGGGGCGCGGCAGCAGGGGCACCGCTTTGCGGGTGGGGGCGCTGAGGCCGGGTTGCGGTGCTCAAGGGGCGAGGTGTGCCGGTGGACGGTGGCCTGATCGATGTGCGGCGCCAGCCGCTGGTGGTGCGGGACGGGTGCGCGCCTGACCGTATTCCGGCTGGGCGGTGGCCGTCGGAGGGGTTCCTGGTGCGCAGCGAGCAGTTCGCGGTCAACGAGGCGCTGGCCTGTCTGGCTCCGGGGGGCGGCGAGGGTGTCTTCGGCATGCACGCTCCGCCGGGTACCGGGGTGGCCGAGGTATTCGGCGACCTGGTCGCGGCGGTGGTCACCGAGCGGGCCCGCCGCATCGCCGAGCTGCCCGACCCGGCCGCCGCCTTCGGCGCGGCGCTGACCTGGGGCGCGCACACGGTCGCGGGGCCGGCCGCCGGGCTGGCCGGGTTCGAGATCGTGCAGTCGGCGCCCGGGGAGCAGTCCCCGTGGATCCTGCTCGGCCTGGCCGACGACAAGGGCGGCCCGGCCAGCAGGCTGGCGGTGGCCGAGCGGGCCGCCGCGGCCCGGCCTGGCCTGGCGCTCCCGCCGGTCGGCGCCCGCTGGCGGGACCGGGCGGCCCGGGCCGACTACTTCGCCTCGACCGCGCGGCTGTCGGACGGCATCGGCGCCTGGGCGATGCTGGTCGCCCGGCTAGGCGACCGCACCGTCAACCGCGCCTTCGCCGACCGCTGGTGGCACGGCACCGTGCGCGGCACCGACGTGCTGTTCCCGGCCGGCCAGTCGATGGCCGCCGCCGTGGCGCAGCTCAAGGGCAAGGCGGTCGACTGGCCGACCGCCGTCACCTGGTTCAGGTCTGCCCTCGGCAAGGTCCAGTCCATGGCGGCCGAACGGATGCGGGTGGCTGCCGCGCTCAGCCGCCTCTCCCAGCTCGAGCAGGCCTGCGAGGAGGCATCCGGGGTGGCCGAGGCCGCCGCCGCCGCGCTGGCCGGGCTGACCGCGCGCGAGCCCGCCGTCAGGGACGCGGTCATCACGGCCGAGGAAGAGTACCGGGCCGCGCTCGCGGCCCTCGGCGCGCACGAGCTCGACCGCCCCGCGCTGACCACGGTCACCCCCCGCGGGATGGCGGCGCTGCAGACTCGCGGCGCGCTCGCGGTCGCACTGGCCGGCGGCGTCCGCCGGGGCCGCAACTGGCGGGACTGGTCAGCCGGCCGCCGGCCGCTGCGCGCCGCCTGCACGACGGCCGAGCGGGACTGGGTCGCGGCGCTGGCCGCGGCCGAGGCGGTGCGCGGCGCGGTGGCGGCCGCCCGCTCGGCCGCGACCACCGGGGCGGCCGAGGTCACCCGGCTCACGGCCGAGATGGAACCGCTGGCCGGGACGGTCGCGGCCGCCCGGCAGCGGTGGGGCGACCACGTGCCGGCCGGCCCGTCCCAGTCCGAGACGGAAGACCCGGTGCTCATCGAGTGGCGGGAGACCACCGCCCCCTGGGCGGACGAAGAGTTCGCGGCCGCCCGCGCCCAGGCGTTCTTCGCCGCCCTCGAGCTGCACAAGGCGCTCATCGCGGCGCAGCCGGAGGTGTTCGAGGCCAACTTCGCGGCGCTGATGGAGCTGATCAGCGAGCCGGCCGGCAGCGGGCCGCCGGCCGACGTGCGGCTGGCCGCCTGGCGCTCGTTCTTCCTGGCGGTGCCGGTGGTCTACGTGCCCTGCGAGGTGGCAGGCTCGCTGCTGGCCGGGCTCGGCCCGGGCGCGCTCGGCTGGCTGCTGGCCGACGGCACCGACCAGCTCAGCGGCGACCAGCTGGCCGACCTGCTGCCCCGGTTCGAGCGGGCGGTGCTGGCCGAGGACACCGCGCTGGCGCACGACCCGGGCCAGCCGGCGGGCGGCGGGCGCGGCGGGCGGGCGCGCTACGGTACCTGGCTGGGGCCGCGGCCGGGCGGACGGCCGGGCGGGTCCGGGCCGCGCTGGGTGGGCATGCCGCTGCGGGTGGTGCGGGGCCAGGACCGCAGCACCGTCGACCAGCGCAACGAGCTCGCCTACGACGGCCTGCTCATCGCCGGCCGGGACTGACCGCGGCGGGACGCGCCAGCCGCGATCGGTGAGCGGGCGGAGCTTGGCTAGCGGGGCAGTCCCAGGATCTCAACCGACCGCTCGCGCATCTCCACCTTGCGGACCTTGCCGGTGACGGTCATCGGGAACTCGTCGGTGATGTGCACGTAGCGCGGGATCTTGTAGTGCGACAGCCGGCCCGAGCAGAACGCGCGCAGCGAGTCGGCGGTGACCGGCGCGGCACCGGGGCGCAGCCTGACCCACACCATCAGCTCCTCCCCGTACTTCTGGTCGGGCACGCCGATCACCTGGGCGTCGAGGATGTCAGGGTGGGTGTAGAGGAACTCCTCCACCTCACGGGGGTAGACGTTCTCGCCGCCGCGGATCACCATGTCCTTGATCCGGCCGGTGATCGACACGTAGCCGTCGCTGTCCATCACCGCCAGGTCGCCGGTGTGCATCCACCGGGCGGCGTCGATCACCTCGCCGGTCTTGTCCGGCTGGCGCCAGTAGCCGAGCATCACGCTGTAGCCGCGGGTGCACAGCTCACCGGGGGTGCCCTGGGGGACGGTGAGCCCGGTGCCGGGGTCGACCACCTTGACCTCGATGTGCGGGCCGGCCCGGCCGACGGTGGCGACCCGGCGCTCCACCGAGTCGTCGACCCGGGTCTGGGTGGACACCGGCGACGTCTCGGTCATCCCGTAGGCGATGCTCACCTCGGTCATCCCCATCCGGTCGATGACCTGCTTCATCACCTCGACCGGGCAGGGCGAGCCGGCCATGATGCCGGTCCGCAGGCTGGACAGGTCGTAGGAGCCGATGCCGGGGACCGCCAGCTCGGCGATGAACATCGTGGGCACCCCGTAGAGGCTGGTGCAGCGCTCGGCCTGCACCGCCTCCAGGGTCAGCACGGGGTCGAACACCGGGGCCGGGATGATCATCGCGGCGCCGTGGCTGGTCGCGGCCAGGTTGCCCATCACCATGCCGAAGCAGTGGTAGAACGGCACCGGGATGCACACCCGGTCCGCCTCGGTGTACCCGCACAGCTCGCCGACGAAGAAGCCGTTGTTGAGGATGTTGTGGTGCGACAGGGTCGCGCCCTTCGGGAACCCGGTGGTGCCCGAGGTGTACTGGATGTTGATCGGGTCGTCGGCCGACAGCTCGATGGCGCCGAGCGCCGCGTCGCGGGCGGCCTGCCCGGCGGCCAGGCCCGCCTCCAGCAGCCCGTGCCACCCGTCGGTGCCGAGCAGCACCACCTGCTCCAGGTCGGCGCAGCCCGGCCGCACCTGCGCGATCATCGCCGCGTAGTCCGAGTTCTTCAGCCGCTGGGCGGCGATCAGCAGCCGGCAGCCGGACTGGTTGAGCACGAACTCGAGCTCGCTGGTCCGGTAGGCGGGGTTGATGTTGACCAGGATCGCGCCGAGCTTGGCGGTGGCGTACTGGGTGACGGTCCACTCGGCCCGGTTAGGCGACCAGATGCCGACCCGGTCGCCCTTGCCGATGCCCGCCGCCAGCAGGCCGTAGGCGAGCGCGTCCACCTGCTCCTTCAGCTCGGCGTAGCGGTAGCGCAGGCCGGCCGGGCGGTCGACCAGGGCGAGGCGGTCGCCGAAGGCGGCCGCGGTGCGGTCGAAGTTGGCGCCGATGGTGTCGCCGAGCAGCGGCGTGTCGCTGGTCGCGGACGCGTAGCTGGGTTCCGCGCGGTTGCCCGCGGGGCGTGGGCCGGGCTGCTCGCTCATGGCGGTCCCCCTGGTTCCTCGGCGCTGAGGCTGCTCGTCACCAGCATGGCCGACGACGGCCGGGTTAAACAAGGCGCGGGATGACGGGCACGCGGGCGGGGCGGGTCGCGCGGGCGGGAGGGGGCGCGTGACGACTGACAGCTTCGGCGGGGGCACATCCGGCAAAGGCACGGGGAGATCGCGAATTAGCATCAATCAATGCAATCGCGTGCTCCACACGCGCTCCACGGGTGTCGTTACAGACATGGCGCTGGAGCAAACGATGTCGGGCCCGGGAAAGACCAGCCGGGAGCGGTCAGGGAACGGGCCGGACGGGGCAGGACAGGCGGCGGGAGCGCCGCCGACGGGGGCCGGGCGCGGTGCGGCGCCCTATCCGGGGCTCGCGCCTTTCGGTGAGCAGGACGCGCGGCGGTTCTTCGGGCGGGAGGAAGTCACCGAGCTGATCTCCTTCCTGGCCGAGCAGCGGCCGGGGCTGCCGCTGATCCTGGTCGGCGCGTCCGGGGCCGGCAAGTCGTCGCTGCTGCAGGCCGGGCTGCTGCCGCGGCTGCGGGCGGCCGCGGTCGGCAGCCCCGATGCCAGCGAGGTTGACGGGACCGCCGAGGCTGGCGGGTCTACCGATGTCGGTGGGAGTGCCGGGGGAAGCGGGGCCGGCGGAAACGGGGCCGGACTCGGGGCGGGGGACCTGCTCGGGGCAGGAGACCGTCTCGGGGCGGAAGACCTTGAGGCCGGCAGCCTGGGGGTGCAGCACGACGGCCGGGTCGAGTGGTACGACCTGACGGTGACCGGGACGGCCGGCCTGGCCGCGCGGATCGCCAAGGCGGTGCGGCCCGGGCAGCCGACCATGACCGGCGGGTGGGCGCTGGTGGAGGCGGCCAAGGCGTGGGGCCAGGCGGCGGCCGGGAACAAGCCCGCCAGCCGCCCCGCAGCGGTGATCGTGGACCACGTCGAGGCCGTGTTCACCCTGGCCGACGAGGCCGAGCGGAGCGCCCTCATCTCCTCCCTGTGCGAGCTGGCGCGGGACACGCTGGTGGTGCTGGCGCTGCGGGCCGACTTCTACGGCCGCGCGATCCGCTACTCGCGGCTGCTCCGGGCGCTGCAGGAACGGCAGGTCGTGCTGGGCCCGATGAACGCCGACCAGTTGCGCCGGGCGGTCACCGAGCCCGCCCGGGGGGCCGGCGCGGACGTGGCACCGGACCTGGTGGAGGCGGTGCTGGCTGACATGCCGGCCGACCAGCCGGGCGCGCTGCCGCTGCTGGCGCACGCGCTGCGGGCGGCCTGGCAGCGCGGCGACGGCAGCACCCTGAGCCTGGCCGACTACCTGGCCACCGGCGGGATCAAGGACGCGGTCCGCCAGTCGGCCGAGCGGGCCTGCCAGGAACTGTCGGCCGGGCAGCGGCGGCTGGCGGCCGTGCTGCTGCCGCGGCTGGTGCGCAGTTCAGGCGACCTGCCGCCGATCCGGGTGTCGGTGCCGCTGGGCGAGCTGCGCCGGACCGCCGCGCAGTCCGGCGGGAAAGAGACCGACGCCGACGCGGTGCTGGCCGCGCTGGCCAGCCAGCGGCTGGTCACCGTGGACGCCGGCTACGCCCGGCTGACCCATGACGCCGTGCTCACCGGCTGGCCGCAGCTCAGGACCTGGGTCGAGGAGCAGGGCACCGCCCGCCGGGGGCAGTCGCCGTCCGTCCCGGGGGCGTCAAGCCGGACCGCCAGCCGGACCGCGGGCGAGGCCGCCAGCGAGGCCGCGAGCGAGGCCGCCAGCCCGGAGGGCTCCGGCCGGGCCGCGAGCCCGGTCACCAGCGCCGGCGGCGTCCAGTCACGGTCCGAGCGGCGCATCCGGCGGCTCCACGCCGCCGTGGCCGCCCTGGTGGCCGCGGTGCTGGTGGCGGCCGGGCTGGCGGGCTACGCGTTCGCCCAGCGGTCGCAGGCCGACAGCGGCCGGCAGGCGGCCCTGGCGAGCAGTCAGGCGGCCGACTCCCGCGCCGTCGCGTTCGTCGCCGCCCAGGCCGGCGCCACCGACCCGGCCGCGGGCGCGCAACTGGCGGCGGCCGCCTACGCCATCTCCCCCACCCCGCAGGCCGCGAGCAGCCTGCTCGACGCCTCGGCGGCGGCCTCGGTCGCCCGGATCACCGACACGGCCGGCCCGGTCCGGTCGGTCAGCGTCAGCCCGGACGGACGGCTGCTCGCCGCCGCCGCCGACAACGGCTCGCTGCGGCTGTGGAGCATCGCCGCGCCGGGCCGCCCGGTGGCCGCCGCCACGCTGGCGGCGCCCGGTGGCCAGGCGCTGGACGCGGTCGCGTTCAGCCCCGACGGCACCGTCATCGCGGCCGCGGGGGCCGGCGGCCTGCGACTGTGGCAGGTAACCGGCGCCGAGGGCGGCACGCCGCAGGCCAGCCCGCTCGGCGGCACCCTGGCCGCGGGCACCGCGGTCAGCTCGGTCGCGTTCAGCCCCGACGGCCACCTGCTGGCCGCGGGCACCCCGGCCGGCGCGGCGACAGCGGGCAAGGGCGGCAAGGGCAGCGCCAAGGGGACCGCGGGCGGCACCGTCCGGCTGTGGACGGTGACCGACCCGGCCCACCCCGCCGCCGACGGCAAGCCGGTCACCGTCGCGGGCTCGGCCGTCACCACGGTCGCGTTCGGGGCCGGCGGGCTGCTGGCCGCGGGCACGTCAAGCGGGCAGGTGACGGTGTGGACGGTGGCGGGGTCAGCCGCACCCGTCCGGTATCCGCACATGCCGCTGACCGGGCCGGGCGGGCCGGTGACCGGGCTGGCGTTCTCGGCCGACGGCAAGGAGCTGGCGGCCAGCGGTGACGAGCAGGTCTGGCGGTGGGCGATGCACGGCGCGTCCAAGCACAAGGCGGCCAGCGCGACGGCGGACGGCACCCTGGCCGGCGCCCCCGGCCGGACCAGCGCGGTGGCGTTCAGCCCCGACGGCCGCCTGCTGGCGGCGGGCGCGTCCGGCGCGGGCGTGGTGGTCTGGAACACCGCGACCGGGGCGGTCAGCGCCAGCGTGCCGCAGCCGGAGAAGGTCACCTCGGTGAGCTGGGACGGCTCCGGCCGGCTGGCGGCCGCCAGCACCGGCGGCACCCTCGCGCTGGTCAAGCTGCCGCTGCCCGCGCTGGCAGGCGGCACCGCCCCCGCCAGCGTCGCCTACCGCCCGGACGGCACCGCAGTCGCGGTCGGCGGCAGCAGCGTCCAGCTCTGGTCGGCGGCCGGGCGGGCGCTGCTGGCGGCGCACCCGCTGGCATCCGGGGTGACGGCGGGCGCCGTCGCCTACAGCCGCGCGGGCCTGCTGGCGGCGTCCCTCTCCGACGGGACGGTGGTGCTGCTCGACGGGCAGACGCTGACCGCGGCCGGCCCCGCGTTCCCGGTCGCGGCGGCCAAGGGCACCGCCGCGGCGGTGGCGTTCAGCCCCGACGGCCGGCTGCTGGCGGCCGGCGGCGGCGACGGCAGCGTCCGGCTGTACGACGTCAGCGACCCGGCCCACCCGGTCCAGGTCACCGCCGCGACCGGGGCCGGCCACGCGGTCAGCGCGGTCGCGTTCGCGGCCAGCGGGGGGCTGCTGGCGGCGGCGGACTCGGCCGGCACCGTCCGGCTGTGGCAGGTCAGCGGTCAGTCGCTGACGGCGGCGGGCAGCCTGGCCGGCACCGTGGCAGGCAGTGCGGCGGGCAGTGCGGCGGGCAGTGCGGCGGGCAGTGCGACTGGAGGGGCGGCCGGCGGGACGACCGCGCTGGCGTTCTCCCCCGGCGGCGGCGCGCTGGCGGCGGGCGGCCCGGACGGCGCCGTCCTGCGCTGGGACGTGACCGACCCCGGGCACCCGGTGCCGCTGGGCACGCTGACCGGGCCCGGCGGGGCGGTGCTGTCGGCGGCGTTCAGCCCGGACGGCACCAGCCTGGCCGCCGGCACCGCCGACGGCAAGGTCTGGCTGTGGCAGGTGGCCACGCCGGACGGCCAGCCGGAAAGCGCCGAGCTTACCGCCACCCTGGCCGCCGCGCAGACTAACGGGCAGAGCAACGG
>Ga0265338_10002985_pt1 | contig 24511 bp, 22 predicted proteins | sample 42126metaG_FD_193579 | JGI IMG/M metagenome (GOLD analysis project Ga0265338, IMG submission 193579) | Rhizosphere microbial communities from Carex aquatilis grown in University of Washington, Seatle, WA, United States - 4-21-26 metaG | ecosystem: Host-associated > Plants > Roots > Rhizosphere... | reverse complement strand
GTACTAACCTGAATAGCACGTACAATATTTGTTGGCGACATATTTATTTCCTTTTGTTTTAGTCGATGACAGGAAATATTGTGTCGTCATTTAAGTTGGTACGTCAACAAAGTGTGGGTGGTTCAGTTAGGGTGAAAGTCTTTTTGAGAATTATTCGTAAAAGATATGGTCGGGGATGCGGGATTTGAACCCACGACCTCCGCGTCCCGAACGCGGCGCGCTACCAAGCTGCGCTAATCCCCGGAACTAACTAAATTATATTGGTCGGGGTGACAGGATTTGAACCTGCGACCTCACGGCCCCCAGCCGTACGCGCTACCAACTGCGCCACACCCCGATAGGTGTATATAGAACTTTGGGTTGTTAACCTGCGCTATGGATCTACCAAAGCCGACGATTCTGTCGGCTCCCCGACTCTACGTCGGGGCTGCGCCACACCCCGATCAAGACTTTATTTTAGCTTATATCTGTTAAGATAGTAAATTTTAGCGCGTTCTTGGATATAATAAAGCCATGGCATTAGAGACTAGACCAGAGGAAGCTATTGATATTAACTTTATGATTCAGACTATGAAGACGAAAGGTTATTTAACTTCGCCTACGGTAGAAGAAGCCTTCAGAGTAGTTGACCGAGCAGAGTTTGTTCCGCCGGAACAACGGGAGAATGCTTACTATGACTACCCAATGAGTATCGGCTATGAGCAAACTATTAGCCAGCCATCAATGGTAGCAACTTTACTTCAGTCCCTAGAGCTAGTATCCGGTCAAAAAGTTCTTGACGTTGGTGCGGGTTCCGGTTGGACAACTGCGCTGATAGCGGAGCTAATTGGTCCTAAAGGAAAAGTTATTGGAGTCGAAAGAATTCCAGAACTTGTCGAGTTTGGTACACGAAACTTACGAAAGTTTGACTATCCCAATGCCAAAATTATCCAGGCGGGTACTCAACTTGGTTATCCCGAGGAAGCTCCCTACGACCGTATATTAGTTTCAGCTGACGCCAAAGATATTCCCGGGGTTCTTTTACCTCAAATGACTCGAGTCGGCAGAATGGTTGTGCCCATCTGCGGTCGATTATGTATTATCACTCAGTCGGACAAAGGTAGAGCGGAGGTGCAGCAAACCAATCTTGTAACTTTTGTTCCGCTTATTGAAGAACCCTCAGCGTGATAAGATGTATCAATGTGGCAAGAAACTAAAGACGGGCTGTACAAAAGTTTTGTGTTCAAAGACTTCAAAGAAGCCTTTGCATTTATGGAGCAAGTAGCTCATGTAGCCGAAGAAAAGCAACATCATCCACGCTGGACTAATGAATATAATAAGTTGGAAATCTGGCTCAGTACCCATGAAGCCAACGGGCAAATAACAGATAAAGACAGGGAACTTGCCAACCAGATTGATCAGATCAAAATATGAAAACTTTGAAATTCAACCACGAACAATCCGGCTTAATTCGTCAGGGCAAAAAGACGGCCACCTGGCGTGTTAATGACGAGAAGAACCTGAGTGTTGACGACGAGGTTATGATAATTGATAAGGTCGACAAAAAGGACGTCAACACCTGGCGGGTGATTGGCTCGGCCAGGGTTACCGAAATTCTAGCCAAGCACTTGGGCGACATCCACAACGACGAATTAGGTGGTGATGAGGAGTTTGTCTCTAAAGAAGAAATGGTCAAAACCTTTCGCCAATATTACGGTAATGATATCAATGAACATACGCCAGTGAAGATCGTACACTTTGTTTTTACTCCTCAGGAATCACGGTTGGTGGACAGTATTGAAGACAAAAATACAACAGACCTGCATGAGATTAAACTCTACGGCGACGGCGGCTCACGGGGCAATCCGGGTCCCTCAGCCAGCGGCTATGTGCTACTGACCATGGATGACGTAGTGATTTTTCAGGGCGGGCAATACATGGGTATTACCACCAACAATCAGGCTGAGTACCATTCTTTGAAATTTGGCCTGGAGGAGGCGAGGACGCGAGGGGCAAAGATAGTCCATGTCTATATGGACAGTCTACTGGTCATCAATCAGATGAAGGGTGTTTATAAGATGAGAAACGCCGATCTCAGGCCTATTCATCAGGCCATCTGGGAGCTGGTCCACCAGTTTGAACAAGTAACATTCACTCACGTACCACGTGAGCTCAACAAACTGGCCGACTCGATGGTCAATGAAACTCTGGATGCCACTATTGCTTAACCTACTGTCATCTCGAGTCCTTCGACTAAGCTCAGGATAAACTTTATCGAGAGATCTGGTTTGGCGCAGATTTCTCCACTTCGGTCGAAATGACAAATTAGACTAGATCCCCAATCAAGTTGGGGATGACGATTTTGAAGGTTTAGAAATAAAAACACCGCTTGTGAGCGGTATTTTTAATGCCAGATTATCTGTAAGCCGGGTTCTGTATCCGCCGAGGCGGATGCTGATTATCTATCTAGTAACGCCGTTGCCGACGATATCGAGCGGTTCTTGTGATGAACTCTGGCGGGAACCGTTCTTGAGAACATCTCCTTGCAGCAGGCAGGGTTTACCGCTTCATCCCGTCACCGGGACAAACTGTGAGCTCTTACCTCACTCTTTTCACCCTTTCCAGCAAAGCTGGAGGTCTTGTTTCTGTGGCACTTTCCCTAGGGTCACCCCCGGTTGCCGTTAACAACTGCCATCTCCCTATGCTGCCCGGACTTTCCTCCCCGCCAAAGGCGGGGCAATCAGCCGATAATCTGGCCTGCTTATTATACCATAAGTACTACTTTTTGGCAGCTTTGACCCTCCTGCGTTTCACTCCTTTCAGTAATCTGATTGCAGACTACTGAAAAGCGGAAACTACGAAGGGCAGGCAACGGCTTAGTTCTTCTTATTTGCTGCATTCACAACTGCCTTAAAGGCAGCAGGTTCATTGACGGCTAGCTCGGCCAGGATCTTGCGGTCCAGGGTGACATTGGCGGCTTTGAGGCCGGCAATCAAGCGGCTATAGGTGGTACCGTGCAAGCGAGCGGCAGCGTTGATGCGGGCATTCCAGACGGCACGCAAAGTACGGCGGCGGTTACGGCGGTCCCGGTAAGCATATTGGAGGGCCTTGGTGACGGCTTGCTTGCCACGCTTGACAGATGAACGGTGCGACCGCTGCATGCCCTTAGTGGCGTGGCGAATCTTTTGATGCTTTTGGTGGCTAGTGACACCTCTTTTAACGCGCATAATAACTCCTTTGGGTAATGCTCAATGAGCAATGAGCAATGTTCAATGAATAGGCAATGGGGTAATGGTTCAATGCATTAATACATTGATTATTACTTGACCATTCATTGAGCATTGATACTTGATACTTGACCATTGTTTACTTTCCTAGCTTTAACTTTAGGCTTTTGGCATTCTTGCCGGTTACTGGTTCTAGTCCGGCCAGTCCGCGCTTGCGGGCGGCTGACTTCTTTTGCAAAAAGTGACCGCGCATAGAATGACGGCGCATGACCTTACCATTCTTGGTGATGCGAATTCTGTCCTTGGTACCGCTGTGGGTCTTAAGTTTGGGCATATCTACTCCTAGAGTTTCACTCGGCTATTATACTTGTTTCTGCAGGGGCTTCAACTGCTTCTTTGGCGGTCTCGGCCCGTTTTTGGGCGGCTTTGGCGGCAGGGTTGCTTCTGATAACGAAGTTAAGCTGCTTACCATTGAGTTGCGGCGGTTGCTCCACAACAATGGTTTCGCCAAAACTGACAATCAGCTTGTCGGCCAGCTGGAAACCTAAATCTTTGTGAGCCAGCTCGCGTCCTCGATAAAAAACGGTGATTTTGACCTTGTGTCCGGCATCTAGAAAATCGGTGATTTTCCGTAACTTAACCCCTTGGTCGTGCTCGCCAATCTTGAGCCCGAAACGCATTTGTTTGACCTCGAGCGTCTTGGTATTACGCTTGTTTTTCTGCAGCTGTTTGGTGCGTTGGTAATTGAATTTACCCCAGTCAACAATCTTGACTACCGGCGGATTAGCCTCTGGCGAAATCTCTACCAAATCTAAACCTTCTTGCTCGGCCATGCGCAGGGCATCGCCCTTAGACATCACCCCCAATTGCCGGCCATCCTCACCAATTACTCTTAGCTCAGAACCCTGAATCATATGATTCAGACGAGTCGTTTTAGCGATACGTAATACTCCTTGAACTCTTTAGGTTGCTGACATTTTAACAGAGAAGGGAACAGATGGCAAGCACAAGGTTAATTTTCAAGAAGCAATTTTCAATTTTCATTCAATTTTCAAATCTCAGTGGTTCATTGATGAAGTTATTTTCTGAAATATTAATACAAGTTCATGTGTTTCTTGTTCCCGTGCCAGAGACCTCCGGGCTTTAGCCCGGGGATGAATGGTTCCCTGGAGGAGACACAAAGGCTTGTGTCTCCGGAAGCAAACAGGCATGCTTGGTATATGACCAAGTACAGCGCCGATGCCCACACGACCCACCGCCTCCAGTATCATCTGATCTGGATCCCCAAGTATCGCAAACGGGTACTACGAGGCCCACTGGCGCGGCGGTTGTACGAGCTACTCAAGCAATGTGCCGACATCAATCGCTGGACTATTGTCGAACTCAATGTCCAACCAGATCACATCCATCTGCTCGTACAATTGCCGCCCAAAGAAGCCGTCGCCCATGCCATGCAACTCATGAAAGGTGGTACCAGCCGGGCCATTCGCCTAGAGTACCCTGAGCTCGAAGAGTTTCTCTGGGGCGACAGCTTGTGGGCCGATGGCTACTTTGCAGAATCAGTGGGTCAGGTTACCGAAGCTCGCATCAAAGCCTACATCCAAAATCAGTGATACCAAGTAGGCAGCTCGACTGAGAAGCCCTGGCTTTTAAGCCAGGGAGGTTTACTACTTCTTCGCGGCTTAACGGGGGAAGAATGGTTCTGAGCGCCTTGGCCAGCATACTTTTGCCGGTACCGGGCGGACCACTGAGCAAGACGTTATGAGCACCGGCAGCGGCTATTTCTAGGGCGCGCTTAGCGCGAGCCTGGCCCACTACATGCCGAAAATCTTCGCTGTGCTGCTTGCTGCGCTTGATTGGCAACATGCCCTCGGCCGTATAGATCCCTTCAAGCTTAACAGTATCTGTTAAGTGCAGGTAAACATCACGCAAGTTTCGAGCAGGCAACAGGGTAATCTCTGGCACCAGCTTGGCCTGAGATAGGCTGCCAACAGGGATAACAAAGCGGCTGTAACCTTGGCGCCGCCCGGCCAACAGTTTGCCAATAATACCCCTGACGGGGCGCAACGATCCATCAAGCGCAAGCTCACCAATGTATAGGTTGTCAGTCCGGTATGAACACTGGCCGCTGGCCGTCAGTACAGAGGTGGCAATGGCTAAGTCAAAGCTGGTACTGTCTTTAGGGATGTCGGCTGGCGCTAGGTTAATGGTGATACGTTTTTTAGGTAGTTCCAGCTGACTGTTCGTGAAGGCACTTCGGATGCGTTCTTTAGCTTCGTCTACAGCTTTGTTGGCAAAGCCGACAATGACGATGGCCGGCAAGCCAGAAGATATATGACACTCAATGTCTACCAGCATACCGTCAGTACCTACATCTATGATACTTTGGACCTGCGCACTCATCCCGTTAGACTCCAATTAGCTTGATTTAACAAATAATCTGATCCAAAGAAATTTGCACCAACTGTATAACCTAAAACTATTAGATGGAATCTAACGGGACTCATTAATATTAGTATACCCTAGGTTGAACAATATCTCAGCAAATTCTCAGCAATAACCTAAAGAAAAAGGCCCTTTTGCGAGGGCCGCTTTCTTATAGTGAAGTTTTTAGTATGTCTTTTGGTTATTAGTTTTGGTTTGGTTTTTCATGGAACAACGGCTTGCGAGAAGCCGTTGTTACAGATGCGTTTTTGTTTTTGAGCACTTTTTTTACTCAAGTGCTAGAGACATCTTATAAGCCCTGATTTTTACTGTCAATACGATTGTGGTTAGATTTTCAATAAACCTGTGTATAACTTTTCCGTAAAAGCCTATATTTTAAAGACCAAAAGCCTAAGGAAACCTAATTTTTAATTTCCAATTTTCCAATTATCAATCAATTTCCAATCAAACAATAAAACAAACAGTTTGGGTCATTTGATCATTGGTTCTTGAATGAAAATTGAAAATTCTTCTTCTAGGCTTCTAGCGTTACAATAATACCCAATATGCGTTGGATTGGAGTGAGTGGCAGCTGGCGGCACATCGCCACTGGCTTAGAAGAAGACATTCGGCGACAAGTTAGTGCGGTTTTGGAGCGTGGGGATGGAATTGTAACCGGCGGAGCGCTTGGAGTAGATTATCTAGTTACTGAATTGGTAAGACAGTTTGACCCTGAGCTAAAACAGCTCAAAATCTTTCTACCCACCGATTTAGACACCTACCTTGCGCATTTTAGGCAACGGGTCACAGAAAAGGTCATTACGGCTCGTCAGGCTAAAAAGTTGGACCAACAGTTGCGTAACGTTCAAAAAACGCGCCCTAGGGCTTTATTTGAAGGACCACCCGGTCTGACGGTTAATGAAGCGGCTTACTATGCGCGCAACAGGCAAGTCGTAAACGCAGCTGATGAGTTACTAGCGTTTCAAGTCAATGCTAGTCCCGGTACTCAGCATACGATTGACTATGCTCATAGACTATCCAAAAACGTAGCCGTCTTTAAGTACAAGACCACAAAAGCTTAAAGTTTCATAACTAAGCAAAAATAAAGTTTAGCAAAGCAAAGCATAAAAATTTTATATGTCAAAAATAGTCGTGTATTCAGGCAACTGTTCGTAAAATGTCTATTTTTTAGGCCCAAAAGGGTTGTATTTATAATAACGGAATAATATGAGTATGATCATCTATATAATTCTAAACGTAAGTATTAAGTTGTTATAAAAACAATGATTATTCATTGACATAACCACTGTAGTGTAGTAGTGTAAGTTGGTAAGTCAAACACAAAAACTTACCATTCAATTTGCATCGTTAGCTATTGGCGAGCAATTGTATGACCCCTGATCCGCTAAATGCGGAAAAGTAGGATAAAAAAGCGGGCCCTCGACCGCTTTCATCGCTCAACTCCGCCTAAAGCGGATAGAGCGGTCAGTCAAAGCCCAGGACGGTAAGCGCTATAAAAGTCATAATATATGCGGCGGATTTACCGTCCGGCTTCCATATATAATCCATAACAAACCATAGCTTGCTATGGTATATTTTATTTGTTCGTTATTAACACAAGTAAGTCGCTAAACAGATGAAACACTACCTTAAACAACTGCTTATAGTAGCCCTTCTTTACGGTGGTTTGTTGATGTTTTTATTGACCACAAATCCCAATAAGCTATCCATTACCTGGCTGATCGTACCCTTTGTATGGCTGTTTTTAGCCCTTTTTGTCAGCGTGCAACTACTTATAGATTTACTTAGATTACATAATACCAGTAGCTCCAAGCGGCAGCTGACGATTGCAGCTGTCTGTGCGGCTATTCCGACCCTGATGCTACTGCTTGATTCTATTAATCAACTGACTATTAAAGATAGTTTATTGATTGTTGCACTTGGTGTGGGTGGTATGTTCTACGTTGGCAAAATACGGCTCAAGAAGCCAAGCTTCTAAAAGGGTATAGCGGCCAGCGTTTAGGGACTAGTAATAAACTACACCCTGGCCGCTAAACGCTAATGGCTGTTCTTTTCATCTGGTATAATGGCAGTGTGGAGCCGACAGATAACACAGTACCAACATCGCCGCCTGTGAACCCGCCGAATATAGGAGCTTTGGGACCGCCAAACGACACTTTGGATCTTCCTGCGCCGCCTTTGCCCGGGGTATCTCCAGCGTTGCCCGCAATTCAGACTCCCGGGCTACCAACCAATGCCGCGCCAGTGATACCTACAGCCGCAGAAACTACACTGAAGGCCCCATCCGCACCCTTGGTGACTCCGCCGGCCACCGCTGACGATGATGACTTGATTGAACAGGAGTGGGTCGACAAGGCCAAGGCTATTGTGGAGCGCACCCGCGAGGACCCGCACCTGCAAAACGAGGAACTAAGCAAGTTCAAGGCCGATTACATGCAGAAACGCTATAACCGCCAGATAAAAATCACCGAAGAATAAGTCATGAATCTTTTATTATTTATAATTGCCACCTTATTAGTGCTGATAGCCGGAGTCGGCAGCGTCTTGTTTTTGCATTCCCGCAAACTTCTTAGAGAGCAGAAAAACTTTGAACGCGGCCTCAAGATGGTGCCTATGCTTATACATTTGCCGCCGCTTAGCGAAGACACAGAAGAGAACGGCCGCGATTTACGTGATGTGGTTGACGAGAACATTAGCAAAGCCCAGGTACTCTATAGCATTATTGCCAGCACCTTTAAGAAGGGTTTTAAGGGTAAATTTTATGGCCAGCGTCATTTTGCCTTTGAAATTGTCGGCAACAAAGGTGTTGTTAACTTCTATGCTGCCGTACCAGTAGCCTTGGCCGATGTTGTGAAGCAGGCGGTTATTAGCGCCTATCCGTCGGCCCAGCTAGAAGAAATAACCGAACACAATATTTTTAGTCCGGTCGGCCGGATTGGCGGTACCATGGGCGGTGAACTGACACTAAAGGAACACTATGCCTACTCTATTGCTACCTATCAAGAGCTTAAACGCGATGCCATGCAGTCCATTTTAAATGCACTCTCAACTCTAGATAAAGACGATGGCGCCGGCATTCAGATATTGCTCCGACCAGCTGATCCGTCCTGGCGTAAAGGCGCCCAAAGTGTAGCTAGTAAAAAGCGCAAAGGTACCGATAAAAAGAAGTCGGGCGGCGAGGAAGTTTTGTGGTGGGCCCGGCAATTGTTCTTTGCCCTGGCCAAGCCGCCAGAGGCCAAAGACGGCGAGAAAAAAGAAGATTCTAAGAAAGACCTGTCATCAATGGAACAGAATATTGTTGATTCTATAGATGATAAAACCCGTTATCCGGCTTACGAGGTCTTAATTCGAGTCGTCACCTCTTCTAGCAATGCCCAGCAGGCTCAAACTATTCTTAATAACATTGTGGCGGCTTTTGCGCTGTTTGATGCCCAAGGCAAGAATGGTTTTAAATACACGGCTGCCAAAGATATCGAGTCGTTTGTAACGGCCTATATAATGCGTTTTTTCCCGCCCGAAAATAACGATAGCATACTAAACTCGGTGGAGCTGGCAACTCTTTTTCACTTTCCGGACGAGCGTAATATTCCTACCTCGCAGCTAGAGCGCCAGGCCTCTAAACAAGTTGACGGCCCGCGCAACGTCCCTGAAAGCGGTTTAATGCTAGGTTATAACGTCTTTAGGGGCACCAAAAAGGCCATACGCCTGAGTCTGGAGGACCGCCGCCGCCACATGTATGTAGTGGGTCAGACTGGTGTTGGTAAATCTATTTTTCTAGAAAATTTGGCTTTGCAGGACATGCTAGCCGGGCGAGGCTTTGCCTTTGTTGATCCGCACGGTGAAACTGTCGATAGGCTAGTCGCCATGGTGCCTAAGGAGCGCACTGAGGATGTCATTTACTTTAGTCCGGCCGATATGGACTTTCCGGTGGGGCTTAACTTGTTCGAATTCCACACGCCCGAGCAAAAAGATTTCTTGATCCAGGAAGCCATTAACATGCTCTATAAGCTCTACGATCCGCAACACCAGGGTATTATTGGTCCGCGTTACGAGCACTGGTTCCGCAATGCCGCTCTGACCGTCATGGCTAATCCGGAGGGCGGCACCTTTATTGATATCCCTAAAGTCTTTACTGACAAGCAGTACGAGCGTGAGCTTAAACAATACGTAACGGATAAAACGGTGCTGGACTTCTGGGACAGGGAAATGGCTTCTACCAGCGACTACCACAAGAGTGAGGTCTTGGGCTGGTTTGTCAGTAAGTTCGGTGCTTTCTTAAGCAACGAGATGATGCGTAATATTATTGGCCAGAGCAAGAGCGCCTTTAACCTGCGCGAGGTTATGGACCAGAAGAAAATCTTGTTTGTGAACCTCAGTAAGGGCCGCACCGGCGAGCTAAACTCCAACCTGTTAGGTATGATCTTTGTCATGAAGTTCCAGGCGGCGGCTATGAGCCGGGCCAATATTCCCGAAGAAGAGCGGGAAGATTTTTGTTTATACGTAGATGAGTTCCAGAACTTTTCAACCGACTCTTTTGCTACCATCTTGTCTGAGGCTCGAAAGTACCGTTTGAACCTGATTGTGGCTAACCAGTTTACTACTCAGCTGACTGATGAAATCCGTGATGCTGTTTTTGGTAACGTTGGTTCGATTGCCTCTTTCCGAGTTGGTGCTGACGCCGATGCTGACGCCCTGAGTAAGAAGTTTAGCCCTGTTTTTGACCGCGAGGACGTGCTGCGTATGCCCAACTATAATACTGTTACCCAAATGTTGATTGGCGGAGTACCTACCCAGCCCTTTAGTATGGCTACCATGCCGCCGCTCGGTACGCCCAACCAGCAATTAGGGCAGGCGCTTAAGCAGTTATCAGCTGCCAAGTACGGGCGGCCAAAACTAGTAGTAGAGAACGAAATTTTTGCCCGTCTAACTACCAAGGAACCACCCAAGCCGGCCTTTGGCGCCGGGCCGTCTGCCGGCAGTCGTCTGCCGGCCGGTGCTAATCCGCTCGGTGCAGCTGGCTCACAGCCATCACTTGGGGCCCGTCCTGTGGCCGCTGGTGGCCCGGCAGCTGGTGGGGCGCCAAAGCCGCCATCCACCGGATCTTCTTTCTTGGATGATTGGCTGGCCAAACGCCGGACAGCACCGGCACCCAGACAGGGCGGGGCGCCTATGCCACCTGCAGGAGCTAGCCAGGGTCCATCCTCGCCCAATGCCATGCCAGTCTCTGGCAATCCAAGCCAGTCTTTTGGTACTATGCCAGCCAGTCCGTATCAACCAGTCAACCAGTCGGGTCGTTCAATTTATCAGCAGGATAGCCAGCCGCTGTTTCAACCGGCCAGCCAAGTAGCTCCACAGCCAACCAGCCAACCAGTCATCCAGTCATCCAGTCATCCAGTCATCCAGCCAAGTAGTCCAGTAGTTAGCCAGTCGCCCGGTCAGACTGTCGGCTACCCGGCCTTTCAGCCATCGTCACCGCCAGCTTTCCAGCCATCCGTTCCAATCCAACCAGCACCACCGCTACCATCGACGGCAGCTTCGGCCAAAGAGGCTCGCCACGATGCCGAACCAGAAAAGCAGGAGCTAGCCGAGGTTGACCAACAAATGCAGCAGATTTTAAATAGCCCAGTACCACCGGCAAATCCAACGCCTGTTCCGGCACCATCACCGGATTTACAGTCCGTTACATCACCAAATCCCACTGCACTTGCAAATCCTACCCAGGATGATAGAAACGAGGGAGAACTTAAAGTAGCTGCTTCTCACGAACCTGGTCACCACAGCGAACACAGCATCAAAATCCCCCGCGACGACGAAGAATAAACACTGCACTACCAAAACCATAATACTGTGTTATAAATTAACCAGCAGACATAAAACACACAATGGACACACGGCTACACCAACTACTGCAGGGCGAGCTCCAACCTGGTGAAGAAATAGTTGCCTCTGGACAGCCAAACTTATCGGTTCATTTTACTAAGTCCGATGGCTTTCTTATTCCTTTCTCTATTTTCTGGTGTGGGTTTGCAATCTTTTGGGAATTATCAGTATTGGGAATTTTTAATGATCCAGGTAACGGTGGTGCTGCGCCTCTTTCATTTACCCTATTCGGCTTGCCTTTTGTTTGTATTGGCCTGTATTTTGTCTTTGGCCGGTTTATCTATAAGTCATACAAAAAGAAACACACCTATTATGTGGTCACAAACAAGCGGGTTATGGTCATTAACGACCTAAGGAATAAGAAGATTACCGCGGCATTTATTTATCAGATACCCAATATAAATAAGACAGTTAGAAGTGATGGCGTGGGAACTATTATCTTTGGTAATGCCAGCCAGATACAGCTGATGTATGGTAACACCGGTATGGATGGTTTTGGTTCATACTATGGTGTGCCAGTACCTGTTTTTTATGATGTTGATGAGGCCGATAAAGTCTACCAAACGGTAGTCCAGATCCAGCACGAAGCTGCCAGCAATAACCAATCTTAAAGTTATATCCTAGTTTGAAGGCTCGGTAAGACTACTAAACTTGTTCATTCTTTGCAGCACCGGTAAGGCTCTATTTATAAACAGTTGGGCATCTTCCACAACTGTGGTATGATCCGGCGTTTCAGGTTGTTTTTTAGAAACATTGTTTTGAGAAAAATATATCATGTCCTCGAACAGTTCCCAGTCCTCACGGCTACAAAAATCAACCAAAAAGGCCATGGTGGCCGGGTCCAAAACTTCACGCAACTCTATCTGATGGCCGCCCTTATTACAGTACAACTTAAAATAATCCGGAAAGTCGCCCTCCAATTCCGCTGGCTCTAAATTACAGGCTGATAGCTGGCCGTTAAAAAGGGCCTGGGTTTTATCGTCCGGAATACCTAGGCCGGCTATATGTACAGAGCTTTTAACTGGCAGCTGCATGGTCATTATTATTTTGCCGGAGTTAGAGACATTATGGTCATAGATGGCAACATCGGCTGCCGCTACGCCAATAAGACCCGCATTACCAGTATAATGGGTCGGATTCTCGGGCATTTCAATCTGTATAGGTTCAGTAATCATGAGGTCGTAATGGTACTCACCAAGTGCTCCATCCGACATTTTGGTTAAAGTGTTACCCATTGTATAAAGTGCCAGGAGTAGGGGCGCATCAACGACAATCTTGGCTAGCTGTCGTTTATTCCACCAATACCAGGCTATTGCTCCACCAATGACCAAAACATAAAATAATAACTCTACATGATTCCAGATGAAGTTTGATTGCGGCTGCACGTAATAAGAATTGTACGCCATGAATCCGTTAAATTACTTTTGATGATGGCGGCGTAATGCGTACATGCCAAGCTCAATAACAAGTCCTGCTGCGTAGCCGGCCACAAACAGCAACAGAACTGTCAGGTAGTTATATCTGTAGCCGTAGTGTTTGGCGCTCCAGAGTAAAAAGCTGCTGCCAGCCAGGGCCAAAATAGAGCCCGTCAGCAGGCCGGTGGGCCGGGCAATGGTCTGTTCGGCTACTTTACTAATAGCGTCGACGGTAGGCTGGTGTATGGCCTTGCTAAGGACACGATCAGGCCCGGACAGATGCTTGCGGGCGCGGTTGAGCGTCCGGCGCAGTGCCTCTGATTTGAGCTGGCCATTAATGTATAAGGGATGCTTGTTATCGTCCTCGGCCTTGGCATCAAATCGAATCTCGGCAGTTTTGGCTTCTTCTTCGTTTATCTTTTGACGTATTACGTCTATGGATTCAGCTGGCCGCTCCTGGTCTTGATGGCTCTGTTCGGAGTGCTTCTCTATATGCTCTCTGCTCTCGTGTCTCTGTTCTGTTTCGGCATTCTGCTCTCTGCTCTCTGCTCTCTGCTCTCCTTCAGTATGCTCTGTCATTTTAGATACCTCCGCTGGTAGTATATTCGGTTTTAACAATCTCTAGCTCGCGGGCCAACAACCGGCTGCGGGCAAAGAAGTAGCCGACAATGACAAAGACCACAACCACTAATATAATGCCGCTGCCTGGACCGGTATTGGGCAGCTCGGTGCTGGTAGTTTGCTCAATGACCTTGGGTATGCAGTTGGACTGGTCGATATTTACCACTACGCTACTACTTTCAATAGCATTTTGAATCTTGCAGTCGAAGCTTTGGGAATCGCTGGGCGGGGTATTGGTGGTGGGTAGCGGATCCTTCATGCGGAAGCTAACTGTTTTGGTGACTGTCTGACCAGCTTTGATGGTTAATGGCGCCCACTGCAAAGATGTAGTGTTGTCTAGTTGCACCACATGAGCATCGCCGGCATTGACTATGTCGGCATATTCTAAGGTGTCGTTGATAGTGTCAATCGGCAGCGCATAGTTCACTGCATCGCCATCGCCAACATTTTGAATGGTGAAGACGTAGCCAAAGGATTGGCCGGGGTTTGCACTAATTTGACTTGATGAGTCACTTGGCGAATCTGTATAGGCGGTTTTTTCTATGGTTACCATTGGCGCGGTAGCTTTTTCTATCACAATGGTTTGAGCGCAAGAGGAGGCAGTTTTGTCGCCTATGCTGCTGACAGCGGTAACGGTGGCGTTATAAGTAGCCTGGTTATCGGGGTAATCAAAGGTGAAGGACTGAGTGATATTACCGGAGGTGTTAGTACTCTTAATAACCTGGCTCTTGCCGCTGCCGGAATCGAATTTAAAGGCGCTGATAGTGGCGCCGTCGTTAGCTTCTGCCCGAGCCTCAAACTTGACCTCTGTGCGTGATAGATAGCTAGCGTCCAAGGTAGTGCAGGAGGCTGAGGGTGTTGGTTTGGGAGTAGGGGTTGGCGTAGGCGTTGGTGTTGGCGTCGGGGTAGGTGTTGGAGTTGGAGTGGGCGTAGGGGTTGGCGTAGGTGTAGGAGTTGGTGTAGGGGTGGGCGTAGGCGTTGGAGTCGGCGTTGGCGTCGGCGTCGGTTTTGGGGTAGGCTTGGGGGCTACGCAAGCTGCATTAACATCGGTAACGGCGCTGTTATATGGGCAGGCTGGGATGGTGTGGCAGACCTCATTAGAGGCTATATTGTAACCGTCAGCTGTCAGATGGGCTGTATTGCAGAACTTTCCGGGCTTGGCCTCTATCTGTACCGTTCCCCAAAAGACTGCCTCATAGGTCAGGGTCGGATTGGCCCCAAGCGTGGACGGGTGCGGCGGAGTGTCCCACAGAGCGGTGTAATTTTGGCCGCTTATAGTGGCAGTAACATCGGTACTTTGAGAATGCAGACCGCTGACCTGAGCCGGTACGGTATCTAGCAACTTAAAGTTAGTGGCCGGTGCAAAACCGGTGTTATTAAAGAACAATTTGTAGGTTATTCGGTCGCCCGGATGAACAGTTGAACCAGTGGCGGGAACGGCTGTTTTGAGTAAATGGAGGTCAGGCTTGCCAGCCGGCGGAATGCCTTGGGTGACAATATTACCGCAATCTTTAAGTACCCAAATTTGGCCTAGGCGAGTGGACGGTATGACGTAAGCGTTCCAGACTTGCTGAGCCCAACCGCCCAAAGTTCGCATGTAAATAGGGGTAGCGGCACCGGGTATGGCAACCTGGAAGCTATCAGTACGCGAGGCCAGAGTTCGGCCAATTGAGTAATATTTAGAAACATTGGCGCCGCGGGTATCAATAGTGGCAACCTGGGCATTCTTAATTTGGTCTGGTCCAACTCCGTAGTAAGCTAGCAAACGCTGTAAGTCGCCGCCGGAATTATTGGTATAATCTGTTTTCAAGGCGGCCACTGTTGGCGCGCCGCCATAAATAATGTCGTTTGGCGAGGCGGCCAGGGAATAATCTGGCGGTGCCAAGACGGCTATCATTTGCACCAGCATCATAAGCGATACAAACACAAAGCCCAACCGTCTTATAGACGATTCTTGTCGCAAGCGTTTGGCATAAAAGGCTACCTGGTTAATGAGACTAGGGTTGAAGGGCAGGTTGGATAATAGCTTGTCGAACATAGTTATTGTTTTGTTAACTCTTTATAACGGCCATGTTTATTTAACCACAAAAAGTAAAAAGGGACTAGCGGTCAGCGGTTAGGGGTTAGGAAACTACACCCTGAACGCTATACGCTACCCCCTATCTTTTGACTTGCCCGCGGCTGCATTTTCATCTATAATATATCTAGTAAGTAATGACTAAAGTGCGTGAAGTGAGGGCTTGCTAGTAGTGGCAAAAGAGACTAAACAAAAAGATTACGGTTCCGATCAAATTCAGGTCCTGGAGGGGCTGGAGCCTGTCCGCAAGCGGCCGGGTATGTATATTGGCGGCACCGGACCAGAGGGCCTACATCATCTAGTGTGGGAAATCATCGACAACGGTATTGACGAAGCGCTGGCGGGCTATGCCACCACTATATCCGTCAAACTACTAGCTGACGGCGGTGTTACCGTAATAGATGACGGTCGCGGCATCCCCACAGATATACATCCTAAAACCGGCAAAAGCACCGTAGAAACCATCTTAACCGTCTTGCATTCCGGAGGTAAATTTGGCGGCGGCGGCTACAAAGTATCTGGTGGTTTGCACGGGGTTGGATCAAGCGTAGTTAACGCGCTGTCCCGTAAATTTATGGCCAAAGTCTACCGCGATGGCAAAATCTACCAGCAAGAGTTCGAAAAGGGCGTACCGCTGTATGACCTCAAAGTAGTCGGCAAGTCCGACAAAAACGGTACAGAGATCACTTTTTATCCTGACGAAACCATCTTTAAAGAAAGCGTTCAGTTTAGTTACGAGACCATCCTGGACCGTTTGCGGCACGCCGCCTATCTGACCAAAGGCATTCGCACCTCTATAGAAGACGAAAACACCGGCGCTCGTTACGGTTTTTACTTTGAGGGCGGCATCCAATCGTATGTCAAACACCTTAACTTGGGCAAAGAGGTGGTAGACGAAGATGTTTTTTACGTAGATAAAATGGTAGAGGATAGCGGCGTAGAGATTGCATTGCAGTACGCCGACGCCTATACCGAGACCGTCAAAGCTTTTGCCAACAATGTACCAAACCCCGAGGGCGGCACCCACTTAACCGGCTTTAGAACTGCTCTCACCAGAGTTATTAACGATTACGCTCGCAAAAACGGCCTCATCAAAGACAAAGAAGAAAACCTGACTGGCGAGGATACCCGAGAGGGCCTGACCGCTGTTATTTTGGTTAAGCTGCCGGATCCCCAGTTTGAAGGCCAGACCAAGGGCAAGTTGGGCAATCCAGAAGTCCAGGGCTACGTGACCCAGGTTATGAACGAATATTTTGCCTACTATCTAGAGGAACACCCCGGCATTGCCCGCAAGATTGTCGGCAAGGGACTGCTGGCTGCCCGCGCCCGCAAAGCTGCCCGCGCTGCCCGAGACAATATCATTCGGAAAGGTGTACTAGAAGGCTCCGGACTACCCGGCAAGCTGACTGACTGCTCCAGCAAAGATCCGGCTGCCAGCGAACTTTACATCGTCGAGGGCGATTCGGCCGGTGGCAGCGCCAAAAATGGCCGTGACGCCAAAACGCAGGCCATCCTGCCGCTGCGCGGCAAGGTACTAAACGTGGAGCGGGCCCGTCTGGACAAGATGCTCGCCAACAATGAAATCGTGACACTCATCAAGGCTCTAGGTGTAAACATAGAAGAGCAGTTCGACATCAACGGCCTGCGCTACCACCGTATTATTATCATGACCGATGCCGACGTTGACGGTAGCCACATCAGTACCTTGCTGTTGACCTTTTTCTTCCGGTTTATGAAGCCAATTATTGACGGCGGCTATCTGTATCTGGCCAAACCGCCTCTGTTTGAGTTGGTCAAGCCGGGGCGTAAATCGAGCGTGTTTATTTATGATGAAGACGAACTCGACAAGGTGCTAGGCGAGCGGACTGAAGTCCGCCGCAAAGAGGGCACGGTGATTAATGCCAGTGACGACACGTACAAACAAGCCGGTTTCGTCGAGCAGAAGCGCTACAAGGGTCTTGGTGAAATGGACGCCGAGCAGTTGTTTGAAACTACTATGAATCCGGCTCAACGGGTACTGGTACAAGTCCGTGTTAACGATGCCGAAAAGGCCGATGCTATCTTTAATAAGCTCATGGGTACAGAGGTAGAGTTGCGCAAAAACTTTATACAGACACACGCTAAGTTTGTGAAGGACCTCGATGTGTAAAATTATCAATTATCAATTTTTCAATTTTCAATCAAGTCACAATGACTCAATGATTCAATTCCGATCTATTGACTCGAATATTGCATGTTTGAAAATTGATAGTTTGAAAATTGAATGTAAATTGATAATTGGAAATTGAAAATTATGGACGACGATACTGAGAATAATGATTTGAATCCTCCCCAAACTCCGGCTGAGCCAGAGTTCGTAAATCTGCCTACAGAGGACAGTGAGGTGTTGGATTTGGCCCATTCGCGAATTGTCGAGCGCCGGCAAGTAGAGAATGTCATGGAAGAGAGCTATCTTCGCTACTCCATGAGTGTCATAGTGGCCCGGGCCTTGCCGGATGTGCGCGACGGCCTCAAGCCGGTTCATCGTCGCATACTATACGTTATGAGCCGCATGGGTATTACCCCTGGTGGCAAGACTGTCAAAAGTGCCCAAATTGTTGGTGAAGTCATGGGTAAATACCACCCTCATGGCGACAGCGCTATTTATGACTCAATGGTCCGTATGGCCCAGCCCTGGGCTATGCGTTATCTGCTGGTAAACGGCCAGGGTAACTTTGGTAGTATGGACGGCGACCCGCCAGCCGCCATGCGTTATACCGAGGCCAAAATGACCGCCCAGTCTGAAGCCATGCTGGTAGATATAGAGAAAGATACCGTACCATTTACCGATAACTATGACGGTACCCGCCAGGAGCCAGAGGTTTTGCCGGCCAAACTGCCCAACTTACTGCTTAACGGCCAAATTGGCATTGCTGTTGGTATGGCCACCAACATTCCGCCGCACAACTTAAGCGAAATTGTCGACGCTACCGTAACTCTAATAGATAAACCAGATGCCACCTTGGATGATCTGCTGGAGCACGTCAAAGGCCCAGACTTCCCAACCGGCGGTATTGTCTATGGCCGGGATTCTATCCGCACCGCTTTTGCGACCGGCCGCGGCGGCGTGGTGGTACGCGGTGTGGCCAGCATTGAAGAGACCAAAAAGGGCAGGCACCAGATTATTATTAGCGAGATACCATATGCCCTGAACAAAGAAAGCCTCATACTCAAGATTGCCGATCTGGTCAAAGAAAAGAAAATGACCGGCATAAGTGATATTCGCGACGAAACCGCCCGCGGCCAGGTAAGAATAGTCATCGACCTTAAGCGTGATGCCTACCCCAAGAAAATTCTCAATCAACTCTATAAACTTACACCGTTGCAGACAGCCTTTCATTACAACATGTTGGCTCTGATTGATGGCATCCAGCCGCGCATTCTGGGCTTGCAGGACATCCTACAGGAGTACCTCAAGCATCGGCAGGTGGTGGTTCGCCGCCGGACAGAGTTTGAGCTGCGCAAAGCCAAAGACCGTGCCCATGTCTTAGAGGGTCTCAAGATAGCACTAGATCATATAGATGAGGTCATTAAGACTATTCGTGCCAGTCAGACTACCGAAGAAGCCCAGGCCAACCTTATTAAGAAGTTCAAACTATCAGAGATCCAGGCCAAAGCTATTTTGGCCATGCAGCTACGGACCTTGGCCGGCCTGGAGCGTCAAAAGATCGAGGACGAGTTAGCCGAGCTGCTCAAAATTATTGCCGGGCTGGAAAAAATTCTGTCCAGCGAAACAGAAATCCTGAAACTTATCAAGGCCGAGCTGCTAGATATGAAGAAGCAATTTGGTGACGAGCGGCGAACCAAAATAGTTGCTCAGGAACTCAATAAAATGAGCGATGAAGACTTGGTTCCGGACGAGCAAGTTGCTGTAACTCTTACATCGGCAAACTACATTAAACGGAGTTCAGTGGACGAGTATAAGAGACAAGGCCGTGGTGGAAAGGGTCGCCGGGGCATGGTTACCCGTGAAGAAGATGTGATTGAACACGTTGTAAATGCCTCCACACATGACTTCCTTTTGTTCTTCACAAACCGCGGCCGGGTCTTCCGTTTGAAGACGTATGAGGTGCCGGCTGTCGGGCTCAGCGCCAAGGGCGTGGCTTTGGTTAATCTCCTCCAGCTACAACCAGAAGAACGGGTCAGTTCCATTATAAATATCAGCAAAGGCGACAAAGAGGGGCACTTGTTTATGTCCACCGTCCGCGGCGTGGTTAAAAAGACACCCTTTAGCCAGTACCAGAATGTCCGCAGTACCGGCCTGATAGCCATCAATCTGGACGACGGCGACGAGCTACGCTGGATCCGTATGACTTCCGGCGAGGACGAAATTGTCATCTCTACCTCACTGGGCCAGGCTATCCGCTTCCAAGAAAAAGACGTACGGCCGATGGGCCGGGTCTCCAGGGGTGTGAGGGGTATTCGCTTGCGCCAGGGAGATCACGTGATTGGCATGGACACCGTCAAAAAAGATTCCAGTATCTTTGTTATCAGTAAATTTGGCTATGGCAAACGTACCAAAATAGACCAGTTTACGCCGCATGCCAGGGGCGGCGTGGGTATCCGCTCGGCCGTGGTCAATAGCAAGACCGGTGATTTGATAGGGGTCAAGACGCTGACAGCCGATGATACTCAAGAGATTATCATTATCTCGCAACAGGGCCAAACCATTCGCCTGGGCCTCAAGAATATCCCCTCGCTCGGCCGGGCCACCCAAGGGGTCCGCATTATGCGCCTCAACGACGGCGACAGCGTAGTCTCGCTGGCCTTAGTCGACAAAGCCACAGAAGTGGAAGAAGAAGATGATGGCGGGGAAATGACCGTTGAAGTCCCAGAATCCAAGCCCAAGCCCAAAAACAAATAGTCTGTCGAATCGTCATTCCCGACCTGATCGGGAATCTAGGCTGAAATGTCCTCCTGAACTTTCTCGAGTCCTCAGTCCGTCTAAGGTGGATCGAAGGCTTCCAGTGCCCATTAATAGTCAATAGACTCTGTTGACAATAGTGCCTGCATTTTATAAAATGCAGGCATGGCAAGCCGCATCCAATATACTATTCGCAATATTCCTCCGGCAATTGATGCTAAATTAAAAGCTCAGGCAAAGAGGCAAGGTGTAAGCTTAAATAAGTTAGTTTTAGGCAAACTCGGGGCAGAAATAACTAGAGTTCAAGTCAGAAACAAAGTTTATAAAGACTTAGACTGGATGATCGGTGCTTTACCACTAGAGGAAACAAGGCTAATAGACGCTGCAATTCAAGACTCTCGTGCTGCGGATAAGAGGCGAGCCTACACACTCTATCAGTCAGAGATTAATAAATGAAATTTGTACTAGATACGAGTGCATATATAGGTATTATTAACGGTGATCATCAGATTAAAATTTACTTAGCAGGTGCGGATTCAATCATGGTGCCCGCTATAGTCATCGGAGAACTCTTCTATGGTTATCATAAGGGTAATAGATTCTATGATAATAATATTGTTTTACAAAGATTTCTGGATACTGAAAGAGTCTCGGTAGCTCCTGTTGATACCAAAATAGCTGAACGCTACGGTAAACTTAAAAATGGTCAATTTTCAACAGGTCAAGTCCTGGCCGATAATGATCTTTGGATTGCGGCCACATGCTTGCATCTAGAACTGCCGTTATTGACCTTTGATAACGACTTTTTCTTGATTAAAGACAATGACTTTCAGCTGTTGCCGGTGTAGTAATCACACGACAACAATGTATGATCTCAACGGACTTACGAAAGTAGTGATTTTGCTGGTGATATTCTGTATGCACGACAAGATCTATAGTTGTACCACAAACAGCAAGTGTAGAATTGCGACAACAGAAGTCATTTAACAGTACTCTGCTGTAACAATCACAATTTAGTGAGTTTTGGGGTTATCAACACCTTATTTTAATTACAACAAAACGTTGTTAAGACTTGATATATTACTCAAAATCCTACTTGCTTGCTTGCGTTTTGCGCAGAATGGTCACACAATCTCTAGTTAATAATAGGAGTACGCAAGGTCCGCGTTATCTATGCCAAGAATGCTTTTGGAGCATAACGGTGTGATGAGTTTAGAGATAAACGAGTATGAGCCAAGGGTTGCAAGCGGCGATCCTTTATTACCAACACCCACATCAATGATTATTGAGGGCCATGCATCAGGTCTAAATTACGGTAATCAAAAATATCACCAGGCGATTGAGTGTGTGCTGGATGACGAATTCAGAGTCATCTTGGAGCATAATGAGGTTAAGGTGGATGACCGCAAGCGTGTTACTGTCGTAGAAAGAGCATGGGATGGAACTGATTACGAGGAACAAACAACTGTTGACGATGACGAACCAGTAAAAGGCTATCGACGGACCATAGATGATAATACCTTTGAAGTACTTTTCCGTGGCCAGCTGTTTTCCGTGAGCAGAAGAGAGCATGAGCAAGGTAGCTACGTCTGGGCTACCACTAGTGATGATGGACTAGAAATTGTAACCAGGACTGATGAAAATGGTCATCTGGCTTATCAATTTCGCACCACTACCGAACATCAGCCGAGACGTACCAAAAGATATGAGTACGGTGAGGACGGAAATCTGCAGCGGATTATTACTACTCCGGGTTCAATATCTTATGGCGAAAATAATGAACCTGAAGATCATCACGAAGTATTTATCAGACAGGATGACCAGCTATTAATAGTTAAATCGTTACCTTTTCCTGATTCACCTGGCAATCCGGAACGTAGTGAAAGGCGACATTACGGTAGAAGTGGCGAATATCAAGGTTCAGAATTAATTGATGGCTTTCCAGATGTCGGTAGATTCACGCTAAAGCACACAGTTAGATATGACCTAGACGCGTAAATATAAAAATCGTTGCAATAAGCACAACCTTAATGGCTAAATAACACTTGACGCGTAGGAGCTAACAGAGTAGTCTATAGAGACGCTTTCAGAGGTGAACCGGAGTAGGTTTCTTTGAAACGAACCTTAAAAATTGAATAGTGCAAATCAACGTCAGTCCGTGCACCTTTGGTGCACAAGTTTAAAGTTTGTAAAGTTATAGAGTAAAAAGTCTTCGGACTTTCTACTTTCTACTTTCTACTTTCTACTCTAAATTCACTTGTGAATTTTTTTGGAGAGTTTGATCCTGGCTCAGGATGAACGCTGGCGGCGTGCCTAATACATGCAAGTCGAGCGGCAGCGAGCTTCTCACTTTGGTTCGAAGCAGTGAACAGTAGTCCGTTATCAGTAGTCAGTATTTTTTTACTGAAAACTGGTTACAGGTTACTGATTACTACACTTCGAGCTGGTGTGAGAAGTGTCGGCGAGCGGCGGACGGCTGAGTAACGCGTAGGAACGTACCCCGAAGTGAGGGATAAGCACCGGAAACGGTGTCTAATACCGCATGCGGTGCTTCTCATCTAGATTCGAAACGGTAAACAGGTATCAGTAATCTGTAGTCAGTAATGGAAATTCCTTAACTGATTACTGAAGACTGAATACTGACTACTTCGAGTTTTGATGAGAAGCATCAAAGCTTTCGAGCGCTTTGGGAACGGCCTGCGTCTGATTAGCTTGTTGGTGAGGTAAAAGCTCACCAAGGCTTCGATCGGTAGCTGGTTTGAGAGGATGATCAGCCAGACTGGGACTGAGACACGGCCCAGACTCCTACGGGAGGCAGCAGTAGGGAATTTTCCACAATGGGCGAAAGCCTGATGGAGCAACGCCGCGTGCAGGATGAAGGCTTTCGGGTCGTAAACTGCTTTTAGTTGTGACGATTATGACGGTAGCAGCTGAATAAGGGTCTGCTAACTACGTGCCAGCAGCCGCGGTCATACGTAGGACCCAAGCGTTATCCGGATTTACTGGGCGTAAAGAGTTGCGTAGGTGGCAGAGTAAGTAGGTAGTGAAAGCGTGTGGCTCAACCATACATGACATCATCTAAACTGCTCAGCTAGAGTATGGGAGAGGTAGATGGAATTTCTAGTGTAGGAGTGAAATCCGTAGATATTAGAAGGAACACCGATGGCGTAGGCAGTCTACTGGCCCATTACTGACACTAAGGCACGAAAGCGTGGGGAGCGAACGGGATTAGATACCCCGGTAGTCCACGCCGTAAACGATGGATGCTAGCTGTTATCAGTATCGACCCTGGTAGTAGCGAAGCTAACGCGTTAAGCATCCCGCCTGTGGAGTACGAGCGCAAGCTTAAAACATAAAGGAATTGACGGGGACCCGCACAAGCGGTGGAGCGTGTTGTTTAATTCGATGGTAAGCGAAGAACCTTACCCAGGCTTGACATCCTGTTAATCTTGCCGAAAGGCGAGAGTGCCTTCGGGCCGCAGTGACAGGTGATGCATGGCCGTCTTCAGCTCGTGTCGTGAGATGTTAGGTTAAGTCCTTTAACGAGCGCAACCCCTTTGTTTAGTTGTATTTCTCTAAACAGACTGCCCTGGTAACAGGGAGGAAGGAGGGGATGATGTCAGGTCAGTATTTCCCTTACGTCTGGGGCTACAAACACGCTACAATGGCCGGTACAGAGGGCAGCCAAGTCGCGAGACGGAGCAAATCCCATCAAAGCCGGTCTCAGTTCGGATTGCAGGCTGAAACCCGCCTGCATGAAGCTGGAATCGCTAGTAACGGTAGGTCAGCACACTACCGTGAATACGTTCCCGGGTCTTGTACACACCGCCCGTCAAGTCATGAAAGTCGTCAATACCTGACGTATCAGCTAGTCTGGTCCTAGGGTAGGGGTGATGATTGGGACTAAGTCGTAACAAGGTATCCGTACCGGAAGGTGCGGATGGATTACCTCCTTTCTAGGGAG
>Ga0265338_10002984_pt1 | contig 24519 bp, 29 predicted proteins | sample 42126metaG_FD_193579 | JGI IMG/M metagenome (GOLD analysis project Ga0265338, IMG submission 193579) | Rhizosphere microbial communities from Carex aquatilis grown in University of Washington, Seatle, WA, United States - 4-21-26 metaG | ecosystem: Host-associated > Plants > Roots > Rhizosphere... | reverse complement strand
GCTTCGTCTGCTACCCATCGGTGATGACGGGCGAGCCACTCTCTTCCAAACGCGAGATGGTGTCACGCAGGGCCGACTCCTCGGCAGTTTTAAGCTGTTCGGCAGAAATCCTTCCCGACGCACGAGCGCTCATGGCTGCCAGCAAGTCTGCTGTGCGCGGGATGCTTCCAATCGGTTCGGTCGGTATCGGCATGTATATGCTTCGCGGCTCCGGGCTATGAGTTGGAAATTCGCGCCGTTTCTTCGGAGACGGGAGTCCCCGTCAGTCCCCACAAGGGTTTTGGAATGCGAGCAACCTTAATTGCGGTCATGCGAAGGCGGCAATAATCGAAAAAGACTAGAGATGAGGTGGCGCAGTCGGTGTAAGCTTTCCGTTTTTCCACGGCGTGTCAAAGGCGCCGTCATGGGAGATTGGGGAATCCAGCGAATGAGCGAGGAGTTTGTTCCCGGAAGCGCCGGAGTTGGCATAGCTGCAGTGCAACGCGCCGAAATGCCGTCTGGCTCGAGTGAATTCGATCTCGGCTACTACGGCTGGCGGGTGGTTTTAGCCGCCTGTCTCGGCGTGATGGCGGGATTCGGCTCGCTGTTCGTCTATACCTTTTCGGTCTTTGTTAAGCCGCTGGCTGCCGAATTCGGTTGGAGTCGCGAAGCCATCTCCAGCGGCTTCGCAATCGCCGCGGTCACGCTGGGCCTGTGCTCCCCCTTGTTGGGCCGCTGGATCGATCGCTTTGGCCCTCGCCGCATCATTCTTATTTGCATGACGGTGTACGTGTGCGCCATTGCCTCCTTGTCCCTGTTGCGCTTTGGATTGTGGCAGTTTTACGTGACTTGTTTCGTGCTCGGAGTCGTCGGGAACGGTGCAGCTCATCTAGCTTACTCGCGATCGATTTCCACCTGGTTCCATCGACGTTTAGGGATGGCGTTGGCCTTCGTGATGGTTGGAGCGGGCTTGGGCGCAATGATTTTGCCCGTCGTCGCCCAATCCATCATCAGCCGGTCCGGCTGGCGCGCCGCTTATGGATCACTCGGCGGTCTAGCATTGCTACTAGGCTTGCCCCTTAGCTGGCTCTACATTCGCGAAAGGGGTTCAGACGGGCACAAGTCCGCTGCGGTTGCTCATTCTGGAGTGACATGGCAACAGGGCTTGCGCTCTTTTGCCTTCTGGATTATCACTGCCATCCTTTTCGTGAGTTCGATAAGCATGAATGGGGCGATCACTCACCTTTCCGCGTTGCTGACCGATCGCGGCATCACAGCCGAAAATGCTGCCCTCTGCGCGTCGATCCTCGGTGGATCGAGCCTGCTCGGCAGAGTCGTGGTGGGATGGTTGCTAGATCGATTCTTCGGGCCTCGTGTCGCGTTTGTAATAAACCTCATTACCGCGCTAGGTATTTTTCTTCTCGCTCGAGTGAGCAATTTCCCGGCGGGTTGTATTGCGGCTGCGCTCATTGGCGTCGGCGCCGGAGGCGAAGCCGCTACTACACCGTACTTGCTAACGCGTTATTTTGGGCTGCGCGCTTTTTCCACCCTTTACGGTCTCACTTGGACGTTCTATGCCGCTGCCGGGGCCATCGGGCCAGTGATACTTGGCCGCGCATTTGATGCCACCGGTTCCTACTCTTCTTTGCTCGTTCTCCTTGCGGCTGCGCTCGGGTTGGCGGCCGTCACGAACCTCTTGCTTCCACGTTATTCGGATTCGTTTGCCACTGAGGTACGCTGAGGCCTCCCCGAATCGAGAGAGAACTATCCCGGCGCTGTCTGTGCGAAGAGCTGCGGTAGCAGGTTGCACAGGAAGCGGCGTTCAGTAATCGGAGACAAGGAAAACCCTGAAGGAAACCAAGCGGAGGGCCCGGTCCTGCAGAACTCTATTGTACGAAATCAAAATGTCTATTTAATGGCTGACAATAAGCAAGATAATGGTGGAGGCGGCGGGAGTCGAACTAATCACTATGTTGACAGCACGTAAGTTATTGATTCCAGGAACTGCCACAACGGCGAAAAAGGCCCCATTGCCCGATCCATTGTACGTTTATTGTACGAAAATACTTTTCGCTGCGGAGTCTCACGAACACCTCCTAGCGACCACAGTATCCCATAGAATCGCCGGGATGGATTGAGAAAAACCCGAGCGCATTTCGCCGCACATGTTCTAAGGATTTGACTCTCGCGGACAACGAATTCTTGTCATCACTATAAGTTCCGCAACAAGCACGAACGAGATTACTTGGCCAATGGCATTTGTCTGGATAGAAGAGTTGGGCAACTCAGCCACGTGGCGGAGTTGTGCGCGCCTCAGCTTCAGCCGCGGCGGCGATCGCAGTCAGCATTCCGGCAAAGATCCAGCGATGGACGGGATACAGCGCATACCAGTAGACAAGACCGCCTAGACCTGCAGGATCGAAAATGGCGGTCTGGCGGATCGTTGATCCTTGGGAAGTTGGCTGCGCACCGATCGGCTCCACCTCAAATTGGAGCCAAGCGCGTCCCGGTACTTTCATCTCGGCGACCAGGCTCAGACGACGATCGGGCTCAAACGTTTCCACTCGCCAGAAATCCAACGCATCCCCCATCACCAGGGTCTGAGCATTGCGTCGCCCCCGACGCATTCCGACGCCGCCTACTAAGAGATCCAGAAAACCGCGCAACCACCACAGGAAACCCGCAAAGTACCAACCCGTTGCTCCTCCGATCCGTCGGATGGGAGCAAAGGCCGCTGCCGGTGTTACCGAGACGCATAGAGTGCGCGAGTCCACGAGCCGGGTTCCGAAGCGCACGCCGCCCCACGACTGGGTCTTTCCGGCAGAGGAGATAGCGTCCGACCAAGACGTCTCCGCGAACTCGACGTTCTCGTTGTTTAATGCTCTTTCGATCGCATCCTTCAAACCCCTCGGCCTGATATCGAACACCTTCAGCGCCGACTGGTTCTGGACCAGTGTGGGGTTGCGCATGCTATCGACGAGCTTGCGTCCGATGCGAGCGTAGATCGGCGTAACGAGGCCCAGCCACAAACTCGAGAGGCGAGGCGTTAGGACTGGAACCGGGATCATCCAGCGGCGGAGGCCGCACTGCCGCGCGTACTCCTGCATGATTTCGCCATAGCTGACTCGGTCCGCACCGCCAATCTCGAATACCGCTGCATCCCCGACCGGCAACTCAAGCGCCTGCAAAAGGTATGCGATTACATCTTCGACTGCGATTGGTTGCGCCTTCACGCCGACCCAGCGCGGGCAAATCATCACCGGCAGGCGCTGAACCAGCGCGCGGATCATTTCAAAAGAAAGACTCCCCGAGCCGATCACAATCGAAGCCCGAAACTCAATCGTTGGGACCCCAGAGGAACGCAGAATGTCCGCTACTTCTTGACGGCTGCGCAAATGAGCAGACAGCGACTGGCCCTCTGCACCGAGCCCGCCTAAATAGATGATGCGGCGCACACCGGCCTGACGAGCGGATGCCGCGAAGTTGCGGGCGGCTTGACGGTCCTCCTCTTCGAACTTACCTGAGGAGCCCATCGAGTGAACCAGGTAATAGGCTGTGTGCACTCCCGTCATGGCCGGTGGGAGCGAAGCCTGGTCGAAGCAATCAGCCTTCACAACTTCGGTGTTGGACGCGATACGCCGCTGCAGAAATTCTGGGTGTCTGGCCAAACAACGAACCGGCCAACCAGCCTTTTCCAGACCCTTGAGAAGACGTCCTCCGATGTAGCCAGTGGCTCCAGTCAGCAGGACCAGCGGCCGGACACCGGAATCAGATGAGGACAGCAATGTCAGAATCCACTCCGTGAATCATCTCTTTGGAACCCAAGGAAGAAACTCGTTTGTCCTTCGTTTGTACTCCGCGAAATCAGGATTCTCGGCCATCTTCTTTTCAAGCATTGGAATCCCGGAAACCTTCAATATCAGGAAAGTGATGGTGAGGGGCCCGACAATGCCAAACCAGCCGCCCGGAGCGCCGACCGCCAGCAGCCAAATGCCCCACCACTGGACGACCTCTCCGAAATAGTTGGGGTGTCGGGTATACCGCCAAAGCCCGGTTTGCAGTATCTTGCCCCGATTGCGCGCGTCTCTGCCGAACCGTGCGAGTTCTGCATCCCCTACTGATTCGAAAAGGAACCCAAAGAGCCAAACGCAAACGCCAGTGACTACAAGAAAACCGAACGTGCCTCCGGGGCTGCGATTAATCACTAGCACCGGCAATGCAACGAGGAATAGGAGCGCGCCCTGCAGGAGGTAGACCTGCGCATACGAGCGAGCATAGAACCACTTGCCCCATTCCCGTCTCCATGCCATGTAGCGGAAATCTTCCGCCTTGCCTCGATGGCGCGCTTGGATGTGCCACGCCAGACGCAGGCCCCAGATGCTGACCAAGATGCCTGCCAGTAGGCCTCGCGTTCCCGACCCGCCAGATAGAAAGAAAGATGTCCACGCCAGCAGGACAAAGCCCAACCCCCATGCCACGTCGGCCACATCGTTTCTTCTCTTGATCAACGAGACCAGGAACCACAAGGTCATGTATCCCCATAACACGACGCCAAGTGTCGGATAGTAGTTCATCGGAGGATCTTGTTCGCGATGAGGTAGGTTCCGACAGATACGGAACCTGCCAATACCGTGCCCCAAATCAAATCCACCACCGTTAGCGCAAGCGGCCAATCCTTGAGCGTGGCCAGATTGGTGAGATCGTAGGTCGCGTAGCTGATGAGGCCGAAGAGTGCCCCGAACAGGAGTGCACGCACCCATGAATCTTTTTCGACCGCGGGAGCAATGACGAAAACCACCAGGCCCACCAGGAACAGGAGGTAAAACAGGATGGCCGCCGCCCAATTGACCTTGGGCGTCATCAAAAATCCGATCTGTTTCGTGTAGAAGTTCTTTGCTGCTAAGCCGAGCCAGATCATATCCAGGCCAAAGAAGATCGGCAAGGCAATGCAATACAGTTTTAAGAACATAGATTCACCATCAATCAAGATCGAGATCGAATTCGGGAAAGTCCACCGTCCACACCGATCACCTGACCGGTAACCCAGCTCTGCTCGGGATCGAGTAACCACTCGATCGCGGAAGCAATCGCGTCTGGCTCGCCGATCCGACCCAGTGCATGCATGCCAGCCGATGCCTTGGCCATCATCTCGTTCTGCAGCAACTTGGCCGTGAGAGGAGTGCGCGTCATTCCCGGCGCGACACAGTTGACCCGAATTCCTTTCGGGGCGTAAGAGGCGGAGGCGGCGAGCGCCAAGCCTTCAATTCCGGCTTTGGCTGCGGAGATTGCCTCATGGTTCGCCAATCCGATGCGGGCCGCCGCCGTGGAGAGCAACACGACCGATCCTCCCTGTTGCGCCATCGTGAGTGCTGCACCACGGACCACGGCGAATGCTGACTTTAGATTCGTGGCGACCGTGGCATCCCACTCCTCTTCGGAGAGGAGGTGAGCAGGCTTTAACAAGAGCGAGCCTACACAATTGGCAACGCCACTTGTCGGGCCGTGCAATTCCGTCGCTCGTTTCATGCACGACTCCACCTGCTGCAAGTTGCAGGCGTCGAAGCAGAATGCTTCAGCGCCCAATTCGGCCGCCAACTCAGACAGACGCACCTCGTCCCGGCCCGCCAGCACGAGCTTAGCGCCCTTCTTGGCGAGACGGCGACAAAGCGTCGAACCGATACCTCCGTAAGCTCCGACAACCACATACGATTGACTCATGTCAGAGTTCCAGCAACGCGGAAATCAAATCAGGCAAGCGCATAGGAACGGACCTCATGCGGCCTTGGCCGACGACCCGGCACCGCACTGATCGCGGCCTTCTGATTCGGCGTTGAATCCGACTCTCGCCCTGGCTACTGAGATCCGCCGGCAGGAAGCGCTGCAGTACGTGACTTTGTCCCAGTCGCTGGCAGTAGACCTTCGCCGCACGATTGTTCCGCCACAGGCCGCACAAGCTCTCTGCGGTGTTGTCGAATTGGTCAAATGAGAAGGAGCAGCTGGGCCTTTCATTGGCGATGTTCTCCGAGAGCGCTACGCAGGCTGGCACCTTTGCTTTCGTCAAAAACACCCTCTGAGCTCCACACCACGTTGCCCTCGCGATCCACTAGAAAGGCATAGATCTTCTTTTGGTCAGCAATCAGCAGCGAGTCGAGGAAGGGTTGTTTCTCCAGATACAACGTGATGGTGCGTTCGCGAGCCTTGCGATCTGGGATACCGTGGCGCATGCCGGTATCGATAAACCAGCGCATGAAGGCATTAGGCTTTTGAATGGTGGGGAGTTCGTAATAGTGAAAGCCAGGATCGATTTCCTCGAATCGCTTCATCTCTCGCAACCAGGTGTCTACATCCTTCTGCTGCTCTCGTTCAAATGCGACCAACAGAAGGTTGCGGTCGCCCTCGAAGTCGGCGGGGAGGTTGAAGTCACGCTTTTCCAGGTTCGAGGCCTTCACGCTGGGGAAATGGGCACCGCGCGAGTGCTCAGGCGCTGCCGCGGCTAGACCCTGTTCGAAACTCGTGATGAGGGTAACCAGGAGCGATGCTATGGTCCAAGTAGCAATTTTCACGGTATGGCTCCAATCATGCATGGAAATCCTAGGAAACCTCGACGGTATTGCTCCGTAGCCCAGTGGAGACGCCGACCCGGCGCAGCGCCCGGGACAGAAGGAAATAGATAAGAAGCATCGCGGGCAAGCCGATCACCAGCCAAGCCGACACGGCGTGCACTTCCGCTCTCCACAGCGTCGAGATCGCATGCGGCAGGTCTGCCCGCACCATGGTCAAAATCTGCGTTAGAGACAACTGCAGAGGCGAAGCGCGAAACAGCTTCTCTCCCATGCGGATGAAGGGCACCAGCAAGAACAACTGCAAGGGATAGATCAGGTAGTTCAGTAACTGGATGGCAGGCAGATTCAACTGGAAAATCAAGGCAACGACCGCACACAGAACGGTAGTTGAACCGAGCACTGGAAAGATGCCCAGCACAATCCCAAAAGCCAGGCTCAAGGCAATCTTCTCCGGCGTGATCCCCTGTGTAAGAAGGGCGACGATTGGCGCAACGACGCGGCGATGAAAGAACCCACGTTTCATGAAGCTGGCCTCGCCACCACTGTCCATTAAGATTCCCGCCCACTTTGGATTGCTTTAGCCGTAGCTAGAACCTTGCTCCCCGAGCAGCCAGTTGGTGTTCCAGCGCGGAGAAATCCTGCACCACCAGCCAACGAGATCCCGCGGTTGCCTGGTCCAGGTGCAGTGCTGGAGAACCACCGAGCCAGAGAGCGGCAGCCCGCGGCGCCTTGCGAGCGATGTAATCGAGATCGTCCAGCGCTTCGGAATTAGGCACAGACGAAAGGCTGAGCAAGACAACATCGGCTTCACTCTTTCGCGCCGCCAGCACGATGTCCGCCGCCGGCAAATCCGTTCCCAGATAAATCGCTCCCAGACCTCCCGCCGCAGCGAGCATGGCAGCAGCCAGAGTGGGGAAGGCGTGGCGTTCATTTCTCGGTGTGGCCAGCAAAACTCGAGCCGCCGGATTCAACGGTGAATAGGTGCGCACCAGTGACGCCAGCAAAGCAGTCAGGAGGTTGCTCAGCATGTGCTCCTGCGCGATGCTGCACTTGCCCTCGTGCCAGCGCTCGCCTACCGTCCGCATTAAGGGCAGCGCGGTTTCATGAACGAAATTTCTCGGACTGCCCAGGGCCGCCGCCAGTCGGTTGATTTCGCGGTCGGTCCCGGCATAGTCGAAGCGGTCAAGGGCGTGCAAAACCGGCGCCAGGACTTCACTCGAATCCGTGGCCTTGCCCGCAGGTTGTCCGGCTGTGATGGAAGAGCTTTTTTCCAGAAGTTCCCGCAACTGCCGGTCCCCGAGCGCGGCAACTTGTCCAATGGAGTGTCCCTGTTCGACCGCCCGCCGCAGCAGGAGCAACTTCTGGATCTGTTCCTCGGAATAGACACGCCCTCGCCCAGCCCTTTTAGGAATCACGGTGCGGTATCGACGCTCCCATGCACGCAGCGTGTCCAGGGGAATCCCGGTGAGTTTGGCCACGGCACTGATCGGGTAGGAGGTCGCCATCCAAAAGGATCTTATCAGCCCCGCTTTCAGTTGTCAATGATGTGTCCTAGACAAAAGCTTGACAACTGTTGCCCCGGATTGATACAACAAATCGGGAAGCAATCCGCGCCCTGCCTGAGCGCGTACTGGCTAAGAGAGGTTCTTGAACCCAAGTCAGAAGTCAGAGGCAAAAGCCAGGAATTCTTTGTGATCAAGCAACTGCGCAACTACAGTTTCGGTACGGTCATTCCCTTTGCGCTGCTGCATGTGGGGCAGGCGTGAAACTCCTCGATGAATCCTCCGAGGTTCGGATCGGTCTGCCCAGCATCTTGTGGGTCGGTGGTGTATACAAGCTTGTCGCAGTGATGGTTCATCTCCACTCTGCAGCTCGGGCAAATCATCTTGTCAGTCTTGGCCACAGCAGCCACCCTTGTCTCCGTAGATCAGTCCAGAAATATTTGCTCACGACCCTGGCGTAGCGTCTTCGCCATCCAGATGAGTTCCTTCAAGAACTTATCGATGCGCCGAATGTAGGACTCATCGAGGAGTCTTCCGTCCTCGGTAAACACTTTCTGAACGCTTGAGAAATTAACATCCCAGAAGATCGTAACCAGCCCGATTTCACGCATTACAGGGAGCAGGTTTTGAATCACCCGCGTCCCGCCGAATGGTCCCGCCGATACCCCCACGATCCCGACCGCCTTATGAATGTATTCTTTGAGGCAACTGTCCAGGACATGCTTCAGGAGACCGGAGTATCCGTGGTTGTACTCGGGCGAAACGACCACCAATGCGTCTGCCTTGTTCATCTTGGCGGAGAAGTCGGCTTGTTTAATGGCCTCGCCCGCATCGTTTGTTGGAAGGGGAAGTTCGGCGATATCGATAAGGTCGGTTTCAACGCCTGCGCACTTGCCCAGTTCCCGTGTAACAAGCTGAGCTGCGTGCAGGCTCATGCGGCCCATTCGTGCCGTACCCAGGATCACTGGGATGAATAGAGGACGGCTCGTTTCCATGGCCCATCTCCTTTAAGAGATCGATAGACCGACGCTCTGCAAGCGCAAACTCCGTTACCTGCGAGTGAGATTCGGATGGCGGCGAGAAGTGACGAAGTTCCCTTAAGCTTTTGGCTTGCGTGTCACTAGAGAATTTCCGGGGCATCTTATCCTTGATATATGGCTACAGAAAACCTGATTCCCATCGCTGACTTGTTCGAAGCCCATCTCACCGTGAGCGAGCTTGATCGGGCAGTCGCCTTCTATAGGGACCTCCTGTCATTACCGCTGGCGCGTGTCTTTCCTGACCGCAAGGTCGCCTTCTTTTGGATTGGCGCTCCTGGGAAAGCGATGCTCGGCCTTTGGGAGGCAGGTACCATGCCGATCAGTGTGAGCCTGCACGTGGCCTTTCAGGTTGCCCTTTCTGATCTTCATGATGCGCCGGCGCGACTGCAAAAAGCTGGAATTCAACCTAGAGACTTAGCCGGCCTCCCAACTCAGGAGCCCGTCGTGCTGGCCTGGATGCCTGCGGCTTCGGTCTACTTCCGCGACCCAGACAACAACCTACTGGAGTTCATAACGATGTTGACGGATCCGCCGAGACCCGATCTTGGCGTACTGCCCTGGAGTGATTGGCTGCGCCGAACGTCACCGAGCGCCTGATCTCGGAAGCCTTCCGAGCGCCAAGCGGTCGAGATCCATTTCTAGCTCCGAATCCGCGCCACGATCATCTCTCGCTGCTTGTCGTTGTCAGAACCACGAGGGTGACCAGACTCCGGAACTGCGAGGGTGCTATTCAGGCCTCCGACACCATCATGTGCCTTGCGCGGATTATCCGGGTCATCGAGCCAGCGTTTGCCGTCGAGCAAGAACTTGTAGGCGTGTTGCCCAACCGGGAGGTGCACAGGTTGAGTTCGCCACAATCCCGGCTCGATGGACCTAGCCGCGATCCCTGGCGAACGCCACCCATCCCAGTTTCCCAAAACTTGCACGCTCGTTGCGGCATGGTCGTGCAGCGAAAACGTGATTCCTTCGGGCGACAAGCAGGGCGAGATTTGCAGCCCAGCAGAGCGGCTATGCCGCTCTGCCAATGCGCGTGCCACCGCTTGCCCAGGGCTCAATGCTCCCGCGCCTTGGCGCTCGCGATCTGCGCCAGCAACGACGTGAGCTGTTTCCTTTAGCACATCCCTGACTAGCAGCGGCGGAAGAGCCGGATTGGCTTCGAGCATGCACGCAACCGCACTGGCGACAATCGGCGCTGCAAAACTGGTTCCCTCTACGTGCTGATAGTGCGGAGTGATCAGTTTCAATTCTGCGATGCGCTGGTGGGCGCTCGGGTCCTTCTGCTCGCGACGGACAAACAGTTCTTGTGCCTCACGGGCAACCCAGGTATTGGGAAGCACGGGCGCCGCCACCCAGATGCTTGGTGCCACCAGGTCGGGTTTAGGCACGTCATTACTGGCGCTACCGTAGTTGCTGTGCCAGAGTGCAACTTCTTCATGGCTGAAAGTGTTCTGGTCGTCAATTCCGCCCACCGTCAGGGCCAGAGGAGCGGTCGCTGGCGGTAACAGGCTCCGTTGTCCGTCGTTGCCCGCAGCAGCCACCACACTGATGCCTGCCTCCACCAGTGCAGACACCGCTTCATCCACGGCGTTTCCGGCCAGTGTCGAAACTGGGTCTCCGCTCACCGAAAGGCTGACGATCCGGACTCCGAGCTCGGAACCGTGCTTCAGAATCCACGTCAGCGCTCGGCAAATGCTGGCGCTGGAGATGTGCCCGCCGGCATCATGTACCTGAATGAGTACCAACTCAGCTGCATAGGCCAGGCCAGAGTAGAGGCCGTGACTCAGAAAGCCATTGCCGGCGGCCACTGTGCTTGTCATCGTGCCGTGCCATTGCCAATCGCGCGCGCGGTCCCAATCGGGCCACTTTGGCGCTTCCTCCGGCTCAAAGTGGAATACAGACACAGGATCATGGGTGGCGTCGGCCCAAACACGAATGCGATTTCGCGGCTGTACCAGATCGGGATGCGGATAAAAGCCAGCGTCCACCAGAGCGATGGTTATGCCCTTGCCGGAGAATCGGGGATCGGCGTGCAGGCGGAGGCGGGTCGGCAGAACTCCGAAGGCGGCCTCTGCATCTAGCGGCCATGCCGTCTGGACCGCCTCATGCAGCGCCGCGTCGCCTTTGGCCAGTAAAGTTTGCAGAAGGTTCTGCTGAACGCAAGCTGGACACGCGCCGTCCTCGCGATCCCAATAGGGATACCAACTGGCTTCGGCCAGCAGGGCCTTGCTTGCGGAATTCCCACACACGGAGCATGGCCCGAGTGTGCTCGTTGACTGATGTTGCCCATGCATCGTCCGATGAGATGCCGGTGACGAGAGATAGTTTCGTTACAGGCCGTGAGAGATCACCACTCTCGCGCGAAAGCCAAAGGCCGTCACCTTCTGCATGTTCCGGCATCCGACGGCTGATATGGAATTCTTCGCCAGTCGCGTGCTTAGTCTGCTGGCAACGATAGTGGACGCCAGCACAGGAGCCGCCATTGGTGTTGGTGTCCTAGCAGCGTTGGTGAGAACGGCCAGACTCGGCGTCCGCCGCGGAACCAGCCTGGACTCCGCGATGTCTGAGATTCGAATCACGCTCGGCCGATGGCTGGCTCTGGCCTTGGAACTGGCACTGGCAGCCGACATCCTGCGAACGGTGATGATCCCTACCTGGGACGAGATCGGCAAGTTGGGAGCGATTGTCGTACTCCGCACCGTTCTCAACTATTTTCTTGAGCGGGAGATTGAACAGGAGCAGAAGAAGGCAGAGCATGTCCTCGAATCCGCTGCTTGATTTCTCCTGGTGGGGGTTGGCGCTCCAGCTCGCGAGCGCTGTCGTCATTACCGGTTTCGTGGCTGTGGCGTTGGTTTCGTTGAGCCTTGGCCACGGTGTCATACGAGCAAGACTCCTCGTGGCGCAAGGCGTGATCGGCGGTCTCGGCGTCATGACGGCAGCCACTTTGTTGCGCACTATCGGCCTTCGTACTTGGCACCAGATCCTGATGTTCACGCTCATACTCTTCCTACGAATCCTGCTGAAGACACTATTCGTGTGGGAGAAGCAGCGTCTCTTTCAAGATCCAGCCTAAGACGGACATTTCGATTTCCTCATCGAGCGGCGTCCGTAACCTTTCATACGTGTCCGAATCTGATGGCCAGTGAGATCGGAGCACCCGATGAAGGGCAAGGTTGTACTCGTGACCGGGGCCAACGGTGGCTTGGGGACCTATGTGACGCAGGCGTTTCTCGATGCAGGTGCAACTGTCGTCGGCACATCGCGGAAAATACAGCAGTCTGATTTCAACAACTCAAACTTCATCGCGTTGCCAGCAGAGATTTCGACTCGTGAGGGCGCCCAAACCCTCGTGGATCAGGTTGTGGCGCGTTTCGGAAAGGTCGATGTTCTGGCGCACACAGTCGGTGGTTTCGCCGGCGGGCAATCGATAGCGGATACGGACGACGCAACTTTCCAACGTATGTTCGATCTCAATCTGAATTGCGTATTTCACATTCTCCGGGCGGCAGTTCCGCCTCTGCGAAAGACAGGCACCGGTCGCATCATTGCGATTGGAAGCCGGGCCGCGCTGGAGCCTGGCGCAGGCGTGGGCGCGTACAGCGCTTCGAAGGCTGCCATGGTCTCACTAATCAGAACTGTGGCGCTCGAAAACAAAGACGCGGGATTGACCGCGAACGCGATCTTGCCTGGCACGATGGATACTCCAGCTAACCGCAAAGCGATTCCGAATGCGGATGTCAGCAAGTGGGTGCAGCCGGACTCGGTTGCGGCGTTGGTGGTCTGGCTCGCCGGCGAAGCTGGCAAGGACGTCAACGGATCTGTGATCCCGGTCTACGGTAAAGATGCTTGAGACCTTCGCCAAAGCGATTGTTTACGCCCTGGCGGTATACGCCAGTCTTGGATTGGTGTTTGCGGTGCCGTTCGTCTGGGTAGGAGTTCAGCGTTTGGATTCCGAGGCGCAGGGATCAGGCATTGCCTTTCGACTGCTGATTCTGCCTGGCGTCGCTGCGTTCTGGCCAATGTTTCTTTACCGCTGGAGGCGAGGGATGGCTGAGCCTCCTGTAGAAAAGAACCCGCACCGGTTGTCGAGCAAGCCATGATTCAGCCACTCAGAGCCGTTCATCGCCGCGCATTCGTTGCTCTTGCGCTAGTGTTACCCGCGATTCTGTTGATCGGGCTCGGAGCGCGGCGCCCCCGCCTCGGCCCAAGTGCTCATGCTACCGATGTGCCGGGTACCAGGAACATGGTGAGAGAGTCGAGCACTCTGTGGCAGAAGCATTCGATTCAGTCAAGGTTCTATCGCAAGCCAGACCGTCCGCTTGACACGTATGTCGTTCTGCTGCCGGCGGAAGAGTTGAATGAGCCGGACTTGCTGCTTTATTGGGCTACTAACGCACCGCAGGGAAACATTCTGCCAGGGGAGGCGCGACTAGTGGGCGCTTTTACCACGGGCAAGGCCTTTCTTCTTCCGTTGAATGAGAAACCCGCCGGCCATTTGGTCTTGTTCAGCCCAGCTCATCAGACTGTGTTTGACATTGCCAGAGTGGAGAAGTTGCCATGAGCGTTCAATATGGCGCAATCGGTTGGAACCGGCAGAAGAAGGTGTACGACGTCACACTTCTGTCGTTGCTGGCGCTTTACGTCGGAACGTTCGTTGGTGTGGGCACCTGGCGTAACCCGAGCGCAACGGCGGAGACCCTACTGATCCGCGCGCTCGGAACCGCTGCATTCTTGCTGCTGAACGTGGTGCTGTGCATCGGCCCTTTGAGTCGATTGGATCGTCGTTTTCTTCCTCTGCTCTACAACCGCCGGCATCTGGGCGTCACGACGTTTCTGTTGGGCTTGGCACATGGAGGGTTTGCGCTGTTCCAGTTTCACGCCTTGGGGAATGTGAATCCTCTCGTCAGTCTGTTCACCAGTAACCCGCGGTATGGCAGCGTCGGTGACTTCCCATTTCAGGTCCTCGGTTTTTTCGCATTGATCATCCTGTTTCTAATGGCTGCCACCAGCCATGATTTCTGGTTGCGAAATCTGTCCGCACCCATGTGGAAGCGGCTGCACATGTTGGTGTATGCGGCCTATGCGTTGCTGGTTGCGCACGTGACTCTGGGGGCGCTGCAGTCGGAGAGGAGTCCATTGCTGGCCTCTGGCCTCATCGTCGCTGTGGCCACTGTTCTCTCGCTTCATCTCGCGGCGGCGTTTCGTGAAAAGCAAATCGATCGCGCGAGACATCAAGCGGTCGAGGAAGGTTTCGTCGAAGTCTGCAAAGTAGATCGTATCGCAGAAAAATGCGCGACCATCGTATCTCTCTCCGGAGAGCGCGTTGCGGTATTTCGCTACGATGGCAAAGTGTCTGCGATCTCAAATGTTTGCCAGCATCAGAACGGACCGCTAGGGGAAGGGCGCATTATCGATGGCTGCGTTACCTGTCCATGGCATGGCTACCAGTATCAGCCAGAGTCTGGGGCGGCTCCGCCGCCGTTCAAGGAAAAGATCCCGACCTTCCGTATTAAGGTTGTCGAAGGATCTGTTTTCGTGCATCCGCGTCCTAACCCACCCGGAACCCGCGTAGAGCCTGCCCAAATTGAGTCTGCCCAAGTTAAGCCCAGCGAGGCACAACCGCGATGAACGACTTCTACGTAGGTTACCTGCCGAAGGCGCCCACCGCACTGGCCCGTTTTGTGCGAAAGGTCATTATTGTGCTTGGCCTGCTTGCGGTGACCGCGGCTCTTGTGTTGGTTGTTGGACAAATGCCGTTTGCTAGTTCCGCGTTCGAATACGGGAAGGTGCGCAGTTTTGAGGGAGTGGTCGTGACACGACCTTTCCCAACGCTCTTAGTGACTCGTCCGGGACAAATCGGAGAACAAGACAAATATTCGCGCTATCTGCTGGTCGCGCCCGGAAAGCATGGGGCCGACGACCTCGTAGCCACCTTCGATGGCAAGCAGGTCCGTCTACAGGGCCAGCTGATCTATCGTGAGGGCGGAACCATGGTGGAAATAACACCCGGCTCCATCGCTGTCATCGACGCTACGCCCACGGTTCAAGCGACGACTCGCGATCTGGGAACAGTGACGCTCACCGGCGAAATCGTAGACAGCAAGTGCTACCTGGGCGTGATGAATCCCGGCCAAGGAAAGGTTCACCGTGACTGCGCGGCGCGCTGTCTGAGCGGGGGCATTCCGCCGATCTTTATTTCGACCGACCGGCATGAACAATTGTTGCTGGTCGGCTTGGACGGACTTGCCCTGGGACGCGACACCCTGCGCGAATTCATCGGGGAACCGATAACGATTCGCGGTGAGGTGCTCACGCGCGGAGACAGTCGGTTTCTGGAAATCGATCCACGGTCATTCCGTCACACGCCAAACAGAATCGAAGCGGCGTTGGGATCACAAACCCGCTAAGGAAGCGTGCTGGCCTGGTTCTCCGTGCCCTCAAGCCTTCAGGAAACGGGCACGCACGCGAGGATGAAGTGCTTCGAGATCCATCAGCGTGAGGAAGTCAATCGTCTTAAACTCCCGATCGATGGCCGGTGGGCCACAGATCTTTGCCCCCACCGCCAAGTACGCACGCAACAATTTCGGGATCTTGTCGCTCGCGTTTTCCGGTGACATCAGGGGCATTGCGAACGCTGGCTGCGGTGTGGTTCGTAGCTGGGGGTCCACCAAGTGCTCCCGCATCGCCTCATAGACCGCCGTACCATGCGCCGGGTCTTGCGAAGTTAACGAAGAACAACCGATCAGATACCGACCACCATAGTGGATAGCGTATTGGGCGATTCCACGCCACAGTAGGTAGAGGACTTCGGAAGAGCGATGATCGCGGTGCACACAGGCACGTCCCAGTTCGATCACGGAGTTGCCCAGCCGCTTGTAAGGTGAGAAGTCGAATTCACGCTCACTGTAAAAGCCTGCATTTATCGAAGCCATCTCGCATGTTTGTAGCCGATAGGTTCCAACAATCTTGCCCGTACCCGAGTGCTCAACGATCAGATGGTCACAGACGCTGTCGAACTCATCGGTGTCTTGTCCAGTCGCATAGGCGACCTCCAAACCTTCGTTCAACTCCAGGTTGAAGACCAGAAATCGCAAACGGAACGCCGCTATGCAGTCTGCCTCAGACGACGCCAGCCGGAGATGGTACGGGCCCTGCCGGAGGTTGAGTGACCAACCAAGTTCGGTTTCTTGGGATTGGATGGACCGAAGCGATGGCAACGAGGAGATGGCAGTCTGTAAGGGCGTTGCGTTCATGATGTCTGCTCCCCATTCTTGCCCTCAGGCGAGGACTGACGGCAGCAAGCAGAAAGCACGACCAGTCGATCCCACCCGCCAACCTTGACGTGAGATGCGCGACCGCTAGAAAGGTGACACAACGGTTCAGAAGTACATTCCTTCAAGAACCTCACTGGTTCGTGTCACTTCTGCCCGCTTGGTGAGTCTCACACCTGTATATGGACGTCAACACCGAAACGCGAAGAGATCAGAATTGAAGGAGCGCCCATGAGCACCCAAGTCGTTTCAACCATGAGTCGACCGATGACAACTCCAGTCTGGATCTTCAGTTGGGCTTGCCGAATTGTCGCGGCGATTATCTTGCTGCAGACGCTCTTCTTCAAGTTCACGGCAGCGCCGGAGTCGGTCTACATCTTCACCAAACTTGGAGCCTTCATCCACACGTACCTTCCGTTTGCGTCGATCGGCACCGTGGAGGTTTCGGCACGCATCGGGTCAGGGATCATGGAGTTGGTCGCCGCCGTGCTGCTGCTGACGCCGCGTTTCGTGTGGGCAGGCGCAATCTTGGCGATGGCGGCTACCGGCGGAGCCATCGTTAGCCACTTGACCTTTCTGGGTATCGAGGTACAGGGAGACAAGGGACTTCTGTTCTTCCTTGCCATCGCCGTGTTGGTGACGAGCGTCATTGCACTGTTCTTGCACCGCATGCAAATTCCGGTATTCGGGAAAAGGTTCTGACATGATGACCCCGTCGTTGAATACTGCGGTTAGAGATGTCTTGCAGCAGGGCTGCATCTTTCTGGATCACATCGGCGACGAAACGTACGCTCGCCCGCTGGAAGGAGAGTTCGCGGCGTCGTTGGGAGCCCACTATCGGCACGTGCTCGATCACTTTCTCTGTTTGGCGGAAGGGATTCGTACTGGCCAAGTCAACTACGATCAGCGGCGACGAAACCCGCAACTGGAGAGCTCGGTGATGTGTGCACGTCTCGTAACCGATGGTCTCATAGACGAATTTGCAGGCCTTTCTCGCGAGATTCTTCAGCGTGAGTGTGCAGTGACGTACAGCGTGGGTTATGGCGAGACTGAGGTCGAAGCGGTGAGGTCTAACCTGGGTCGGGAAGTCATGTTCTGTGTCGGACACGCCATCCACCACTATGCCATTCTCAGGCTCCTGTGTGCCGGAGTTGGAGTGAAACTGCCGTACGAATTTGGCGTTGCCCCCTCCACGTTGAAGCATCTGGAAACTGAAGCGGCAGAACGAGGGTAGCCGATCATGCTTTCCTCTCATTCGCTTCCGGAGACGCAAGCCGCGCTGGCACTCTCCATATTTTTCGCGACTTTCATTTACGAAGATGGCGCGACCCTGCTGGCAGCGACTCTGTCCGCTAGCGGGAGCTTGGACCCGCGGATCGGACTTCTGACCACGTTCCTGGGGATCTGGGTGGGAGATATGGGATTGTATGGCTTGGGCTCCAGTTTCGGGCGGCGCACGGCGCAGTCTCGTTGGCTACAGAAGTACTTAAGGCCCGAGTCGCTCGCCAAGGCCGAGCGCTGGTTTGTGAAACATGGGTCCTTTGCCTTGGTGATGAGCCGCGCGATTCCCGGAAGCCGGCTACCTCTTTATGTGGCGGCGGGTGCGTTGCGGCTTCCATTTCGACTGTTTGCGAAGACTACGGCCGCTTGCTCCGCTGTGTGGGTCTGCGCAATCTTCGCGATCTGGCGGTTCATTCCCAAGGCATCGTCCGGCCATCAGAGATTGTTCCCCTGGTTGCTGACCGCCTTAGTGCTATTCGCGCCGTGGCTGTTGAGCAAGGGTGTCGGATCACTCCGCGGATGGATTAGGAAGTGCCAAAGTGCTCGGGACCGCGAGACGGTGGGCTTATGTGCACTTTGACTATCGTCACTCGTAACGACACGTACATCATGGCAATGAATCGTGACGAGAAAATCGCACGGGGTACAGGGTTTCCTCCTGAGATCCACGAGTTCCAAGGTGCCAAGGCCATCTATCCCAGCGACGGCGACGGTGGCACATGGTTTGCCACCAACGAATATGGAATCTCGCTCGCACTGCTGAATTGGAATGACGTTGCTCCCCCCGGCACTGATGACAAGACACGGAGCAGAGGACGAGTGATCCCGTCTCTTATTGATTCGCGATCGCTATCGGACTTGCATGCGGTTTTCGACGTTTCGAACTTCAAAGGAATGCTGCCGTTTCGGCTGGTAGGGGTCTTTCCTTCCGAACGGGAGATTTGGGAGTGGCGTTGGGACTCGACCCAACTGGCGTTCCAGATTCATGAATGGAAGTCCCGACACTGGTTTTCCTCAAGCCTCTCGGATAATCAGGCCGAGACTTTGCGTGGACTTGCATGCCGTGACGCTCAGCACGATTCAGATGTCGGCTCTGTGCTCTGGCTGCGCAGACTTCACGCGTCACACAGAGGCGGACCTGGACCGTTTAGTTTGTGCGTCCACCGAGAGGACGTGAAGACGCTGAGTTACAGCGAGGTTATGGTCACGCTCGCTCACGTGCAGATGGGTCATTTCCGCGGTAGTCCTTGCACAATGGCTCAGATTCATTCAATAGAGATTGAGAGAGCCGACTGCCTGTATCCAACCGTATAGGGTATCGGCAGTTCAGCGATTTGAAATCATGCCCCTCGCGATGGAACTCGACTCTGTTCAACCAAGACGGTCGTTCACTGGCGCCCTGAGTCGAGCGCACAGCGAATTTCTCGGGTGGTTGAAGCGTTGGTCTCGCTGGGAGTTCTGGCCTCCCTATTTGTTTTATCCGCCGGTGGTTGCCTACATTGCTTATCTCGGAATCAGGTTCCGAAGTTGGACGTTGTTTACGGCGGCCAACCCAGCGATTCCGGCGGGCGGATTTGTGGGCGAGTCCAAAAATCAGATCCTGGGGCAATTGAAAAACGCCACTCAATGGTTGCCGTGCTCCACTCTTCTGCCATGTGGACTGCCCTCCCAACGCCTTGCTGAAGCTGAGGAATTCATGCGGCGGCATGGGCTGCAGTTTCCGATCGTCTTGAAACCTGATGCTGGGCAGCGTGGCTCGGGGGTGGCGATCGTCCGCTCGCCGGAGCAATTGGGCGAGTATCTGACGTACTCGTCGTTCCCGGCGATTTTGCAGGAGTATGTTCCCGGTGAGGAGTATGGGGTCTTTTATTATCGCTACCCAGGTAGCGAGCGAGGTCGAGTGTTCTCTGTGACCGAGAAGAGAATGCCCGTTCTTCTCGGTGATGGAAAGCGTACGTTGGAAGAGTTGATCCTCGCGGATGATCGTGCAGTTTGTATGTCAGACTTCTACCTGCGAAAGAATTCGGAGCGCATTCACGAGGTGCCAGCGGCGGGTCAGAGTATACAACTGGTTGAGATCGGGACCCATTGCCGCGGTGCCATCTTTCTCGACGGAGGCGAGACGATTACACCAGACTTGGAAGAAGTCATCGAGCGCATCGCCAAGAGCTTTGACGGTTTCTTCTTCGGGCGCTTTGACATTCGTGTTCCTTCCCGCCAAGACTTCATGGCAGGTCGCAACATGAAAATCGTTGAGCTAAACGGGGTGACCTCCGAGGCAACCCATATTTACGATCCAAAGCTCAGTCTCTTCGACGCCTACCGTGTGTTGTTCGAACAATGGCGAATCGCTTTTGAGATTGGAGACCTCAACCGAACACGGGGCATCCGCCCGGCATCTGTGGCTGATCTGTTCAATGCCACCTGTGAGTATCGCCGCCTGGCTCAGGCCTACTCGGAATGACCGCACCGCGCCGCTCGTCACTCAGGCTGGCCGTTCGCATCTCGCCCTCGTACTAGCATAACTCATCTTTGCAGGCTTCCCCGCGTCCACATCCCAGAAGCTCGTTTACCGGGACTGATCGTGGTCTGCTCGGTCGGTTTTGGGTCCGTGGTCTCCCGTTCCCAAACGCGAGGCGCCTGGGGCACCCATTTCAGTGGAAGAACTTCCATGGCACCTAGGCCCAGCCGCCAAAGTCAGAATCCTCCGCTTCAAAAATCTTTCGCCATTTCGGCATTTCCGTGGCCTTCAAAGCCAATGTCTGGGAGAGCAGATTGATCCTTTCGGCACAGTCTGGCGGAAGTGTTATCGATAGACTTAGCATGCCACCGCGCCGTCACATCCATCGGCTGCCTTTCTCGCGTCGTCGGACAGCAGCTTCATGACCGCCAGCGAGGTCGCCGTCGACGGTGGCCTAGCGCAACTCTAACGCGCTGCGCCCGGCGGCACGGTCCATGCTTAGGAGATACGTATGACAGCAGAAGCATCGTGGGCGAATATTGTGTCTCTGCGGAATCCAGATGGCTCGCTCGATACCTTTCGCCTGGAAGAAACACTTCCCCTGCTCACAGATGAGCAGATTGACGCGATCCGGCCGTTCGCCAAAGAAGAGGAGATACCCGCGGGTCAATTAGTCTTGCGTGAGGGCCAGACCGAACTCGACTTCTTGGTTGTCCTCAGCGGAGCCATTGAGTTTTCTGCTGCCGACAGCTCCGGCAAAAAGACCATCCCAATCGTTCGCATCCCGGAGCGTTCTTTCGCGAGCGATCTGTCTCTATTGGCGAATACTCCGCTTGCGGCAGACGGGCGAACTACTGAAGCGACCCGGATCCTCCGTGTCAGACACTCTGACTTCCGTCGCCTGCTCTCGGCCGAACCCGACTTAGCCTCGGTGATCCTACGCGCATTCGTTTTGCGCCAAAGCTACAAACTCCGACACGACGTCGGCGCAGTCGTCTTGATCGGGAAGGCCAATGATCCCGATATCCAAAAGCTTCGGACTTTCCTGAGCCGCGGCGACTATCCCCACAAGCTGATCGAGCCCGACGCAAAAGACGAAATCGGAAGGCCCATGTTGGCATCCTACGGAATCCATCCTCCTGATCTTCCGGCCGCATTCATTCGGAAGGGCTGCGTCTTGAAGAAACCGAGTGTATTCGAGTTGGCTTCTGAGCTCGGGCTTGTCGAAAAGCTCCCCTCCGATCGCGTCTATGACCTCGCAATCGCTGGCTCCGGGCCAGCGGGACTCGCGGCAGCTGTGTCTGGTGCTTCCGAAGGGCTGGATACTATTGTATTTGATGCACTCGGCCCAGGCGGACAAGCCGGAAGCAGCTCGCGAATCGAGAACTATCTCGGCTTTCCCACCGGTCTCTCGGGTCAGGAGCTGGCGTCGCGTGCGGCAGTACAGGCGCTGAAATTCGGTGTCCGATTGGTCAGTCCTCGCCCCGTCGATCGGATCGTAAGAGCCGGAGAAGACTTCTTTGAACTGACCCTTCAAGATGGGGCGAAAGTCCTTGCGAAAGCCGTCGTTCTCGCAACGGGTGCGGTCTACCGTGCACTCGACATTCCGGAATACGGTCGGTTTGTCGGGCACGGAATCCACCATGCCGCCACGCTCATGGAGGCGCAGCTCTGTGGTGGCGAGGACATCGTTATTGTTGGCGGAGGAAACTCAGCGGGTCAAGCCGCGCTCTACCTGAGCAAGACCAGCGCTCAAGTCCACCTGTTGGTCAGGCAAAAAAACCTCTCGAGCACAATGTCCGAGTATCTCGTTGAACGCCTCCAGACCTCACGGAAAGTTCGAATTTATTTCGATACGGAGCTAACAGCGCTTACGGGGCACGAATCTCTTGAGAATGTGGCATGGCGTAGCGCTGACGGGTGCTCCTGGACCAAACCCATTCGAAATCTGTTTGTCATGATCGGGGCGGTTCCCAACACAGAATGGTTAAAGGGCTGTGTCGAATTGGATTCGAATGGCTACATCGTCACCAATCCAATGCCCCCATTTGAAACGTCACTACCCGGTGTCTTCGCTGTTGGAGATGTGAGAGCAGGATCTTCAAAACGCGTTGCCGCTGCGGTCGGCGAAGGCTCTGTCGTGATCCAAAGCGTGTTGCATTACCTCGCGCGGGCGAGTTCGGTGGAGGCAACGAAAAAGGCTGTGTAATGCCCAAATTCAAATTCGATCGGACACGCTCCGATGTAAGGAAATGGAGAGATTTCGATGACCATCGAAGACAATATCCAGATTGTAAAGGATTTCTTTGCAGCAATTGGCCAGGGCGATAAGCAAGGTGTGGTAGCGTTGTGTGCCGAAGACATTGAATGGATCATTCCGGGAAAGGGCTGGCCACTGGCCGGCACGCATCGCGGGCACTCGGGATTGGAGGATTTGCTTGAGAAGGCTTCCGAACTAGAAATTTTATACCCAACACCCCCGGAATACGTAGCGCAGGGAGACCGGGTTCTGGTCGTCGGTGTCGCTACAGGGAAAATCAAAGCCACGAATCGGGCGTTCAAGGACGACTGGGTCTTCGCCATCACTGTTCGAAACAGCAAGCTGACGAAGATCCGGGAGTATATCGACACCCAAGCACTGGCGCGGGCCTCCGAGATGCCCGAGAGCCCCAGGCTTCAACCCATCTGAAATTGGCGGATCTTGGTTAGTGCATTTTCGCCAATGCACTCACTGAGACACGATAACTACCGAGAAGTCGGCTTCTAGGAAGTAGGACATTCGAGCAGTTGGTTCGCGTGTTTCCTCCGGATGACGGATTCACGGCTCGACAAGGAATTCGGCCTTAAGTTAGTGTTTGCAAGGCTGCGTCCAGGGCATCCACTCTGTCTTTGGCACGCGGGCGAGCTTGCGGCTCCGGTCTCTCGACGGGCGGCGCTGGTCGAATGCCTCTCACATCCTCAACGTAAGCCCGCAGGATCTCAGCCGCGCTCCAGGCCTGTGCCATGCACCCACAAGGCCGCTGAGGGGCGTCGCCGTCGAGAATCTCTGAGATGTGGCCGAGCCCACCATCCGCAAGGTGGTCCTTTAGCGGAGCGAGCCATTCGCTCGCCTGCCGGCGGGCGGCGTCGCTGCCTCCGTTCACCTTGGCGTATGCGGTAATGAACGGTCCCAACAGCCACGGCCACACGGTTCCTTGATGATAAGCACCATCACGCTCTGTTGGGCCGCCTGAGTACCGACCGCGATATTGCGGATCGGTCGGTGCCAGGCTGCGCAGACCATACGGTGTGAGCAGATGCTCTTGAACCTTTTGCACCACGCTCTTGGCGCGTTCGGGCGACAGCATACTGTGGGTCAGGCTGACTGCGAAGACCTGGTTCGGGCGGATCGCTGGATCTGGCGGAGCGCCGTTGGTGACATCGTATAGACAGCCGGTGTTCTCGTTCCAGAAAAGACGATTGAAACTCCAGCTCGCTACCGTTGCCATGTTGCGGTAACGCTTTTGACTAGGCTCGTCCCCGAATTTGCGGGCCAGATCCTCCATGATGCAAAGGGCGTTATACCAAAGTGCTTGGATTTCAACGGGCTTGCCGCGACGTGGCGTTACGACCCAGTCACCGACCTTGGCATCCATCCAGGTGAGCTGAACGCCTTGCTCACCCGACGTGAGCAGTCCGCTGGGATCGACCTTGATTCCGTAACGCGTGCCACGGACATGCCAAGAAATGATGTCCGCGAACACCGGATAGAGTTCATTGCGCACAAACTCAAGGTCGCCGGTATACGCGAGGAAAGCACGAGCTGCCTCGAAGAACCATAGCGTGGCGTCGACTGTGTTGTATTCCGGTGTTTCCCCCGCATCTGGAAAACGGTTGGGCAGCATTCCCTGATCCACATGTTTGGCGAACGTGCGTAGAATGCTACGCGCGATTTCATGCTTGCCAGTCGGCAAGGTGAGGCCAGGCAGAGCGATCATGGTGTCGCGGCCCCAGTCGCTGAACCAGTGATAGCCGGCAATAACCGTCTTCTGGTCGCCACGGGAAACGATGTACTGGTCGGCGGCATTGGTAAGATCCTGGACGAAGGCGTCCTCGACCGGCGACGATGCGGCCACATTCCGGCGACGCGTGATTTCTGCCTGCCGATATTCAGCCACTTGGGCATTATCGTGCGGCTCGGTGGAGGCAATGACCGAGGCTTGACGGCGAAGACGCAGGTCGAAACGCAGAACCAAGGGGTTGAAGAGGTCTTCAGAGAAATCGAGTCCCCGTTCTCGTTCGACGTCATATTCAAAGTTCCGGTACCAGTCCCCCGTCTTCCGCAGTTCGGCAGCATTGTGGGCCAGATACAGCGACGGCAGTCCTTGATAAGGAGCGACACTCGCCAATCCAGGACGCTCCTCGACTGCTGGATTGATGGCGCTG
>Ga0265338_10002983_pt1 | contig 24521 bp, 28 predicted proteins | sample 42126metaG_FD_193579 | JGI IMG/M metagenome (GOLD analysis project Ga0265338, IMG submission 193579) | Rhizosphere microbial communities from Carex aquatilis grown in University of Washington, Seatle, WA, United States - 4-21-26 metaG | ecosystem: Host-associated > Plants > Roots > Rhizosphere... | reverse complement strand
ATCCTACGTTAAGAAACCTGAGGACACGGGCGCCGCGTGGGATTATGCCGTCGAGGGCATGCGCGGAGATAAAGCCAAAGTCATCGTCGAGGAGTTTATCGATTTCGATTACGAAATCACTTTGCTGACGATCAAACAGAAAAAAGGCCCGACGCTTTTCGTGCAGCCGATCGGTCACCGGCAGGAGCGCGGGGATTACCGCGAGTCGTGGCTGCCGACCAAAATGGGCAAAGCACAATTGGCAGCGGCGCAGAAAATGGCAAAGAAAGTGACCGACAAACTCGGCGGCGCGGGAATTTTCGGAGTCGAGTTTTTCGTCGCCGGCAAAGAGGTTTATTTTTCCGAACTTTCGCCGCGCCCGCATGACACAGGCATGGTGACTTTGATTTCGCAGGATTTGAGCGAATTCGATTTGCACTTGCGCGCGGTTCTTGGTCTGCCGATTCCGACGATCAAATATTATGGGCCTGCCGCTTCGGCCGTGGTCTTGGCGGACCGCGATTCCGAATCGTTTGCGATAGCAGGCGTGGCCGACGCTTTGAAACAGAAAGACGTCGACGTACGCATCTTCGGCAAGCCGGCGACCCGCAAGTATCGCCGAATGGCGGTGACGCTCGCGCGCGGCAAATCCTCCGACGATGCCCGCAAGCGCGCGACGGCGGCGGCGAAGAAGATCAAGATTCGCTACTCTTAAGAAGGGACAGCCATGGAGACAAAGGCGCTCTCGCTCTACGAAATCGATTTGTTAGTGGAATTGGTCAAGACCAAATCCATTCGTGAGCTCGCCCGCCGACAGGGTGTCACCGCCGGCCAAATCTCAAAGGCGCTCCGCAAGCTTGAGCAAAAGGCTAAAGCGCGTTTGGTTGAGCGCAGTGTCCATGGCGTGGTTTTGACTCACGAAGGATTGCGTGTGCTCCCGGTGTTTCGCGATATTCTCGCGCGTGCCGAAGCCCTCTCCGAGGGCACCAAGACAAGTGCGTCGGTTTTGGCGATCGGTTCAACTTCGTTTCTGGTTAATCATCTCTTAGTTCCCGCACTTGGCGATTCGGAACTGCCCGACGGGCTCCGTCTCCGCTTCCTTGAGATCAGCCCCGATCAGTTCACCAATGCGGGACTGCGCAACGCCTTTGAAATCGCCTTTCACTTCGGCAAGCAGGCGTGGCCGGGAACGTGGCACCAGGAAAAGGTCGCCGACGTGGGTTGGTCACTCTGCTGTGGCACCAAGCATCCGCTCGCGAGTAAAGGTTCACTGACAGAGCGCGAGGTTCTGAAGTGGAAGTTCGTCATGCCATCGTACTGGACACAAGAGGGCTTTGCTCTCGGCAACGATGGTTGCCCCGTGCCACCGAACAAACGCTTGCGTGGCCACGAAACGTCGACTGCTGAGGGCGCGATGGCTCTTGTGCGCGCGACGGACCAAATTGCATATCTTCCGAATATTCTCGTGCGCAGTTACGAAGAGACGGGTGAAGTGAAACGTCTCGATGTGAAGGGTTGGGGAGAGATCCGTCCGCTTTACCTTGCCGTGCGTTCCGATTTAGTATCGGAGAAGCAATTGCGGCTGATTCTTTCGGCTGTTAAACTCAAAATCTGATGTCGTATCCCGAAATGACGCTAATTTTGCTTGTGGCCGCACTGGTTGCCGTACTCGTCGGTGGCGTCGCTCTCAGCGAAGTCCGTCTCGGATCATCCATTAAACAACGGCGCGAGCGCATCGGATTTTTTGCGCTCGGCTTGGTGGTCTGGCTGGGCATTGTCGCTGTTGCCGGCGCGGGCGGCTACCTTGACGATGTCAATTCCATGCCGCCCCCGGTTGCCCGGGTCATGGTACCCAGTTTGATTATGGTCGTGTATTTGGCGTTTTCCCGCTTCGGGAGCCGGCTCGTGCGCGGGCTTCATTTTGAGGAAATGATCGGGCTCCAGGCGTTCCGCCTGCCGGTCGAGATGATTCTTCTTGGATTTTATTTCGAGGGAAAAATTCCCATTTCGATGACGGTCGAGGGCCGCAACTTCGATGTGATCACGGCCGTCACCGCGGTCTTGATAGCGTTCTTCCTCTACACGGGATCGCTGAGCCGCAAATTTATCTGGGCGTGGAATATTCTCGGACTGACCTTGCTCTTCAACGTGGTGATTACGGCCGTGCTGACCGTGCCCGGGAAAATGCGCCTCTTGATCGAAGAGCCGCCCAATATCTTGCCGCTGCATTGGCCAACGAATTGGATTCTGTTCTGCGTATTCGTCGCGCTGTTTTCTCATCTGCTCATTTTCCGTAAACTCATCGCGGAAGAATCGTCTCAGTTTGAGATTTGACCGGTGAATGTGGACGGCTGTTTAGCGCACGAACACCTCCGAGGCCTATATAGGAGCTAAGAGGGCACCGGCATTGCTCAATCAGTGGCCATGAGCAAATTCATTTGGATCCTCGCGGCGTTTTCCTACATGGCCTTTGCCGATCCCGGCGATACCTACATCAATCCCTTTGCTGACCTTGCGGCAAAACCGACGGTCACCGATGACGGCCAAACCAAAGTTTATGGCTACTACGACGAAGGCTGCATGGACGGCGGAATTCCAATGACTCCTGATTCACCCGACGACTGGCAGTGCATGCACCCCGAGCGCCATCGTTGCTATGGAACACCCGACATGAAGAGCTTTCTCGAATACTTGAGTCAAAAGAACGGCAAGCTTGGTGTCGGCGATGTGGCGCAAGCGGCGGGCGGCGCCTTGATTGGCGGTCACGCGAGTCATGAGACGGGTTTGGATGCCGATATCCGTTACGAAATTTTGCCCAAGGGTAAAACTCTGACCAACGAGGAGTTGACGAATCATGAAGCGGTCACCGTAGGGGTTCATCAAGTCAATGGATTGCCGGATCATCCCTCGCTGGAAAGCCATATGGTCAATGGCGCGTGGAATCAGAAGCTGAGCCATCTCTTACAGACGGCCGCCGAATATCCGGGAGTGGACCGCATCTTTGTAACTACGCCCTTGAAGCTTGAGTTGTGCCGTGAGTTTCACAGTCTTGGATCATATCCCTCGTGGCTCGCAAAACTTCACCCATGGTACGGACATGACGATCATTTTCATGTGCGCTTGGCCTGTCCTCCGTCAAGCCCGGATTGCAAGAAACAAAAGCCGTTGCCCGTCGATCCGACCGATCCCACAAAGGTGGGCTGCGCGGGCGAGAATTTAAAATATTGGACGAACTCGGACCCCACAAAACTGAAGACGGCCGAAAATGACGACAAGAACTCCACGTTCATGAGTGACCAAATTTGGGATGAACAGCATCCTGAAAAGGCCGATCCGAATAAGCCTGAGAAACTTCCGACGTGGGAACGGCAGACTTACCATTTGCCGGCGAAATGCGAAGCGGTCAAACAGAAGCTCGTACAGCAAATCAAAGACTCCAACAAAGCGATCGCCACTCAGGCCGATACAAATCCCGGCGAGGCGCAAGTCCAGCGTTAGCCAGTGAGATTGTTATTCTGATCGTAGTAGTAGGCGGCCGCGCAGAGTGCGGCGCCGATGCCTAAATTCAAAAACCAGCCCGACGATAGCGTGAACATCGGATAGATCATAAGCGCGATGGCGATAAAGATAATCGGATAATTCAATTGTTTCTTTCCGTAACGGAAAAGATAGATCCCAATGACCGTGAAGAGCAGCGAGCAGACAATCGCCGCCGTCGAAAAGTGGCCGAGCATCGACATAGGATTGGCGGCCGCGTCGGTCAATGAGTCCGGATCCATTCTACTCCTTCACCAGCGCGAAACGGGGACCTGTGTAATTTCCGACCGTCACCGTCTCGAGAAACATGGCTTTAGGGCGAACCCAGAATTTGCCGAGATCATTTTCGTAAAGACACTCGTAGTACACAAGTTCTTCGAGAGTCTCACTGTGACGGCAAACGCCGTGCACGCGATAGAGATTGTTTTTGTAATGGCGATAGAGGCCGCCAACGACCAAATCTTGCATTATGTGGATTCCCTGACTAACCGCGGTTTTAACTGAATGTACGGACGAATCAACCCGGCAAAAACCACGAACACGACGCCAATGGCGCCGGCCAGTGTTGACTGCGTGGCCTGCTCCTTCATTTTAAACAGCTGCCAGGCCGGCTCGCTCGAAAGCAGGAGGAGCGAAACCACGAAGGTGAGAATGAGGAAAATATCGAATTTCGGCAGCCGGGCGCGGGTCACGGTGGACATTGTCTGCCACTGGTCGAAGCGGTTCAACAAAAGCAATCCGGGAATCGCCAGCGGTACCGTTGCGATGTAAAACCAATTCCAACCGATGAGCTTCACGACATCGCCTGAATGCGCGACGAGTATCACGCGGCTCACCGCCATGACGCTGGTGAGCAGCGCATACTGCGTGGCTGTGAACTGCCGGCTGGCGAAATTCATCATGAAGCCGACGAGCGCCGCCGTGCCGAGGCCCATCATGTAATTGTCAAGGCTCACGATCACCACGAGCCACACATGCTTCATGGCGCCGTCTTGCGCGGCAAGGAACGAGAGAGCGCAGAAGGTGACTCCCACCAACGACTGCACGACACCGAATATCCACAGCGAGCGTTTGAGGCCGAACTTCGCCATCAGCGAGCCGCCGCTCAGAGTTCCGAGAATGGTCGCAATCAAGCCGGCGCCCTTGTTCACGGTTCCAATGAGAGTTTTCGTGTAGCCGAGTTCCAAAAGGAAATTTGTTGTGAGCGAAGTCGCCATGAGCGTCGAAATCTTATAGACCATAATAAAGATCAAGATTTCCATCGCGCCTTGGCGCTGGAAGAATTCCATAAACGGCATAACGACCGAGTCGCGGAAACTCGTCACGCGGACTTTTTTGGTTTGCGTCGGTTCTTTCGAGCAAAGAATGGTGACGAGACCGACACAGTTGACTGCCGCCATTAAAATGTAAACAGCCTTCCAGCTCATATGATCGGCGAGAATCATGGCGAGTCCGCCCGAAACGACAAGCGCGACACGGTAACCGGTCACATATGTGCTCGCAGCAGCGCCGAGTTCCTGTTTGTCCTCCACGATCTCCGTGCGGTACGCGTCGATGACGATGTCTTGGCTCGCGCTGAAGAATGCGACAAGGAAGGCCATGCACGAGAAGAGAGTGATGTTTGAGGCGGGATTACAGAGAGCGAGGCCGATCGTCGCGCCGAGAAGGCCGACTTGCGAAGTCACCATCCAGCCGCGGCGGAGCCCGAGAAACGGCAACGGGTTACTGTCCATCAACGGGCCCCAGAGAAATTTCACCGCATAGGGGAGTCCGACGAGGGAAAACAAACCGATAGTCGCAATATCGACTTTTGCGTCGGCGAGCCAGCCTTGTAATGTGCCACCTAGTAAGGCGAGGGGCAGGCCACCGGAAAATCCGAGCAGGAAGGTGACCAGCATGCGCCGATTCGTGAAGACCGCGAGATAGCGTGACGCCATAATTAATTATGTGCATGGGCCAGCTAAAAGGTCTACGCTTAATGAATGATTTTCGGCATTTTAATCGCATCGCAGATCACATGGGCGCAGCAAGAAAAATCGGCCTTTGAACGCAGTCTCGAACAAGACACTTCCGTGTCCAGCGAAGAGAGCACGGTCAATATTAAAGGCAAATATTATCGCAAAATCCGGTTTGATGGCGGCCTTTACTATGTGGTCCTGCACGACAAGAAAGGCGTCGCCGATATTTACTGCGCGCCGCCGGAGGGCGCCAAGTTTGAACATTTGACGGAGGCGACGCAGCAGTTTCGCCGTAATGGCGCATTTGTGCGCGCCTTTCATGAGAGTTGTTCCAAAGTGCACGACAATAAAAGAACCGATTTACATTTGACTCCGGAGATGGGAATAAATTTCTCCAATAGGGGCGAACCTACGGGAGAGTAAGATGTTGGCAATGATTTTACATTGGGTTGTGTCGGCCATGGCTTTGGCGCTGACCGCCGCCATCGTTCCGGGATTCAAATTGCAGGGATTTTCGACGGCCTTGTTCGCAACGTTCATTCTCGGTGTTTTGAATTACATTTTGTGGCCCGTACTCGCGTTCCTGACTTTCCCTTTGACCATTATTACCCTCGGGCTGTTTTTGTTCGTGGTCGATGCGATCGTGCTTAGGATCTGTGCCGCCTTTATGAAAAACTTTGAAATCTCCGGATGGATCTCGGCCATTTTGGGCGCCGTGATTTTGTCGTTCTCAAACAGCATTTTGCACTATCTGTTGATCTAATGGACGCGATTCTTCACTCCTTTGCGCTCGTCTTCGTCAGTGAGATGGGCGATAAAACTCAGCTGCTCGCCCTAATTCTTGCGTCGCGTTTCCGCAAGCCGTGGGCAATTATGGCGGGAATTCTCGTCGCGACTCTGCTCAACCACGGCTTGGCCTCCTGGCTCGGTGGAAGGCTGAGCACCGCGGTGAACCCGGACCATCTGGCTTGGGCGCTGGCGCTGATTTTCTTCGCGTTCGCCGGTTGGATTTTGATCCCCGACAAAGATGAGGGCCTTAAGGTCGAACCGAAGTACGGCGCCTTCGTCACAACGGTTGTGACCCTTTTTCTAGCCGAGATGGGCGACAAAACTCAGCTCGCAACGATTGCCCTCGGCGCGCATTTTAACTCGCCGGTCTACGTCACGCTCGGCACGACGGCCGGGATGATGGCCGCCGATGGCCTTGCTGTCTTCCTCGGCGAGCGCCTAACGCAGAAGATCTCGATGAAATGGATCCGCTATTTTGCCGCGGCTCTGTTCTTTGCGTTTGGCGTTTACATTCTCGCCAGCCGTAATTAAAATTTCGGAACAAAAGGGGAATTTTATGAAATGGATTTTAGGTCTTCTCTTGTTCAGTGGCGCCGTCAACGCCCAAAACCTCGACGTGGTCACGCCGAAGAAGACCGTGACCTTGCCCCTGACTGAAATGAAATCCAAACTCAAGACCTACACGGTCCAGATCGACGATCCGGTCTACAAGGCGATCAAAAAATACGACGCGTTCGATCTGAAGGACGTTTTGCAATTGGCGGGAGTCGAAGCCACTGCGGAAGCCGATGAAATTGTGTTTACCTCGGTCGACGGGTACACGCCGAATATGCCGTTTCAAGCCATGAAAGATCACCGCGCACTCATCGCGTACCAGGAGCATTCAACGCCAGGCCGCTTCGCTTTGCTTGCACACGGTAAAGCTAAGATTTCGCCGTGGCCGTTCTATGTCGTGTGGGAAGAGGGCACTAAGGCGGGAAATGTGCCCTGGCCGTATCAGCTCGTGAAAATCGAGGCCGTCGATTGGAAGCAGAAGTATCCGCTCGTGCTCCCGACAGGCAAACCGGCGACCAGTCCCGAAATTAAGGGCTTTGCGCTGTTTAAGGCCGAGTGCATCCGCTGCCACTCCGTCAATTTGCAGGGCGGGGACTTGGGTCCTGAGCTCAATGCACCGAAGAACGTGACCGAGTATTGGAAGCCGGAAGTGCTGCGTTCGTTTATTCAGGACACATCCCAGTTCCGCTATAAAGACAAGATGCCTTCCTTCGCGAAACTGTCATCGGACCAGCTCGATGAGCTGATCGCGTATTTTAAATTTATGAAGGATCACAAGATCGCGAAACCGTAAACCCGCCGGTTTAAAACTCTAGTTGCAAGCCGATATGGGGCGCGATGTGGTTCTGCTTGTAGTCGGGTGAAATCGAATTGCCGTTGTTTTTGCTGTAGTCGAAAGCCTCGTACGCGAGTCCTGTCGTCAGAAACACTTTCGATAAGTCGACTTTTAAGCCCATCTCGATCTGATAGCCCCAGCCCTCGTAACTCGACCCGCTCAAATTGTATTTCGAAGAGAAAAAGTAAGTGCCGGTGATATACATTCCGACCGGCTGTTGCGACATCCAGCCGACGCCCGGGCCAAACGAGGTGCGGTTGCCTTCGGTCGTCGATCCTCCCGAAGTGACATCGTATTTTTCTAAAGCATATTCGCCCAAGATCAACCAGCCCCCGTCGAACACATATGCGCCATAGAGGTCGATCAATTGGCGCGACGTCTTGGAGTCTGACCCGTTATTGGTTTCGTCCATGACGTACCCGAAGTCGGCCCGGAACATGCCGCCGTCGGCAAAGGCGTGAGAGGACACAAAGATCAGCAAAAGCGACGCGATAAGTGTTTTCATAGTTTCATTTTAAGGCGATCGCGCGGTGAATTGAACTCGACACCGACTTTGATCCAGGCGGGTTTAATCCAAGCGTTAAAATTCCGATAGTTAGACGGGAGGAGCTGCGCCGCAGGCGCGAGTCTCACCCGTCCAATTACTAGAGGGTCGAATGCAGCTTTGGCGCAAACTTCTAATTCTTTTCGCGGCAGTTTTTCTCGCGCTGTCGTGCTTTGCGCGCGCCGATGATGACGAGGCCGGCTGTCACCTCGACGATGTGACGGATTCCTGGTTTTGCAATTCCGGACCGCTCGAAGGCCGCGAGTTTCTTACGAAACAAGAATTAGACGAAGCCATGATTGCCGAAAAGGCCAAGGTCAAAGCTCAGGAAAAAGAAGCGCAAGACGAGCAATTGCCGCCGGGCCCGACGCCGCTTTCGGCGCCGGCCAAAAAAGAAGACAAACAGGAAGCACCGCAGGTTCACTTCATCGTCATGTCGTGGAACATGAAAGCGCTTGCTGGAGAAGACTCCGACTACGACCGCGCGGCGATGGTGCTGGCCCAAGCCGACGTCGTCGCACTTCAGGAAGTGCCTCTTAAAGACCAAGGCAAGGGCTTTATCAACGTGATCGCGAATCTCGTGCAGGCGAAGACCCAAGAGAAGATCTGCCGCGCATGGGTCCAAGCTGCAAATAACGGCGAACGCCAGACCGTGGCCTACTTGTGGCGCGAAGGCACGATCGGATACGTCGAGAGTGACGGTCAAATCACGGAATCGTGTCCTGAGAAAGCGATTACCATCCATCAGTCCAAGAAAATGAAACTCGCCAGCGAAGGCACATTCTTCTTCAAGACCCAGAAAAAGATGTTCGTGCTGGGCGATGCCTTCACCGAAAAAAAGCCGAAAGATGCCGCGGTTCATGACACGTTCAAGTCGTTTGACGATTCCAAAATGCCGGTGATTATCGCCGGCGATTTCAAACTCTCGGCCGGCAACTCGGCCTTTAATAGCGCGCGCAAGATGGGCTTCAAGGCGGCGATGAGCCCCAAGAAAGCCAATTGGGACAATATCTGGTTCCGCGGCGCCAAGCTTTTACAGGGTGGTCCGGTCGACGTTTACAAAAAATTCGCCGACATCAAAAAAGAAGATATTAAGCATGGCTTGTCGGGAATTTTCCCCGTCGCTGCGGAATTCAGTTTGGACAAGCCCGTGGAAACCGACACCGTCGAGGTCGTCAAGAAGAAGCCGGCTAAAACGGCCTCCAAGAAAAAGCCGTCCAAGAAATCCAAAAAAGAGTAGTTAGCGGACCGGATTTATAGGAACGAAGCTCGAAGACTCCTGGAAGTTTTTGCGCCGTTGCAAAGCCACAACCTGTTTCTTGTAGTCGAACTCGATATTGTAGTTCTTAAGCATGCCGATGCCCGCACTGGCGGAAATATCGGGAGTGAAGAAGTACCCGCTGGTCGTCAGGGGCAGGCGAGTGATCACGTCACTCACCTCATTCACTCCGAGATCCACCGTCTGCATCGACGCCAACTGGCCATGAATCGGGCCATTGAGCCCCATGCCCGTGACCATCTTTTCGTGGTGGGAAAACAGATCCTCCAGCTGCGAGTCGGCCGCGAATTTGCGGAACAAAGTGAGATTCGAGCGGTCCGACGTGTCGATCAAAATTTTGGCCGGCTGACCGTTGATTTTGCCGTCGATCATCGGCCGGCCGTCCTTGACTTCAAACGGCACGGCCCCGGCTGGCGCCGGCGCTGCATCCGCAATCCTCTCAATGCGGTCTTTATCAAAATCGAGGCGGAGGCGCGACTGTTTGACGAATTCGAGGCCGATGATTCCGTCCAAATGCGGAAAGCGGAACGCCCGGCGGATCGGCGCCAGATTGACCACCTGAAACGTCTGCTCATTTAATTGAAAATCGCCGGCCCGCACGGAGTTCACATGGACCACGGGCGCATTCGACACCGATTCGCCGTCGAGCGAGAACTCAAAGCCCTGCGATCTCAAATCCAGAGCCTTTTGCACTTCGGGTGTCATCGTGCTGGGACCAGCGGCATCGAAGATCATCACGAACGGCCCTTGTCCGTTTAAGAACACGTCGACCAGAAGGCGATTGTCGTGAATCGTGAAGGGAAGCGCCCCGGTCACGTCCTTCGCGGAAGCCGCTTGGGGCAGTGGGGGCGAGGCCGGTTTTGGGGAGTTGGCCGCACAGCCGGAAAGAAGGACTAATAGACCTAGGTGCAAGACAAGTTGAATGCGTTCCATGCAAATTATTGGAGCACGGAATTAAAAAACGTCAATGATGTTAGATTTCGGTGGGGTAATTGCCGGGGCGAATCACCCAAAGGCCACGCTTAATTTCGATGGCGTCGTCGCTAGTGATGTATATCTGCTGCTCTCGGCCTTCGGAATCGATGACTAAAGCCCGCAGTTTGTTGCCCATTTTTTCAACAATTTTCTTAAGGACAACGGCATGGGAGCCGTCTACATCCGGATTGCCCACATGGACTGTGTCGGCATACGCCGAAACAGTCGTCATGAGCAGAATGTAGAAGATCCAGCGCATCGGCGGCTCCCAATCTATAGACTTTATTTACACCATATCTACAAGAATGGTCTAAATATATTTCGATGCCTCCTATAAGCGGCTCTTCAGATGATCTTCGAGCTGGCGCGTGAGTTTATGAAAAGTTGATGAGATGGCCGTGTGAACGTCGGTTCGTTCCTCACGGATTTCAGGCTCACGGCTGACGGCAATCCGTCGCCCCGGCATATCGAGAGAGGCGTGAACGTGAAAAAACCGGTTTCCTCCGTGTTTGTGGGGAATCCGAACCGACACTCGGCAATCGGTAATGCGATTGGACAGCCGGTTGAGTTTGACTAAATACTGCTCCACTTGAAAGCGAACCGCATCCGAAGGCGGACAATCCACAAACTGGATGTCGTAGGGGAATGTGATTTCGCTGTTGAGGGGAGTGAAGGGGCCGGAAGGGACTTGAAACGGTTGCACATGACCTCCTTTTTTAATATTCAATCGCAGCAACTCGCGTACCACGCCTAGAGCCTGCCAGTTAAAAATGAGAAGATTTCGTTGGGGCAAAGCGCTCCCTTCGGGACATAATGGGGAATGTCTTCCGAATTTTCTAAGCCCGATCTTAGTCCGAGTGAGCAGGAGTTTATCCGCGACGCCTTTGGTTTTCTGGAGCGCCCCAACTTTCTACTTCGCGTCGCCAATGCGGTGGGGAGACCCGTGGAGCTCGCGCTGAACGCGCTGCCCGAGAAATCGCAGGATCTCATTCATCGCGCGACAGAAGCCGCGTTGCAAAAGGGACTGAGTCTTGTCACCCGCACTCTTCCACAGTCAAAGCCGCAGGCCAATTTGGCAGACACGGTGGCACGCACCAAGCTCACGAGCCGGCTGCATTCCTTGGCGACTTTTGGACTCGGCGCCGCGGGCGGATTTTTCGGACTTGCGTCTTTGCCGGTGGAGTTGCCGCTCACAACTTCAGTGATGTTGCGAGCGATTGCCAGCATCGCACAGGATTTCGGAATGGATCTCAATGACCCCACCGTGCAGCTCGAGTGTTTATACATTCTAAGTCTTGGCAGCACGCATGAGGGCGAACCGCACAGGACCGCGTATTGGACTTCGCGGGGCATTTTCTCGAAAATGATCGGCGATGCGCTCGAAATGAAGACGGCGCCGCACATGCTGAGATTTCTCACAGCCGTGGCCAGCAAGTTCGAGGTCGTCGTAAGCGAAAAGGTCGCGGCGGAAGCGCTCCCGGTCATTGGTGCAGTCGGTGGCGGCGCGATCAATGCCGTGTTTACCGAATACTTTAGTCAAGCCGCCCGTTTTCATTTTGGGCTCCGTGCACTTGAGAATCGACATGGGCGCGAAACTATAGAAAACTGTTATTACACGAACGTGAGGAACATCGAATGACCAAATTTTTCATTCTTATTTCAGCGTTGGCAATGATCGGTTGCGCCTCGGATTCAGCGTCTCATGATAGCGCACCGAAGAAGAAAAACACGGCCTCCGTCGAGGAGTCTTCTTCCGATCAACCGGACAGCGATTCCAAAGTGCTAAAGAAAAAGGAATGTCCAAGAGGCAGCACGATGCAAAATGGCAAGTGCACGCTCTCCGTCGAATCTGACGATTAAACGTCTCAAGTTGATACGCCTCACTCTGGGTCTCTAACTTTCAGACGCCGATTGGGAACTGTACACGCCTGACTCCCACAAACCAGGTATATGATCTATACCGGGTCCATGCCTTGCAGCTCTTCCCCTATATAAATGGGTAACCTGGGGGAAACCTTGAGAAACGCTCCACACTTACGTACCAAAATGTTGCAGCTGGCAGTGATGGGCTCCGTCCTACTTGGTTTGGGACTCTTCCAAAACTGCTCAGGCGTTGGTTTCTCGGCCGGCCAAGACAATTCGTCCAACAACGGCTTGGGCAACGGCGGCAACGCCACTGGTAACCTGACTCAGAACTCCTGCAATAACAATCAACTGCAACAGAGTACGACGCCCATTAAGATTATTTTGGTGGTCGACGTCTCCGGATCCAATCAAGGCGATGCGAGCAGCCCTGGAACCGACCCTGGCAAAGTGGCGCGCGCCGGCTCCATCCAGGCTTTCTTTAACGACTATGGCGCGAAGGCGAATTTTAACTGGGCCTTCATTACCTTTCAAAACGCCAGCGCGAGCGCGATCTTGAATAACGCCGGCAACAATCAGCAGCCTGAGTTCACAAGCAATCCGCAACTTATGCAGGCTGCAATCACCTACTTTGAAAACAATGTTCCGGACAACGGCCAGACGCCGTATAAAGCCGCGATTCAAATGGCGACCGGGCTGATTCAAAATGACGGCGCCGATACGGCGCAGACCAAATACATCGTGGTCTTCTTGTCTGACGGTATGCCGACCGATTATCAGAGCGACTCGCAGATCTATTCGGACGTCACGGCGCTCGTGAATCTCAAGCCGGGACGCATTTCGTTCAACACGGTTTTCTACGGTCAGCCGGATCCTTCCGCCAGTTCGCGCCTAAACATGATGGCCAACGCTGGCAGCGGACAATTCCTCGATACGAATGCGACGGGCAACAAAGACTTCTTGATCAACAACGTGGTCACGGTTCCCGGCAGCCAGTGCACGCCGTAATCTCAATTCGATCTGTCGATTCTCTCGACGAAATTTCGAACTTTTCCTGGACTCGATTGTATGCGATCGAGTCCTCACGAAGTTATCGAATCTTTTGATTTATTCTGAGAACAAAGTCTTTTCCTAGACCATTTATCCGAAACATAACCCATGTTGATTGGTTTTCTCGGGCGGACGACTGGGCTGATTTTTCTCATTGTAGGACTCGCGGCGTGCGCGGGCCCGATGAGTCCCTTTGGCTCACTCGACCTCCGCCAAAAGAACGCGAAAGATGACGGAAAGCTCTCTGAAAAGGGACAGACCGCGCGCCTGCGTTTCGCGCCCGAGCGGCAGGTGCTTCATACCTCCAGCCCGTTTAGCGTGATCATTGAGGATCCCGAGGGCGTTCCCGAGAACTTCCATCTGGTTATCAATTTCAACGGGATGGACGTGACTCGGGCATTTATGGCTCACGCCGAAAAAGAGAGCCTCGATCCTATGAACCGTGAAGTGCGGCTGACGACGAAGTGGTTGCGGCTCTTGCCGAATCGCGAGAATGCGATCAAGGTCACCTATTATAGGTCGGCCAAAGACAAGACGGCGACCGCGACCTACATGCCGCCTTCGTGCTCGGCCTTTGCCAGCAATCGCATGCTATTCGCGGTTCCGGAGTTCGATCCTCCGATGATGGTTTTGCAATTAATCAATCAGGATGCCTCCAAGAAAAATCTGAATCCGTTTTTTGTCGCGGCCCTGGTCGCGCAAGAATCGTCGTTTGATCCGCATGCCCTGAGCCACAGCCGCGCGCTCGGGCTGACCCAAGTGACGACGCTCGGAGAAGAAGAGATTCTCAAGCGCATCGACGGCTGGCCACGCTATCCCGGCATTGAAACATTGCCCTTGCCGCTCGTTCGGCTCGGCATTCTGAGCGGGCGTATTCATGCGGGCAATGAATGGCGCCTCGACCCCGCGCGCTCGATCGAAGGCGGGGTTGAGTACTTATCTTATCTCTCGGATTACTGGCAACGGCCCGAAAAGCGCGCGCAGATTGAGCGCAAGCTCGGCCCGGGAGACAACGCATTGAGCGAAGTCATGCTCGCCAGTTACAATTCGGGCGCGGCCCGCGTAAGCGAAGCGCTCGACCGCGACGGACAGAAATGGCTTCAGGATGAAGAATTACAAGAAGCGCGCAAGTACGTTCGCCGTGTGGTGAGCTACTGCGACCACTTCGAAAATCGGGAGGATTAATGCGTCGCCGACCACTGTGGTTCATTGTGCTGGCTACCGTTTTTTTCGGCGTCGCCATTTCGCTACCGGCGCAGATCATGGTGATTTACGGCCACGGGTTCAAGGAGCTGCCCGCAGTTCTTGAGAAACTCACGTTGTTCAATTGGCTAGTGTTCTTCGGCGCTTTAGTTTCGGGCGTATTGGCGTGGCAGGTCTCGCCCTATGTGCGCTTCGCCGTTCCGGCGTTAATCGCGCTCGTCGGCGTAAACAACTATTTTGTCGGACATTATGCCACGGACTATTCGATGTGGCAGGCGAGCTTCGGCACATTGGGTTTTGCGTTGTTGAATCTGCCACTCCTCAACCGCGACATACAGTGGCTGCTCCTCCACCCGGAGAAGCGCTGGTGGATACGTGCGGAGCGGACGCGCATGAATGTTCCCATCACGATCGATGGGACGCGTTTATCCTCAGTCAGATCAGAGACCTTTGATATTTCGGAGACAGGGGCTTTTGTTACCAATAACAAAGACGTAGCCGTCGGCGATTGGATCACGGTCCGTATGAAGTTTGGGACGTTCTATCAGTTCCGCTGCCAGGCACGCGTCGTCCGCCGCGCCGAAGCCGCCGGCATCTATCCCGGAGGCATGGGCGTGCAGTTCATGAATATGTCATGGAACGACCGCCGCGAGCTGAAGCGCCACATTGAGCGCCAAACTCGCGATCTCGCTCACTAGAGAGTTTCCATATCGATCACGAAGCGGTAGTGTACATCGTTCTTCACGAGGCGCTTGTACGCGTCGTTGATCTGGTTCATATGAATCTTCTCGATGTCGGCGGTAATTCCATGCTGAGCGCAGAAATCCAGCATTTCCTGAGTTTCTTGAATGCCGCCAATCATAGAACCTGAGAGGCTCTTTCGGCGCGGCACCAAGCTGAACGCGGCGATCATTTGCGGACCGGGCAGGCCGAGAATGACCATCGTACCGTCCCGCTTCACCAAATCGAGATAACGGTTGTAATCGTGGGGCGCCGAGATTGTGTTGAGGATCAGCGAGAATTTGCCGCGGATTTTTTTGAGTTCATCGGCGTTCTTAGTGCTCACAAAATTGTGCGCGCCGAGCGACTTAGCCTCTTCGCGCTTGCTCTCCGAGGTGCTGAGGACCGTCACATCCGCGCCCATGGCCGCGGCGATTTTGACTGCAACGTGACCGAGGCCGCCGAGTCCCGCAACGGCAACATGGTCACCCTTTTTGACCTTCCAGTGCCGCAGAGGCGAATAGGTCGTGATGCCGGCGCAGAGAAGGGGGGCGGCTTTGTCGAGTGGTAAGCCTTTCGGAATTCTCACCACGAAATTTTCATCGACGACGATCTTTGCGGAGTATCCGCCTTGAGTGATGCCCCCGCTGACTTTGTCGGGAGTACCGTAAGTGAAGGTGCTGCCGTTGTCACAGTATTGCTCGAGATGGTCTTTGCACGAAGCACAAGTTTGGCACGAATCCACCAAACAGCCCACACCGACGGCATCGCCGACCCTATAGCGCTTCACGCTCGCTCCGACTTCTTCCACGTGGCCGACGATCTCATGGCCCGGGACGAGCGGTTCGTTGACGGGTCCCCAGTCTCCGTTCACTGAGTGGAGGTCAGAATGGCATACGCCACAATGAGTAATTTTAATCACGACATCGTGCGGGCCCGGCTCGCGGCGCTTCACTTCAAAAGGTTTTAATGGCGCGTTGGTCGAATAGGCGGCGTAGGCTTTGACGACGGAAGGCATGGGCACTCCTTGGTTAGAGACCAATCTAACAATGGAGACCCTTGGAGTCTAGGCGGCTTTCGCGCGCGGCTGTTGGATACGGTACGTGACGGTTGTTTTTGTCGGCGCCAATTTTTCGATGCGCCCAGTCTCAAGGCCCCAATTCATTAAACGCTGAATTGTGCGCCGTGAAAGCTGCAGTTTGTCGCGCGCCTCCTTGGCGGAGAACGCTTGGATTTGCCCGAACGCACCGAGCAAATTGTTAAAGTGCAAATTCATACACTCGACGGAATCGCGCTGCAGAGGCACGCGGAACGAGAAATCGCCGGTGATATGCAGTGAATAGAATCCATCTTTCTCGCGGATCTCGAGTGGAACGTGGTCCGTCTCAAACCAACGGCGCGTACGGCGTACAGCCTGGTACACGCGGTCCGGCGACGAGAAAATATCGAAGTGTTCTCCGGGAAACAAATTCGAGAATAAGGCCGGCACGCGCTGGGGCCGGTAAAAATCCCGCAGCAGCACGTCAAGCAATTGATGGGACTTGCGCCCTGGATTCAGCGCAGGGTGGCCATCTATCTCGGCTGTGCGCAGATCCAGGCGCGGCGATTGTTTCTCGCCATAAACATAAATCGAACGGTCATTTTCGGTGCCCGTCTCACGGAACACGCGCTGACGGTACGCCTCGAAGGGCGTTCCAAACACCAAGTGCAAGTAGCGCGCGCGATTGAAATGAATTTTCAACGAAAAGAGATCGGCCTCGCGCATGCCTTCCCAGTCTTGGGCGTCGGCCGCCAGCGTGCGCAATTGATCGAGCGGTTGAGTGGTTTGATTTTGCAAAGCATTTACGATCAATTTCCACTTGGTGATAAACTGATAGTCTTCGGTGCGCGAACTGCCGAGCAGCTCTTGCGAAATTGCGAGCTCGCTCAAGGCATGATCCAACTCGCCGGATTTCAGATGGAGCTGGGCGCGCAGTGAATGGCAGTTGCCCTGCAATCGCGTATGCTCGTTGGCTTGAGCATAGGCGATCGCCTCGCCCAAAATCGATTCCGCTTTTGCATTCATGCCGCATTCGACATAGGCGTAAGCGAGATTCACTTTTCCGACGAGAGCCGCGTATGGCGCAAGGGGCGTTTGCAAATACGTTTCCAAGTAGGGAACAGCCTCATTGAATTCCCAGGCGCTGAAATGGCAGAAGGCGCGGTAGAGCCGCACTTCGGGAACCGATTCAGGGCTGACTTGATCTAACGTTTGTAACGCTTCACTCAAAGCGCCGCTCCGGAGAAGAAGCACGCCATATTCGGCCAATTCGGCCTGAGACGCATCTTCCTGCGGATTGATCGTTTGCGGATGGATAACCCGCGCCAGCAGTGTGATGCCGAGCGAGTGCAGTCCCGCGCGCCGGCAGATGTTGGCCAGCGGCAAGCGGAATTCGCGCGGGACACGCGCGGTGTTCAGTTTCGCTAAGCGTTTGGCGACGTTCTGCGTTTGGCTGGCGCGAACGTCGGACTCGCAATCGGTGACGAGGGTTTGGTAGAGACTCATCACTTTCCTCCCGTGACGTAGTATTTATTGGAATGGTCGTCGTCATCGCCCTTGTATTTGTGATTGGCCGACGTGGGGAGCGTCAGGCCGAGGCTCTGATCGTCAAAACACTGCACATCTAAATTCTGGGCTCCGGTGGCACCGTCGGAATACGTAAGATTGGCGGTCGTATTCACCGCGAGCGCGATGTGATTCGGGTTATTAGCCGTGAGCTTGCCGTTGATATAGTACCCGCCGCCGGCCGCCTGAACGGCGACACTATATATAAGAGGCGAGGCGCCCCCTAAGTCTAACTCCGCCGTGTAGCCCTGGGAACTTGCCTGACTATAAACCTTGAGGAACGGATCGGCGCTGCCGTTGGGATCCTCGCAAATCACCTTTGTCGAAAGCTGCGGGCCGGTTGCCGCTTCCAAATCGAAGATCTGTTGGGTCGTCTTATCGTAAATGACGCCGTGGCTGTAACCGGTCAGATCGAAGTCGGCAGCGATGTTGGCATACGGAGCCGCCACATTGTCACAGGAGCTTGTGATCAAGTTGATGGTTTGATGATCATTTGAAATTTGTACGGCTGAATCGGCTGCCGCTGCGTCACCGGGACAACCTCCCGTATGCACGAATTTCTTTCCGTCAAAGCCGCCGTTCGAGCCGGAGGTTTTATTTTGTTCTTGGTCTTCATTTCCGGAAAAGTGGCTGACGGTGCAATTCTGAAAGCCGACGATCAAAACGAATCCGAAGATCGCTAGCCGCAACGACTTGAACATGGCTTGATTCATCCCCACCCCATTAAGTATTCGGTACGTTCCACCTGGACCTTGATCCAGAAACTCAACTTTCTATAAAGAATAATGTGCTGAGCAATTGGCCGCGACTGACAAACGTGAGCCAGGCATTAATCTCAAAACGAGATTTGTTTATGAACGGCATCGATTCGGGCTTTAAAGCCTTTCAGATCGGTGTACGAATGCGATGAGGTGTCTTGGTCGTCGACGGGCGAGTGGGCGTCTTCCCACACGTTCTGGTTCATCACCAGCTCGTTGACACGGGCGCGGGCGCAGAGTCTTGCGGCAAGATTAACGGCAGGACCGACGGCACTGCCTTGTCCTGAGACAGCGTCGGCGCTGATGATGACTGAACCGCGCGAAACGCCGAAACGCAACCCACTGGCGAGGCACCGTCCCTTGGCACTCTCGATTCGCTTGAGAATATGTTGGAAGTCGGAGAGGACACCCCGAACAAAACTCAACAAGCAGTATTGCCAGTGCTCCTTTTCATTCACAATAAAGAGAAAGCCGTCGCCCGTACTATTGATAATCTGCACGTTGTTGGCTTGGGCACGAGCGAGAGCGGCAGCATGGAAGTCACGCTGGAGTTCAAACGCGGAGAATAGATCCAGTTCATTTGTCACTTCCGTTGAAGCGACAATGTCTACGATCCCCATTAAGGCAGACGGTTTTAGATCGATGTTAAGATTTGCGGACCCCATTGCTTCCCCCTTGCACTCTTACTTTCGCAAGATCGGGATGAAGCCTGAACTGAAACCTAGGAGCCTTTAGGCAAAATAAGCTGACATGTGTGAGCCAGGGTCAAAAATGACTTAGCGGCACATGTTGAGACACTGTCTCTGCTTGTCGGGCTGAGTGTATTGGCGTCTGCAATCGGCACTGCAACTGTTGCCGCCGCTGCGGCCTTGCGGTCCGCTCGAGCAACCGGCGAAGAGTGTCATCGCGAGTAGAACGAATATGTATTTCATGGTCTCTAGTATCGGGGCCGCGCACGGCCCCGTCTAGAAAAAATAGGTCCAGCCATTACGGAGAGTAGAGATAATTGATCGAGAGCACCGTGCCCGGCGGCAAAGGTTGATTGAAAACCACCATCGTGCCCTGCACTGACCAATTGATATTGCTAATCGCCGGCGAAAAAGAAATCTGCAGCGAATTGCCGTACGGAACATGTTTGAGCGAGACGCTCGAAACATCCTGACGAACCGCTTGGCTGAGATCGCTCAAAGATTGTGCATAGTCCGTTTGGCAAATCGAAATTGATTTACCACCCGTCGCTGCCGCGAACTGCGCCAAGGTCGTGCCGTAGTTTCCGCCATCGCCCATTTTGAAAATGGTGCTGTACTGATCGAGGCATTTCTTATCATTCGGTTGAATGACGAAGCTAAACGCTTTCATGCCGGCCATCGACGGTAAGTTTTGCTTGAACGCGGCGATAACGTCCGCCGGTTTGGTGTCCTTGGCTCGTGGGACAATGTTTTCATCATGAGCCGAGAGAATGATCGGCACGAGCGTCGCATTGTTGCGGAAGAACCCTGCATTGCTAGTATCCGCGTGGCGCGTGATCATGCGCACCAACTCGCCGAGTGGGCGCGGATTGCCTTGCTCGCAGTACGGTTGCTGATCGCAGAAGTCGCCGTCATTTGTCGTCGGGTCTTCCGGCCACTGCACGCCATTGAAGCTCATATTGCGCTGGAAAATCCAGCTGCCGCGCGGGTAGCCCGGCACGATGAGCCGCAGAGGGCTACTCACTTCGACAGGGTAGGGGTTGAGCGCCATCAAGAGGCCTTGCGACGGCATGTGATCGAACGTCTGCTGATATGGCTCGGCATTCGTGATGCCAATTTGGTAATCGACCGTCTTCCAAGAGGAGATGAGCGAGTTAAAGCGCTGTGCAAGAGCAACAACCGTCTTATACATGGTTGGCGACGTATCGACGACGAAAACCACATCGGCTTTCGGGAGCGACGTCGGAACGTTGTAGGTCTCGCTGCCCGGGACTACGTTCGGGCACGTGTTCGAGTAACCGATCGTCGGACCCGTTTGCGTGATCCCTGTCGGATTCAGAGTTCCATTGTTGCACACCATTTGCTGTTGCAAGACGGCGATGCAATCGTGATCCGATCCATCAATACAAGTGCCGCATTTAAACGGAGCGGTTTGACCGGCGTCCTGCCAAACGGTGCCACCGCTCGGAGTCGAACCGCAGGCTTTCGGTTGCGGAGGACATTGTCCATTTTTGGTGACGAGCGAGCCTTGTTGAGTGAGGCCGGTTTGTGACGTCACACCGTTCGTGCAAAGCTGCTGCACCTGAGTGTTGTACGTGCATGAGACGGTTGATCCATCCCAGCAAGTTTCGCAAGCCGAAGTTTGCGTGCCGGCATTGATCCACCAAGTGGCGCCGCTGGCTTCATCGCCGCAAGCTTTGGGAGGAGGCGGCAAGCATTCGTTCTGATAGCCTTGCACAGCGCCTCTTTGCGTAAATCCGGTATTGAAGACGTTGCCGTTGCTGCACTCTTTCTGTGTCTGCACCGTGTAGATGCAGTACTGAGGCGAGCCGTCGGGACACGTATTACATTGTGCGACAGTCGTGCTAGTCGTGTCTTCATACCAGAACGAACCGTCCGGATGATCTCCGCACGCGGCCGGAGTAGGATTGGGCGTCGGAGTCGGAGTTGGCGTAGGAGTGGGCGTCGGAGTCGGAGTCGGCGTCGGCGGAGGAATCGGGCATGAGCCGATTTGGTCGATCACGGAACCCGGGCGAGTCGGTCCTAATATACTGATGTCGCCGTTCACGCACTGAACCTCAACTTCCAAATTCACATCGCACTGAAGGAAGCTGCCATCCGAGCACGCCGTCGGGCACTGTGCGACCTCTTGGCCGTTGTTGACCCAGAACGGAGGGCCGTTGACGACTGTACATCCCGGAAGGGCCGCGTGGACGGGCGTGACGTGGAGGATGGTGAAGACAAAACTCAAGACGCTAAACAATCGAAGTTGGTTCATGACCATAGTCCTTTGTTGTGACGCCCATCCATCGGCGAAAAGTACAGCCCGACTGGGCTAGGCTTTTTGGCGGCGGACTCTAGTGAATTTGAGAGTGAAAAATCTGCGAACTAGACCAAAGGGTTTACGCAATTCGCACAAATGCTCGTCGCGCCATTGAACTCGACTTTCGGCGGTGTTAGACCGCGGACGTGACACGTGTAAGAGGGGGAATCTTACTGATCGTTCTTCTCTTCGCGGCCTCAGCTCAGGCCTATCCGGAATACGCTGTCCGCTACAACAACAATTCGTGCACAGCTTGCCACTTGAGTCCTGTCGGCGGCGGTCCGCGCACTGTCGACGGAAAGCTTTTTGGGGCGCACGGGTACGCGCTGAACAAATGGCTCGCGCAAGATTACGTGTCGGCCGATTTCCGCGCTCTGTTTTACGCGCCTGAGCGGCCGGCAGCTTCCAAAAGCGGCATAGGCATCATGTCGGGTTCAGTCGCGGGACATGTCACACTCGATTCGGCGCAGAGATTTCATTTGGTGATCGAACAAAACCTCGCGGGCTTCGCCCAGGCGGCGCCGCGCGATACATATGCGCTCTATCGTTTCAATCAGGAAGGAAAGCCGGCCTGGTTTGAAACTCTACTGATCGGGCGTTTTCGTGAGCCGTTCGGGATCGTGACCGACGAGCACCGCACGTACACGCGCATCCAATCGGGCACCGAATATTATTCGGAAGAAGCCGGCGCCCTACTCTCCGGTGAAGCGACGGGTGCTCATGTGCACTACGATCTCGCATACGTCGACGGTGAGAACACCGGCGGCACAAGTCTCGCCCAAAACGGCGCTGGCCAGTGGGGCAGTGTCGTCAACTTGCGCTGGATGCCCGGAGCTGCATTTATCGGAACAAGCTACAGTTATCACCGCCACGATCCTCGGGAGGATTCGCGCCATGCGCTTTCATTTTATTCCGTGGTGTCAATCGCGCGAATGACCGAGGACCGCGTGCCTCTAACAATCGAAGTCGAGCACGTCCGCACTTGGAACTGGGGCGGCAACTTGAGCCGCGGGTTCGTCAACGATCAGGGCTATGCGGCCTCGCTCTCGCACACGCAAGCCGACGGCTGGTATGCACTTCTGCGCTGGGACTTTTCGCAGCGGTTTGCGCTTCTCTATAAATTCGATTGGCTGACTCCGGATCGCTCGTTTCCCGCGGACTATTATCAGCGGTATGGATTGGGCATCAGATATTGGCTGGGGCCTGGAGTGGAGCTGCAGGTGCGGGGCGAGTTGGCGCGCGCCACGCCCACTTCCGAAAAAGACAGCCATTCGATTGGCGCCGAGAACGCGAGTTTTGCATTGTTGACGGTGAGGTTTTGAATGAAACGATGGATTTGTATTTTGATTATATTCTATGCATGGCATCCTCTGGCCGACGAGACGAAAGCGGCGACGTGCAAAGCCTGTCACGGCCCGGCGGGTGTTAGCGCCAATGACCTCTGGCCGAATCTCGCAGGCCAAAAGGAAGGCTACATTGTCAAACAGCTGCACGCGTTCCGCGAAGGTTCTCGCGTCGACCCATTGATGAGCCCCGTGAGCAAAATGCTGAGCGACGACGACATCAAGCAGTTGGCCGCCTACTATTCTCATCTCAAGGCGGCGGAATGATTTTTATGCTCCTCCTGATTTGGTCGGCCACAGGTTTTGCTGAGACCGCTGAAAGTCGGGGAGAATACCTCGTTCGCGCGGCGAGCTGCCGCGAGTGTCACACGAGCCGCCCCGATCAGGACTTCGCCGGCGGTTTGAAAATCGCAACCGACTTTGGAGATTTTTTTACATCCAATATCACCTTCGAGGAGATGACAGGGATCGGCAAGTGGACAGTGGCGGATTTCCGGAAGGCGCTGCGCGAGGGCGTTGCGCCGGATGGGCATATTTACTATCCGTCGTTTCCCTATCGCTCATTCACGAAGATGAAAGACGCGGACATCGACGCCATTTACGTGTATCTGCGGAACCAGAAACCGATCTTTCGCATTAATCGTCCGCATCAGTTGAAATGGCCTTTTGATTACCGATGGCTCATGAATTTTTGGCAGGACTTGTTTTTCCAAGAGCCGACCGCGAATTTCGAGATGGACGCTCGCGTCGCCATGGGACCCTATCTTTTTGTGGATGACAAATCGAGCAAATGGAATCGCGGCGCGTATCTAGTCGAAGCGGTTCTTCACTGCGCCGAATGCCACACGCCGCGCGGGCTGCTCGGCCAGCCGATCGCCGATCAGTGGATGGCAGGATCCGATCTCAATTTTGAAGGACTCAAGCCGCCGAATATCACACCCGATTCCGGGACTGGCATCACCTGGACACAGTTGCAGTGGGAAAGTTTCTTGGCATCCGGAGTAGATCCGGGCGGGAAGTCGCCGGGCGCGGAAATGGCGCTCGTGGTGCGCTCGACCTCGGGACTGACAAAGGAAGACCGCGCCGCCGTTGTCGAGTATTTGCGGTCGTTGCCGGCCGTTCACCGGGAGAATGCGCCATGAAGAAGTTTTTGGTTCTGGGTTTCTTTTTGGTCTCCTGTTCTCCCAGCGGTCCGCACAAAGAGGCCGGCGGGGTTGAAGGCCTCGCTTCACCGAGCGGAGCCAGCATCGGCTATGATTCGGTGAAGCCGATTTTTGCGAAGTACTGTTCGGCATGTCATCCATCTGTTCACGGTCCCAATTGGCTCGACTACGCGGCGGCCGCGCAGGTCGCGCGGACAGGAGTCCTTTACTTTAGGATCGTGACGGAGCGATCAATGCCTCCGCCGACAAGCTCGCAGGGGGCACAGATTTCCAATGCGGAACGTTTGGCGATCGGTTCGTGGGCGCGCGCGGGGGCCCCGCTTCAGGCGGCACAAGCGCCTTCAGGGCCTGCG